>Ga0335073_10013456_pt1 | contig 11468 bp, 9 predicted proteins | sample Lox_Sample_22_FD_207093 | JGI IMG/M metagenome (GOLD analysis project Ga0335073, IMG submission 207093) | Soil microbial communities from Loxahatchee National Wildlife Refuge, Florida, United States - Lox_Sample_2.2 | ecosystem: Environmental > Terrestrial > Soil > Wetlands | place: USA: Florida... | reverse complement strand
CGACAGCCAGATTGAGACCACGACGCAGCACCTCGTGGAGTATCAGAAGAGGAGCAGCTCAGTTGCCCTCGGCGACCGCATCAACGCTCTCCTCGGAGACGGGATCGATTCCGACACGGAGGTCTACACCCTGATAGCTCCCGACGGCCAACTCGTGGCAGGCAATCTCGCGGTTACGAGCGAGATCACCGTCCCGACCCGGAGCATCTCCGAGCACAGCGTGCTGCGGGCCGGGAGGCCGTCCCGCAGCCGCCTGCGCGTCACCGCGCTCAATGACGGCAGTACCCTCATCGTCGGCCGGGACATGCAGGACCTGCACGACCTCGAGAAACTCATCCGCGATGCGATCGCCTCCGGTGCCCTGGTGACACTGGTGATGGCGGTGGCCGGTGCGCTCCTCTTTCGGCGGCAGCTCGAGCGGCGCATCGGCGCAATCCGTGAAACGGCTGCCCAGATCGAGCGTGGCGACCTGGCGCAGCGGGTCCCAACCTCGGCGCAGCAGGATGAGTTTGCCCGCTTGAGCCGTGACATCAACGCGATGCTGGATCGCATTCATGGTCTCATGGAGGGCGTAAGGCACGTTTCCAATACCATCGCTCACAACATCCGCACGCCGCTCTCGCGCGTCCTGGCGCGGCTCTATACGGCTCAGAATGCCGCCAACCCCGCGGAGGCCCTGCCGGACGCGGTCGGATTCGCGATTGCAGAGATCCAGGACCTCAACATCGTGTTCGAGAAACTGCTGCGGATTGCCGAGGTCGAGTCGGGGGCCCGACGTCAGACCTTCACGGCAGTCTCACTGAATGAGATCGCAATCAACGCGCTCGAGCTGTACGACGCGGTGGCGGAGGCGAAGGGCGTGACCCTGACGCACACGCTGGAAGCCGAGCCTGCGGTCGCGGGTGATGGCGACCTGCTCGCGAACGCCGTCGCGAACCTGATCGATAACGCAATCAAATACACTCCCAACGGCGGCAGGGTTCACGTGGACACTCATCGTGAAGAGGCCTGCGTAACCTTCACCGTGCGCGATAACGGGCGCGGCATTCCCGAAGAGGAGCGCGCGCGCGTCGGCACCCGCTTCTACCGACTCGATCGCGCGGTCCCGGGTTGGGGCCTGGGGCTTGCGAGTGTGATGGCGATCGCCCGATTGCACGGCGGAAGCCTCCAGCTCGCGGATGCCGGACCCGGTCTGATCGCGCGCCTGGTGCTGCCCGCGACGCTCGCCTAGATCCGACTCAGCGCGAGCCTTACCGATCGGTAATGCTCATTTCATGGGGCGGCGGGGCTCGCCTCCCTACACTCGCCGCTGGCCTTCCTACGCTCGCGTCAGCCCAAGGGGGGCGATGCCCGATGCCCTCGCTCATCGATCGTCGCCCGATGTGGCCGCGCACCCGCCGGATCCTCCTGATCGGCGCCTGGACGGGCCTCGCCCTCCTCGCCTGCGGCTGCCACCGGGGCGCCGTCGCCCCGAGCACGGACCCGGCGAGCCCCGAATCGGGCGCCGCGGCGCCCGCGCAAGCGCTCGATTTATCTCCCGAGCAGCGCAACGCCATCCGGATCGAGCCCGCCGGTACCTTTGCCTTTGTCGCCGAAGCCGACACTGTCGGTGCGGTGAGCTTCGATGAGGACCCGGCAGTCGTTCAGGCCGAGTCCACGCTTATCAGCGCCGCAGCGAACCTCGACCAGGGCCGCAAGGAGCTCCGGCGTGTCGAGGCACTCGGCGAGACCAACGGCATCGCCCCCAGGGAGCTCGAGAGTGCCGTCGCGGCACAGGAGACCGCGGCGGCCGCTCTCAAGGCCGCCCGCGACGCGCTGCGCGCGCTCGGCAAGACGGACTCCGACATCGATCGGATCGTCTCGTCCGGTCACTTCGACTCGCCGGCAACGCCAGGGCACAGCGTCTGGGTGGTCGCCAATGTGACGGAGACGGACAGCGCGCAGGTGCGCGTCGGGCAGCGGATCCGGGTGCGGGTACCCGCTTACCCCGATCGCTCCTTTGCGGGGCGCGTCTCCCGGGTCTACGCGACGATCGATCCCAACACGCATCGGCTGACGGTGCGGGCGCAGGTGCACGACCCCCAGGGCGAGCTTCGCCCGGGGATGCTCGCGAGCGTCGTCATCCGCAGCGGGCAACCCGTGGCAAGCATCGCCGTGCCCACCACCGCGGTCGTACGCGAGGGCGATGGCTCGATGATCGCCTGGGTCACGACCGACCGACAGCACTTCACCGAGCGTGCGCTCACGCTCGGTCTGCAGCGCGAGGGACGCTACCAGGTGCTCGCGGGACTCAAGCCCAACGAGCTCGTGGTAGTCGAGGGCGGCGTCTTCCTCAGCAACCTGCTCGAGGCCCCGCCGAGCGACTGATCGCTCCGCCTCCGCTCTACCGTGTTCAAGACCCTCGTCGCCTTCTGCCTCAGTCGCCGCGCCATCGTGGTGTTCGGTCTGGCGCTGTTCGCCGGCGCCGGGCTCGTCGCCTTCAGGGCACTCAACATCGAGGCCTACCCCAATCCGACCCCGGTAATTCTCGAGATCACGGCGCAGGCGCCCGGCCTCTCGGCAGAGGAGATGGAGCGCTACTACACCCGGCCGATGGAGATCGGGTTGTACACGACCCCTGGCATAGAGGTCATCCGCTCGACGTCTTTCTATGGGCTGTCCTTCGTGCGTGTCGTCTTCAAGTACGGCGTCGACTTTCACTTCGCCTACGCGCAGGCGGCGATCGCCCTGCAGCAGAACGTCGCTCTCCCCGGTGGCGTAACGCCCACCATCCAGCAGAACAGCACGACGGGGGAGATCTTTCGCTACCAGGTGGTGGGACCTGAGCACTTCGGTCTCACCAATCTACGCACCGTCGAGGACTGGATCGTGCGTCGGCGGCTGCTCGCCATCCCCGGCATCGTCCAGGTCAACAGCTGGGGCGGACCCACCAAGCAGTTCGAGGTGGAAGTCGATCCGCACAAGCTCGAAGGCTACAACCTGAGCCTCGCGCAGGTACTGAGCGCGCTCGGTAATGCCAACGTCAACGTCGGCGGCCGGGAGATCCGCGTCGGCCAGCAGTCGATCAACATCCGGGGCGTGGGACTGATCGATGATGGCGGCAACGACGATCTGACCCAGGGGTCAAGACTCGATGATATCGAGAATGTCGTGCTCGCCCAGTCCGGCGGCGTGCCGGTGCAGATCAAGGATGTGGCAAAGGTGTCGGTGGGCTTCGTGCCCCGGCTCGGCATCTGGGGCCACGACGGCGAGGACGATGCGGTGGCGGGCATCGTCGTCATGAGCCGGACGGAGAAAACCGCGGACATGCTGCCCAGGGTCAAAGCCGAGATCGAGGCGATGAATCACGACGGGAGCCTGCCGCCCGGCGTTCGTGTGGTTCCGATCTACGACCGCGGCGCGCTGGTCGATGTCACGACGCACACGGTGCTGCACAACCTCGCGTTCGGGTGCCTGCTGGTCTTTCTCATTCAGTGGATCTTCCTCGGCGATCTGCGCAGCGCCATCATCGTCGGCATCAACATCCCGTTCGCGTTGCTGTTCGCGATCATCGCACTGGTGGTCCGTGGCGAGAGCGCGAACCTCCTGTCCCTCGGTGCCGTCGACTTCGGCATCATCGTCGAGTCTGCGGTCATCCTGGTCGAGAACGTCTTCCGCAATTTCCAGGCGCCGGCCGCGCAACGCCAGGGATTGCTCGAGCGCCTCGCGCGCGGTGAGTGGGGGCCGGACCCCTCGACCACGCCGCATCATGCGACCCCCGTGCACGGCTGGACCGACCGTCTCAGGCTCATCCTGGTGAGCGCGGTCCAGGTGGATCGGGCGGTGTTCTTTGCGGCGCTGATCGTCGTGGCTGCGTTCGTGCCGCTCTTCACCATGCAAGGGGTAGAAGGGGCCATCTTCGGCCCCATGGCGCGGACCTACGGGTATGCGCTCGCGGGAGCTCTCATCGCCACCTTTACGGTCACCCCGACGCTCGCCTCGCTGCTGCTCCCCGGGCACCTGGCCGAGACCGAGACCCTGATCGTGCGCGCGCTGCACCGCCTCTACGACCCGGTGCTGCGCTTCGTGCTCGAGCGGAGGCTCGTCTTCATTGGCGCAGGGCTGGTGGTGCTCGCGGCCGCCGGCTTGCTGGTGCCCCGGCTCGGGAGTGAATTCCTGCCCGCGCTCGAGGAAGGCAACTACTGGATCCGCGCCTCGATGCCGATGACGCTCTCGCTCGAGGACGGAGAAGCCGCGACGCGCAAGATGCGCGCCATCCTCAAAGGGTTCCCCGAGATCGTGACGGTCTTCTCGCAGCATGGCCGTCCCGATGATGGGAGCGACGCTTCGCCCTTCTCCAACGTCGAGCTCTTTGCAGTGCTCAAGCCGCGCGAGCAGTGGCCGGCGGGACTCACGAAGGAGCAGCTCACCAGCCAGATCAATGCCGCGTTTGAGCGCGAGCTCCCCGGCGTCAATTTCAACTTCTCCCAGTACATTCAGGACAACATTGAGGAGGCCATCTCCGGCGTCAAGGCGGTCAATTCCGTCAAGATCATCGGGCCGAACCTCGCGACGCTCACGCAGCTTGCCGAACGGGTGCGCGAGGAGATGAGCCACATCCGTGGCGTCACCGACCTCGGCGTCTTCCCGGTACTCGGGCAGCCGAATCTCGACATCGAGGTCGATCGCCGCCGGGCGGCGCGCTTCGGCTTGAATACCGGAGATGTCAACACCGTAATCCAGGCGGCAATCGCAGGCGCCTCAGCCACCACGGTGCTCGAGGGCGACCGGCAGTTCGACGTCGCCGTGCGCTACCCGCAGGACTACCGGGACACGCCGCAGACGATCGGCAACATCCGGGTCGCCGCCGCGACCGGCGGCAGCAGCAACGCTTACATACCCCTCAGGGAGCTGGCCGCGATCAAGGTCGACACCGGCGCCGCGTGGATCTACCACGAAAGCAATCAACGCTTCATTCCGGTCAAGTTTTCCGTGCGCGGGCGGGACCTCGGCAGCACTGTCGCCGAGTCGCAGGAGCGCATCGCACGCAACGTGAAGTTGCCGAGCGGGTATCGGCTGGTGTGGGCTGGTGAGTTCGGACAGCTGCGGGCCGCCCAGCAGCGCCTGGCCATCGTCGTGCCGGTGAGCCTGGTCCTCATCCTCGGGCTGCTGTACACGCTCTTCAACTCGGCACGCGATTGCTTGCTGGCGCTCCTCGGCATTCCCTTCGTGATCGCGGGCGGCATCTTCGCGCTCTTCTTCTTCGGTCTGACCTTCAGCATCTCCGCCGCCATCGGCTTCGTTTCGCTCTTCGGCGTCGCCGTCATGATCGGCATCCTGACGATCACGACATTCAAGCAGGAGCGGCCACTCGCCCCTTCCGTGGAAGCGGCGCTGTTCAAGGCGGCGACCCGCTCCATGCGGCCGCTCCTCATGATGAGTCTGTCGGCCGGTATCGGCTTGCTGCCGGCGGCGCTCTCGACGGGCATCGGCAGCGAGGTGCAGCGCCCCCTCGCGGCGGTGGTGGTGGGCGGGATGCTGCTCGGTTCGGTCCTGCTCCTGGTGGTGGTGCCGGCCTGTTACCTGCCCTTCCTCGAGCGCCAGAGCGCCGTGGCTCCCGCGGAGGTCACATGATCGCCCGTAGAGTGTCCGCACCATGCGCCGCGGGGGCGCTCGCACTCCTTCTCAGCAGCTGCACGGTTGGCCCCGACTTCGTGCGGCCCACCGCGCCCGAGGTCACGCGCTATACGCAAACTCCCCTCTCACCGACCGCGTCGACCGCGGCCGTGGTGGGCGGGGAGTCCCAGCGCTTCCTCGACAGTCAGAACATCCCGGCCGGCTGGTGGGAGCTCTACGACGCGCCGGCATTGAACGCCCTGGTCGAGCGCGCACTCAAGGCGAATCCGGATCTCAAGGCCGCCGAAGCGGCGCTTAGGGTCGCCCACGAGAACACGCTGGCGCAGCGGGGAGCTTATTTCCCGACGGTCTCGGGCAGTCTCGCGGCGAGCCGCAGCAAGACCTCCGCCCAGCTTTCCCCGACCCCGAACTCCGGCGCCCTGCTGTTCAGTCTCTTCACGCCCGAGGTGAGCGTATCGTTCCTGCCCGATGTCTTTGGACTCAACCGGCGGCTGGTCGAGTCCCTCGCCGCCGCGGAACGGCAGACGCACTTCGAGCTCACCGCCGCTTACGTCGCCTTGACCACCAACGTCGTGGTCGCGGCCATCCAGGAGGCGGGCCTGCGCGAGCAGATCAGGACCACCCGAGAGCTGATCGCCGCGCAGGACAAGAGCCTCGCGGTCCTGCGCGAGCAAGCCGCGCGCGGCTATGCGAGCCGCCTCGACGTAGCGGCACAAGAGGCCCAGGTCGCTCAGGCGAGCGCTACGCTGCCGCCGCTTCTCAAACAGCTCGCGCAGCAGCGCGACCTGCTGGCAGCCCTCGCGGGGATCCTCCCGAGCGAACCGCTCCCCGAGGAGTTCGAGCTGGCACAGCTGCGGCTCCCGCAGGAGCTGCCGCTGAGCGTGCCGTCCCGGCTCATCGAGCAGCGTCCGGATGTGCGCCAGGCCGAAGAGAATCTGCACATTGCCTCGGCGCAGATCGGAGTGGCCGTCGCCAACCGCCTGCCGACTTTCACCATCAGCGGCGATCTTGGTGCCTCAGCGCTCACGCTGAGCAGTCTCACTGCGAGCGAGGCGGGATTCTGGGATCTGGGTGGTCAGGTCACGCAGCCGATCTTCCAGGGCGGCACGCTGATGCACCGGGAGCGGGCCGCGCGCGCCGCCTACCTGGAGGCGCAGGAACTGTACCGGAGCGCCGTGATTGCGGCGTTCCAGAACGTGGCTGATACCCTCGTCGCTCTCGAGCACGATGCCGAGGCTCTGCGTGCCTCGGCGGCGGCGACCGCGGCGGCGAAGGTGACGCTGGATGTCGTACATGCCCAGCAACGCGCCGGCTATGCCAGCAATCTGCAGCTGCTTGGCGCCGAACAGGCCTATCAGGCAGCAGTCACTGGCCAGGTGCAGGCGCAGGTCAGCCGTCTCGCTGATACGGCGGCACTATTCCAGGCACTGGGCGGCGGCTGGTGGAATCGCCCTGACCTGGCCGGAGAGTAGCCGCTACCGCCGGTCGATGATGATGCCGCGCATGGCTTCAGCGCCCGTGATCACATCGAGCAGTTCCTCCGTGATCTCGGCCTGCCGCGCTTGCTGCGCCCCCTGGCGTAGCTCGATGAGCTTCTTGCTCACGTTGTCATGGGCGGACTCCATGGCCGCAAACCGCGCTGCATTCTCGCTGGCGATTGATTCCACGGCCGCTTCCGTCAGGAGTGCAACCACATACTCGGCCATGAGCCGCTCGAGCAACGGCCTGGGTGCGAGATTGTGAAGCGGTAACTGCCGCGGCTGCGCGGCGGCCAGACTGCTGGTGTCAAGCGGCAGCAGCAGCCGCTGCGTGATCTGAGGAGGGGTGCCCTGGCGGTAACGGCCGAATATTACCTCGACCCGGGAGATCTCCCCGCTGACGATCCGGCCATAGAGCTCGCCTGCGAGACGGTTGACCGCATCGGGTGCGCCGTTCACCCGAGTCGCCAGCGGGCTGGACCAGGTCAACTTCCACCCGCGCTCGAGTGCCAGGGCAGCGCCCCGGCTGCCAAGCACGAAGAATCGATCGATCGGCCGCAGGGCCGCCTTTGCCGCATCGAGCAGCCTCTCGTCGAAGCCACCCACGAAGCCATGCTCGGCTGCGCACAGAACCAGAGCCCGGTGTCCACGCTCCGCGCCTCCCTCGGGCAACGGTTCCGGCATGAGCAGAAGCGCAGCACTGATGGCCGCCGCCACTGAGTCGGCGTAACGGCGAATGCCGGGGAGTACGCGCTGCGCCTCCTGCACCCGCATGCCGGCCAGTGAGCGCATCGCGCCGACGATATTTCCCAGCTCGTCCATGCTGGCGATGTGCCCCTGGATCTCGGCGAGACGGGTCATGGCTGCGCGCCCGGGGTCGCGGCGGTTCCGAACGAGCGAGCCAGCGCGGCCAGTGCCGCTTTGAGGCGCGCGCGCAGTTCAGCCGACAGGGCGCCCGCCCGATCATCCAACGCCAGCACTTCCGGACAATGCGCGGCCAGCCAGGGTGCCAGGTCCGCGCGAAATGCGTGAATGCGCTCAAGCGGCACAGCATCGAGCACGCCCTCGCTGAGGGCACACAGCAGCGCCACCTGTTCCCCGAGGGCCAGCGGCGCGAATTGCCGCTGGCCAAGCATCGCGCGGATACGTCGGCCATGCTCGATGACCTTGCGGGCGTTCTCATCGACCATCGTGCCGAAGCGGGTGAAGACTTCGAGTTCCAGGAACTGCGCGTACTCGAGACGCAGGCTTTCCGAGAGCGACTTGAGGACCGGTGCCTGCGTCTTGCCGCCGACGCGCGAGACGCTCATGCCGACGTCCACGGCCGGCTTCTGGTCTTCGTAGAAAAGCCGCGGATCGAGGTAGATCTGCCCGTCGGTAATCGATATCAGGTTGGTAGGGATGTAAGCGCTGATGTTGCCGGCCTGGGTTTCGGCGATCGGCAATGCCGTCAGCGACCCTCCGCCCCGCTCGGGTGCGAGCTTCGCCGCCCGCTCGAGCAGGCGGGAGTGAATATAGAAGATATCGCCGGGGTACGCCTCGCGGCCCGGCGGCCGGCGCAGCAGGAGCGACAGCTGCCGGTAAGCCGCCGCGTGCTTGGTGAGATCGTCGATCACGAGCAGCACGTCACGGCCGTCGTACATGAAATGCTCGGCCATCGTGCAGGCCGCATAAGGCGTCAGCCATTGAAGACCGGGCGCCTCGTCGGCCTCGCCGACCACGAAGATGCAGCGCTCCGGTGCCCCGTAGCGGCGCACGGCCTCGATCACGCGCGCGACCGAGGAAGCCTTCTGGCCAATTGCCGCATAGACGCAGATCACGTCGCTCGATTTCTGGTTGATCATGGTATCGACGGCGATCGCGGTCTTGCCGGTCTCCCGGTCGCCGATGATGAGCTCGCGCTGACCCCTGCCGAGAGGGATCATGGCATCGATGACCAGCAGGCCGGTCGCCAGCGGTCGCGTGACCAGTGCGCGCTCCACGATCGCTGGAGCGGGACGCTCGACTGCCTGGAACTCGGTCGTTTCCAGCGGTCCCCTGCCATCGAGCGGCGCACCAAGCGCATCGACCACGCGACCGAGCAGCGCCTCGCCGACCGGGACGCGCGCCACCGCGCCGGTCCCGTTCACGACGCTGCCGGCTGCGATGGTGCCCGTCCCGCCCAAGAGCACGCAGCCGATCGTTTCCTCGCCGAGATCGACCGCCAGGCCACGGACACCACCGGCAAAGACGAGCAGCTCGTCAAGCCGCGTCCCGGGCAATCCCCGCACGCTCGCCACGCCATCACCGACCTGAACGACGCGCCCGATCTGCTCCATGCGGGGCTTGAATTCCAGGGCTCCGAGACGCTGCCGGCTCGCCTTCAGCCAGGCCTCGAGCTCCTCAACGAGCGTCGGCATGGGCGGCAAGCTCCGCACGCGCGGCCTCGAGCGCGCCCTGCCAGGAGAAGCGCAGCACAGCGGTCGGGAAATGAAGCTCTGCGCCGGCAATCAGTGCCGGGTTCACTTCGAAGATGATGTCCAGCCCCTCACCGAGGCAGCTGCCTAGCCGCTCGCGCCAGCTGTCCGCCATCGCAGCGGGCAAGGGTGCGGCCGTGACGACGGTCAGAGCGTGACCGTCCGCGAGCTGCTCGCGGAGCACCTCGCGCTCCGCGGCCGCCAGCTCATCGATGTGTTCCTTGATGCGCTCGATCCACGCTTCGCAGCGCAGCTCAAGCGGGACTTCGGCCAGCAGCTGCCGCGCAAACTCTGCGCCGAGGTCGAGGGCCACGCGACGGGCTTCCTGCAGTGCGCCAGCGCGCTCCGCTGCCACAGTCTTGCGGGCGCCATCGAGCAGCGCCTGCGCGTCGCGCTCGGCCTGAGCGTGGCGGGCTTCGATGAGCTCCTGCGCCTGGACGGCCGCTGCCTTGAGGGCCGCCTCACGCTCGGCGGCGATCCCAGCGCGCTCGCCTGCGGCGGCCGCCAGCTGCTCGCTGGCCTTTTGGGCCGCTGCTGCGGCGTCACCGTACTCGCGCTCGATCTGCGCCTTGCGGGCGTCGATCATGCGCAGCACCGGCTTGTAGAGAAAGCGCTGCAGCAGCCAGACCAGGATGGCGAAGTTGATGGTCTGCAGACCGAGCGTCCACCAGTCGAGGTGCATCGGTCACCGTACCAACGGATTAGCAAAGAGCAGCAGCAGCGCCACCACCAGGCAGTAGATCGCCATCGTCTCGATCATCGCCAGACCGACGAACAGAGTGCGCGAGATCGTGCCGGCCGCTTCCGGCTGGCGTGCAATGGCGTCCATCGCGGACGCTACCGATCGGCCTTCGGCCAACGCCGGACCGATCGAGCCGACCGAGACGGCGATGACCGCACCGATGATTGAAATGAGCTTGGCGTCCAAGGAGCCTCCTTTAGCCCTTCTCGATGCTGCCGACGGCAGCGCCGATGAAGACAGTCGCGAGTACGGAGAAGATGTAGGCCTGTACCAGACCGACCAGAATCTCGAGCAACATGAGCGGAATCGGCACGAAAAGCCCGGCCAGTGCCACGACCAGCGCGATCACGAACTCGCCGCTCATGACATTGCCGAAGAGCCGCACCATCATCGAGAAGGTCCGCGTCACTTCGGAGAGCAGGTTGAGGGGCAGCATGATGAGCTTCGGCTCGGCGAAGCTCGCCAGATAGCCGCGCAATCCGCGCGCGCGGACGCCGAAATAGTGGACCGAGAAGAACACAATGAGCCCGAGCGCCGCCGGGGTCTCGATCTTGCCCGTTGGCGCCTCGACGCCTGGCAGTACGCCACTCAGGTTCGCCGCGACGAGAAAGATGAAGAGCGTCCCGAGCATGGGGAGAAACGGCCGGGGGTCCTTGCGAATGACATCCTCGATCTGCCGCGCGATCCCGCTCACGATGACCTCGAGCGTCGCCTGCGATCGATCCGGCCGGACCCTGAGGCGCCGCGTCAGCAGCGCGCACAGGCCCGTCAGGGCGATCATGATGATCCACGTCGTCACGACCGGGCGGGTAACTCCGACCGGACCGAGGTGGAACAGCACGGCGCTGCTGAGGGGCGATCCCTGCATTCAGCCGCTCCTGTTGCCGGCGCGCGCCGCAAACGTGCGCGCCACGAGGAAGCCACACAGGCCCGCGACCAGTGCTGCGGCACCGAGCTGCGCGACGGCGGCGAAGAACAGCGTCGCTGCGCCAATGCGGCCCAGAGTGAGCCCAAGAGGGCCGAGCCAGCCGCGGCCGCCTGTCAGGATGACTATCGCGCGGCGCAATGTCGCAAAATAGGCGAGACCCAAGCCGAAGCCCGCCGCGACCATCGTGCTGGTCAAGATGCAGAGCGGCATTGCGTGACTCATTCGCCGTGCATCCTCTTCCAGGCCAC
>Ga0335073_10013455_pt1 | contig 11468 bp, 14 predicted proteins | sample Lox_Sample_22_FD_207093 | JGI IMG/M metagenome (GOLD analysis project Ga0335073, IMG submission 207093) | Soil microbial communities from Loxahatchee National Wildlife Refuge, Florida, United States - Lox_Sample_2.2 | ecosystem: Environmental > Terrestrial > Soil > Wetlands | place: USA... | reverse complement strand
CACATTCGACGACCTCGAAGCTCTGCACTCCGGTACCGACTGGACCGCCCACCGCCCGCATATCAAGCAAGCGACAGTGCCGCAAATCGCCATTCCGACGTCGCTGTCCGGCGGCGAGTACCAGGCGCTGGGCGGCGGCACGAACGACCACACGCACGCAAAGCGCGGCTTCAACCACGGCACCAACGTGCCCGCGCTGGTCGTCATCGACGAACGGCTTTCGGTCTCGACGCCCGACCGCTTCTGGCTGTCGACGGGCGTGCGCGCCGTCGACCACTGCGTCGAGACGCTGTGTGGCATGCATGTCGATCGTAGGGGCGACGATGCCGCGCGCGAGGGGCTGAAGCTGCTGGTTCCGGGGCTGCTGCGATGCAAAGCCGACAAGAGTGATGTGAAGGCGCGGTTCGATTGCCAGATGGGCGTGATTCACGCTATGAGTGCGGTGCGGAGCGGCGTGTCGCTCGGGGCCAGCCATGGAATTGGCCATCAGTTGGGCCCGTTGGGAGTTGGTCATGGAGAGACGAGCTGCATCTTGCTTCCTGTGGTGTGTAAGTACAACAGGAAGGTTAATGAGGATAAGCAAAACGGCGTGGAAAAGATCCTGTGGGCGGATGCAGAGGTGAAGTCGGTGCTGCAGAGGAGAGGATTACAAGAGAGCACGGCAGATCTTGGGGATTGCTTAGACGCCATTTTTACGGAATTGGGAATGCCTAGGAGTCTTGGAGTGATGGACGTGGGTGAAGACAAATTTGATGCATTAGCAGACCATAGCTTAGCCGACAGATGGTGCGCCACCAATCCGATTCCACTCAAGAACAAAGAGCAGGTGTTGGAAATTTTGAGAATGGCTGCTTGAATAGTCAATATGATGCTATGAAATCCTTTTATGCCGTGCATTTTAGTTTCTGGGTGTCTCCTCAGGTTGCTTACGTCCGATCCCAGGTGGTTTGTAACCATCTAGTCTATACGTGATTGAGCTTGAAATTTGGTTCGCCTTCAGAACCGTGTGCATCAAACAGCACACCCACAGCGCAATTTCGTTACCCTTCCTTCTTTAGACCAAATTTGAGTCGTTCTTTCAATTCTGATGAATGCACTGATGTGAAACAGATGTGCGTCTGCGGAAGGAACCGGAAGAGTGCCCTCCTGCTAGCACGAGCTTGGCATCTACGCGTTCAGCTCTGCACTCTCTCTGCATTCTGCCTATTGGCTGCGCTCTCTCTCTCAAGAATCGTGCATTCGTCTTCATCGCCAGGCACTTCGTGCAAATGATAGACCCAATGGTTTGGTTCCAGCAGAGTTGGATCCCGGGTGCGCTGGATAAGCCGCTTTCGAAGTTCTGCATCAAACTCCGAATGAATGCTTTCCGACTTCTTGTAGGTTAGTGTAGTCATGTCTGCGTTGAACGCAAACATATCACGTGTGATATTCCGTAGTGGAGCACCCTTGTTTGTGTTGGTGTATATGTAGTTGACGATTGGCACCGACATGAATAGCCGCTTTCCACTGTCCTCAAATATCTTTCGAATAGAGGTTATGACTTGATTCATTAACGCAATGGATCCCATTTTTTCTGCAAGCTCGTAGAGCTCTACCAGGGGCATATAAGGATCATCTGGTCGAGGAACCCATTGCTTCCAGCGATATTCGAATCGACCAGCGTTAATCCACTGCTGGAATAGCTCAAAGGTCTTTGGATCTGTGTCGCCGAGCTTAAAGTGCGTCACCGTCGTACCTTCACCAAAGATATTGTTGAAGAATGTTGAAAAATGAGTCACCAGCTTCCTGTACAGGATAAAGTCGCGAGATTCTCCTTCTTTGGGCACGACTGTAACGGTTCGGATTTCGTTGTACAGACCTCTGGTATTTATTAGATGCATGAAGGTATGGTAGGCTATGTATGAGAGACTTACGAGAGTGGAGGCTGTGCAATTCTACGAATTCTCTCTCCTTTCCGCACACGATTGGAAGGATTCTCTCGCCTCATCGAACTTGTACCATTCTCAACGAGAGCTCTTGAACGGTCAGTTGTACCGGCGACTGGGTTGCTGGGAGTTACTGGTGCCATCCTTGACCACCAGCTGGTTGTGTCGGATATTGTCCTGTTCGACAAGGAACTGTAAGACTGAGTAAGGTAGGTGGAGAACTTAAGGAGGAGCCGCTACGGTAGAAAATGTATGATGGCTATGGTTTGATGAACTTGATGAGATTTTAGCTGAGCAAGATGATATTGAGTTGTCGAGGTGAAGTAAAGTTAAATTGAGTCGAAGGCCTTCAAGCGGCAGATTGATGGTATAAGACGGAAAATGAAAGGCTGGGAGTAGGAAAGGAGCATAGAAATCCCATGACACATTATGGGAGCGGCTATATTCGGCGTTGGTCTCACTTTGAGAAGGCGGTCTACGGTGTTGCAAATATGCAACCATCGTGGGACCTGGGCTTGACTGGTTTCACAACCACTTGTAAAATCAACAATCGCGACAGCTAAGTACTTTCTACTGGTAGGAATCCGGCATATTTATCTACGGTATATCAATGGAATATTCAAGAAAGGCATTGGTTGTATCTGTAAAGCTTGCAGTCGAGCTATTGGCTCACACATAGTACAGTTCCGTATCATTGGTTGCTGGAAAGGTAGGGCGTGTGACGAAAGGAAATAACTGACACATACTAAGCGCAATTAAAACGGGTAGAGTAAGAGGAAATTAATAGAAGAACATAAACGAGTCCCTGATATGAAGGATGGAAATATTGTGGTGCTGCTCATTGTTTTATGAGGTGAGGAGCTCGGACCAGCAACGAACAAGGCCGAAGACGCTAACCCGCATTCTGCAAAACCACAATAAACCAGCCGCAAAGTGTTTACGGCACCTTCAACATCTCGAAATCGCTCTGTTAGCTCAAGTTCAACCTCTACAGCAGGATCCGCCAACGTTATTGCACGACTGGTAAGCTTCAGCAGTTGCTCTCCTGCGCTTCAACAAATTATCTGTCTTATACACAATCCCGTCTAGGCCGTAATGGCCACTGACGATAATGCCTCGTCAATCACTGTCGCCGTCCGAGTGCGCCCATTTACCATTCGAGAAGCTGCCCAGCTCACAAAGACCGACGATTCAACTCTGTTCCTAGGCGATGGTTCTCTTGCTTCCGCTCCTACTCCAAAGCTCAGTCAAAAGGGCATCCGATCTGTCATCAAGGTTGTTGACGACAAATGCCTGTAAGCGTGTCCATTGCAACAGGTTGCCGCTTTGAAACTGACGAGTTGCCAGTGTTTTTGACCCTCCGGAAGACAATCCCGTTCAACGTTTCTCCAGATCTGTCGTACCACAAGGAAAGCGAGTCAAAGACCAAACCTTTGCGTTTGACAGGGTCTTCGACGAAAACACCACCCAAAGCGACGTTTATGAAGCAACCACACGGAACCTGCTCGACAGTGTACTTGACGGCTACAATGCCACTGTATTTGCCTACGGTGCGACAGGATGTGGCAAGACTCATACTATCACCGGAACTGCGCAGCAACCTGGCATCATTTTCCTCACCATGCAAGAGCTATTCGAGAAGATCCAGGAATTGAAGGAAGAGAAAGTGATTGAAATTTCACTATCCTATTTGGAAATCTACAATGAAACAATTAGAGATCTTCTGGTTCCCGGAGGTAGCAAGCAAGGCTTGATGCTTCGAGAAGACGCCCACCAAGCAGTATCAGTGGCAGGCTTGTCAAGTCATCACCCACAAAATGTAAGTGAACACGGTATTATAGAAGTGGTCATCATCTAACGCTTTGTAGGTACAAGAGGTCATGGATATGATAGTACGAGGAAACGAATACCGAACAATGTCTCCAACAGAAGCCAATGCAACATCATCTCGGTCTCATGCGGTCCTTCAAATAAATATATCTCAGAAAGATCGAAACGCCGACATCAATGAACCTCACACGATGGCAACCCTAAGCATAATCGATCTGGCAGGAAGCGAACGTGCAAGCGCAACAAAAAATCGAGGAGAACGACTGATTGAGGGCGCAAACATTAACAAATCACTCCTCGCACTTGGCAGCTGCATCAACGCGTTGTGTGATCCTCGCAAGCGAAATCACGTTCCATACCGAAACTCAAAGCTCACTCGCCTTCTCAAGTTTTCTCTGGGTGGCAACTGCAAAACTGTCATGATTGTATGCGTCAGTCCCTCAAGTGCTCACTTTGACGAAACTCAAAATACACTCCGATACGCAAACCGAGCAAAGAACATTCAAACAAAGGTCACTAGGAATGTGTTTAATGTGAACCGACATGTGAAAGACTACTTGAAGAAGATTGATGAGCAAATGACCTTGATTAATGAGCTCAAGCATCAACAAAAGGACTACGAGGCAGCTGCCTTTATCAAGTTCCGGAAGCAGAGCGAGAAAAGAGACGCAATCGCCAAAGAGGGTATTTCACGGATACGCAGCGCATATGATCATTCCACGGTGGAGAGGCAGGAGAGGACAAGCGTAATGAAGAAATTGCGTCAAGTAGAGCGGCGCATCTCTCTAATCTCAGCTTGGGTTGCAGGTTTCGATCAAGTCTGTGAGACTCGAGAAGACGAGGAGCCACCCAAAAATCTCGTCGCTATGCGCAAAACGGCACAAGGCATGCTGGCCGAACTAGAGAGCAGCAGACAGCACTTCCATCAACGGTTGGCGAGATGCAACTGGGAACGGGCACTTGATACTGCTCTCCAGACCGGCATTCGACAACTCACAGAAACTGATGACTGCGGCGACCACAGCGACGTTTCCAGCCTCGTTCGTGAAACAGAGCTTTTAAAATCTTTGGCTGAACGAGAGGCCTTTACCACTCTCCTGGAGATGGATAAGGGTGGTGATGCAGCTATCGTGCAGATACTGCTACAAGCCCACTTTGAGACGGTGGCAATACTCGGCCAAATCCTTACGATGAGTGAAGAGGAGGCAGTCGCAGCGGCAAAGAATCTCCTTGGCCGTATCGTTAACCAGTGCTCTACTGCAACATCCCAAGTCATCAAGCCCGAAGGTGGACTGCCAGTCACTGAAGTCTTCCCACCAACTAAATCCGGAACTCCTAAACATCGTAAGGCCGCTAATCTTCTTGGGCCATCTCCTTTGAGGATGCTGCCACAGCCCAATCTGCTGGAACAACCTATCATGTCCTCTCCGTTGAAGGCTTCTCCACGAAGGAGGAAGATGGGTGGAGCGAAGAAGGGAGTGACTTTCACACCCAAGAAGAAGTCTCCGATCAAGGGTCTGAAGCGAGGCGTGCGTTGGAAGGACGACACGGAAAATGGTTCTCTCACAGAGTTTCAAGCTACTCCACAAGCTATCCAGTCTACTCCTGAAGTCTCATCAGCCGAACTGCCACCTCCACCTTCACTGACGAGGCCCGATAAGGACGGCTCTTCGCCTATTCCTACTCCTCCAGAGCCATCAACAGATCTTAAGCCACGTTCCAGCAGATTTCAAGCTGGATTCCTATCAAAGAAATCGGATGGATCTCCACTCTCAGCGGCACCTACTGCGTCGACAATGCTGTCCTCATCAGACGACGACTCTCCACTCCGCGAGATCGCACCCAACGCCGCACCATACCGCTCCTCCCTCCAAATCGTCTCCAACGCCTCCGAAGCCGCCTCCACCGACAGCATGAGCACGAGCTCTGCGTCGGACGACGACACGCAGAAAACCTGGCCGCTGGACCGGCACGACGCGACGGCACTGCGGTCGGCACTGAAGCGCGCCTCGACGGCGGGGCCGGGCAGCGAGCGCAGCGGCGCGCGCACCCACCGCCGCCGCAGCCCCACCGCCGCCTCTGCCGGCAGCCCGCCCAGCGAGGCGCTCTTCTCCGCCAGCCACGCCCGCCGCATGGTGCGCGCCGCCGACCCGGACCCCCGCGCCAGCGTCCTGAGTCCCCGCTCCGCCCCCGTCTCCAAGCCGCCCGTGCGCCGCACCACGATGGGCGAGGGTGCGGCTACGGCGGCTGCCGTGCGCGCCGGCTATGTGCGCGTTAGCAGCGTCACGCCTGGGAGTGCGAGCAGGGGGAGTCTTGCGCCGGGGTCGAAGAGCGCGTGGCGTTGAGGGCGTGAGGTGAGGGAGTGTTGCGCTTGTGTGTTTCTGTGTGCCATTGTGCGAATATCAGCATCTGCGTCGGTCTCGTATGGTGCTTCGGCGTTTGAACTGCGTTCGGGTCGCGGTGCTAGCCATCGGGAACGACATTCATCATCTGGGTGCTTCGGCGTTGTGGGACAAGGTATTCGGTATGATTCGGGTTTGGTACTGGGTCTTTGTAGCTATTCTCTGCATGTCTAAGTTTCCAGCTTCTCTTCAATCGGATGTCGCTAATTGTGTTGGCACTCAGTCTTCAATTTCTAACCTTTCGTGATGTTACATTTGTCTTGCTGCATTCCTTGGTATGAAGTACTGGAAAATCCGAGTTCGACATAAGGTCAAACAGCTGCATGAGATAGCAATTGCAATTGAAGGTTGGCGCATGTAGTCTGAGGCACTCTAATTATTTTTGTTTATCGGCGCTAACTGCAAACTCCGAAGGAATAAGTAAAAGCTACCGCATAAAGGTTAGGGTCAGCGTTCATGCTCTCCACACGGAGATCAAGAACCGCCTCGGTTAACAGTTCTGGCGCCATCATGGCAGCTTTTGGTGCTATAAATCTGCTTCATATGCTGAGAAGTTCATTTGAGAGTTGGTATCCGCCTTGAACATCACTATTAGTTCAATTTAAAACCCGAATTGTCAACTCAGAACAGCCTTGCACAGTATCAAGACGTCAACATGAAGGAAGCCATCGTACGTCCAGGTCCGATAGTGGAGATTATCGAGTCTCCAATTCCTACTCCTGGACCTGATGAGGTGGTCACAAAGGTCGTTGTTAGTGGATCGAATCCTAAAGACTGGTACGGCGGATTCAATTTCTAATACATTCGTTTCCACTTAAACTATTGGAGAAATGCGATTAATAACAACCTCCTAGGAAAGTTCCCAGAGCTATGCCCAAGAATCCTGTGAATCAAGGCGACGATATTGCAGGTTTCGTCCATGCTGTAGGCTCCAATGTCACCGAATTCAAACCTGGAGACCGTGTGGCAGCGTTCCACGAGATGCTCCATCCTGGAGGAAGCTATGCCGAATATGCTGTGAGCCCGGCCCATACGACGTTCCATATTCCAAAGAAGACAACCTTCGAGGAAGCCGCTACGATTCCTCTTGCCGCCATGACCTCTGCAATTGGTATGCACGTCCGACTCGGCCTTCCAGACGTATGGAAACCCGCTAAGAAGCCGATCCCGTTGGTCATCTATGGAGCTGGCTCGGCTGTGGGAGCATTTGCCCTTCAGTTGGCCAAAAAATCGAATATTCATCCGTTGATCTGTGTCGCTGGCCGAGCACAGGAGTTCGTTAAGCAGTTCCTTGAGCCGGAGAAGGGCGACACGATTGTCGACTATCGCAACGGCGATGAAGCAGTGGTCAAGGGGCTCAAGGATGCTTTGAAGGGAGAGAAGCTTTATTACGCCTTTGATGCCGTCAGTGAGCACGGCTCGTACCAGAATATTGTCAAGGTGCTAGAACCCAACGGCCAAATTACTCTCGTCCTCCCAGGAAAGAAATATCAAGAGATTCCGGCAACCGTTACTAAGTCCACGACACAAGTAGGAAGCGCCCACAGCAACGCATCAGATTTCGCCTACGTGTACTTCAGGTTATTCTCACGTGGTCTGAAGGATGGCTGGTTCAAACCACATCCACACGAGGTGATCCCTGGAGGCCTTGGTGGCATCCAAAAAGGATTGGAGAATCTGAGAGACGGAAAGGCTAGTGCTGTGAAATATGTCTACCGAATTGAGGATACTGAGGGCATTCAGAAGTCTAGCTTGTAAAGCAGTTGAAGTAAACTCCATACAAGCGGTTGTTCAAGCTTCTCATAACTTCCAACCCTGATCTTTGTCGTCCCAATGTTTTAGCATCTTCCCAATCAAGACGTGCCTTTGGAAAGCATCCTCGAAGGTCACCAAGAAGTTCCCATCACCCGACACATACTCTTCGTATATTCTCCCAATGTTCCTTGCCGGTACAGGCAGATCACCGAGTGGATCCTTGTCAAGGACTACGTCTTCAACTTTCCCACTCTCACGATCATGAAAACGGATTTTAGACCCTTCCGTCCTCACATTAAGCAGGGAACTCTCTCCGCTGACCTCGATGTCGCCCTTCTCACCATAAATTCGCCACAGAAACTTCGGATCGAAAGGTGGCGGATGACCACCTTGAAGATGCATAGAAAGAACGGCTCCCGTCTTTAGGGTGGCCTGAAGAAGGATTTGATCGGGAGTGGTCTTCGTCACTGTTTCGACGTAGTTCTTGGTGTCCCATCCGTCGATGATTTTAACTTCGGGAATTTGAGTTTTGAGCACACTCTGCGCGGTATCAATCTCTCCGAGCGAATACAGGATGTAATCGAGAGCTGAGAAAAACAGTTAGAATCATATTCGCTTGGTGTGGGCAAATTAAACACTCACTGTGTATAAAATGAATGGTGAGAAGATTTCCACCCACCTCTCTGTCCAACGTATATTTGACTTTGGCGCTCTCCTCTCTCCCTCCATTGGTTCCATGCCCAAAGATGTTCGTGCTCAGGACCTTTCCGATCTTGCCTTCATCAACAAGCTGCTTAACCTTCTGCACTGTTGGATTTGCTCTACCCTGAAGCCCAACAATGGTCTTGCTGCCGGATTTTCTCGCTGTTTCAAGCATTTTCCTTGCGTTCTCCTCATTACCATCCATCGGCCACTCGGAAAATACGGCCTTACCTGCCTTTAAACTCGGCAACAAGACTTTAGCATGCAGGTCAACTCGCGTGTTTGCGACTACCAAGTCGACATCTTTGTCCTGCGCGAGTTCCTCAGCGGACCCATAAGCCCGCGTCTCTGGTGGGAGATCGAAGGCCTTGATGGCGGCCTTGGCATTGTCCAAAGTGGAGTTGCAAAGCGCAACGATCTTGTAGTGCGGTGAGTTGAGGAGATATGGGAGATGAGCAGATGCCGCCCAACCGGTACCTGTGGCCGCGGCTGAGAGGCCAATTATGCCAACTCGGATGACCATTGTGAGTAAGGGAAGATGAATTGTTAACGAAGATATTGGGAGCTGACTTGTGCTTGGGTTACAACTAGAAGAACTAATATGGAGCAAGGGAAATACACTTCCGATAGGAGCAACGAGTTTCAAGGTAACTTTACCGATTTACCGCTTTGAGAGGCTGTAATTGAAGTGGCCGTCCTGCGAAGTTCAGGGAGAGTCACGATAGGGACGCTTCAAAGCTGATATATGAGATATCCCCAGTGGCTTATAAATGCAAAATGCTGAATAATGGGAAGAGGGGGAAGCTGAAATGCGCCAATATTCGTCCGAACTCTCCGATCGTTTTCTGCAAATAAGCTTACTATTCCAAGCAAAGATGACGAGCAGAAGTTGGTTTACGAAGAAATATTGATGTAAAAGGGGCAGTTGAGCTTGCTATTCGCGCCCGAGGCTCATAAATACTGAGGCCTCAGGCTACTCAAGACTCAATTGGGAAGTTGGTCGAATGGGAGCATCGTGGCGAACATGGCGCTGCGGAGGCGAAGCGCCAGACGAATTCTTCCACCGCTGGTGAAAACGTAGTAATGTTTTGTGGCAGCAGGAAGCCCGAGTAACGGACGAAAAGTTTCACTGAGCAATCACTCGGCCGAGAGCACAGTAAATCCGATGCATGCGTATAGTATCAGCTTAGATTTTCGGCGTGGAAGAGGTATTCTTTGGTAAACGAAACCTTCTCGCATAGGACACCGTTTTGAAGAATGAGAGAAGGCAACATCTGACACTTGAACAGCTACAACCAGAGATGAAAGTGTACATTGCCATAACTTTAGGTCGATCGTAACATCATTCGCACCATAACGCGTAAGAGTCGTGTGTATATCAAACTTCGCCACCGTTGTTGCGCTTAATCCCATGCTTGAACCCGTCCATGCTGATATCCCGAGTTAACTATTCCACCAGCCGTGCCAAACGCACACCGGCAACCCATCAAAACCGAAAGAACACCAAACCCTCGCCCAGACTCTGCTCAGCGCCGCGCCCGCAAAGCCCACACCCGCGTCACCAACTTCAATAGCTGTCGTACCCGTCCTGAGCCTTCCCGTCGGCGCCCTCATCCTGGCGGTGCCTGCGCACCTCCTTCTCCTTCTCCCAGCGGCGCTCAGCGTAGTTAGCGCCGAAGCCGCCCAGCGCCGCACCGATCAGCGTGCCGACGTTGCGGCCGTGCCCGACCTCGTGGCCGATGAAGCCGCCGGCGATGGCGCCGAGCGCCGTCGCGCCCACGTCCTTGCGGTCTTTGAACATGTCCTTGATGCGCGAGCTGCTGCGGCCGTCGCGCGTGCTGCGGTCGTCCTCGCGGGATCGTCGACCGCTTTTGCTGCCGTGGCGTGGAGGCGGAGACCGCGATGGGGAGTATTCGCTCGCGCGGGAAGCCCGATGGTGGTGACCGTGCTCGTCTCGAGAATAGTGGCCGTCGTATGACTCGTTGTCGCCTTCGTATGGCGGACTGTAGCCAGGGGGTGCTGCAGTGTACGGAGGATAGACTGGATACATCGGTTGCTGCGATTGTGGCACCACTGGTATTGGCATCGGGACCGGATACGCAGGCTGCGTACCCGAAGATGTCGCCCACGATTGGTGTTGAGCAGGTGGCGGAGACTGGAATCGATCGTCTGGTGGTGGATAGCTTTCTCTAGCGTAGGTCTGTGGTTGAAGTTTTGGTGAAGGTACGAAACTACCAGCAGGGTAGTTGGGCGTGTATTTTGCTTCCGCTACAGACGGCTTCCTTTCTCTAAGCTCGTCCTCCTCATATGCTGGAGTGAAAGTCGAAGGCGGTGCGCGCTTGCTGTTTCTGGGAACTGTCTCTGGAGAAGTAGTGGTTGAAATTGAAGGTGGTACATGTGCATTCTGCGATTTAGGAGGACGTGGTAGAAATATAGGATCAACTGCTGGCGAGGTTGTCGAGCCATTACGTCGCGCAGGCATGTTCGGAAATACTGGGTCATAGGCGGGAGGGTAAGTGTGGTCTTCCTGTGGCAACCGTCTATCCGACTCACGCTCATCACCATTGGGTGTATGGGATTCCTCATGAGCCCCGTAGTCCTGAATCGATGTATTTTCCATGCGATTGGCGAGGTCGCGCTCCTGTTGGGTAGGAGGACCCGCGAAGTCGGCGGGATTGTACGGTTTGAACGCTGGGTATGCGGTAGGTTGAATCGGCGCAGCTGACGGTTGCAGAGGAGAAGAAATAGGGTCGGCTATCGGTTGGACGGGAGGCGGTGGGAAATAGTTGTCATCCAGCGGTCCACGATCAGATTCGTATCCTCGATCGATGTAGGAGGAATTGCGCCCACGTCT
>Ga0335073_10013454_pt1 | contig 11469 bp, 7 predicted proteins | sample Lox_Sample_22_FD_207093 | JGI IMG/M metagenome (GOLD analysis project Ga0335073, IMG submission 207093) | Soil microbial communities from Loxahatchee National Wildlife Refuge, Florida, United States - Lox_Sample_2.2 | ecosystem: Environmental > Terrestrial > Soil > Wetlands | place: USA: Florida... | reverse complement strand
GGGTGTTGCTCTTGCCCACGTATCTCACACCCACAGCCCAGCCGCTGGCCTGGGGCGCGCTGAAATCGACCCGGGCATCGGTTGCGGCGTTGCCCGTATCTTTGTTGAAGACCAGATCCTGCGTCTTGAGATGAATGGGATTCTTCATTTCCTTGGGTGCGGACTGGTCGGGACTGACCGCTCCCTCGGGATTCGCCACCAGATCGATCTGCACTTCGCCTTTGGCGGTGATGTCGCCGCTCTTCTGATCGAAGGAAAAATCGTCGCCGTAAATCTGGTCGAAGCGCGACGAATCGCGGCCGTAAAGCACGATATTGACGTTGTGCAGTTCGGCGTTGCCGTTGAGCTTGAACTGTTTTACCTTGCTGGCCTGAACCGTGAAGAGCGTGCGCTTTCCGTCGGACTTCGAAATCTGGAAACCGTTCGCCGTCTGCCGGACGTCGTACCCGAGCTTGTTCGGCACTTCCTTAAGCACGTCGCGCACGCGCATACGCGCATAGAAATACATCCCCACCACGACCGCCGTAAGCACTATGGCAGTCGCAGCCAGCAGCCGTCGCAACCGGTAAATGGGAAGCGCCATCTGCTTGTAGTCTAATGCACCGAAGGCGGAGCGAGTCGAAGGGCCCCGTGCCCGCAGATTGACAGGTGAACCTGGCAGGGAGGTCTCACCCCGCAGTCAGGCACGGGAACCCGATCCATTTCATCTACACTGGAAGCCCGTAACCGTCATCATGGCCATGGCCCAGTCTCCGCCGCTTCTCGACTTCCGCAATCTCCGCGTCATGCGCGGACAAAAAATCGCTCTCGACGATTTCACTCTGCGTGTCGGCGCCCAGGAACACGTCGCCATCCTCGGACCCAACGGCTGCGGCAAATCCACGCTGATCAAGACCATTACTCGCGAATGCTATCCGGTCGTGCGGGAAAATTCTTCGATGTCGATCTTGGGAGAAGACACCTGGGATGTGTTCGCCCTGCGAGCCCGGCTGGGCATCGTCTCGAACGACCTGATGCTCTCCTGCACGGGCGATGCCTCCGGACGCGATGTCGTGCTTTCAGGCTTCTTCAGCAGCACCGCGATTTATCCCAACCACACGGTCGATCCCAGGCAGCGTGAGCAAGCCGATGCCGCGCTGGCCGAGCTGAAAGTTTCGCATCTGGCGGAACGTCCGGTGAGCGAAATGTCGTCGGGCGAGGCGCGGCGTGTGCTGATCGCGCGCGCCTTGGTGCACAAGCCTGGCGCTCTGCTCTTCGACGAGCCCTGCAACTCGCTCGATCTGGCCGCTCAGCACAGCCTGCGGCAAACCATGAGCGCGCTGGCCAACTCCGGAACGGCAATCATTCTCGTCACCCACGAACTGGCCGACATCGTTCCCGAAATTCAGCGCGTGGTGCTGATGAGCCGCGGCCGAGTCGTCGCCGACGGCCCGAAAGAAGAAATCCTTGAGGTCGACCGTCTGGCATCCCTGTTCGGCGTCAGCGTGGAAATGGCCCGCCGTAACGGCCACTACCACCTGTGGTGAGATTCGGCAGCGTACTGCGGCAGTGCCGCGATCGATCGCTGATGTTCATATCGCAGGTATCTTGAAATCGCGCAGGGAAAGCTCCAGCCCGCCGTATTCGGGATGGTCGTTGTGATCCACGGTGAAAGCGATATCGACCATATCGCCCGCCAGTAGCGGAGTTTGAGCGAGCCGCTCGGCCATGTGCCAACCCAGGGCATCGAACGTGATCCTCAGACGAGTGGCCGCGCCATTGGGAGCGCTGGGCGTCTTACTGGTCGCGCCGGGTGCCTCATCGATCGCGCCGGGTGCCCCACTTCTGGCCGGGTTTGCCAGAAGTGGGGATTTTCCATCCCCCACTTCGGCAACCGTCGCAGCCCGATCCGCGCGCCGAATCGCCGCGCCATCGGGATGGCAGCGCGGCGTCGCAAGAATGGCCGCCGCAGAAAGCTGCGATGATTGCTCCGAGGACTCCGCCACTCCAACGACCGGCTCGCCCTCCCGCAACTTGAATTTCACATGTTTGTCTTTCAGAATGCGCGGCGGAGCCGTCAGCTGCACCGCGCGCGCCGCGAATACGGGTTCGGGATTCCCCACGCCATAAGGTTCCAGCAGACGCAACGCCTGAAACAGTTCCGGCGTAACCTCGCCCAGACTCAGTTCGGCATCCAGATCAAGCACCGGATCAAAATCCGCCAGCGTGAGCCGCGATCGCGCAAACTCGTCCAGCCGCGCCCGCAGATCGCCAACGTTGGCCGCAGGCATGGCAAATCCGCAGGCGTGAGCATGACCGCCGTAGCGCGAGAATAAACCGCTGCACGACTCAATCGCTTCCAGCAGATGAAATGCCCGGATCGACCGCCCCGAGCCGAACGCTTCTTCGCCTTCACGCGAGATCACAACCGTAGGCCGGTTATACCGTTCGACAATGCGCGTCGCCGTAATGCCGATCACGCCGCGGTGCCAGCCCTCGCCGTCAATGACGATGCAATACGCCTCGCTCAGCTCCGCATCGCCGGCGAAGCGCTCCTCAACCGCGCGCAGAATGCGCCGCTCTTCTTCCTGCCGGTCACTATTGAGCCGATCGAGTTTCGCCGCCAGTTCCCGCGCGCGCGCCATATCTTTCACGCTGAAGAGTTCAATCACATCGCGCGCCACGTCCATGCGCCCGGCGGCGTTGATGCGCGGCGCAATGCGGAATCCCACTTCGCCCGAGGTCGGCGGACGCTTCGCCGAAATCTGGGCCACTTCGAGCAGCGCCTTCAATCCCGGATTCACCGCGCATCGCAGCGCCTCCAGCCCCAGCGACGCGAACACCCGATTCTCTCCGGTCAGCGGCACCGCGTCCGCGATCGTCGCGATCGCCACCACCTTCATAAACGACAACAGAAGTCTGTCCTGATCTTTCGCATCCAGTCGCCGCTGCATCAATCCCTGCGCCAGCTTGAACGCCACGCCCGCGCCGCAAAGCTGCTTATACGGATACTCGCATCCCGCCTGATTCGGATTCACCACCGCCAGCGCCTTCGGCACGCCATCAGGCCCGGGCAGATGATGGTCGGTCACGATCAGATCGACTCCCAGCCGCCGCGCCGTCTCCGCAGGCGCAAACGCGCGAATGCCCATATCGACGCTGATGATCAGCCGAATGCCAGCCTCGGCCGCGCGCTCAATGACATCGTCGCGCATGTCGTAGCCTTCGCGAATCCGGTGCGGCACATGAAACTCCGCCGAACCGCCGCACAACTCGATCGCCGTCTTGAGAACGATGACCGCCATGGTGCCGTCGACGTCGTAGTCGCCGTAAATCAGGATCAGCTCCTTGCGCTCGATGGCGGCGTCAATCCGCTCCACCGCCGCAGGCAGCCCAGTCATCCGTTCCGGAGCATGAAGATGAGATAAGGATGGCGAGAGGTAAGCCGCAGCCGACTCCGCATCGACGATGCCGCGCCGCAGCAGCAAGCGCGCCAGCGTCGCCGTCATCGTCATCGTCATCACGGGAGACGCGATTGCTTGCGAGGAAGAATGTCTAACTTGAAGCGGAGGCAAATCGGCAAGAGATTGCGACAAAGCCTGAACCCGCGCGCCATCTTCGGAGGCGACCTGCCAGCGCACGGTTAATTCTCTTCGTCCTGATCCGGCTCATCCATGGTCAGGCCGCCGAACTCGTCGGAAACCTCGAGCAGCCGCTGATAGCGGTCGTACCACTCGGTCGAAACCTCGCACAAAAACATCGAGCCCTGATAGGCCCAGCCCAGCTGCAGAAATCCGATCTTCCCGACGTAAGCCCGCAGCCAGCGCGCGTCTTCCACATCGTCGCCGTCGCTGAACTCGGAGTTCGTCAACCGTTCGACCATCTCATCAAGCTCGGTGCGCTGCAGCGTCCACGAGTGCATGGTCAGAAACGGCGCGCTCGAAGCCTTCGCCAGCTCGACAAAATCTTTCCAGCCGTCGGGATTGTCGCCCATCTCCCACATCACGCACTGCACCTCTTCATAGTCCACGTAGCCGTGAAAGCGGCGCATGCCATGCCCTTCAATGAAGGCAATCATGTCGTCTTTGATCGTGGAAAGATCGTCTGGAATGGGAGACATGTTGGGAAGGCTCAGTGCAACATTGTATTCTGTTCGCAAATTCAGTGCCAGCGCGCGAAGTGGAGATAGCCACAACTCGTGTGGCGACGGCCGCCTTCGGCCGTCCCGCCCAGCGCAAAGCGCGGGCGGAATCTATGCGGGACCGGATCTGTGCAGATACATGGATCTGTGCAGATAAATAGATCTGTGCAGATACAAGGCGAGCGTAGGACTAATGTCCGTGTGGGACCGGGTCTGCCGACCGGTCATGCCGAGCGCAAGTCCGGCTGCCCACGCACCTCAATGCGAAAGAGAAGCAGAAGGCGAAGCCGCGCTCATCAACTCCACAAACATCCGATAAAATTTCTGCGCATCCAGATCCACCTGAATCTCCACCAGCCTCGCCCCCGCCACCTTCTCGCTTGCACTCCAGGTCAAAGTGTTCCCGTACCCCGCGCCGCGATCGAGATCCACGCTCATATAGCGCATCTCGCTCTTCGTGATAATAGAAGGATCGATCCACGCCTCGGCCGCCAGCTCATCCCACATAATGTCGGCTCCAGGCCATAGCTGCAAAAATTTCGCCAGATATTTCGCCAGCGGAGTCCCGCTCGCCTCGATCTGTTTCATCATCGCCGCCGTCATGTGCGTCTTGATCGAAATGTCGGTCGGCGTGCATACGATCTTTTTCCACGGCGCGCGCAGCACGATCTCCGCCGCCTCCGGATCGAACCAGAAATTAAATTCATGCCGCGGATTGCTGGCGAACTCAGGATTGTCGGTATCCGGATTCAGGCTGCCGCCCATGAACACCAGCTCCTGCACCAGTTCGGGAAATTGCGGATCCAGCGAAATCGCCAGCGCCAGATTCGTCATCGGTCCGCCTTCATAAATCGTCACTTCATGCGGATACTTGTGCACCATGCGAATCATGAAGTGCGCCGCATCTTCGTCCAAAGGCTTGGTCGTCGGCGCGCCCTCCGGCAACAGCGGAATAACCGACGCTTCATGCCACCACCGGTCGTCCCAAGCGCCCGCGTATGCGACTTTCCCGTAGCGCTCCTGCCACATCTGCGCCTCGCCCCGGGTGCGCACCAGCGGAAACTCCGCGCCGGGAACGACGGGAATGTCGCTGCGCCCCATAATCTCCAGCAGCCGCAACGTGTGCGCCACTTCCTCATCGCGCCACTGATCCCCGCTCACCACGGTAACCCCCAGCACCTCCACCAACGGAGACTGCGCCATCACCGCCACCGTCTGCATATTGCTCCCGCCCGGCCCCGAGCAGTCTTCGTTGACAATGACTTTCCGCCGCGCCTGCGCGGAAGCCAACGAAACGAGCAAGACCGACATAACAACTCCACACCTACGATTTCTCAAGTGATTCCCCAATTCCACACTTTTCGAGCTTTGATCGCAAAAAATCAGGGCAGACCGAGGCATCGCCCCAGCCTGCCCAAAAATGAATTGTTTCGATCCCACTAGAATCTCAGCTTCAACGCAAACTGAATCAGCCTCGGGTTATTCACGGTGTTGTTGATCACACCGAAACTCGAGGGCGTATTGATATCTTGCTCTCCGCTGTCGCCCACGCCGTCCATGTAGAACTGCGCGTGGTTGAGCAGATTGAAGAACTCAGCGCGGAATTGCAGATTCATGCCCTCGCGCAAGGGTAGCGGGAAGTCTTTAATCACCGAGAAGTCGGTATTCACGAAACGCGGACCGTAAACCGGAGCGCGCGGCGCGGTGCCGAGCTCCCCTACCGTAAAATTCTGGGAGGGCCCCCCGCCGATCGGCACGGCCGGGAAAGTGAACGTCGACGCTGGAGCGAACGCGCAGGGATTAAACCAATTCTGCAGCGTGTGAATCTTCGCTGGTGCATTGCAGGCCGGATTCGCCGCAACTGGACCAGCCTGATTCGGATTCCCCACTTCGTTCGGACGTTGGAATGTGAATCCGTTGTACGAGAAATAGACACCCGATTCGTCCGCACTGTCGACCACGAACAGGGGGAATCCGGAAGTCGCGTGCTCGATCAGATCCAGTTGCCAATTCCCCAAAATAGCGTTGACAGCCCCGTTCCAATTACTCCCGTAGGCTTTGCCTTTCCCGAAGGGCAAATCGTAAATGACGCTGGCTGTGAAGTTATCGTTGAGATTCAGTTGTGACAAACCCCAATCCAGTTTCTGCGCCCCAGGCAGCGGCCAATACAAAGCGCCGGGATTGGTGCCCAGACCGTCCGGCATCCCGGAATCGAAATTGCGTGAATAGGTGTAGCTCACCAGAGCGTAGAGACCGTGCCGCGCGCTCTTGGTCTCAGCTTTCGCTTGCAGCGAATCGTAGCGGGCTTGGCCTACGCTGTTATTGCTGGCCACGCTCTGAAAGGGCTCCGCATAAGGCCAATTGTTGATGCCGCAGCCCACATTGTAGGTTCCATAGTACGGATTTACGGCTGTCGCGCCGGAAGAATTCGTAGCCGTAGGCAAGCAGATACTGGGCGACTCTATGTTTTCGTTCACCTGACTCACAAGGATGCGCTCGCTGCGCGATCCCGCATAGCCCACGGTCAAAACAACGTTTCCAGGCAGCTGCCGTTCAACGTTTAAGTTGAATTGCTGGATCATTCCCTGCTTGAAATTCAGGTTCTGCGACTGAATGGTTCCCGTGTAGTCAGCTGGATTCACCGGCGAGCTGAGGACCGCACCCCCAGGCACAGGCGTGCTCGATGGAGTACCCGCCGCTACCAGAAATCCATTCGACAGACCGCAACCGGTGCTGCCGAAAGGAGTACAAACCCCGGTTGGGTAAGGATCAACTTCCGCGTAGTACGGGGGATTCTGCCACAAGCCCTGTCCCCCTTGGTTCCAAGCGGAGTCATGGAATATGGAATACCCAGCCCGGATTGCAGTCTTATCACTGCCCATGGGCTTCCAGGACAACCCGATGCGTGGCTCCAAAGCAGTTTTGTCGAATTGGACACCCACGCGACCATCGGTTGGAATGCAGATCGTGCAACTGCTTAACGTCGGACTTCCGTTAGGCACGTACCACTCAAGATTCTGAATGTTGAAATTCGCCTGCCGGTTTTCGACTTCGGTTTCAGGCGTCGCCAGGGCCCAGGCGAAGCCCAGGTTGAGGGTCAAATTGGGAGTTAAGCGCCAGTCATCCTGCACAAATGGCCGAATCAGTTTCCAGCGCCTTCCGGTGGTAGCGCCAAGGAAGGTCTGATCGTGGGCGGCAAAAACTCCAAGGCTTCCCAACAGCAGATCGCCAATGTCGTCGCCAGTTCCAAAGCCATCCTCGACGACATAGCCGTCCTGAAAGGCATTGTTCCGCACATTCATCTCTTCGGCGCGATAGGTCAGGCCGAAACTGATGTTGTGTTTGCCGCGAATCAAATCGAGTTTGTCCGAGAGCGAATAGACGTTAGTCCCACCCTGGTACGGCGCATAGCCGCGATCGCCGAGCGAGAAATAGGCCGACATCTGGAACGACGTCATTCCGCAGCTCTCGCAGTCCTTAGTCGACTGGTTCAAACTCGCGGGGTAACCGGTGATGCCGTCGCAGTGACTGCCTAAGTCCGCACCCGGAATGCCGATGATCGCGGCTTCGCAAGTGCCCGTGCCATACGAAAGAATGTGGTTGAAAATCCGGTTGTAGCCGGCCGTGAACTGGTTGATTGTACTCGGAGAAAACTCGTGGGTTTCCGTCACCACCGCGTTGCGGCCATGGTTGTTGATGTGCTGGTTGCTGCCGAATGCGTTGGCTTCTGACCAGGTAGGCGAACCGCCGGGCACAAAGTTGGTGGCCTGGTCATAACTGAAACGTCCGAACACTTGATCCTTGTTGGAAAAACTATGATCGACGCGGGCGTCCCACGTGCCTTCGTTGAGCGATCTTGTAGGCTGATTGCTGTAGTTGAAACCGGCAGTGGACGAAACACCCGGAGTCGGCGCGGGATAAAGCCGAGCTACCGCGAGCCCAATCGGATTTACCATGCTCCCCGGAATGGTGTCACAAGGGGTACCGGCAGACTGGGCTCCGCTGGCGAGCACCGGCTCCGGGAGGTTCGAATTGGCCTGGCACTGAAATGCTGTGCCCGAGTACGGATTGGTCAGGGGTGTAATGCCAAGCGGGTTCGTGCTCAGGTCCAGGTCGCCGGCAACATCGATTGGAGTGAGCTCTTGAGTTGTGGGTACATATCCTGTGAACGGCACACCCTCACGTTGAATCTTCGCCTGGTAATCCAAGAAGAAGAATGTCTTATCTTTTCTGATCGGGCCGCCGAGCGACGCTCCAAACTGATTCAGATTGAACTTCTGCGGTGAGTTAAAAAAATAGCGGGTGGCATCGAGGTCCGTGTTGCGGAAAAACTCAAACACTGTTCCGTGATACTGGTTCGATCCCGATTTCGTTGTGACCAGCACGGTCGGACCGGCGCGCTCTCCGTACTCGGCGGAGTAGTTGTAGGTGAGGACTTTGAACTCCTGAATGTCGTCGATATCGGAAAAAATGGCGATGCCGCCTTCATCCAGCTGATTGTTGTCGTTGCCGTCGAGCAGCCAATCAGTTTCCTGTTCGCGCGAACCACCCACCGAAAGCGAGAACGCTCCCCGTGTGGCCGCCTCGCTGCTGGCCGCGTTGGTGAAGAAACTCACCGGACTGGTCGATTGAGTGGTGCCCGGGGCCAACGTCGCCAACTGCACAAAATTTCGACCATTCAAAGGCAATTCGGCTACCTGTTCGGACGTAATGACCTGCCCGAGAGTCGGAGTCGTCGTTTCCACCGCCACTTCCGTCGCGTTCACTTCCACGCTGGTGCTCACCGCCGCGGGAACGAGTTTGAAATCGAGTTCGCGCTGTTCGTCGACCTGCAGACGCACGTTCTTCGCTTCCCCCGCTTTGAAGCCCGAAGCTACGACTCGAAGGGTGTAGTCTCCCACCGCCAGCAACGGCACGGTGTAATGTCCGGTGCCGTCGGTGATGCCTTCGCGCGTGATGTTGGTCGCTTGGGAAATCACGCTGACTTTCGCCCCCGCCACCACGGCTCCCGTGTTATCCGTGACCGTGCCCGAAAAACTGCCGTTCGCCTGACCGTAGAGCAGCGGGCTCATCACACACGCCAGCCAACACAAAACCACCGCGCACAACATCTTTTTGGTCGACATTCCTATGCCTTTCGGTTGCTACCCCGCCCCAAAGAAAAAGACCCTCCCCTTCGTTGGAAGGCAGGAGGTCCGCAAGTCTGCAAGACAGCGCTTATAAATCGCTAAGTAGCTGTTAGTCAAGAAGTTTCGCAGTGGAAAACGCGGCGATTCCGGTTTCTGCGCGGCCTGACACGCCAAGACAATGTGTTGTTGACTGTTAGCCGGAGATGAATTTTTTTTATAGGAAGAATCTCAACTTTATAGGAAGAATCTCAGCCCCGCGCCGCCCACTCCGAGTCGAAGCGCGCGCGGTCATAAAACGATTTCTGGGTGCCCACGCCGGTCGTCGACAACCCTGCATAAAGATTGGCGCGCCGCACCGCCTCTTTTTCCGCCATGCCCTCGCCGAGAAACACCGCGAAGCTGCCGATAAACGCATCTCCCGCGCCGGTGCTGTCGACACTCTTCACCGCGAAGGGCGCAATGTGTTCGCTGCCATCGCGTCCAGCCAGCAGAGACCCGTTCGCCCCCAGCGTGACGATCACCCGCCGCATGCCTCCATCCAAGAATTTCTGCGCGCACTTCTTGGCGTCGTCGACATTCTTCACCGGCAACCCGGTAATTGCCTCGGCTTCGGTTTCATTCGGCACGAAGTAATCGAGATCCTTCAGCGCCGCCATATCCACCGGCTGCGCCGGCGCGGGATTCACAATGCAGCGGATCCTATGCTTCCGCGCGAATCCGACCGTGTAATAAACCGTCTCCAGAGGAATCTCGAACTGCAGCACAATGCAATCCGCGGACTTCAGCGTCTCGGCGGCCGCATCCACATCGGCCGGTTTGAGCGCGTCATTCGCGCCTTTCACCACCAGAATGCGATTCTGCCCGTTCGGCTCGACAAAGATCGGGGCCACGCCGCTCGACAATCCCTCCACCTGCTTCACATGCGTGGGATCGATCCCCTGCCGGCGGAAATTTTCAATCGTCGCCGGACCGAACAAATCGCTGCCCACCCGCGCCACCATAAAAACTTCGGCGCCACACAACCGCGCCGCGACCGCCTGATTCGCCCCTTTGCCGCCGAAACCCAGATCGAACTTAGGCGCAAACATTGTCTCGCCGGGTTTTGGGAACTTGTCGGTGAAAGTAGTCAGGTCGATGTTGGCGCTGCCAACCACCGCAATGCGAGGCCGTTTTGCCATGAGATGTCGAACTCTTTGCGTGCTGATTTAAGAAGGCCGAGTCTATTCAGCTCGTAGGACCGTGTCAACGCCTTGTCCAGGTCGCGAGAGACGCGGACAAGCCCCCGCCGACATGCAAACCAGAGGCCGGCTTCGACTCGTGCCGGAGTCCGCGCGCGTGCCTGGGCCTGGGCATCGCTGCAGAGATTTGCTTCCAGTCCTTGAAAGTCTGTCGGTAGTGGAGTCTTTGACGTTCTTAATTAACTGTCAGCTTCTTCACTCCTGCTACATGCTTTTTGAAGACGGCTTAGCCTTCGCAAGATTCTTAGCGCCATCGAGATGCTTCTGGAGCGTTGGCAGCGTCTCGTTCGCGTAAGCCTTCAGATCGGCACTTTGCGCATCCGCCGCTTCTTTCGTGTAAACCTTTATCGCTGCGGTGTGTCCTGCAATCATCTCCCGAATGTAGCGGTGATCGAAGGCTGGGCCTTTAAGTTTTTGGAACGGAGCAATCATCTTGTCGTGGGCTGCATCAAGGCCTTTCGGAACCACGAGATTGTCCTTACCGGCTACCACGCCCAGTTGTGTGTAATCCTTGACGCCTTGTGAAGACGCCTGGGCAGCGGCCAACTGTCCTAAATGGGCCTCCAGCATGTCGGTTTGTGCGGCGAAATCCACAAACTGTTGGTCGGTCATGGCGGGGGCTGAACCTTGCGCACAGACTAGGACGCAACCCAGAACGACACAGCAAACGGCCGAAACAATCGTTTTCATCTTTATTTTCTCCCGTACCCGCGATTCTCGCTGAGTTACGATGCCCGAGACGCGAACAAAGGTTTTCTTCTTCTTCAGCATATGAGACTAAACAGCGCTGACTCTGAACGAGTTTCACTGGCGTTGAACTCAAAATCCCCACAGGGCAAATAGACCGCGCAGGCTTTGTGGAGCTTGCGGTATCGCAAGAGGATCGTCGGCGAAAATCTCGAGTTGCACCCGCTGACCTGCGCGGCTGAGTCGCCAATCCAAAACTTGCCAACTCGATTCTGGAACGCTCCCGCAATTCTGC
>Ga0335073_10013452_pt1 | contig 11470 bp, 10 predicted proteins | sample Lox_Sample_22_FD_207093 | JGI IMG/M metagenome (GOLD analysis project Ga0335073, IMG submission 207093) | Soil microbial communities from Loxahatchee National Wildlife Refuge, Florida, United States - Lox_Sample_2.2 | ecosystem: Environmental > Terrestrial > Soil > Wetlands | place: USA... | reverse complement strand
GGCGTAGACTTCGACAGCGGGCGCGGACGAGGCTCCATTGTTAGGCGAGGCAAGTGGGACGGTCTTCGTCTTGCCGATCTCGGTCTTGGGGGTCTCGGACATAAGACTCCAGCTTGAATGATGCTGCCTCCGAATGTTACTTGGCGGTTGCCAGATCCGCAATCGCCCATGAACGGCTCAGTCTCGATCTCGCGGACGTATTCCAACGGCAGCCATCATCCGGCCCGTAATGCCCTTTTCCGCGCGGTGAGAGAACAGAAGATCGGTGCGGCATGAGGTGCATAGTGGCGAGGCAAAGATATTTCCCGCTGGAACTCCCGCGGCTAACAATTGGCGCCGATTGGCTTCCACTAGATCCAGGAAGATCTTCCTGGGCAAATCGCTATGGCCAGGGGCACGTGCGGTAAGAAAGAGTAACGGATACTTCTCGCGAACCGGATCCGAGTCTTTCACTTCATGGAACAATTCGCTCCCGTAGCCGAACTGGGATTCGAACTGCTCGCGGACTTCCGGCCCAACTTCATAACAGCAACTGTGGATGCCGGGGCCGATTGCAGCCCTGATGTCAAGCGGTCGGCTGCCAAAACAGCGGCGCATTTCGCCGATGCCTTTTTCAACAATGCGTTTTACCGTGCCACGCCAGCCGGCATGAAACACGCCAACGGCGCGTCGCCTCGGGTCTACGACAATGATCGGCAGACAATCGGCCGTCAGAACAGCCAGCAGGATGCCCCGAGTGCGTGTGATCAGGCCATCGCCAACGAGTCGCAAGTTGCCTTCGTTGTTGCGCTGAACGTCTCTCTGGTCATCGACACAGTGGATCAGATCCGAATGAATCTGGCGCAGGGTGACCAGCGGCCAACTCTGGTCCTTCACAGTCGCGTCCAATTGTTTCAGGAATGCCTCACGATTGTGCTCGACCGCGCGATGCGAATCATGTTTGGTGAAGCCCAGATTCAGTGAGCGGCCGCCATATGCCCGCGAATTTCCGCCTACCCGCGTGCTGAAACCGTGAATCAACCACGAGATAGTGGCGAGCAAATCGGCATGCAAAATGCTTTTGCAGGATTGCGAAGTCTGGCGGGGCACACCAACATCTTACTGAATCTTGAAGGCTGCAAAACTGGCCGGGTGTGCCGTGTGCCACGAAGTGGCTTGTTCGTATGCGTAAGCAAGTGCCAGCACCCGGCCTTCCTTTTGGCGCGGCCCGGCGATTTGCAGGCCGATCGGCAAGCCACTCTGCGCAAAGCCGCATGGGACGGAAACAGCCGGCACTCCCCAAACACTAAACGGGCGCGTGTTGCGCAGAAGGACGATTTCGCGCGAGCGAAGCTGACCGGGGTTCTGTTTCAATTCGTCGATCGCGGGAGCAGGAATCGGCGCTGTTGGAGTGACGATCAAATCGACGGTCCCGAACCCTTGCCTGATTGTCTGTCGGGCTTTTTCTAACTCCTTCCGCCGTTCGGCAAGCTCATCGGCAGAAATGTTTTCGCCGCTCCGGATTCGACGCAGCGTCTCCGGCTGATAAAGTTCTGGTGAATGGCGAACGAACTCGGCGTGGCAGGCGTAAGATTCCGCGCTTTGCAAGGCGCGGTCCGTCGGCACGGAAAGATCGATCTCTCGAACTTCTCCGGCGATCGTGCCTAGGACTGCGAGCGCCTGCTCGAAAGCGTCAGCGACTTCAGGATCAAGGTCGTCGCGGAAGAACTTTCGCGGCACTCCAATACGTAAGGACTTAGCGTCCAGGGCAGCTTTTTCAAAATTGCTGGACTTGGCAATTGAACCGTCCAGAACTTCGAAGATCACAGCGCAATCCCGAACGGTTGCGGCGATTGGGCCGACATGATCAAGCGACGGGGAGAGCGGAATCACTCCATGCACGCTGACCGCGCCATAAGTTGGCTTGAGGCCGACGACTCCGCAGAGCGCAGACGGTTCACGAATTGAACCGGCGGTATCAGTGCCGATTGCACCCAGACACATTCCGGCAGCCACCGCAGTCGCCGATCCTCCCGATGAACCTCCGGCGATGTAGCGAGAGTCCCAGGCGTTTCTTACTTCCCCGAAACAACTCACAAGTGAACTGCCCCCATAAGCAAACTCGTGCAGATTTTGCTTACCTACTATGACTGCGCCCGCCGCTTTCAAACGCACCACCACTTCGGCATCTTCTTGTGGAATGCGATCTTTGAACAAGGCACTAGCGGCAGTGGTTCGAATGCCTGCCGTATCGATCAGATCTTTTAGGCCAATCGGAATCCCGTGCAACGGGCCACGCCAGCCGCCACTCATGATTTCGCTCTCTGCTTGCCGCGCCTGTGCCAAGGCGCTTTCGGCGGTGACCGTGATGAAGGCGTTGAGCACGGGATTTAACCGCTCGATCTGTTCGAGATAATGCTGAGTCAACTCGACCGGCGAAACTGTCCGGCGACGCAGCAGATCGGCGAATTGCAGAATCGAGGTTGGCAAAACTCCCCCACGGAAAATATTATCGTTTCACAGCCACTTCCGCGCTTCCCAAAAGAGCCTATAATTTATTCCACTGCGTCCGGAGGTTCGCGCCATGGCCCAGATGACTGTGACTCCCGTCAACACCAAGGGCTTCCTGGTAGATGGAAAATTGATCGAAGACGGTGATCTGGTTGAAGTACGTGCGCCCTATGACGGCAGTGTTGTAGGGCACGTATTTCAGGGGCGCCGCGAGCACGCCGAAGCGGCCATCGCGGCCAGCGTCAAAGCCTTCGGCACTACCCGCCGGCTGCCAGCGTTCGAGCGGCAGCGAGTTTTGCGCCGAGTGGCGCAGAACATTGCCGAGCGGAAGGCGGAATTTAGCCGGACGATTGCGCAAGAAGCGGGTAAGCCAATCAAAGCGGCGCGTAGCGAAGTCGAGCGCGCGATTTTCACTTTTACGGTTGCGGCTGAAGAAAGCACTCGCATTTATGGCGAATATCTGCCGCTCGATTGGCAGGAGTTTACTGCCGGACGCTGGGGAATCGTGCGCCGCTTTCCTTTGGGGCCGATCGCCGGAATTACTCCTTTTAACTTCCCGCTGAATCTGGTGGCCCATAAAGTGGCTCCCGCCATTGCCGCCGGCTGCAGCATGGTATTGAAGCCTGCGCCGCAAACGCCGCTGACTGCGCTGCTTTTGGCCGAGGCTGTCCAGCAGGCGGGTTGGCCGGATGGGGCTTTGAATGTACTGCCGCTTTCCAGCGAGGACGCGGGTTTGCTGGTGGCCGATGACCGGCTGAAGATGATCAGCTTTACCGGAAGCGCGGCAGTCGGCTGGCAGATCAAGAGAAATGCGGGGAAGAAGAAAGTCATCCTCGAATTGGGTGGCAACGCCGGCGTAGTCGTGCACAGTGACGCCGACGTTGCCTATGCGGCCGAGCGCTGCGTTGCGGGCGGGTTCACTTACGCCGGCCAGACTTGTATTTCGGTGCAGCGGATACTCGTGGAGCGATCGGTCTTCGGCAAATTTACCGACTTTCTGCTTGCCGGCGTCAGGAAGCTCAGAGTCGGAGATCCTCTGGAAGAATCCACGGATCTCGGCCCGCTCATCCGAGAGACTGACGCGGTGCGCGCCGCGGATTGGGTGCACGAAGCCGTTCGCACCGGAGCGCGCTTGCTTTGCGGCGGACAGCGAAAAGGCCCCATGCTCGAACCCACAGTGCTGACCGGAACGCGCCCGGAAATGAAAGTGAACTGCCAGGAAATTTTTGCTCCGGTTGTGACCGTCGAGCCTTACGACGATTTTGCCGAGGCTTTGCGCCAAATCAACAATTCGCCTTACGGATTGCAAGCCGGAATTTTCACGCGTGATGCCAAGCTGCTGTTCAACGCCTATGAGGAACTGGAAGTCGGCGGATTAATTGCGGGCGACGTTCCGGCATTCCGAATCGACCACATGCCTTATGGGGGAGTTAAAGACTCCGGGTTGGGCCGGGAAGGTTTGCGCTACGCGATCGAGGAGATGACCGAGCCGAAGCTGCTGGTGATGAATCTGCGATAGCTTTCCCCCTGTCGTGCCGAGCACGCTTAGCGCCGAGGGATCTGCTCTTCCTGCCGAAATGTTGTCCCCGCCTTTTTCTCTTCCCGTCATTCGTGAGACGATGAAATCAGCGCCATGATTCAGCTTTCTTCCGCAGGAAAACGTTTTGGCCACAAACTGCTCTTCGAGGGAGTGGACTGCCTGATCACGCCCAAAGACCGCATCGGGTTGGTGGGCGCGAACGGAACCGGCAAAACGACTTTGATGAAAATTCTGGCCGGAACGGAGAGCCTCGACTACGGCTCTATCAGCACGGCAAAAGGAATCAGCGCTGGATATTTGCCCCAGGATGGACTGGCGCTTTCCGGGCAGACTGTATTTGCAGAGTGCATGTCGGTCTTTGCCAAACTGAGCCGGATGGAAGAGGAGATGGAAGAACTGACGCGCTCGATGTCTGAACTTGACCACTATTCCGCCGAATACACCCAGGTGGCGGAACGCTACCAACGCCTCGAACACGAATTCTCGGTTCGCGATGGGTATGCCATCGAAGCGCAGGTCGGCGCGGTGCTTTCGGGGCTGGGTTTTCGTAAGAACGACTGGACGCGCCAGACCGAGGAATTCTCCGGCGGCTGGCAGATGCGCATTGCGCTGGCCAAGCTGCTGCTGCAAAAACCGAATCTTCTGCTTCTCGACGAGCCCACCAACCACCTGGATCTCGAGGCCCGCAACTGGCTGGAAGAATACTTGACGAATTATCCCTACGCGTTTGTCCTTATCTCGCACGACCGCTATTTTCTCGACGTGACCGTCAGCAAAATCGTGGAAATCTGGAACAAACGCCTTCACATCTATCACGGCAATTACGAAAGATATTTGTCGCAGAAAACGCAGCGCCAGGACCAGATGGAAGCCGCGTACCGCACCCAGAGAGAACGCATTGAGCAGCTGGAAGTTTTCATCAACCGCTTTCGTTATCAGGCAACGAGGGCCAAGCAGGTGCAAAGCCGGATCAAAGAACTGGAGAAGATGGACCGCATCGAGCTGCCAGAAGAAGAACGAACCATCCACTTTTCATTTCCCCAGCCCAAAGCGAGCGGGCGGATTGTGGCGGAGTTTGCCGGAGTCAGCAAAAGCTACGGCGAAAAAGAAGTATTTCGCGACGTCAGCTTCATGGTCGAGCGTGGCGACCGCATCGCCCTCGTCGGCGTAAACGGCGCCGGCAAGTCAACCCTGATCAAGCTGCTCGCAGAGAAGGAACCACTGACTGAAGGTACGTACAAGCTCGGACACAACGTCCAGTCAGATTACTTCGCTCAGGACCAATACAAAGAACTCAATCCGGACGCGCGCATTCTCGACGATCTTGGCGATCTGGCTCCGCGCTTCACGCAGACCGAGCTGCGCAACCTGCTCGGCTGTTTTTTGTTCTCCGGGGACGACGTTTTCAAGCGCATTGGCGTGCTCTCCGGTGGGGAACGCAATCGTTATGCATTGCTCCGCATGCTGCTCCATCCGGCAAACTTTTTGTTGCTTGACGAGCCCACCAACCACCTCGATATACGCGCCAAAGACGTTTTGCTCACCGCGCTCAGCGGTTACACGGGCACGGTCGTTTTCGTCTCCCACGACCGCTATTTCATCGACAAGCTGGCGACGCGGGTTTTCGAAATCGGTGATGGCAAAGTCAAGGTCTATCCTGGCAATTACGAAGATTACCGCTGGCGCAAGGAAGGCGGTGCGGCCCAATTGCAAGAATCGGTCGCGGCGTCCGTCGTCGCCGAGCTGCCATCCAACGGCAATCACGCCTCGTCTCGTCCTCCCGCTGAGCCGCAATCCAAGCGTCTGAATCCGATCAAGCGCAAACAAATGGAGGATCGGATGCGGGAGGTTGAGGCTGAAATCTCCCGGCTGGAAGCCGCTATCGCCGCCGGCGAGGCATCACTGCAAAACTTCGTCAGCTCCGCCGAGAGCCAGCGCGTGAACCGAGAATTGACCGAGAAGCGCACGGAATTGCAGGGCTGTCTTGCCGAATGGGAGGAACTCGGCGCGGCCCTTCAGCACTGATTCCGAGCTTTAACCAGCGCCAGTACAGGCGCTTCGGTAACCTCGTCCATCCATCCTCTCCGTGCGATAGTCACCTTGGCGCAGAGCCACAATCGAGATCACCGCCTGGCAAGCCGCGCGGAGAAGATGAGGAACGCCGGACGATGCTGCAACCATTAGATAATTCTCAGAAATCGCAATCCCCTTCGAACCAGACCTACACCCCGGTGAGGACCGCCACTTCACCAACAGAGCAAGCAAGCATCGGGCGCTCACTCGTGATCAAGGGCGAAGTCAGTGGCTCAGAGTCGCTGTATATCGATGGTCGCATCGAAGGCACCATCAACATTGCCGACAATCGCGTCACCATCGGGCGCAACGGGAACGTTGCCGCCAACATTCATGCTCGCGAAGTTGTGATCATCGGCAAGGTGACCGGGAACGTTCAATGCACCGACCGGTTGGAAATCCGCAGTGAAGGCGCGCTCACGGGCGACATCATCACGCAGCGGATCAGTGTCGAAGAAGGCGCGATGCTGAAGGGAAGCGTGCAGATTCGCGCCGCTGAATACAAGCCCGAGAGCAAAACCGAAAAACAGCAAGCCCAGGCCAAGCCCCTCACCGCCGAGGCGTCGAAGCCGGCAACATCCGAACAACCGAAACCGGCCGCGGCGGTTGCGCACGCATAAACAACAGCCGGGTCCAAGGGAAACAGGCACGTCATCCGACGTGCCTATTTCTTTTGCTCTGCCTCGGGCTTCAATTCCAGCGAGGCTGAGTTCATACAATAGCGCAAGCCGGTGGGATCCGGACCATCCTCGAAAACATGGCCCAAATGCGCGTCGCAGCGCGCGCAACGAACTTCGGTACGAGCCATGCCATAGGCCCGATCGACGTGGGTAGTTACTGCCCTATCGGTGGCCGGCTCCCAAAAACTGGGCCAACCGGTGCCGGAGTCGAACTTGGTGTCCGAACTGAACAGCGGCGCGCCGCAGCAGGAGCAAACGTACGTGCCGTCTTCTTTCGTCTTCCAGTATTTTCCCGTGAATGCGGGTTCCGTTCCGGCTTTGCGAGTTACATAAAATTGCTCAGGCGAAAGCTGCTTTCGCCATTCTTCCTCAGTCTTAACGATTTTTTCCGTCATAGATTCTTACCTGCAAATTAGATGCCCGAGCAGGAAAATGGTCACATCGCCGATCGGATCCGCCAAACGCTCAAATGTCGATGATCATATCTTCAAGTCGGGTGGGATAGCCGTTGATAATCTCCCCCTTCTCCTTCCGAACGATTACCGTGTCGGAATGGCGAAACCCACCCCAGTTGGGATCGTAAACTCCCGGCTCGCAGCTGAAGGTCATTCCTTCCTTCAAAACCGTTTTGTCGCCTTCGGAAATCCAGGGTGCTTCATGGCCCTCCAGCCCAATGCCATGGCCGGTGCGGTGTTTGAGGAACTTCTCGAAGCCCGCCTTGCGAATCTGGTCGAGACTTTTTCGGTCAACCTCTTCTGCGATGGCTCCTTCTTTCATGTTTGCCGCACCCGTGTCGTGCGCCGCCAGCATGGCATCGTAGAGCCGCCTGGCATAGTCGCTCGGCTTGCCAACGCTGAAAGCGCGCTCGCACTCCACGTTGTAGCCGCCGACCTGTGCGCCAAAGCTCAGAATTAAGGCGTCGCCAGTCTTCAATCGGTCTTTGCTGGGAACCGCGTGGGGAAACGCTGAGCGCTTGCCAAAGGGCACAAGTCCGCCGAATGGAGGCTCGATTCCCACTCCCACAACGTCAGTCAGTTCCTTAGACATCTTGTCCGCGACCGCATCTGCTGTCGCTTTCAAAATCTGATCTTCCGTCACGCTGCCGTTTTGCTGGACAAACTCCCGGCCCGCCTGCACGGTGAAATCTGCGAAATACATGGCCCGGCGCATCACGCGCAACTCGTCGTCGTCTTTCACGTAGCGCATGGTTTCCACCAGGTCGCCCGCTTCCACAATGGTCGCTTTGGGAGCGCCTTGCTTGATGTGTTGCATGCGGCTGGGAGTGCATTCTTCTACGCCGATTCGTCCGCCTCCAAATCCGCGCTTGGCCACGCGTTCGAAAATCCACTGCACGCGATTCACCGGGCCGGGATAGTCAAAATAAGATTCGTAATCCTTCACCCACCACAATTTGATCTGATCCGTCTCCAGTTCTGGGATAAACATCACCGGATCGCCGGTTTCCGGAATCAGCGCAGCCAGGGGCCGCTCGGTTGAGAGATGAAAGTACCCGGTCGTATAGATGACGTTGGTCGCATCAAGCAGCAGCAGTGCATTCAGCTTTTGCTGCCTCATCTCGGCCTGCACTTGCTTGATCTTGCCCTGATACCACTCCGGCGGCAGCCGGTCGGGACCGCTCGCGCCGGGCATGGCGGCAAGCATATTCAACTTTGTCACGCGCCCGAAACGGCGCGCACTCGCGGTGACGGTAAGCGTGGCCGCCCCCGCGATACTCTGTAGAAACTGCCTTCGGTTTGCCATACATCCCCCAGATTCTCAGCAGTCAACGGAGGCGACATGTTAGCGCAAACTTGCGCGATCCCTCCGCATTTAATCCGATTCCCCGCCAATTGAGTGATATTTCCCGCGAAAATACAGCAGCGGAGCGCCGCCCGGCACCTGCACGCCCTCGACTTCCGCGATGAAAATCGTGTGATCACCCGCATCGTGCGTATTGTGTAAGCGGCACTCCAGGTAGGCGACGGCCCCGCGAAGTACCGGGGTCCCGTGCGAGGTGCGATCAAATCGCGCACCCGCTTCCCGCTCGGCATGCTCATGGGTCGCCATGGGCCGGGCGTAATATTCCGAGACCGCACGCTGGTGCTGGGCTAGTACATTGACTCCGAAGCGCTGCTTTGCGTGCAGGTGAGCATGCGTGCGCGCCTTTTGGTCAACGCAAACCAGAACCAGGAGCGGATCCAGCGAAACCGAAGCGAACGCGTTGGCAGTCATGCCGTGAACTTCGCCCTCGCGATCTACGGTGATCACCGTGACTCCAGTCGCAAAGTGACCCAAAGCCTTGCGAAACTCTGCTTCAGAAACGCTCATGGAAAGGGCAGGCGTCCCGCATACTATCAAAATTGGGCCGCTTTCGGTCTGTCAGGGGGCAGGATTCATCACCCTCGCTCATGTATGATTTTGAAGCTGGGGATGGTTCAAAGGTAACGAATTGACCGCGATCGAACAAGCCACGCAGGTGCAGGCCGAAATTCCGTGGGATGAACTGGGCTTGGGTCTTCCTCTAACCCGCGACTTGGCGCGCCGTCTGCTGCAAATTGATGATCATTCCCTCCCGCTGTTGCTTTCCGCTGCGGTTGAGGCCAAACATCGCTTCAAGCCGGGAATCATCACCTACTCGCGCAAGGTCTTTCTTCCTCTCACCAACCTTTGCCGCGACTATTGCGGCTACTGCACTTTCCGTCGGGATCCCGGCTCGCCAGGTGTGCACACCATGACTCCCGAAGAAGTTCTGAAAGTGGCAAAAGAAGGCCAAAAATTGGCCTGCACGGAGGCGCTTTTCAGCCTGGGCGACAAGCCCGAACTTCTGTTCCCCGAGATGCGCGCCACGCTTCGCCATTTGGGGTACAACTCGACGTTGCATTATTTGGAAGCTATGTGCGAGCTGGTTCTGCGTGAAACCAGCTTGCTGCCGCATCCCAACCCCGGGTTGCTGAGCGCCGAATGGATCGCCCGCCTTTCTGCCGTTTCGCCCAGCATGGGCTTAATGCTGGAAACCACGAACGCGTCGTTGCTGTTGCCGGGCAAAGCCCATGACAACGCGCCAGACAAAGTGCCGGGCAAGCGGTTGCGCACCATCGAAGAAGCAGGAAAACAAGGCGTCCCGTTTACGACGGGTTTGTTAATCGGAATTGGCGAGTCGCTCGAAGACCGGGTCGATACCTTGCTGGCGATCCGCGATTTGCATCTCCGTTACGGCCACATTCAGGAAGTGATCGTTCAGAACTTTCGCGTGAAACCGGACATTCCTATGTACAATTGGCCGGAGCCAACTCATGATGAGATGCTGCGAACTGTGGCGGTTGCGCGCTTGCTGATGCCGGCGGTGAACATTCAAGCTCCGCCCAATCTTTCCGCGCCCCGCTATGAAGAACTGCTGGACGCGGGCATTGACGACTGGGGCGGAGTTTCGCCTTTGACGCCTGATTTCATTAACCCCGAAAAGCCCTGGCCGCATCTCGAAGAATTGGAATCGCGGACCCAGGCGAGGGGATTCGCGCTCAAGCAGCGCCTCCCTGTGTATCCGGAATTTATGCCGCTCGCCGCCAAATCTGCCGGCCTGCTTGCGCAGAAACTCAACTCTGCTGCTGACACTCACGGCTACGCGAGGGCGGCATGATCGTCGTTCTTACCGGCGGCACCGGAGGCGCTAAATTTGTTGATGGATTGCGGCAAGTCGTCTCCGCCAAAGAGCTGACCATTATCGTCAACACCGGCGATGATCTCGAGTGGTGGGGGCTCTACGTTTCGCCCGACCTCGATTCGATCGCCTACGTTTTGGCGGGTCTGCTCAGCAAGGAGCGTGGCTGGGGAGTGAAGGGCGATACATTTTTCTGCCTTCAGGCGATGGAGGAACTCGAACAGCCGATCTGGTTTCACGTTGGCGATCGCGATCTTGCCGTCCATTTGCTGCGTTCAAAACTGATGCGCGAAGGCAAGACCTTATCCCAGGCGACGGCCGAGATTGCGGCAAAACTCGGTGTGCAGGCGCGGATTTTGCCAATGTGCGATTCGCGCGTGGAAACCCGCGTTGATACACCGGTTGGCGATCTCAGCTTTGAGGAATATTTTGTTCAGCGCTGGTATCAGGACCCGGTCAAGTCCGTGCGCTTTGCAGGCATCGAAAACGCCACACCGGCTCCCGGAGTGATTGACGCAATTATCTCGGCCAGCGCGGTCCTGATCGCGCCAAGCAATCCCGTCACCAGTATTGGCCCCATCCTTGCTGTTCCGGGTATTGCCGATGCGCTCAAGCACACTCGTGCGCCCGTAGTCGCGGTCAGCCCGATCGTCGCGGGTGCCGCGGTTTCTGGCCCGGCAGGCATTCTCATGGCAGCGCAGGGCCTGCCCGTTTCCGTCGCCGGCGTGGGCCAGGCATACAAGGAATTCCTGGACATTCTCGTGGTTGATCATCGAGATTCGCAGGCTGCCGAAGAATTGCGTAGCTCCGGGTTGCGGGTGCATTGCGCGAATACAATCATGCGGACCTCCGACGAAAAAATGGCTTTGGCTCGCGCTGTTCTTGCTTCGGTTTCTGGCGAGGATGCAGCCTCAGGCGCTGCCACCGACTGAAGCGTATAACTGAGAACCGGGAACTGGAAACTGACTACTGATTTTTAAACTCAGAAACGCCCGGCAGGTTATCTCGATGTTGTTGGCGCGGTAATGA
>Ga0335073_10013448_pt1 | contig 11472 bp, 9 predicted proteins | sample Lox_Sample_22_FD_207093 | JGI IMG/M metagenome (GOLD analysis project Ga0335073, IMG submission 207093) | Soil microbial communities from Loxahatchee National Wildlife Refuge, Florida, United States - Lox_Sample_2.2 | ecosystem: Environmental > Terrestrial > Soil > Wetlands | place: USA: Florida... | reverse complement strand
GCAGCTGGAGGAGCAAAACGAGGCGGAGGGTCCGATCTTCAAGATCCGGAGCGACCCGCGCATCACGCGGCTTGGCAAGATCTTGCGAGCGACTTCGCTCGATGAGTTGCCGCAGCTCTGGAACGTGCTGATCGGGAACATGTCGCTTGTCGGCCCTCGTCCGATGAGCGTGCGCGACGTCTCTCTCTTCAGCGAGGCGGCGTTGATGCGCCGTTTTACCGTGAAGCCAGGCATCACCGGACTGTGGCAAGTGAGCGGACGCAGCGATTTGGGATTCGATCGCTGGATTCAACTGGACTACAGCTACATCGATGACTGGTCGCTGACTTTGGACTTCCGGATTCTGGCAAGGACGATCGGTGCCGTGGTGAAGCGAACCGGAGCGGCTTAACCGGTGGGAAGCGGATCGCGAGGAATGATGAGAATCGCAGTCGTGCACGATTATTTTACGCAGCTCGGCGGCGCCGAAAAGGTGGCCGAAGAGCTGTACCTGATGCTCCCCCGGCCGGCGCTTTTTGCAACCGTAGCTCTGCCCGAATGCATGCCCGCTCAATTGCGCGGCGTGCCCGTCCAGGCTTCGTGGATGCAGCGGGCGCCCAAAATCAACAAGTACTACCGCTTCTATTTCTTGCTCTATCCGCTGGCGGTCAGTTCGATGGACCTTTCGGATTACGACTTGGTAGTTTCCAGTTCTTCTTCCTACGCAAAGGGAGTCAGAACGGGCCGAGATTCGATGCATGTGTGCTACTGCCACACCCCGATGCGCTGGGTGTGGAGCTACGAAAGCTACTCCAGCCGGGAAAGTTTCGGACTGGCTCAGCGGACCCTGCTGCCCGCGCTGATCAGAGGACTAAAGCAGTGGGACGAGCGCGCGTCCCGTCAGCCGGATCATTTCGTGGCCAACTCGAAAGTCGTGGCGGAGCGCATCCGGCGCGCCTACGGGCGTTGCGCGGAGGTGATTCACCCGCCAATTGACATCGACCGATTTCATCCGTCGAACGAGCGCGAGGACTACTACGTGGTGTTATCGCGCCTTGTTTCATATAAGCGAATCGACTTGGCCGTGCAAGCGTGCGCCGAGCGCCGGCGAAACTTGCTTGTGATCGGCCATGGCCCGGATCGCCGGCGGCTCGAGGCGGTCGCAGGGCCCTCCGTGAAGTTTCTCGGAAGAGCGTCCGATCGCGATGTCGAATACTACGTTTCGCGCTGCCGGGCGCTCATATTCCCGGGCGAAGAGGACTTCGGCATGGCGCCGCTGGAAGTGGGAGCCGCAGGCCGCCCGACAATCGCATACCGTTCGGGCGGGGCTGTTGAGACGATCGTCGAAAACGCGACCGGCGTTTTCTTCGATCATCAGACCGTCGAATCTCTCGGCGACGCCATCGAGCGATTCGAGCGGCAGGAATGGTGCTCGCATTCCATCCGCCGCCACGCCGAACAGTTCAGCATCGAAGTTTTCCAGGATCGCTTCCAGTCGTTCTTCCGCAGGATCGGAACGCCGGTGGATATGCCGAACCGGCGAACTTCGCTGAGTTTCGCCGAGGCGTTTCAGCGGGAGCGCGCATCATGAGTCCGCACGCAGTGCATTCCGCGGTCACGGTTGATCCGGCGCATGCGGCCTCCACAAAGCCTGGCATTGCCTTGGAATCCGGAAGGTCAGGCCTGGAAAGTTTCGTTGCCGAGGCCATCGTGAGCAACGACGCGCACTGGGCCTGGCGCAACTACAAAGCGGTGGTACTCGGTTTGCAGGCACGGTTTCACTGCGTGTCGCTGATGGAAGTAGGCGCCGGGCGATTCCCTCTTCTGAGCCTGCGGGAATACGAAGACCTGGACGTCCAATATACGGTGAACGATATTTCGCCATCCGAACTCGCGTTAGCACCGGAATGGACGTCAAAAGCTTGCTTCGATATCTCTGCGTCGCTGCCAACCGCGCACTTATCGTACGACCTGATTTTCTCGAAGATGGTTTTCGAACATGTGCGGGACGCGAAGGCAGCCTATCGCGGAATCTACGAACTTCTAAAACCCGGCGGCATTTGCCTCTCGTTCTTCCCTACGCTTTATTGCCTGCCATTTTTGGTGAACTACTTCTCTCCCGAGCGAGTCTCGCATCGACTGCAGGAGGCGTTCGCGCCGCGCCGTAACCCGAAGTTTCCGGCCTACTACAACTGGTGCCGCTCGACGATGTCGCTCAAGCGGCGGCTTCAAAGCGTGGGCTTCCGCGAGGTTTGCATCGCGGCTTTCTACGGCCACGCCTACTACCAATCGATTCCGTTCTTGAATGGACTCAACAAACGCTGGACCGAACTTGCCCGGTCCAAGGACTGGCGGCCAACATCGTCGTTTGCCTACGCCTTGGTGCGAAAGTGACGCAGCATGACTGAAGCGGCATATTCCACAGTCGCGTCCGGCGAATCGGCTGCTTCGCGCGGAGGCTTCGGCGCGGTTTTGGCGTTCGCACTGAGCGCCGTCGGACTTGCGGCTCTCACGGTGGCCGGCCAAGCCACGCTTCTGCGCCTGGCGATACCCGGCGCAGCGGTGCTCGTGGGCCTGGTTCTCTACTTCAGTCAACCGGTTCGCTACATCGAGTACTCGCTGTGGCTCTGGTTCCTCACACCACTCGTGAGGCGGCTCGTCGATTGGCGTTTTGGATTTGCCGAGCCGAACATGGTTTTGCTCGCCCCGTTGCTCGTCTCCGGCATTAGCGTGTTGACGTTGGTGCGGCCCAAGACCCGCGCGAACGCGCGCCCTCCCGGTGCTTTCGTTCTTTGTGGCGCGGCAATCTTCTATGGCTTTGCAATCGGCATGATCGCGCATCGCAACGCGGTATCGCCCGCCGAAATGGTGTACGGGCTGGCGAACTGGCTGTGCCCGCTGCTTCTTGGATTGCACACTTACATGAACTGGCCCGCCTACGACGCACATCGCCGGGCGATCACCCGTACTTTTCTTTTCGGCGTCCTGTTTCTTGGTGTGTATGGCGTTTATCAGTTTTTTGCGCCACCGCCTTGGGACTTGTATTGGCTCGAGCGCGTCGTGGAACTCGATCCGTTGGGCGCGACGTTCGGCAAGCCCGAGCCTTTCCTGATCCGCGTCTGGAGCACGATGAATTCGCCCGGCCCCTTTGCCAATGTGATGATAGCCGGGCTCCTGCTTTTTTTCGGGATGCGCTCGCGATGGAAGGTCCCGGCTGCAATTGCGGGATACCTTTCGCTCCTCCTCTCGATGGTGCGCACCGCCTGGCTGAGCTGGTTCGTGGGATTCGTGCTGATTCTCGCGAAGACTAAATCGCGGATGCTCGTTCGCACCTTGCTTTCGGTGATGGCGATCGCTCTCTGTCTGCTTCCGTTCCTCGCCGATCCGCGCGTCGCACCCCTTGTAAAAGACCGCATCCAGACGTTCACCGACCTTGGCCACGACGACAGTTTCGGTTCGAGGGCAGATATGTACAGCGAGCTGATCGAGCAGTCGATCGAAAATCCGGCTGGATTCGGGCTCAGCAACCAGACGGTCTGGCAGAACACACCGATTGATAGCGGGATCATATCGATGCTTTTCTCGCTCGGATGGCTGGGCACCCTGCTCTTCGCCGCCGGGATCCTCAGCGGGTTTTTGGCGCTTCGCGCCGGCCCGGGAACAGATCCGTTTGCGGTGGCCGGTCGCGCTATCGCCGTCGCAATCCTTGCGCAAATCGTCGGCGGAAACACATTTGTTGGCATAAATGCCGTGATTTTCTGGATGTTCGTGGGCATGGGCTTAAGTGGGAATAGAGCATATGAAGCGGAGTACGCGCGACATCCGGCGCGCTACGCAAACGAGGAGCTCTCACTCGCGTGAAACAAGACACGCCAGCCAATATCAATATCAATGTCGCGGATATCCGCCCAATCCCAGTCGTCTTCTGTGCGGACAAGCGCTTTTGCCAGCACATGGCCGTCACGATGGCCTCGCTACTGGCCAATAATGCGGCGCATCGATTCCGACTAATAGCCGTCTTCGACGAATGGGATCGACACACGATCGAACGCGTCTCGGAGACAGTGGCGCAATTTCAGAACGCGGAGATCACTTTCAAGACTTTTGGCACGAGCTCGTTTTCTCATTTTCGCGTGGATCGCGAGATTCCGCTCTCCTCCTACCTCCGTCTGTTCATGACCGACTTTCTGCCTTCGGATATCGACAAGCTTCTTTATCTAGATAGCGACCTGATCGTTTGCGGCGATATTCGGGAACTGTGGGACACGGACACTTGCGACTATTTTCTCGCGGCCGTTCCCGACCCGTACAGCGACAACCACGTAGCGCTGGGCTTTGACAAGGATGAGAAGTATTTCAATGCCGGCGTCTTGCTCGTGAACCTCGCCAAGTGGCGCCAGGCAAACGTATTGCCCGACCTCGTCGCCTATGCCGAAGAACACACCGACATTCTGCGCTATCACGACCAATGCACCCTCAATGCGGTGTTCAGGGGACAGGTTCTCTTTCTTCCCTATCGCTGGAATTTTCCGGCGAGAAACGCGGACCTCCCGGCTTCCGCGTTTGGCATGACGAAGACGGATTTTTCCCGGCTTCGAAAGCATCCCTCGATAGTTCATTACACGACGCATGTAAAGCCGTGGCTCTACGCGCAGGAGCCGCACTACAAGAGTCTCTACTACCGGTACCTGAAGCTTACGCCCTGGAGCGATTTCCAGCCCCAGGATCGCAACCTGCAAACCGCATTAAAGAAGTTCATGAAAATGGAAAAGCTGAAGCAGGTACTGAAATGGCGAACGCCGGCGCTCTTTCGTTTCCTCCGGCAATCGCTGGGAGTTGGCGATCCGTTTCTTCGCAACGTACGCGGTTAGGCCACGGAGAATGACTTTGCTAAACGTCACGCTACTCGACACGAGCATCGCCACAGACAATCTCGGAGACGAAATCATTATGGACGCGGTCCAGCAGGTCGTCTCCGAGGTTTTGCCGCGCGCGAATGTCTACCGTGTCGCCACTCACGAGTACATGTCCTGGGTCTCGCGCAGGCTGCTCCGCAAGAGCACGCTCGCCATTGTCGGCGGGACGAACCTTCTCAGCTCGTCCATGGGACGCTTCTCGCTCTGGAAGGTAATGCCGTGGGACGTGCCCTCTCTGAATCGCGCGATCCTTCTGGGCGCAGGCTGGAGAAGTTATATGGGCGAAATGGACGCTTATACCCGGTGGATGTTGAAGCGCATTCTCTGCAGTAACTCGATCCACTCGGTTCGAGACACTTACAGCAAGAAGAAACTCGCGTCTCTGGATAAGAAAGTTTGCGACACCGGCTGCCCCACGATGTGGCCGCTCATCCCGTCCCACTGCAAGGCAATCCCCCATCGCCGAGCGGACGAGGTCGTGACCACGCTGACGTATTACCTTCCGAATCCCCAGCGCGATCACGCCTTTCTGAATCTCTTGAAGCGATCCTATCGGAAGGTCTACTTCTGGTCGCAGCAAAGCGAGGACCAAGCTTATCTGGATTCCCTGAAGGTTCCGGGGATCACGTCAATCTATCCGACGGTTGGAAGCTATAACGCCCTGTTGGACTCCCATCCGATCGATTTCGTGGGCACGCGCTTACATGGGGGTATCCGAGCGCTGCAAAAGGGACGACGCTCTCTGATACTGGCGGTCGATAACCGCGCGACCGAAATCGCCCAGAGTTGCAATCTACCGGTCGCGCCGCGAGAGGCCACGGAGGAAATCGAGGCGTGGATTTTCGGCGAAGCGCCGACGTCCGTTCGTCTCCCGTTCGAGGCGATTGCAGATTGGAAAGCGCAGTTTCGGGAATACGCGACATCTTCTTGATTCGACTGGGGTCCAAGAGTTCTCGATGAAGATTTCGGCGATCATATGCTCGATTAACCGTCCCGCGATCCTGCACGACACGGTCGTGTCGATCGCGCGCCAGCGCCGTCGGCCCGCTGAAATCCTGATTGTCACTCCGGGTGAACAGCACGTCCTGCCCGAAACCCTGGCGATGCCCGGCGTTCGGCTTGTGATCGGCCCGCTTGGGCTGCCCTCGCAACGCAATGCAGGGCTCGATCGCGTGAATGCGGAATGCGATCTGGTTGCGTTCTTCGACGACGACATCGAGTTGTCTGAATCGTATTTGGAGGAGATGGCAAAGCTGTTTGCCGAGAATCCCGACATCCGGGTCGCGTCCGGAAGGCTGCTTCACGATGGCGGCCGCAGCACGATCATCACTCGGCCTCAGGCGCGGCAAATGTGTCTCGACCACGACGCACACTGCCTCTGCTCGAAAGGCGCCGCAAACTTCCGCCGGGCCAACTCCGCCTACGGATGCAACATGATCGTCCGCCATGCGGCTGCTCGGAATGTGCGATTCGATGAAGGCTTGCCGCTATACGCTTGGCTCGAAGATCGCGATTATTCGCATCGCGCCACAAAAGGCGGGCACCCTCCCGTCGAGTTTCCACGCGCGATTGCCGTTCATCTTGGGGCGCGATCGGGCAGGATCGGTGGCGTGCGCATGGGATTTTCCGAAATCATCAATCCCATTTATCTTTGGAACAAAAACCGGACGTTCCCGCTGCACTACATCATCGTCCAGTATTGGCTTCGCTGCGTCGTCGGCAACGTTCTCGGGATACTGACCCGCGACTCCGAATACGATCGGCCGGGCCTACTTAGAGGGAACCTGATCGGATTCCGTCATCTCATCAGCGGTTCGTGGGATCCGAAATACATCGCCGAGATATGACGTCTGGAGGAGTCTCTTCTTATTTCGGACAGGCAAATGGCAATCGCACTCGACAACAATTCGACTCGCACACCGAATACGTTTCCGGCGCTCAACGGGCTTCGTTTCTTGGCCGCCATGGCGGTCGTATTTTTCCACTATGCGCCGAAAATCGACGGCTACTCGCAAGTCCCCGAGCCCATAAAACACATCGTCAGCGAAGGGCCCGCGGCGGTCGGATTCTTTTTCATACTTTCCGGCTTTGTTTTGGCCTATCGCCATCTTCAACGGCCCCGAGCCGAGACGAAAGCATCGTTTTACTGGGCGCGGGCGCTGCGCTTGTACCCCGCGTATCTCGTCGCCTTCTTTCTTTTTGCACCGATAGCTGTGCAGAAATATCTGGTTCACGGGCAACCAGCCGGACATCGAACGTTTCTTCTCAGCGGTACTCTCTCGGCTCTCATGCTGCAAGCCTGGACTCCGCTATCGCAAGCGTGGAATGGGCCGAGTTGGTCCTTGTCGGTCGAGGCGTTCATGTACTTTTTGTTTCCGTTTGTCGCGCTGCGGGTGATGAGAACCAGCTCCAGGGCCGCCACGTATCTTTTCATCGCCGGGTGGCTGATTCCTGCCGGTCTTGCCAGCGCATTCGCGCTGGGGCTCATTCAGGAACGCCTGTGGGACGCGATGATTCGTAACAATCCGGTTCTCTGGGTTCCACTCTTCCTGATGGGGATTTGCGCCGCGCGATTCATTTCAGTTTGGCAGCGAGTCCCGAAGGACCTGGCGAATGTAGTGTCGGTGACGCTTTTCGGCGCCGTCATTCTGGCCGCAGCAGTATGGCCTGTGCAATGGAGCGAAGTGTTTATTACGGGAGGCATCGCGCCACTCTTAGTGCTGTTGATTGTGTCCTTCACTCGCGAATCCGGATGGCTGACGCGGGTTGTAGCTAGCAGAGTGTTCGATGGGCTCGGACAAGTGAGCTACAACATCTATATTCTCCAATCGCCAGCGTGGCATTACTGGCAGGCTTTGACCAACCGCCTGATGCATTTGCCGTTCGAAACGGAAAAGGTCACGAGTTGGCAGTTCGTGTTATTTCTTCCCGTTTTGATCTTGGCTTCTTTTGCGGTGCGGCGTTTCATCGAGATTCCCATCCGGCAGTGGCTGAAAACCCCGCGCGTGGGAGTGGTGAAGCAGGCTTGGCGCGAACCTGAGCTTCTGAGCGACAAATCCGAGCTGACCGAACCGGCGACTATCGCCGAATAGCGAGGAATGGCGTGGATCAGTTGTGATGGAATCTGCCGCAAGACAAGTCGCAGCGGTTGCCCCAATGCAGGGCTCGGAACCAGCGTTCCGGCCCTACACAGTCTTGTATTTCGATCACACGGCGCTCTTGAGCGGCGGTGAAATAGCCCTGCTCAACCTGATCCGGCACCTCGACCGGCGACTGGTCACTCCGATCGTCGCTTTGGCTTCGGAGGGCCCTCTCGCTGCGCGGCTGCGAGAAATTTGCGAAGTTCACGTGCTCCCACTCCCCGAGAACATCCGGAACAGAAGAAAAGACAGCTTAGGATGGAGCTCGATGCTGAAGCTGCCGGAGGTTGCGGCACTCGTGCGTTACACGTACGAGCTGGCTCGCTTCGCGAAGAACCACGACGCCGACCTTATCCACACCAATTCTCTCAAAGCGGACATCATTGGCGGAGTCGCCGGCTTCCTCGCGCGGCGCCCGGTGGTGTGGCACGTTCACGATCGCGTCGAAGAGGACTACCTTCCCAAATCGGCCGTTCGTGCCTTCCGGTTTCTGTGCAGCGTCGTTCCCTCGTACGTCATTGCGAACTCCCAGGCGGCGCTGCGAACGCTGCATCTAAAACAGAACCAACCGCAGGCTGCGATCCCACCTGGCGTGGAACTGCCGAAGCATTCCAATGGCGGTCAGGGCGTCCATGGCCCTCGACTCGTGCCGCCGCCGGACGAAAATGCGGATAAGCCCGTGATCGCCCTGATTGGTCGAATATGCCCGTGGAAGGGCCAGGGGATTTTCCTCGAGGCCGCCGCTGCGGTACGCAAGCGGTTTCCGAACGCGACATTCAAGATCGTTGGAGCGGCTCTTTTCGGTGAAGAGCCGTATGAGGCGGAGATTCGGCAGCTCTGCACAGAGTTGAATCTCAATGAGGCCGTCGAGTTCACGGGCTTCTGTTCGAATATTCCGGAGTTCCTGACGCAGGTTGACGTCGTAGTGCACGCCTCGACGATTGCCGAGCCTTTCGGGCAAGTCATCGTCGAGGGCATGGCTGCCGCAAAGCCGGTCGTCGCTACCAATGGCGGCGGCGTTCCCGAAATTGTCATCGACAACGTTACTGGGCTGCTGATTCCGATGGGCGACGCGTCCGCGATGGCGGAGGCCGTCTGCAACATTCTTTCGGATCCGTCGACAGCCCGCCAAATGGGTTTGCGTGGCCGCGATAGGGTTCGGGAGCGCTTTTCGATCGAGAGTACCGCGCTGAAAGTGGAAGCGGTTTATCGCGAGGTATTGAGGACGCGTTGACTGGAAAGGGCTCAGTCGCGCGGCCTACGCCCAAATGGAACGAGTTGCAGTGAACTAGCGAAGCTCCAGGATTGAGACTCGATCGGTAAGATTCAAAGGAGTCGTCTCCTGCGTTCCCACCGCAGTAGTGTGCATCGATCCGTCTTCTTCGACGCTGTGAAGATGGAGTGCCATGGGCTTCTCCGTTGCGACCGTTACATTCTGCGGCGGCACAGCAATCGGCTTCTTCCCATCGACGTCATAGCTCGATTTCTCGACCCACAGAGCCAGGTAAAAGCTTCCGTCTCGTTTTTCAAAGAGGACATGATCCACGTTCGCGACGTCGCCGGTAAGCGAATATTCCAGTTTCTTGGTGGGAAAGGGAGGTCCGGGATCGCCTAATAGTCGAATGATGTTTTGGATCGCGGTGTAGGCGGGTTTGGGAGAAAAGTCAGAATGAAGCAGGCCGAATGAAACGTCGTTCGATTTGGTTTGGTCACCGAAATCCAGCAATTGATATATATACGTCCTCTGAATCCCATGCTGCCACTGCTCGAGTAGAAGACGCGGCAGATACTTCCCTGCAACTTCTTCCGGGATACCTTGTGGCTTGTTCACGTTGGTCAGGTACCCGGTCTCGGTCGTGATGATCGGCTTATCGGGCCACGCCTGCTTCGCGAGGTTCAGGTTCCAGTGGATGCTGCCGTACCCTCCGCCGCCCCAGCCCGATGTGCCCGGATTTCGCCCTCCCATATAGTTGTGAAGGTTGGCGTAATCGAAAAACGGGGCCGAAGCGGCCATCTTCGGGAATGAGCCGGGCTGCGTGAGTGAGGGACCAATGATCGGATAAGCGGAGGTGGCCGGGTCGGATTTGACGGCCTCGTGAAAGCGATCGAGAAAACCGTTGAGTGTCTCAGGCCAGTCGGGACCGTGCCCCACATCATACTCATTCGGCGATTCGTATCCTTCGAAACTGTCCGGCACGCGGCTCGGAAAGGAAACCAGCACGGAATCGCTCTCCCCAGGGTTCGTCACGAATATGCCTTTGATGCCCATGCGGCCGAGATCATTCAGTCGATCGAAATATGAATTTATGACGGTCCCTGCAAGACCGTCGCGTATGTGGCGTACTCCCAAATCCTTGAGGGCCCTTTCGACTGAGGGGAAATCTCCGTAAGGCGTATTGGTATAGTGCAAGTGCACGTCCACGCCCACGCTATTCACGAACGCGTCGGCGCTCTGTGCCATCTCAGCTTGGTTTGCGGGAAGAACTCCTGCCAGGAGGCCCACGCTGCATAGGACAGTAACAATGTTAAGAAACGTCTTCACGGCATCCCCTTTCCGGCGAGTTCGAGGTGTAAGGGTTCGTCTTAACTGGGCGGCTTCTGGCACGGGACCTAACTTCGGGTCCCGGGAAGGAGGGCTTAAGGGATCGCACGGCAAACTGTGGCGGCCGTGCTTCGCGTATTATTTCTCGTCCGCCTCTCAATCGTAGGATCTCACGCTGCGCAACGCAAACTCGAAATTCCCATCTGAACTATCGGGAATTTGCATCTTAGTGCGCCGGGGAAGTGCGATTGTTCCTGCAATTACGCTTGGGGCGTTCGAGTCTCACGTAACAAGGGTAGCACTGTCACTAAATCGCGTTGTAAGTTACAATGATTCAACAAGTTAATTTCGGAGGGGTGGCCGAGTGGTTGAAGGCGGCGGTCTTGAAAACCGTTAGGCCCGCAAGGGTCTCGTGGGTTCGAATCCTACCCCCTCCGCCATTTTCCCCGCTCGAACCTGCCTTCGGCCAGGATTCTCTGCTTCTCTACAAAGTGCCCAAACAGCCCAACTTCACTGGCGGCCACCATTGCCCAACCGAGCGACCGTCACTGGAAAGATAGTCTGAAGCCTCGCGTACTGCATCCAAGGAACGTGCCCATCGCGTACTCAATAAGAGGAGGCCCGCCATGCGCTCTCGCGTTTTCGCGATCGCTTTCGTTGTCACGCTCCTGATTCTTTTCGCGCTCGGTCACGGCCTGATGGGCTCGGCGCCGTATTCCGGCAGCGCAGCCGCGGACGTCGACCATGCCGCCGCCCCCAGCGCGAATCCGGTGATTGTGGAACTATTCACGTCAGAAGGCTGCTCGAGCTGCCCTCCCGCCGATCGCCTTCTGGCCCACTTGCAGCGGACGCAGCCCGTCCCCGGCGCCGACATCATCGCGCTCGAAGAGCACGT
>Ga0335073_10013447_pt1 | contig 11472 bp, 11 predicted proteins | sample Lox_Sample_22_FD_207093 | JGI IMG/M metagenome (GOLD analysis project Ga0335073, IMG submission 207093) | Soil microbial communities from Loxahatchee National Wildlife Refuge, Florida, United States - Lox_Sample_2.2 | ecosystem: Environmental > Terrestrial > Soil > Wetlands | place: USA... | reverse complement strand
TCAAAGGTTTTGCGGTCGCGTTTTGTAAACCATGGTCGTTTGAGATCGGTGTAGCGGGTTGGCGTCAACGAGTATCGGACGTACATGTCCTCTGTATACCATGATGGATGATTAAGGAGATACATGGGTTCGATGTGGATAGGGAAGTCGTTGAAGAAGGCGACGGACGCTTTCGGAGGAGAAGGAGGGAGCGACGGACGTTTCATGGAGAGGTATTCGTATGACGGTCGGGCATTATCGACTGGAGTAGGCAATTCTATCATGAACCGAACGAAGGATACGGGTAGACGGGCGGCGATTTCGGCGTGATCAATGGCGAGTTCGAAACGACGAACCCAACGCGTAAGGGGAAGGAGATCGAGTTCCCATATTCCTCGGACACCGGGAGAAGTCCCTTTCCAGCCGTGGTGGAGGAGGTAGCATTGATGTTCCCAGCATCGCCACAGTCGCGCCGTCGTAGGTGGAAGATCGAGTTTGACACTATGCCAGAAGCGATTTGTGGATTTGAAGGCAACGATGGTTGGTAGCGAAGCGTGCCAGAGGATTTTCAGTATTATTTCAACCGGCAGTCGTTCCTCATTATGGACAGTCGTGACCACTATACCGTCAGCATTCATCTACGGAAGAGATGCGAGAAAGGAAACATACTGGGAGATAAAGGAGGCGTTTCCGTGTCCGGCGGTGAAGGCAGTGACTGTATCTGCATGTCAACATGCAAAGGAGCAATATTCTTTGCATCCAACCGGAATCCATCGAAATTGATTTTACACCGTTGCAAAGACGACACCAACATCTCTTCGGTGGCCATAACGTTCCTCGACCGGGCCAACATCGTCTATATAAGTCGTCCAATGCAACCCGCTCTCGAAATCCCGAACTCGCCGCCTTTCAAAGTGCTGCGCGAAAAAATAAATCTGCCGAATTAAATGTATCTTCTGACCCTGAAGTTGCCCCACGACATGTGGCCGCTCCGACACAAAACTGGCCCAAAAATATAAAAAGCGACGCCTCCTGTGGTCTCATGGAAGCCACGCTCGGCCCTCAATTTGTGTGTATATGCGCGCTTTCAAGGACGATTCGGGATAAAAGCTTTCCAGCTATTCGTCTGGAGGTGTCTGGTATAGATCGCCCGAAACGGAAACCCGCTGCTGGGAAGCGAGTGGAGGGTGCATGGACCGCTGTTCCAGCCAACCAGCAGCGAGCAGGCGCAGGTGATGCATGTTGCCGTCATCGGGAGAGGCAATCTCTTTTGATAATGAAAAGTGTGCCTAATAAGAGAGACGGGGGATTGGTTGACTTGGGGGGCTCTTTACCCTGGTGGTGGTGGGGGGGCGTCAGGAACGAATTGGGTCGTAAATGAGTGTGATGTCCCAAATAGTCGGATCGACATTCGGAGATTGCTGATTTACCCAGGGTTTCTAGCGCACACAGAGGACCCTTGGCTTTGTCAGGGATCGGCAGTGCTCACTTTTCTTTTTCGGGACTGGACAGTCCTCACGCTTCTTCGGCACCCGCGGAAACGGTGCCCGTGGGGCGTAACTCGATTGCGCCCCGCATAAATATGGCGACAGGGGATTTTCGCTTGCCTCTTTCTCGACCTTTTTCGTTCGCGCTCAGACAATCATGTCGCTTTTCCCACGTGGAGCCATACCTGCCATCCGCAAGCTCGCGTGTATTGCTCGCCGACCGCAGATGCGACGATTCCTAGCCACTCAAATTGACTCGATCACGGATTCCAATCTTTCAGAAACGCAACTCTCCGTACGGCAATCAATACAGAAATTATGTGCCCAATTTCCCGACGATTATTGGGCCAATGCGGACAGAACGACGACCTATCCCAGTGAATTTCGAAAGGCGATCACGGAGGCAGGGTGGCTGGGCATAACTTTGCCGACTGAGTATGGTGGAGCGGGGCTGGGCGTGTCAGAAGCAACTGTCATGATGCAGACTATTGCGGAATCGGGAGCGGGAGTGGCTGGCGCACAAAGTATACATGCCAATATCTATCCGCTGGTACCTGTCGCAAAATTCGGAACAAGCGAGCAGAAAGAGCGGTGGTTAGCAAATCTCATCGAGGGACAGCACACGGCGTGCTTTGGTGTGACTGAGCCCGACGTCGGCAGCGAAACCTACAAGCTGAAAACGCGAGCTGAGAAGAGGGGGAGCGAGTATATTGTCAATGGACAAAAGATGTATACAACTCATCTGACCATCTCTAATTACAGATGGATCTCATCTGCCGCTCAAGCGAGTCACATCCTATTATTAGCGCGAACCGCGCAATTTGATCCCCAAGCCCCCACAGCTGGACTATCGTTGTTCTACACTCCCCTCGATCGAACACACGTCACTATCCGGCCAATTCACAAAATGGGTGGCCGAGCAATCGACTCAAATGAGCTCTTCATTGAAGACCTCCCCATCCCGGAATCAGATCTCCTTGGCGCCGAAGGCCAAGGCTTCAAAATGGTCCTTCAAGGAATGAACGCGGAACGTTGTCTCCTCGCCGGTGAAGCCATTGGCACCGGTCTTGCAGCTCTCAAACGAGCAACGAAATACGCTCAAGAGCGGGTTGTATTTTCCCGACCAATTGGACAAAATCAGGCGATTGCACATCCCCTGGCAGAAGCATGGATGAACCTCGAATCCGCAAAATTATTAGCATATCGTGCGGCGGAAATGTTTGACCTAGGGACCGAGACGCCCACCACAATTGGGGCATATTGTAATTCTGCGAAATATTTGGCTGCGGAAGCAGCGTTTAAGGCATGTGAACGGGCCGTATTGACATTGGGTGGGATGGGATATGCACAGGTAAATGAATTAGGTCAGAGTCGCGATCGCAGCTAATTTTAGGATTACCATGTCGAGCGCTATTTGCGGGAGATCTTCGTGCCGCGAATTGCTCCAGTGAGTGGGGAACAAGTGAAAAACATGATTTCCATGAAAGTCCTCGGATTGCCCAAGAGTTATTAAAAGCATATCATATTAGTTGAGATTAGAAACGAACTTTGCATAGAACAAAAGAACTTCAACATAGCAATGGGAACCCTGTTTCGTCCACGCTGAGGCAATGAGCTCTCTGATTGGTTGAGCAAAGATGGAGTGGCAACCTTAAATGGCCACCCGTTAAAAGTTGGCCAGTGGATATTCTCCGGCGTGTCGCTTTTTGCACGTATTCCCATTATGTCTCGCTCATCGCTGTGTCTGTAGCTCGATGGAGGAGGAACGGTTCATACCTGAGAATGGTCAGGAGGGGAGGACGCAGGGGTATTCACTATACAACGTCAAGCGGATATGGACGCGCTCGTCACAGTGCGGTCGGATATCAATTATCGCTGCTCTACTTGGAACTATTTTTATCATAAACCTCGTCACTGTCTTCTCTGGCCGAGGAAATCCAGAGGTTACACTGGATCTGGAGAACAAGCCACCTGAGTCCGTCAACGCTCGGCCTCCACACGTCATTCCCGCAATGCCATCTCCTTTACCTGCATCTCCAGCGCTCGAAAATCCTGCTCCTGAAATGCACACTCCGGCACCTACGCAAACCTCCAACCCCATAGAAATCCACGAAGGCGTCGACGAACAAAATCATGAAGTGGTCGATGATCCAGTAAACGAAACCGTACCTTCGCTTGAACCGGATCCAAGAGACTACTCGAAAGAAGCGTACGTAACGCTCCTTACCCCTCGTCATCCCCATCCATGGAGTGAGGGGAAACCAGATTACTATTTCGAAGCAGCCAAAATCAAAGCCCACCGAATCCTTCGCAACGCAACAACTCGCGATCCTCACAACCGTCCCTTCATAGTCCTTGTCACAGAGTCCGTCCCTGAAAAACAAATCGAGATCCTCCGGGATCACGGCGCAATAGTCAGACGAGTCTCGACAATTGACCCTCCTCGAGGAACAGTCGATCTCACTCGCATCAACCCTCGATACCGAGACCAATTCACAAAACTCCACATCTGGAATATGACCGAGTACAATAGAATTGCCTTCTTCGACGCCGATACTCTTCCCATTCGTGCCGTCGACTCGATATTCGATACACCCGTGCAACGCGGAGCCAACGATGAAGAGTACCTCTTCGCCGCAGTCTACGATTCCGGCCCCTCGCGATGGGGTGGTACTCGCAATCCGCCTGGACTAGACGACAAAGGCCGTCCTGAAGACAATGCGATCAATGCGGGGGTATTTCTTCTTTGGCCAAATCAACGTCAAGCGCACTACATCTTCGACATGCTGCATAACCCGCCTCTACGAGATTGGACCGAGTTCATGGAACAGAGTATGTTGCGATACGCGTACCGCGATCACGGCCCGTATCCGTGGATACGGTTGCCTCATTTATACAATACGCAATGGTGTAAAGCGTGGGATTTGGATACGGCGTATGTGTTGCATGACAAGCTTTGGGGAGAGGAGAATGTCGTTGATGCAGAGTTGCGGAGAGTTTGGTATGCTGCATGGGGCGAGATGGTGGGATGGGATGCTCCGAGAAGAGAGGGTGGAATAGCTCTTTGGAAAGAAGAACTGGGGATTTGCGAAACTTCGGTGTCCCTTTGAATTGATGCAAGGATCGCATGTCGCTGTAGGATGAATGGGATGATGAATTCGGATAGAGACAGGTTGGAGTCAATGTTTAATATCATTGAGGATATACCACCCATACAAGCTACTCTTCCTTAGCCGTGCCAATGTATGCATTTTAGGGGATGAAAGTACGCTACTTTTGCTTCGCATTCAAAGGGTTCCGTACAAGTAATTGATAAACTATTGCGACCACTCACTCAATCCGCCCCTTGCATCGAAAGAGTGGATCAAATTGAAGGAAACAGGTCTGATTGATCTAGCCATCGTAGTACTACAATTCAGATGACTTCGATCCCCCCCCAGCTTATCAGCTTTTCGAAAAGACATCCACATCGAATCAGATTGTTGAACGGCGCTGTTCCTGGCCTGAGAGGCTCGTGGCATATTTTCTTAGATTTTGGTAACTTTAGGTACTTGCTTGCCCGACATGGTCGTTCTTTTCATTAGGTCTAATTCTTTCATAGGAGTAAAATTTCGCTGTCCGTTGGGTTCCGATCTCAGTTTTCATGTCCAGAGTCAACTCATTCTGATAGTGCGTCGCGAATGTCTTGTCCTCGAAACATTCGAATTTCCTTTGCGCTGAATTCAAGGCGTCGAACTAGTCTCAGCTAACATGTATTTAAATATGCCTACGTTCCTACGTTCCTGCGCAACGCTGAAACCACTACATTCTGGCACATTACAAAGCTCGGATTGATATATCAAATACCACTTATCATCATCCATCCTCCCAACCCGAGCATGATTGCACACGTCCCGGTCAATACACCCGCCAAAGCCTTATCTCCCGTCGTCGCGGGAGTCACTTTACCCACAACAGGATTCCCAGACGTTCCTGCATTCGGATTCCCCGCACTCGTCCCACCGGTATTGTTCGTGACAGGAGGAGCAACATATTGAACCAGATTTGAGTTTAGAACGTTCAGAAGCGAGAGATGTTCTCCCACTCCACGAGCTCGACCGTCGTAATGGCCGAGCGTCCATTGCATACTGCAAGTCATACCGGCGCCGGTACCGCTACATGTTGCGCCAGCTGCGGTGGCGGACGTCTGGAGCAGGGGGAATATCTGAGCGGCGGTGTATGGCGCCATCTGAGTTACGTACCCGAGATATTCTGCGAGGAAACCCTTGAAAGAGGTTTGATCTGTGTTGCATGTCTGTGTTACTTCGCATGCCGGTTCGTAGAGGATGTTTGCAGGTGATGTAAAGAATTTGGTGATTGCGTTTGACAGAAATTTATCGAGATTGCTTTTCCAATATGCGTCTCCGTTTGTCTGCGATTAGCTTCATTCACCACAGGACATACGTAATTGTACATGTATGCTGATCCAACGAGGAACTGACCATTGTTATATGTCCATTGAATGTTATCGACTTTTGTACAAGTTGGCACATCGCCACCATCCAACACCGAGTAATCCGACGTCATCAATTCTCAATGTTAGCTATTGATCAAAAGCTGGGATATACCAATCTCTTGCATCCAGTCAAACACCGTATGTGCCCACAGTGCATAAGTGCCGTTGCCCGTATATCTCGCCAATCTCGCCGCTAGATGGAACAAACATCCATTCGAAATGGAGTTTTTGTAATTATATCCCTTATTAAATGGGAAAATTTGCCATCGCAGACCACCGTTGCAAGTGGCATTGTCCCAATTCCCCGCCATCAAGTTGAACACAGCTTGACTCAGCGCCAACCATTGAGGTTGCCCTGCTGGAGGATTAGGAAAGTTTGCCTCCGCCGCTGTCATGACCGCCAGACCCCAAAAAGCATGGTCGTCGTTACCCTCTGACGAAGTCTGATTTGGAGGCATGTAATCCCAGTTCGGACCCACTTGGAACAGTAGCGCCTGGGTGACAATGTCGTTGTACGAATCGTCGCCTGTATAGCGCCAGTAATCGACAAAGGCCTAGTGGAACATTAGATAGCAGTCCGTGCTACTTGTTTTTTTGGGGAGGACGTACATTCCATGCCGCACCGCCTAACCACCAGTAGTATACATCCACTGGTAAGAATATACCAGGGACTTGGCCGGGTTGGTTGCCAACATACATGCTCAGAACGGATTCTGCAGCATCCTTGGCCGCTGCTTTGACCGAATCTAACGCATTATTATTCCTGACCTCGATAAATCGGGGCATGCGCCGACAGATAATGTGGTACCTTGATTAGTTGCTTGCACTGTTATCTGTGCATGGGCCAAAGAGGAGAGAAGTGTCCCTATAAAGGACAGAGAAACGAGTGAACGCGCATTGAGGCAGCGCATGGTCGATGGGGGGCCTACGAGGAGGGTGTTGGGTGTCGAGATGGGTTGAGGATAGAAATTGTGTGCGCTCAATATATTAAAGGTGTAGTCCAAAAGGTTGGTAAAATCGTCAGAGAGAATCCTGATTCGTTGAGCTAGATCAGCGGCTTAGATCCCATCATTTATCTCATCATTTAATGGTAATTTACGAGGGGCGCACTACAAATAGGGGGTGTATGGGAAGTGCGGAATGTCCCCACAAATTGACGCGCGGTATTTAAATTCGACGGAGACGAATATACGAGGGATTAAAGCTTGACAAGTCCTAAGGATCCATGCAATTTACTACCTCGACACTAAATGCTACTCGTTCATTACATTCGTGATTTCGGGCCCCATCCATGAACTTACATATCTCTCCTAACGCTTTTCTCACTAATCTCCGTGCGCACAAATCAAAACTCCGCGTCTCGATTTGCATCGGCACCAGCTGCAAGTGACCAAAGTAATCTTCTCAGTCTTTGAACTCCGCTTCCTGAAAACACAGCAAATGACGCACGTTGTTCGGGCGTGAAATCCTCGGGAACGGGTCTTCTCAAGTCCTGTATTGCAGGTATCATAAACGCTGGAATCGCCGAAAGACTGATATGTGTTAAATGCGGACAATAATGGATAATATTGGTGATAGACTAGAGTGTCAGTCAAGGGGTTCACGGGGGTTCACGGGGAGTCTTACGTCCAATGTGAGTCGTTGACAGTACGATAAATGAATTCGTTCCAGGACGTTACATATCTGAGCTCTTCCACGGACGAGGGAAATGATTCCTTGATCGGTGATGTTGATACATTTCACCAGTCCAATCCGTTTCAGTTTTTCGAGATGAAGACCCAGCTCCATACAGCTGATGTCGGATATCCGTATACACGACGCGAGATCCAAATATCGAAGTCGAGTACAGTTCCTGGCGAGTTGTATTACCGCCACATCCGTGAGTTCCATACAATGTCCCAAATGCAGGTAATGTAGATATTTCCCGAGGGCAACAAGATGTGTGATTCCTTCGTCGGTGAGATTGAAGCACTTGTATAGAACGAGGTTACGGATTCGAGGAGCGTGCGCGATGATGGTTACGAGGTGTTGGTCTCGGAGACGTTGACATTGCGTGAGGTCGAGGATTCGAAGGGAAAGCCATTCTTGTGAAGCGAAACCCGATATGAAGAGAGGCACGTCGAGCAATCCGCAGCCTCCCAATCGGAGTTCGCGGAGAGACGGAAGTGGTTTGCCGTGGACAAGACTATCGGAGGACATTCGAGGCGTATTCCTTGATTTAGGCATGCCTCGGAAGAACGATCCTGTGATGTGAACACATCCTGTCAAATCGAGTTCGAGAAGATGATTCGCATTTTGAACGAGAAGTTCGATTGGGGCGTCCGTTAGATTCGTGCATCCAGCAAGTTTGACCTACATTAGCCCAGTTTACACACGACTATAATACCCTTCGTAGGTTGTGACAGTTCTCGGCGACAATCATGAGAGACTCGTCGGTTATTTGTGAACAGTGCGAGACATTCAGTCCCTGCAACAACAAACACCTTTGCGCAATGGCACTCAAGCCGCTGTCCCGCAAATCAACTTGACTTATATCCAAAGCAAGCAGCTTTTTAAACCTTGGAATCACTGATTCCACAACCATATCTGTGACATGTGTAGCTCCACCCATCGTCAACCTTTCGATCGAAGTACACCCGGCCAAAAATGCGAAATTCCGAGTCGACAAATCCTTTGCGACATTCAACAAATTCAACCGTCGCACAAACATTGCATACGGAAACAAGGTGGGTACTTTACGATTGAATGGGGCCACCGTCGCCGCAAACTTGAGAAATGTATCGATGTTCTTGATGGACGGTCGAAACCACACATTCTCTACCGCACACTTACACCACGACTTGCACACAAACAAACAATTCAGAGCATCGGTCCCAAACGGCTCCAAATACCGAAAAATATTTAGAATAATCTCGTACGGGATGGTAGCAGCGAGAGACTGTTCTGGGATCACTTCATCGTGAAGACCGGCGAATCGCGGACCCGAATGAGAGTTAGGAGGGACGGAGGTGTCTCGGGAATTCGGGGTCGACGAGCCTTCTCGTCCAGAATCATAGACGACGGTGTCGGTGTCCGAGTCACTCCCCTGGTCTGACGTGTCGAGGGGTGGGTCGAGGGAGGATGTGTTGTTGTCCTGGTCGGGTGGATGGGGACGGCCTGCAGGGGATGACTGACGTGGTGAATTCAACGGCGAACGGATGCGGTAACGATGGCCTGAGGAGCTCATTGTTGGACGCAGATCGTTGCGGGGGACGGTATAGTGCAGAGTCAACGACTCGCCGGTTTGTTCTCGAGTGGTGGGTGGGGAGGGAGGGGATGGGGCGGTGAGTGAAACGGTTCGTTGTGTGGGCTCTTCACTGGTGGAATGACCACAGGCTCACGAAGCCGTCCCTCAGATTATTGTTCAAACCATCACACAACACACGAAATTACGCCAGACATGTCCCAGTCTCTGGCGGCATTAAATTAGGAAGTCGCGAACAAAACATCGACGATTGGAGAGTAGCCGAAGGTTGATTATAACTGTTTCTACTTTCCCATAACCCGTACTAAAAAGCAGTCTAATCTATATTATCCCGTGTTGCTCCGAAACGCCATACTTATTGTTAATAACATCAACGAAACAGCGAGGTCGATCTCAGTGGCTAATCTTCCTTACCCAGCCGAAAGGAAGCTCGCATAAGCCTGCACAATCCCAGCCGCCAATCCCAAAATTCCCACAACTCCAAAAAACATGGCCGTAACAAAGGTATAATACGTCAACGGATCTCTATACCCTCTGGTCCAAAGCTCAGTGACCTTTTGTGGTCTCCATTCATCCATCTTCTCCTGAATCAACTGCAATCGATGCTGAAAGAACGGAAAGTCTTCGAGTTGCAGAGTAATGTTCTCAGGGAACAGATGATGACGAAAAGCTCGAAGGATGACCATATTCACGCCCAGATTTTGTGCAATATGCATGGAGGCTTCGTTTCGGCCAAAGAGGAGAAGATATGTTTTCCATATTTCGATACCAAAGTCTTGTAACATGAGTCCCCTACATCAGCGACACACGGAGAGGGGCGTTATACTCTGCTAGACAATTCCTGAATAAGACGAGATAGTCGAATTGATTGGAATTGTAAATGACGATAGTGCCATCGAGTCGAAACGTCAGATGATCTTGTATGCGATCACTCATTTTCAGTTTAAATGGTCCGGAGTGAATATAACTCGCCGTCAACTCGTCGAGAGGGCCCGTCACCGCAGTCTTCCCAGACTCCGACTTCACCAACGCTGCCAAGCCAAGTACTTTTAGCAATTCCTCACGAAGATATCGGTCTCTTGGTTTGCCGAAGCGTCGACGAGGACCTGCATACAGATGCAACTCGTTACCACCAATATATTGCCTTCTAATATTGCAAGCAGCGCCGAATCGATACGTAGTCATAAGAAACTGTTCCGCCTGTGCAGATTCCGCATGGAAAATGAGTCCCTTTCCGTCGATGTAGACAGGATGTGTTTCCTGGAATTTCGTAAACACCGCGGTCGTCAGTGATGATTCTGCGTTGTGCAATTCGACGGCCAAAAAGACGATAAAATTGATTGCGAGATCGAAGAGTGCGACAAGAGGTTCAGTCTCGGAATCGGGTTTCTGGAGTTCCGCAGCTTCATAGGCAGCATGCACAAGTTGCCGAGCGAGTATGTCGACGACATGTTTTTCGAATCCATCCAAGGCTAGTGCGGTGTAGCGAATGTCGTTGCTGTATTTCCCGAAATTTTCAGTATACATTTTCGTTTCGACCCATTTCTTTGCTCCGTAAATCGCCCGAGAGAGGTCAACGAGCATTGCTGAGTCTACGACGCTTTCCCATGGTCTATTGAGCGACTCGACGCTGGGGGGACCTGATAATCCGGGTTGTTGATCAAGTATCTGAAAATCATAGCAGGTGGGATTGCCATAATTTATGCGTCGCAGGTACCCGGAATCGCGTGATAGCTCTTTGGAACTCCGGAGTTGTGTTTCTTGGGGACCGTATTCTGATTATCAGAGACGATGTCTTGCAGAACTTACTGGAGGTGGCTGCCGTCCTTCTCAATAGGTCTCCGACGTCTTTTCCGACATGGCTTAGAAATTTGATCTCATCTTTGAAGCGTTTGGCGACATGCATCCCGTCTTGATCTTGGTGTTCTCCCAAGGACTCCGTGACGAGTTCGACCGTCTCATGCTCGGAAGTATGACTCTCATGTGAACGTCTCCGAGCATCCCCATGATCGGAGTACCGATCTGTCGTTCGGGAAACTCTTAAAGAGATTTCCTTCTGCTCGGTCATGGCCGCTGACCGTCGCTTCCGGAAACACGGCCCAGGACTGTTTGGCCATCAATAAGGTTTGCGCACGGGCCGCTTCATGGAAGAAAGACCAAAATGTACACCGTAAAGAAATCCGACGAGGTCGAGAGTGGCGGCTATGATATTAATGCGATTAACTCAACTCTAGCTTCCGCGAAAAGAAAATACAATGCTGCTAATG
>Ga0335073_10013446_pt1 | contig 11473 bp, 6 predicted proteins | sample Lox_Sample_22_FD_207093 | JGI IMG/M metagenome (GOLD analysis project Ga0335073, IMG submission 207093) | Soil microbial communities from Loxahatchee National Wildlife Refuge, Florida, United States - Lox_Sample_2.2 | ecosystem: Environmental > Terrestrial > Soil > Wetlands | place: USA: Florida... | reverse complement strand
CAGACACCGACGCGATCTGAATATCCATTCCAACAACTTTTCCGGGAATCTACGACCTGCGCGCGGCCGAAAGAACAACCCCGGGTCACTGGGATTTGGGCTGGGTGATGAATTGCACCGCCGCGGGTGGGCCGGGTGGCCCGAGGCTCGAGCCTTTTGTTACTTCCGCGATTGCGTTCGATGTGCTGGCGGCGAACGTGGCGTCTCCCAGAAAGTCCGCGACCATCCGGTGCGTCCCGGCCAGGTCAAAATCAACCGGAAAGCTGGCTGTGCCCTTGCTGAGCGCCTTGGTGGCGACGATCGCTCCGTTCTTCCTGAGCGTCACCTCGCCGCCCGGGGTTCCATCCGGCGAGGTCACGGTTACGGTGAAGGTGACGGCTTTTCCCGGCGTGGATGGATTCGTAGACGACGTCAACGTGGCCCTGGTTTCATCCTTGAGAGTCTCGATCAACTCGGTCTTCGAAGGCAGATTGAATTCGTTGCCGGCGTACGCGGCTTTGAAAGTGTATCTGCCGGCCTTCGGACTCTTCACCACCAGCGTCGCCACGCCGGAGGAGTTGAGTTCGGCTGTGCCCAGCGTTGTCGATCCCAGAGCAAAGGTCACTTTCCCCGCCGGCTCAGGCGAATACGCGTGCGTCTTGACCGTCGCGGTGAGATTCAGTACCTCGCCGGAGGTCCCTGTCTTCGCAACGATCTGCAGACTGGTCGTCGTGGGAGCGACCGGCGCGATCTTGGCCACGAAACCATAAATGCCGCCCGACCCCGTCGGCGCTTTGCTCTGGAATGCACCCTTGGTCGTCGCCAGGCCGCTGGAATTGGTGTAACCAGCAAGGTAGATGTTGCCTTTCGCGTCCACATCCAACCCCTGCCCGTCCTGGGTTCCGAGACCGGCCACTGAGCCAACCTGCGAGTAGAAGAGCAGCTTGCTGCCTGTGGGGTTCAATTCGGCGACAAAAGCCTCACCGTTTCCTCCGCTCGGCTCAACAGGATTGACCTCTGGAAAGCCGACACTCGCAAATGAGCTGCCCGCGAAGTAAACATTTCCGGCCGAATCGAGCCTGACCATGCCGACGCCATTGACCTGATTGTTTCCGGGACCTGAATCTCCAAAGTACGTGGACCAGAGCAGCTTCGACCCGGTGGGATTCAGTTTGGATACAAATCCCGAATAGCACTCGTCAAACCCTGCCTCTCCACAGGACCTTTGAAACGCCCCTTTGGTGGATGGAAATCCCTGACCGGACACGTCGCCGACGACGTACGCGTTTCCCTCCTCGTCGGCGGCAATTGCGCCGGCCACCGAAGAGTCATCGTTCTTGTCGCTGGCCGGCGGCGCCAGGTAAGTCAGGTAGTCGATCTTGGCTTCCGCGTCGACCGGCTCGAACTTCGCCACCCACCCGCCCGCGTTCCTCGCTTGTGGGCTCTGCGGTACATAGATCGTTTTCTCAAATGCGCCATCGGTTGTCGGCATATACCACGACGTCGTACCCCCGGCGACAAAGAACTCGCCCCGCGAATTGACCGCGACTCCATTCGCGTAGGTGCTGCCGACATACGAGTACTGGGAGAGCGCCCCGGAAGCGACCAGCCCGGTGTTGAATCCGATGAGAGTGGAGTAAAGCAGCCCGGTCCCGGTCGAGTTGAGAACGGTCACGAATCCATAGTTGCCGTAGCAGGACGGGGGCGAGGTCGGACTATCGCCGGCCGCGATTACGCACGACGTCGTCCCCGGCTGGAAGGCGTTCGCGGTCGTCTGGAAGCACTGGAACAGGGGAGTATTCGCGTTGCTCGGGTAGCAGCCGTCCGCGCTCGAGCCTGCCACATAGGCCTGACCCCTGGCGTCGACGGCAATAGAAAATCCGGAGTCAGCGAATCCTGCGCCCAGAAATGTGGAATACTCCAGCGTCTCGCCGTCGGGAGAGAGCTTGGTCACAAAGGCTTCCTGGGATGCGTCCACGCCGCAGTTTTCCGTCTGAACACCCTGGTTGTTGTAAGATCCGCAGATTCGGTCGAACGCTCCCGGTGTCACCGGGAATGAGTTATCTCCCGTGGCGCCCGTCACGTAGGCGCTTCCCTCCGCGTCGACAGCGATGGCATAGGGGGTTGTCCAGGCCCCGTTTTCACCGTTTCCTGACAGGTAAGTGGAGTAGACCAGGGCCGTGCCTTCCGGATTGAGCTTGGTGACGAACCCCACGTTGAGCCGGGAGTCGTCCATCATGTAAGCCGGCGACTTTTCATACGCGTCCTTCACCGGAAAGTCATAGGCGTCGGTGTAGCCGGTGACATAAACGCTACCCTCGCTGTCCACTGCGATGGAATTCGTCGGGGTGGTTCCCCAGCCGCTTCCGTATTCCGGATACCCCAGATAAGTCCCGGCCGGCTGTCCTCCGCTGCCCGAATTCAACTTCCCGCCGAGGTAGGTCAGGTAGCTCAGGATGGGATCGATCACGAGCGGCTTCGAGTGGTCATATGCGCCCAATGCAAAACTTACCTTGTTGCCCGCTATAACATAGTGGCCCTGCACGGGGAGCCTTTTATCCCCGTCGGCCTGATAGATCGCCGGCTTCTTGAAGCTGGCCGGCCCGTTGGCCGCATCGAGCTGCAGATTGCCTTCGCGATCCACCGAGAGCTTCGCGCCGTCGATCTGCCAGGCAATCTGCGCTGCGTCCGCGTGCGGCGCGATCACGAAGTCGTAATCGAGCTGGCTCTGGTTCCCATAGAAGACGAGATCGATGCCCGGGTAGATCCCGCTGTACTTCACCTTGCCGTAGGTCACGATTCCCGCGTGCCATTTCTTCGGATCATTCCCGACGAAATAGTTCACCACGCCGCCCTGCTTCTCCACTCCGGCGACGTTGGCCTGTGCGCGGGCATCGCTGAGCTTCATTCGCAGCACATCGCGGCCGTCGGCTGGTTGTTGGTCCGGCTGCTGGTCCGGCTTCTGCTCGAGGCTCACGTACGCTTCGCCCGGCGCCAGGTAGAGCGAATACCCCGGCCCGTGCGCAACAAACTGCACCATCGGGTCGGTCTGGCCCTGGTTGGCCTCGAAGCTGAGGGGAATCGAGGCATAGCTCCGTAACGCATGCGTGACATCGGCCTGGCGCGCGAATGCAGAATCCGTGGCAACTTTCCTCGGCGCAGACTGCGCCACGGTAACCGCCACGCAGCAAAGCGCAAGCGCCGCCCAGCTCAGCATCCGCAGAAGCGTCTTTCCAGAATTTCTCCCGTTTTCGTGCCGGTTCCTGGTCAAGGCCGTCCTTTGGCGCGCTCCGGCAATAGCGTGCGGGTGGATCCGGCATTCCGCAACTGAACTCCGGTTGCTGGTTGTGTGAGAGAAGCGGTAGCGCATCGAGTACCTCCTTACGATCTGCCTCTGAGCGCACAGAATGCGTAACTCAGAGAGCAACAGCCTCACGCGGGTTAGGCGCGTGACTTTCCCGGTTCCCTGTCCTCAGTCCCCAGGTCACTCTTTTCACTGTGCCGCCTTCGTCACTTCAGCCACCACATCCGACGTGCTGGCTGCATCCTCCGCGCTTCCCGCATAGCCCGCCTCAATCTGGTGCGTTCCAACGACCAAAGCACTCGTCGTATAGCTGGCCACGCCGTCCTTCAGTACCACACTTGTCAGCACTGTTCCATTCTTCTTGAAGGTCACCGTCCCGGTGGGGACGCCGTCGGCCGAAGTCACCTTCGCCGTAAACGTAACCGGCTTCTTATAAGTCGAGGGGTTCACCGACGCCTTCAGCGATGTCGCGGTCGCTGCCGGAACGTCACCCTTCACCGCGCCTGACACCGATGAATAAAAGTATTCGTTGCCCGCGTAGCTCGCCGTAAAGCTGTACTGACCGGGCTTCAGCTCTTTCGCCTCGTACACGGCAACGCCGTCTCCATTGAGCTTTGCGCTGCCCAGCACCTTCGTACCTGCCTTGAAAACTACCTCGCCGGCAACGGACGGCGAATAAGCTGCCGTGGTCACCGTCGCCGTCAGCTTCACGATCTCTCCGGTGCTGCTCTTGCTGGTCGCGAACTTCAGACCGGTTGTTGTCGGAGCCACCGGCGCGATTTTGGCTAGAAAGCCCCAGGAGGCGCCAGTGGTTCCCCCGCGATAGTTCCTCTGGAATGCCCCTTTGGTTGTCTCCAAGCCGCCGGCACTGGTGTTGCCGGCTACATAGATGTTGCGGTCCCTGTCGATAGCCAGTCCCGCGGCGCTCTGTCCGCCCGCGTAAGTCAACGAGCCGAGCAGCGTCCAGAAATTCACTTTGCTGCCCGACGGGTTGAATTCCGCAACAAATGCCTGTGCGTTGCCGTTGAAGTAATGCTCGACGGGATTGATCTGCGGGAAGTAGTTGTCGCCCTGTGCCTGGCCCGCAACGTAGACGTTGCCCTCCGCGTCCAGTTGAATGGGGCCGATTGAGTTGATCCCCGATGCGTCACCCGCGGGCTCGCCGAACAGCGTGGACCAGAGAAGTTTGCTGCCCGATGCGTTGAGCTTGCTCACAAAGGCCGTGCCGCACTCGTCGAAGTTCACCTCTCCGCAGGTGGGTTGGAATGAGCCTTTGGTAGTGGGGAAATACTGGCTGTTTGTCCAGCCGGTAATATAGGCGTTGCCTTCGGCGTCGGCAGTAATGCCTCCGGGGTAAGCCGAATCAAAGTTCGGGTCGTTGGGCGTCATGCCGAGGTAGGTGAGATATCTGAGCAAGTTGCCGCCGGAGCCGATGGGATTGAACTTGGCCACGTAGCCCGTGGTGCCGGCGTTGGGGAGCGACGCTATGGTTTTGGGCTCGAACACGCCCTCGGTCACAGGCAGCTTCGATGCGCTGGTTCTGCCGGTGAGGAAGAATTCGCCCGCGGAGTTGACTGCCACCGAGATCCCGGTTGTAAGGCCGTACATGTCGGCCGCCAGCGACCCATTGACGATGTCGGCCAGATTATCTCCGAGCAGCGTGGAATAGGCCAGACCCGTGCCCTCGGGGTTGAAGACAGTAAGGAACGCCCAGCCCATTGCGCCGTAGGCGGTGCAGGTCGTGTCTCCCGGCGCGGTGACGCAGGTACCCTCACCTGTCTGGACCGCATCCGCGGTGGTGGGGAAGCAATCGAAGGAGGGAACGGTCGGACTGCAAGCGTCTTCGGAGATTCCAGCCACATAGGCCCGGCCGCTTGAGTCGACAGCGATCCCATTGATGTAGTCGGCGAAGGCTCCCAGGAAAGTCGAATAGACGATTCTGGAGCCGGCCGGGTCGAGCTTGGTCACAAATCCATTGACTGCGCCGCCCTGGCAGTTGGCGGTGCGAGCCCCATTGATTTCACCGTCGCCGCAGATGGTCTGGAAAGCACCCGGCGTGGTCGGAAAATCGGGATCGCCGGTATAGCCGGCCACGTAGGCGCTGCCTTCGGCGTCGACGGCAATGGCCTGGCCATAGGTGCTTTGCACCTGGCCTCCGGAAAGATAGGTGGAATAGACCAGCTCCGTGCCCTCGGGATTCAGCTTGGTCACAAAGGCGGCGATGACTCCCGAGTTGATCTTGAGCGCGGAGTCGGAGTCCTGGTACGCGTCCTTGACCGGGAAGTCGAGGGCGTTGGTATAGCCGGTCACATAGACATCGCCCTCGCGATCGATCGCCATGGCCTGCGACAGTTCGCTTCCGTTCACACCGAATCCGGCTACGCCGCCGATATGGGTGACTCCATTGACCGGACTAGTTGTGCTGACGGGCGCACCCAGGTAGGTGAGGTAAGTCAGGACCGGATCGATCACCAGCGACTTCGAGTGGTCATATGCGCCCAGCGCAAAGCTCACCTTGTTTCCCGCCACCACATAGCGGCCCTGCACGGGGAGCTTTTTATCCCCGTCGGTCTGATAGATAACCGGCTTCTTGAAGCTGGCCGGCCCATTGGCCGCGTTCAGCTGCAGGTTGCCTTCGCCGTCCACCGCAAGCCTGGCGCCGTTGATCTCCCATGCGATCTGCGCAGCGTCCGCGCCCGGCGCGATCACGAAGTCGTACTCGAGCTGGCTCTGGTTCCCGTAGAACACGAGATCGATTCCCGGGTAGATCCCGGTGTACTTCACCTGGCCGAAGGTCGCGATCCCCGCGTGCCACTTCTTCGGGTCGTTCCCTACGAAGTAGTTCACCACGCCGCCCTGTTTCTCCAGTCCAGCGACGTCGGCTTTGATGCGGGCGTCCTTGAGCCTCATCCGCAGCACTTCCCGGCCGTCGGCAGTCTGCTGCTCCGGCTGCGGCTCGAGGCTCACATACGCCTCGCCGGGGGCCAGGTAGAGGGAGTATCCCGGCCCGTGCGCCACAAACTGCACCTTCGGGTCGGTCTGGCCCTGGTTGGGCTCGAAGCTGAGGGGAATCTTGCCGAAGCCGGCCATGGATCGCCTCGTGACGGCTGCCGGGCGGGAGTTGTTGCCGGCGCAACGGCCGGAGGCTGGAAGAAGAGCAGGAAGTACGAGAAAAATTAAACTCAGGGAACGACTGTACATAGGGAATCCTTCATGCGCAGGGAGGCTTTCGACCGCTCAAAGCGCACATAATGGCTGTTATCATGAAGGTGATCGCTCCCCTGACAATCTGCCGTGTAAGGCCTTATCGGGTCATTTCATGCCGATGCTGTTGAATGACAGGCCCAATCCCGAGAATCCCAGCCCCGGAACCCGTCTGGATGGCTGGAAAGATATCGCGACTTACCTCGGCAAGGCTGAGAGAACCGTCAAGCGCTGGGAAGCGGATCGCGGCCTGCCCATCCACCGGGTTCCGGGCGGGGGCCGCGCGTCGGTTTACGCGTACCGCGTAGAGCTGGACGAGTGGTTGAAGTCGAGCAACGCTTCCGAGTCGGAGGACTCCAAGGCCAGCGCTCCACAGGTGTCTGCCGGCATTGCGGAGAGCGCGCCCGATGGCCTGGATCCGGCAACACCTTCCGTCTCGACCGCCACTGAACCCCTTCCGCCCGATTCACCGCGTCTCATTCCGTCGTCCTCATCGGCTTTGAGGTGGGGATGGGTTGGTGCTTTTTCCGGATTGCTGGCGGTGGCTCTGCTGGTCGCTGCGTTTCGGAGTTGGGGAGCGCCGCTTTGGGGACGAGTGCATTCGTTATTTGAAGTGAACCGGCCAAAGTCTGTCTCCTCGCCAGCGGCAGTCTCCGATGCCGAGAAGAGCGTGGCCCGCGATTTGTACCTCAAAGGCCGGTACGAGTGGAACCAGAGGACTCCCGACAGCTTGAACCGGGCCCTCGATCTCTTCACTCAGGCGGTGGTGCACGATCCCGGGTACGCGCAGGCCTACGTGGGGATGGCCGATACCTACGACTTGTTGCGCGAATACACCACGATGCCTGACAGCGAGGCTTACTCGCGGGCGATTGTGGCGGCGAAAAGGGCCGTGGAGCTGGACGACTCTCTGGCCGAAGGGCACCGGGCGCTGGCTTACTCCGAGATGTACGGCAGCTGGGACTTTGCCGACGCCGAAAGGGAGTTCCTTCGCGCAATTGAGCTGAATCCCAAGGATGCCGAGGCGCGGCGGTGGTATGCCAATGCGTTTGCCGTGCCGGGCCGGTATGCGGAGTGTCTGGCCCAGATGGACAAAGCGCAGGAGCTCGACCCCGGATCCCACGCCACGCTGGCCGACAAAGGCATGATGCTGTACAACGCGGGGCGCACCGAGGAGGCAATCGCCACTTTGAAAGAAGTAGAGCGATCGGTGCCCCAGTTCCGCTCGCCGCATGCTTACCTGATGTGGATCAACCTGGATCGCAGGGACTATCCGGCCTTTCTCAACGAGGGCCAGAGGACGGCGGACGCGATGAACGATCCGGCGCTCAAGGACGTGATCGCCTCGGCGCGTGCGGGATATACGCAGGGCGGGGGCAGCGGACTGCTCCGTAACCTGTATGCGAAGCAAAAGGAGTACTACGCGACGGGGAAGATTGTGGGCACTACGCTGGCGAGGACCTGCGTGCTGATGGGCAGGAAGCAGGAGGCCCTCGAACTGCTCGAAGAGGCCTATGCGCGCCACGAAGCCGATGTACTCGGGTGCCTGTCGCAGCCGGTCCTTCTCAGTTTGAAGGACGAACCGCGCTATAAGGCGCTGGTGAAGAAGATCAATTTTCCCCTTCCGTCCGGCGCTGCAACGGCAAACTCCGTTGCTGGAGTTGGCGCCTCGGCTTCGCGAAGTGCTTCTGCGCAGTGATCCACGGGCGGGACTGAAGAGCAGTCTGAGCAGACACCGATGCGGTGTGATGGAGTTCACAAGATAAGTCGGGGCCCCGAACCGCAGATCCTTCACTTCGTTCAGGATGACAGCAGGAGTTATGTTGCAGACTTCAAACTCAGGGAACTGGAGTGGCGCGGTCAGTCGCCGGCCTGCTGGGTTTTGGGGTGGGCGATGGAATGGCCGGTGACGTCGGAGACGGGCTGGGGGGATTTGGGCGGCGCGGCTGGTGGAGCGATGGCCGGGTCCCAGTAGAGGAGGCGGCCGCAACTGTCGCAGGTGAGGAGCTGGCCCTCGCGAAGCTGGTTCCAGGTCTGCGGACGGACGCCCATGCGGCAGCCGGTGCACTGCTGATTTTCAGCGCGCGCGATCGCGGTGCCACGGGCGGCGGCGAGGCGGTCGAAACGGGCGAGCAGGCTTGCGTCGAGCACGTCGATTGCCTGGCGGAGGCTTTCGCGATCCCCGGCGAGGACGGCCTGCTGGCGGTCGAACTCGGCCTGGCGGCGGGCGACGCTCAAGCGCGTGGCGTCGAGCGTGAGGGCGTGGGATTCGACGCGGGCGCGGGCCTGGGCCAGGGCGGACTCGTGGGTGTCGGTGCGCTCGAGGCTGGAGAGCTCGTCGTTTTCGAGGCGCTCGATCTCCTTTTGCGCGAAGGCGATCTCGTGTTCGATGGCATCGGCCTGCGCGGGGCTGGTGACGGAGTTCTGCTGGGCGCGCACGCGTGCGGCTTTTTGCTTGTGGGACTCGATCTCGCGCTCCAGGCGGGTGCGGAGGGATTCTTCGCGGTTAAGCGCGTCGCAGGCTGAGGCGGCGTCGCGCTGGGCCTGGGCAAGAGCGGACTCCGCGGCGGCGATCTCAGGGGTGAGCAGGCGCGCGGCCTGGGTAAGGCGGGCGCGCTCGAGTTCGACGGCCTGCAGCTTGGCGAGGTTTTCGATCAGGGGTTGCATCCTGTTCTGAGAAGTCTACGGCATGGGGCGGGGGATGGGGAAATGGTTGAAAATGGGCAAAGGGGACAGCGACGTGAGGCTCAGTCTTTGTCGCGGCGCGTTCCGCGCATCAGGACAGGCAATTGCCGAAAGACAAGACCGATGATTGAGAGCAGGCTCTTATCGGTTATGCTGTTGTCCTGCCTGAGCTGAAATGCGCTAATAAGAGCGATCACGCAGAGGGCACCAACGATGATGAGAGGCAATGCCCAAAGAGGGATGGTCCGCGCGGCAGCGAGCAGAATTGCTACCACCACGGCAAAGGCGGCAAGGTAGAATGAGCCGGAGATCCAGGGATTACGAACAGGCGCGGGGATTTCTGCCCGATTGGAGGGTTTTCCGATTAAGACGCCGCCATTGTCGGGGACATCGCTGGATCGGTGAATTTCGGCGTTGATGCGGTCTCTTTCGGTTCTCATGTCCGCTTCAAGAGTTTTCAACTGCCAAACGATCTTCACTTCGAGGCCGTACTTTCCTTGAGGTTTCCAGTAGGCAGCAAGCCGATTCTTCCTGGCGATCTTGGCGCTTCTCGGCTTGGGGCTGGAGTCGGCCAGCGTGTAACCTTCGGGCAGCACCAGTGCAAACATGATGCCCTCACCCATGGCCACATGCCGCATGGCGTATCTGTTATCGCCCAGGGAGTCGAGGCGGATGGGAGACTTAGGGCTGATCCTGTATCCGGCGGGAAGCTCCCTTTCATTGATATAAACAACACCTCCGCCGAGCGCTCGGTAGTCCGGGCCCCTCGGCTGCTCATTCCACAGCACCCAGAACCATCCGCCCGTGTTTTCGACATCGAGCATTTTTTCCGGCGCGTACTCGACAGTCTCCACGGTTCCAGTCAGCTCGCCGTCCTTGAAACGAGCGTCGATGACGACGAGATTGCCTGGGGCTTCGGGGGCCATGAGGAATGACTCCTTCGACGCGAACCTTGAGAGCGCTCTTCTGGCGAACCGCCCGAGCGCAGATGTGAACAGCTTGTTGGGACGAGCATAGCCCAGACTCCGCACGCCGGCAATTGCGTCCGCGGGCCGCGCCGGAGCTCGACTTGTGTAGAGTGGGAATGATGACGGCGGGCTGCCAACGCCTCTGGGACCACACATGCGATCGGGATTTGTAGCGATATTGGGCCGGCCGAATGCCGGCAAGAGCACGTTGCTGAATGCGCTGACCGGCGAGAAGGTGGCGATTGTCACCGCCAAGCCGCAGACCACGCGCAACCGCATCGCCGGCGTGCTCGAGGTCGCTGCGCGAAAGGGTGCGCACCCGGCCGCCCAGATCGTGTTTGTGGATACTCCGGGAGTGCACAAGCCGTCATCCCAGCTTGACCGGCGCATGCTGCAGGAGGTGCATGAGGCGCTGGAGGCGCGGGATGTGGTGCTGGTGCTGGTGGATGCTACGCGAAGGATCGTGCTTCCCACCCTATCCGCGTCCGCTGGCGCGGCCACGGAGAGGGTGGGGCATCCGGCGGTGGAGACAGAGGAATCTCAGGTCTCACGAGCGAGACCTGGGGCACCCGATCGGGTTGAGGGACGAGGCCGGGGCGCCAAGCCCGATTGGTCGAGCGAGGATGAGTTCTTGTTCGGGCTGATTCGCGGGCTTGAGTGCCCGGTGTTCCTGGTGGTGACGAAAATCGACCTGGTGCGCAAGGAGCAGCTTCTGCCGATGATCGAGGCGCTGCGGCAACAGTACATCTTCGCCGAAGTGATCCCCGTGAGCGCGCGCAAGCGGGATGGGCTTGACCTGCTGGTACGCAAGATCGTGGAGGCGCTGCCCAAGGGCGAGCGCTACTATCCGCCGGATCAATATACCGATCAACCCATGCGGTTCATGGTGGCGGAGCTGATTCGCGAGCGGATCCTGGTGGAAACAGGCGAAGAGGTTCCCTATGCTTCGGCGGTGGTCATCGAGCGATTCGAAGAGCCCGCTGCGGAGAGTTCGCGGCCACGCAAAAAGAAGTCGCCCGAGTCGGCGAGGCTCCCTTTGACGCGCATTGCGGCGGCGATTTACTGCGAGCGCGAAGGACAAAAGGCCATCCTGATCGGGAAGGGCGGCGCGAAGCTCAAGGAGATCGGAACGGGCGCGCGCAAGCAGATCGAGGGGCTGCTGGGGACGCGGGTTTATCTCGAACTGCGCGTGATCGTGGAGCCGGGGTGGCGCGAGTCGCGCAGCTTCGTCGAGTCGCTGGACTGGCGGAGGCAGTTGGAGAAGCTGGCCGAGGGCGACGACAACTTATAATCGGCATCACCATGCAGGCGTTGACTCGCAACCTTCGATTCA
>Ga0335073_10013444_pt1 | contig 11474 bp, 13 predicted proteins | sample Lox_Sample_22_FD_207093 | JGI IMG/M metagenome (GOLD analysis project Ga0335073, IMG submission 207093) | Soil microbial communities from Loxahatchee National Wildlife Refuge, Florida, United States - Lox_Sample_2.2 | ecosystem: Environmental > Terrestrial > Soil > Wetlands | place: USA... | reverse complement strand
CGTCTCCACCGCGGTGATCGCCTCCGCCAGGGTGCTGCCGTCCGGGAGCCGGCCATCGGTCTCGAGGGTGAAGGAGATCGCCACCGGCACGTTGGCGGCCCGGGCGGCGCGCACCACGCCGATCGCCTCGGCCGGTTCGGTCATCGTCATCGCATGTACCAGGTCCGCGCCGCCCTCGGCCAGGGACCTGATTTGCGGCGCGTGATAGCTGGCGGCTTCGTCGGGATCCGCACCCTCCGCGAGGTATCCGTCGCCGCGCGGGCCCACACAGCCGGAAACGCGACTGTGTGGCACCCTGGCAGCATCGATCGCCGCACGAACCAGGGCTACAGCAGCACGGTTGGCCCGGTCGAGGGCCGCCGCGTCATAGCCCAAGATGCGTCCCCAGTCGGGGTTGGCTCGCCACGTCGGCGTCTCGAGAAGGAGCCCTGCACCGGCGCCCGCGGCGATCACGGCGTACTCGGCGTAGTACCGGCCCAGCAGGGTGCCGCCCTCGGCGCTGTGCACGAGTGGGAAGGCGGCGAACTCGGGGAGGTCCACGCCGTGGTTGAAGATTAGGTCAGTCTCCAAGCCACCGTCAGTGACCCAGCTCCCGTCCAGAAGTTCCACCGCAGACATGGTGGACAGGATACTTGGCGGCAGCCTGACGAGCGCTTTCAGCGGGTGAGCCGCCGGTTGACCCGCCACATGCAGAATCCGGTCAGCAGGAGGGCGAGCAGGAGATAAAGTCCAGTTTCCGTCCATTGGAATGCCCAGAAGCGGCTAGCGGGCTGGTAGGTCACCACTTGCCGGAGGTGGAGCCTGGCCAGTGCGGTGTCGCAGGCGCTGTTTGACCCGGAGCGGCATGCCTGGGGGTCCGGACCGAGGGCGGTGCTGCCGTCTGGGACGGTGACCTGGCTGGAGTAGACCCAGGCGCCGGGTATGTCCGCTTTCGTGCCCACGGACAAGTAGGGGCTCGGCGTCGGCCCGCCGGGTCCTCCGGGCCCGCCGTCGCCCGTACCCGTGACGTTGCTGATGCTGAGCGGCGAGACGGTGTGGACGGGCGGGATGAGGTAGGGCCGGACTTCGAGGGGCACGGCGACCTGGACTGCGGCGAAGACTGCGAGGGTGACGGCGATGGCGGGCACGGCGCGGCGCAGGAGCAGCCCGATGGTGACGCCGAGAGCGAAGGCGAAGGCGGCGTAGCCGACCGGGGTGAGGTCGCGGGCGCCGAACGTCAGGGGCGACAGCCGGTAGTTGTTGAACTGGTCAAGCTGGTCCAGCGGGCCGGACCACCAGGTCACCATGAGGCTGAGCAGCCCGGCAGTCGCCATGCTGACCAGGCACCCGAGGCCGAGCTTGGCGGCCAGCCAGCGGGTGCGGGTGACGCTCTGGGTCCAGGCCAGCCGGTAGGTGCCGGTCTCCAGCTCGCGGCTGATCAGCGGCGCCCCCCAGAAGGTCCCGATTATTGCGGGGGTCAGGTAAAGGACCACGATTCCGGCCATGTAGAGCCAGTGGTAGAAGCCGGCGTTAACGTCGCGATGCGGGCTGGTCGCCGCCAGGATGACGGCGGCGGCCGCGAGCGCGGCGGCGGCGGTCACCGCCTGGACGCGGAACTGGAGCCAGCTGAGCCTGATCATGACACCACTCCCAGCTGCGGCCTGCGGGCCGGGATCTCGTTGGCCGGGTTCATGTAGGCGAGGATCAGGTCTTCGAGGCTGACCGGGGTGACGGCCCAGGCGGGGTCGTGGACCGGCTCGCTGGTGCGCACCAGGAGGCTGGTCTGCTTGTCGGTGTGGCTTTCCTCGATGACGTCCTGGCCCGCGGGGAGGGTGTCCGGGTCGCGGCGCGGCCCGGACAGCCGTCGGTGCGTCGCCAGCAGGTCGCTGACCTCCTCGGCAACCCGGATCTTGGAGGCGACGAGCACGATCAGGTAGTCGCAGACCCGTTCCAGGTCGGCGACGAGGTGGGAGGACAGCACGACGCTGGTGCCGTGCTCGGCGACGGCCTCCATCAGCATGCGCAGGAACTCCCGCCGGGCCAGCGGGTCCAGGCTGGCGACCGGCTCGTCGAGAAGGAGCAGTTCGGGCCGCTTGGCCAGGGCCAGGGTGAGGGCGAGCTGAGCCCGCTGCCCGCCGGATAGCGACCCGGCCCGCTGCTTCGGGTCCAGGCCGAGCTGCCCGGTCCGCCGCCGGGCCAGGCTGTCGTCCCAGCCAGGGTTGAGCCAGGCACCGAGGCGGAGATGATCGGCGACGGTCATCCGCATGTAAACGGGGGTGTCCTGGGCGACGAAGCCGACCCGGGCCAGCTGCGCCGGCCCGGCTGCGGGGCGGTCGCCGAGGACGCTGATCGTGCCGCGGGTCGGCGCAAGCAGCCCGGCGGCCAGCTGCAGCAAGGTGGTCTTGCCCGCGCCGTTAGGGCCGACGAGTCCGACCACGTGACCCTCGGGGACGGCCAGCGTGCAGTCGCGCAGCGCCCAGGTGCGCCGGTAGGCCTTGCCTAGCCCGTTGGCGGCGATGACGGCGCTCACGCGGCTCCCTCGGCGAAGCAGTCACGGACGGCGGTGCGGTAGATCGCCTCGATGTCATCGGGACCAAGGCCCGCCGCGCGCGCCGCGCGGAGCCAGCCGGTCAGCTCAGCGAGGAACCTGGCCTGGGTGGCCGGGTCGGCCCCGGCCGGGGAGCGGGTGACGAACGTGCCGAGACCGGGGCGGGCGCGCACGAGTCCCTCCCGCTCCAGTTCACGGTAGGCCTTGTGCACCGTGTTCGGGTTGATGGCCAGCCGGGCGACCACCTGCTGCGCGGTCGGCAGCTGATCACCCGGCTCTAGCACGCCCATCCGTAGGGCCTGATGCACCTGCTGGACAAGCTGCAGGTAGGTGGCGACGCCCGACGTCTCGTCAAGCTGGAACTCGATCATCAATCTCTCATTCCACTAAGAGCTTAGTGGAATGAGAGTAACGGAGGGCCGGATGCCGCGCAACAACGGGCACGCGGCAGACCGTGCCATGGCCGGTGTGAAAGCTGACCGTGCCCGACGGCACGCCGCCGACCACAACGCATACCGTGACCGCCTCCCCGCTGGCTTCCAGCCGCTCGCCGATTCCGGCGCTGCGGCTGCCGGCAGTCAGCCGGCCGGCCAGCACGACGGTGTGCGGGACAGCGATCTGGCCTTGCAGGTGAGTGCCGCTGCTGCCGACCGCAGGCAGCCACTGCCCCCCGTGCGCGCCGGACACGAGGGCCCGGCCCCACTCGGCCGTCGCCGCTGCGTTGCCGGCATTCCAGGGGCGGCCTGAACTCCACAGCCCGTTCCACCTCGACCGCATCGAACCCCTCGAACGGGTACATGAAAACACCGCCCGGGTACGGCGCGTGCGGATGAGCTGCCACACACAGGCCGCCCGCCTGACGGACCCGGCTGACGTGCCGGCCGATCACGCCGTCGCGCACGCCGTACCGCCACTCCGCCACCTGCCCCGGCCCTGTGCCGAGCGCCAGCCAGTGCCCGGTCTGCGTGACGACCTCCTGCCCCGGGATCACCAGCAGGTGATCATCGGCGAGCTGCGCGAAGGCATCGTGCGTGTCAGCGGTGTTGTGCTCGGTGACGGCGATGAAATCCAGCCCGCTGGCCCGGGCCGCGACCGCCAGCTGCCCAGGCGTCAGCCCTGCGCCGTGCGAACGGGCTGAATGGATATGGAGGTCACCTCGGTACCAGCCGCGCCCCCGCCCGGCTGCACGCTCCGCCGGGAGTCGCGCCTCCCGGAACCGCCCCGTCATCTTCCCCCGCCTAGCTCCGATGTTGCCGCCCACACCCGCAGCCTCGCTCTGGGGCAAGCCAAGCGCGGTCACATTTCACGAACAGCGAACCTCGCGCTAGCGCGTCAAGCGCGGCCGGAAACAGAGAGCAACGACCGTCAATTCTGACGAGCAAATCAGGTCGGCCCCCCCGGGCCAGAACACCCTCGCGGCCGCGCTCAAGGAATGGGGCCGGATGCGGCGCACCATCCACACCGCCCGGTACCTGCCCGACGCGGTCTACCGCAGGAAGATCACCTGGCAGCTCAACAAGGGCGAGAGCCTCCACGCGCTCAGCCGCGACCTGGGTCTTCTGCAGCCCAGGTCTGCACGGCATGACCGGCCAGATCCGGCGGACTTCACCCTAGGCGATGGTTCACTGAGATAACGAGCGGACACACCAGGCCGGAGTGATCCCAGCGTTCTCCTATCCACCGGGAGGCGCGGGCCGCAGTGCGCCGGTGATCAGGCTGCGCGTGGCTGCCGGGCGCTCGGTCCAGGGGGCGTGCCCCGCGTCGCTGAGCACGGTCCTGCTGGCGTCGGGGAGGGCGGCGAGCAGGGAATCAGTCGCGGTCCAGGGGCGCGGGTCGTCGCTGCCGGAGATCATCGTCACGGGACAGGTGACGCGGGCGGCGGCCTGGCGGAGGTCCTCGGTCTCCCGGTCGCCCCAAAGTTTCCGGTTCGCGGCCGTGTTGACGGCCGCGCCCGGCGGCCGTGTCTCCCACAGCGCCAGGGCGTGCCCGGCGGCGCCGAGCCCCGGGGAAAAGTCGGTGCGCCACTGGAGCAGGCACCGCTCGCGTTCCTCGGCGGGTGTCCGGTCGGCGTCGGGGATTGCGGACAGCGCGGCCCAGCGCTCGCGGTCCGGGCCGAGCCGCCGGCCCAGTTCGGCCCTGTGGGCGTCCCTGAAGCCGTTCCCTGCGCCCACGCCGCCTACGTAGGCGACGGCGGTGACCCGGTCCGGGTGACGCGCGGCGTAGCGGAGGGCCAGCTCGGCGCCCCAGGAGTGGCCGGCGACCGCCCATCGGCTAAAGCCGAGCGCCGCCCGGACCTGGTCCATGTCCTCGACCGCCTGTGCGATGGTGAACGCCCCGTCGCGGCCGGTCGATCGCCCGCAGCCGCGCTGGTCGAACCTGGCCACGGTGAACTCCTCATCGAGCAGCGCCGCCAGGGGGGCGAGGTAGTCCCACAGGCCCGGGCCGCCGTGCAGGAGCACGACGGGCGGTCCTGTCCCGCTGACCGCCGTCCACAGTTCAGCGCCGTCCCGGAGCCGGATCACCGCAGTGTCGCTCATCCCGGCCAGCATAACGAGGCTCCGGTCTTGGCGAGCCCGGTCACGCCGGACCTCATGCGAGCGCGTCGTGCGTGATTGCAGGGGGGCTGTCCCGTGACGGCGAACATGTCGTCTAGAACCTGCGAAACGACACGTTCCCTGCCACGGTAAAGACCGATCCTGTGTCAGTCATGATGTCGTTTCCGGAGCCGAGCGTTCAGGGGGTCGTCTGTGCCCCGCTTGGGGTGGACACCAGAGCTGCGCGGCCGGCGGAAGTGGTTGTCGGTCTTCCGAACCGGATCGGGCCCTAGGCGCGCGCTAAGCGTGATTGCTCAATGAGGCGATCGTGGTATCGTCGAACTGAAATTCAATTACTCGACATTGACCGATCACAGGGGAGAAGCGTGTTCAAAAAAAGTGGGGAAGACAGCGGGGCGTACGAGAAACTCACAGCGAGTGTGGGCGAGGTCATGGAGTTCTACGGACTGCTGTTCAACCAGGACGACGACCTCGGCGGCGAGACTGGGCTCTACGAAGATGAGGACGAGGAGGGACCGTTCGAGTCCCTTCTACGGCATGCCTCAGAGATCGAGGCCGGGCTCATGCCCGGCTGGAAGCTGGACCGATCTCATCCAGGAGCACTTTTGTGGACCACCCCGTCTGGCCGACAGTACATGTCGACGCCTGACGGTAGCTCGTACGTACCGTACCCGAGCAGACAGAAGCTGGCATAAGCGAAGGAGCCATCATGACCGTAAATGAACTAATTGAGCTGCTGTCCACTCAGCCCGGCGATTACGAAGTAGCAGTCAGGACCATAGATAATGACAACTTCTCGATATGGGATGATGTCATAACTGGACTTGCCGAAGTCGAGGCTCCCAATGATGGTATGCCGGGGTACGTGATCCTGGATTACGAAGGTAATGAAACGGGGGAACCCTCCGACGATGACGACGGGCCGGAGATGGCGGAAGATCAACGCGAACCCGAGCACCATGAGGACGATAACTTCCTGGTCGAGGGACCAGGTGGACGTGAATGGACCTGGGAGCAATTTCAATCCTGGGCTATATCACTTGCCATTCGCAATTCACTAGAAATGTTCCACGGCGGCGGTGCCATGGACCCGGAGAAGCCCGGTAGCAAACGAGGATTCATTACAGATCGTCAAATGAAAGCGCTAAACATCGTTATACGCTACACGGCCAGCGAGATTATAAAGAAGCTAAGCAACGCCCGCGAAAACGGAGAAGAGCTCTACTGGACGCTTGCGTATATCAACGATTATATGGAGTCACCTGGCTCAGATGAGCTGGAGAGAGCATACGAAGATATCAAAGGGGGGCGTTTCGATCCCCCTGGCTTTGTTCCAGACTGCACGAGAAGCAAGCCCTAGATGCGACAAGAACGGGGCCTATGGAAGGACCCACACCCGCGGCTCGTCTCAGGTTCTTGGCGAATGAGATTCCTTCCGACACGTCGTTCGCCATGATGAGTTAGATTCGCCAGTTTTCGTGTCACGAGACAGTGTGCCCTGTCTCGGCCATCGTGTCGGCTGGAACCTGGGACTCGATACGTTCCTGAGACGCCGGAACCACTGTCTGTCTCACTCATCTTGTCGATTCCGGAGACCGGACTGTCCCAACTGGGCTCAAGTGAGTGCACAAGCGCTGCCCTGACCGGCGTGAACCTCGTGCACATCCAGGCGGTCCGAGTGCTGCCGGGTGGGCCTATCGACTGTTTGGCGGGGCGTTCGCTCCCGAAGACCTTGGAAGCGAGCCACTCGCCGAGATGCCCCGAAGCCATCGGTCGCTCGACCATATCGGGTGATGGGCCCATCGATCGCATTGCGCTCCGGAAGAGCGTCCTCTCGTGTGACGATATCGGTATGAGTCGCTACCCATTGTGGATAGGCGAGGTCGATATCGTGCGAGCCATGTTTGGGCACGCGGCGAACGTCGGACCCGAACGCCTTCTCCAACTCTGGCCAGACGAACTGGCAGGGCATGTCATCCAGGCAGTCCTTGAGCAGCGGCTCGGCAGTCGCCGTCTAGACGTACTTGTCTCCGCTCGTGACGAGGACAGCGGCGGACAGCCCCGCCGTTGGCTGGTCGTGGAGGCGAAGGTCGGCGCAGTGGTGGACGCTGATACGCTCGCCGAGTACCTGGATAGCGTCCGGAAGCGGTACGGGCCCGCTGCGGGTCTTCTGGTTGCCCCGTACAAGCCCATTGGCGACCTGCCGTCAGACTGGGGCTACCGGGATCTGATGCACGTGGCTAAGCGTCTTAGCTGCCCCGTATCTGACAGCGTCGCGCCATGCGCGGTCTGCGAAGAGATCAGGTATGCCGTGTCTGAGTCTGTCTCTTCGGCACGAGTGGCAGAGTGGCGGTCGGTGACTAGTGCGACCAGGCGGACCGCTATCCCTCACGACTGGGTTTCCGCAGGAAGCGGATCCAGCGTCGGTCGACCGCTTGTCTGGTTCCAGAGCCCCTGGCTGGACGCGAATGAAGACAGCTACGTCCAGGTGGAGGTTGGGAACCGTTTCGGCCTTCCGGCTGCGTCGGTGATGCTGGTAGTCCTTGCGGCCAACCCAGGAGAGCGGGCCGTCTTCCCAGACCGGCTGTGGAACGCGCTTGCCCTGGGCTGCGCAGCGGCCCCCACGCTAGCCGAGGGTGTCACTGATGGCAGTAACCGGAGGCGAGGCGCCAGAGACCGCCTAATCGCAGACGACGCCCGACGTAACGGAGTACCGCCCACCTGGTCGCTCGGCTACAACATGAAAGGCTGGCATGGTCGGGGACGTGTGCTCCAGCACGACAACGGTGACTATGGAGTACTCCTTCCTGCCGCGATCGATCAAGGGATAGCACTCTATGAAGTCGCCATGCAGGCTTTGAGAGGCTGAAGCAGCCTACGGTCATCAGTCCTCGGTATACAATCAGTCCTCGGTATACATGGCGCATACAGGGCTGAGGGAGCGGAGCTGGCCTGAACTACAGATTCCCTGCCGGCCCGGGCACTTGATTTTCGGTGCTCGTCAGGCTGGCCGCGTCCCAAATCCGGTTGAACTGGTCAACCCAGTACGCATACCAGCGATCGGACTGCTCACGAGCGAGTTCAATGTGCATTCTGGAAGAAGTCGCCTCGTTATGGAATCCGTGGAATTCCACGATCAATCGGCCAGCGTGCGTGCTAGGGTCGATCGCTACAAGACTGAAACCAGGGTTGTAGTCCAGCAAGCGGTACTCAAAGTTACCGCGAACCTGCCAAGAACTCATAGCGCCAAGAAGATGAGTCGTGGTCAATAGCGATGCGGTAAAATCCTGAACGGGGTAATCCAGAGAGTCGTCCAACTGGTGAGCTGCAAGCTTCACCGCCGCTCCGTTGCCAGGATCGAGCACCACCACTCGTACTACGCCGTCGCCCCTCCCAAGCGGGCCTGTCCGCAGGATCTCGCAGTTGTGCGCTGAGAGCAGGTTCACGGCAGTAGGAGCGAAAACCCAAATCTCCCTGGCATTCTTCAGCCGTTCGGTGAGCGGGTTAGCATCGAATGAAAACCTGTCACTCAGCAGCTCATCGATATTTCCTCGCGAAGGACCGGGAATCGTAACCCTCAATACGAGCAAGCCGACACCTGCGAGAAGGGCCGACCAGCGCAACTGATCAGGAACGATATCGCCGACCAGCGAAAGAACCGCCAGCACCAGAGCAACGAAGGCTGCGCTGTATACGTCAACAAATCGCCGGTTCTTCAGGTCGTTAGTAACCCGCCGCCATCCTGATGACATGATTCCATCCTGTTGAATGATTAATGCTTCACCGGCTGTTAACGAAGGCAAGGGCAGGATGCCTGTAGCTCCGAGAGCCGGGCACACCTATTCCACTGCCTTCTGCGGTTCGGTCATGTTCTTTAGAAACGGTCTGTATGTGATTTTTGGCGCTCAGCCGGCCCAGCGGCCATTTGGCTTAGCATCGAGGACCTGCGCTATGTACAGCCCCCGTGACTGGCCCGGCGCAGTGAACTCCTCCCATGTTGCTTGGGAGCATGCCCAGTAAGCCCACTCGGTACCGTCAGGAAACCGGACCAAGATGGTTTCAGTCTCCGGATCATATGCCTCGGCCACGATGCGGCTCGACCCGTTAACAGGGATCCATTCGATCATAATTGACCATCATAGACCCCGCGCCAAGCCGCAATGGCCGGAGCGAGATCGGGTACCGTCGCCACTTTGCGCCACGATGCGAGTGAGGGGTCTTCTGCGGCAGGCAGTGGGCTTGGAATATCGACAAGAGCGCGAGCGGGGAGCACGAGCGCTTCACCAGTAATTACCGCCTCACCAGTACGCAGCGAAGGCAGGACCGCGGCTAGTCCGGTAACGCTGTCTGGAAGCGCGGCACGAATTTTAGCTTGGTCCGCAGAGTTGGTCAGCCGTAGCGATATAAGAGTCCCGCACTGGGCAAGCGCCGTGTCGGGCAGTTCGGAGGGACGCTGGGTGATCAGCAGGAGTCCGACACCGTATTTACGTCCCTCCCGCGCAATACGGTTGGCGGCGCTGCTGGTCATTACTGCTGCCGCATCGTTAAGGTAGCGATGAGCTTCTTCAAGGACGATGAGAACTGGGCGAGGGCGTCCAATTCCAGGACCGTCAGCGGAGCTGCGCAAGGCCGCCTCAAAGAGCAAGTTGAGTATGACTCCGATAGCCAGCTCACTTGCCTGTGTCGGCACCCCGCTGAAATCGAGCACAGAGACCGGACGTTCCCTGCCGAGCCACGACGCCATGACCTCGACCAAGGGATCTCTTCCCTCGGGATCCCCTTGCGGTTCCTGGAAGAACGCCAGGCGAGGATCCAGCAGGCCCAGCCTTAGAACCTCGGGGGTTGAGCCATGGCTGCCGTGCAACGGTCCCTTGAACGGGGCAGCGCCGCCCTGCCCGTAAGGCGCGAAGGTTGCCGACGTGAGTGTGGCGCCCTCTCCCGGGCTGGCTTCGCAGACCGTGGAGGGGTCTCTCGCTGTCATCCGGGTTTCGTTGTTCTCCCAGTCCAGTTGGTACCAGATCCGGCGGAGATCGAATGGTATCGGCGTATCTGCGGTTACGGCTACTGGATCGAGTGTCAGCCAGGTCGCCTGGGCAGCGAAATCGCGGCGAGCCTGAGTGACCAGTTCATCGAAACGATTCCTTGTTGTCGGACCGCCGGGGGATCCGGTGAAGACCCGCAGGATGTCCGTCGCAGGAAGAGCCCAGTAGGGAACCTGCAGCCGACCGTCGCCAGTGGCCAGAACCGAGCTGACCGCTGCATCCGGGCCAAGCGCGCTGGCGTATTCGCCGTGCGGATCGATAACAACGATGTTGGCCGCCGGCCATCCTCCTCGGGCGAATCGCTGAAGCAGGGTTGCTACGGCAGTCGTCTTGCCAGCTCCGGTGGAACCCACCACTGTAGCGTGGCGGATCACAAGTTTCCCCACATCCAAAGAGACCGGGACTTCCTCGGCCGCTGCTAGCCGCCCGAGACGCAAACGTCCCTCTCCCTCGGGCGGGAAGATGGCTCGCAGATCGTCCGCAGTGGCGAAGTGCACGGGATCATCCAGGCCAGGGTAGGCTCCGACTCCACGCTGGAAACTTCCGGTCGCGCGGTCAAACTCGCCGAGGAGCTGTACCTGGAGCCAGCGTTCGCCTGTCTGCACAACATCGGCAGGAAGCTGTTTGCCGACTAGCTCGGCAATGCCGAGCAAGCTTACCTGTCCTATGAGGTCGACAAGGCCTTGGGGCAAGCGCACGATCGAGCCGATCTGCCCAACTGGCTGGAGGCGTCCCCTGAAAATAGGAGCTATGCCAGCCATGTCATTATCCAGCGCCACTGTTACCTGCGCGCCAAGGACATGACGGACTCGCCCGATTCGGGTTGGTTCCTGTTCACCCACCGGTACTTGCCGCCGCCTTGGCCAGCAATTCGCTTAGTTGTGCCTCCAGCTCGCCCTGAGGCGGTGAACTACGTGCCAGGAAGCTGGCGAGGTTTGCGAAGTTCCCAAGAGCCATACCCCCGTCTTCCCACAAGTCAGGATTGACCTCCTTCGGCAGCTCCCAGTCCGCCCTTATACCGCCAAGAATTGCCTCATGCGGCGCAACAGCCTGCAGATTCGGGGTCATAGAAGCATGTTCGGCCAAGATATCTGGAATATTACCAAAACAGAACGCAATCAGTTCCGAGCGTGGCCGAAGGCGAACCGCATCAAATAGCATCTCGTTAAGATGAGCGTCACCAAAAGAGTAGCCGCTGATGAGCATGAGGGTTTCAGGCTGGTGTAGCGCCCTGCGGAAGCGGTCTTGGAGCACGAGGAACGGCACGCGCCGTGATTGCTCATATTTTTCGTCAGATGGGTAGATAGCCGCTGGCTCGCTGTAGGTGACGGGAGCTCCTAGACGAACGAC
>Ga0335073_10013443_pt1 | contig 11474 bp, 10 predicted proteins | sample Lox_Sample_22_FD_207093 | JGI IMG/M metagenome (GOLD analysis project Ga0335073, IMG submission 207093) | Soil microbial communities from Loxahatchee National Wildlife Refuge, Florida, United States - Lox_Sample_2.2 | ecosystem: Environmental > Terrestrial > Soil > Wetlands | place: USA... | reverse complement strand
AGGCGCGAACCCGGTAGGTAGGCGCACCGGCGCGCTCGAGCTGGAAGGCGATCTGCCGTAGTGCGCGCGCCGGATCCATCTGTCACCCTTACCACTCATGCGCATTCTCGTCACTGGTCACCGGGGCAATGTCGGCGTGGTAGTGGCGGGGCACCTCGCGGATCTCGGGCATGAGATCACCGGCTTTGACATCGCCGACGGTCAGGACGTGCTCGATGCCGGTTCGCTCCGGCGCGCGGCGGGCGGCTGCGCCGCGGTCGTTCACCTGGCTGCGCTCGCTCATGACTCGGCGGGCACGCCAGAGCAGATCATGGCCGTGAACGTGCTGGGAACCTGGCATGCATTACTAGCTGCGCAGGCCGCTGGCGCCACCCGCGTGGTGCACTTCTCTAGCGCTCAGGTGTTCGGGACGGCCGAAGGTGAGCGTGTACCCGACTACTTGCCGATTGACGACGAGCATCCGCGGCGGGCAAGCCGGCCATACGGGTTGTCCAAGGTTCTGAGTGAGGACCTGTGCGCGGGCTTCAGCGACCGCAGCGGGATAGCCACGATCTGCCTCCGGCCAGTGCACGTTTGGCAGCCTGACTTCTACCAGCGGACAGAACTGCGATGGGACGCCGATCCCGCGTCGGAGTGGACGCCGCACTGGGAGTTCGGCGCGTTTGTCGATGCCCGCGATGTCGCGACGGCGGTGGCCTGCGCGCTCACGGCGCGGCTAGCCGGTCATATCCGCGCTGTGCTGTGCGCCGACGACATCGCAGCCTCAGCGCCAAGCCTGGAGATGGCCGCGCGGCGTAATCCGCACGTTCCGGTCCGTGATTCCGGCCGCTATCACGCTGAACCGCACCGCGCGCTCGTCGATACCTCGGTTGCCCGGAGCGTGCTGGGCTGGCAGCCCCGCTACCGCTGGTCCGCGCGAGGCCAGCCAGCTTCATGACCCCGCGGCTGGCGGGTTTCCCGGCGCGGCGGCGCGGCGCTGCTCGATCGCCTTGTGATGGTCATAGAGCTCGGCCGGCGGTGTCTCGTTGCGCAGCTGACCCACCAGCGCGGCGACGTCCCGCATGATGTCCGCCGTTGCCGCGCGCAGAGTCGAGGCTGTCAGGGGCTCGCCCTGGTAACGGCTGAGGTCCACCAGCGGGCCGGCGATGACCTGGCCCGTCTTACGCGGGAACGGGTGAAATCCGGGCTTGAGGGAGCCTGCCAGGCCGCCCTTCTCTCCCTTGGGGTACGGAAGGAGCTGATGCGCGCCCCAGGACGCCATCGGCAGCACCGGCGTTCCGGTGGACAGCGCCAGCCGTGCCGCGCCGGTCTGCCCGGTCATCGGCCACAGGTCCGGATCGCGGGTGCAGGTGCCTTCGGGATAGACGACCAGGCACTGGCCCGCCGCGAGCGCCTCTTCGGCCGGCTTCAGGGCGGCGGCAGCGCTGGCGGCGTCGCGGAACACCGGTATCTGCCCGGTTCCGCGCACGACCCGGCCGACGAGCCGGCTGTCGAACAGCGAGGACTTGGCGAGGAACACCGGGTACCGGCCGCAGGCATGCAGGTAGACGCAGAGCAGCAGCGGGTCCGCCTCGGAGATGTGATTCGCCGCGACGATGAGCCCGCCCTCCCGTGGCACGTGCTGCATGCCCTGCCATTGCCGCCGGAACAGCAGCCCCATGACCGGCGGCACAACGACGATCGTCAGACCGCGCCAGCCGCGGGAATATCCGTAACCCATAGCCGGCATCATCTCGCACAACAGAGCCGGCTGGCAGCGCCCGGTTCGTCCTTCCTGCCGCCAGCCGCCGAAGGCAGCAGCTAGGCCGGCCTCGTTTCCGGTCATGGGATTGTCGTACGTCCCGCGGATCGCCGAGCGCATGGCCTGGACGCCCAGGAACGCCAGGTAGCACACGCCGGCCCACTTGACTGCCGCTCCGGCGGCCAGAATGAGCGGGTAAGCAGGCAGCTAGCTGGCGAGGAGGACATGGTGCGAGTGCTGGTCTCTGTTGACATGGAAGGGATCGCGGGCGTCGTCGACGGCGAAGATGTCTCGCCTGGCAAAGCCGAGTACGAGCGCAACCGCAAGCTGATCACGGGCGAGGCGAGTGCCGCCGTCCGCGGCGTGTACGCCTACGATCCCGGCGCCCAAGTGCTCGTCTCCGAGGCCCACGCCGGCTTCCGCAACCTGCTGGCTGACCAGCTCGACCGCCGGGCCGAACTGCTGCGCGGCAAGCCCAAGCCGGACGGGATGCTGTCCGGTCTCGCCGACGGCGTGGATGCTGCCGTCTTCATCGGCTATCACGGCAAGGCCGGAACGGCCCGCTCTGTTCTCGCGCACACCATTCACGGCGGCGTCGTGGCCGACGTGCGCTGTGATGGCCGCTCGCTCGGCGAGCTGGGCCTGAACGCGGCGATGGCCGCGACTGCCGGGGTGCCGGCTGTGCTGGTCGCGGGTGACGACTCGGTGGCGGCCGAGGCGGCTGACGTCGTTCCTGGCATGCACGCCGTGGTGGTGAAGCGGGCGCTGGGTGGCGCTGCGGCCGCCTCGCTGCATCCGGACGAAGCATGCGACCGGATCGAGGCTGAGGTTCCTAAGGCGCTGGCCGACCGGGACTCCGTCCGGGCGCCGCGGTTCGACGGTCCCGTTCACCTCGAGGTCGACGTACTGGTGCCGCGGATGACAGAGCGTGCCCTGCTGGTGCCGGGCGTGGAACTCGCGGGTCCTCGCACCCTGAGCTACCGGGCTCCGGACTTTCCGACGGCCTACCGGGTCACCCAGGTGATCACTATGCTGGGCGGGATCTGAGACGGGCGACAGGTAACAAGGAGCTGCAATGGCCGCTGCTGACGTCACCTACACCGACGGATCGCTTGCCATCCAGGAGAAGGCGAAGCTGCGCCGCGTGCTCGGGCGCCTCGACCTCGTGCTTTTCACAGCTTGTGCGATCGTCGGCCTGGACAGCGTGGCGCAGGCCGCGGAAGCCGGAGCGCAGGCCATCACCTGGCTTGTCATCTCACTCGTGCTCTTCCTGATCCCCTACGGCATGCTGACCGCGGAGCTCGGCTCGGCGTTCCCCGTCGAGGGCGGCCCGTATGAATGGGCGCGGATGGCGTTCGGGCGCCCGGCCGGAGCGGTTACCGCGATCTTGTACTGGCTCTCCAACCCGCTGTGGGTGGGCGGCACGCTCAGCGCGGCCACGATCGCGTCACTGAACGCGTTCGTGCTGTCCAAGCCGATGAACACGACCTGGGAGATCGTGGTCGGCCTCGTGTTCATCTGGGTAACGGTCGCGATCGCCATCATCGCCTTCCGGATCGGCAAGTGGGGCCCGAACATCGGCACGTTCGTGAAGATGGCCGTGGTCGTCATCTTCACCGCCCTGTTCATCGCCTACCTGGTCAAGCACGGCAGGCCAGCCGGCGCCTCGACGGCGGCCGACCTCAAGCCGTCGCTCGACGGTTTCCTCACCGCGATCGGGATCATGGTGTTCCTGTGGGTGGGCTTTGAGCTGTCCAACGGCGCGTCGGAGGAGATGCGCAACCCGCAGCGCGACGTGCCGAAGATGATCGTGCGCTCCGGGGTGATCGCCGCTGTGCTGTACGGCCTGGTGATTCTCGGCATCGTGCTGGTGATTCCGAGCGCCCAGCTGTCAGGCGTCGGCGGATTCGTCGACGCGTACTCGGCCGTGTCAGGCGGCGTGCTGCACTCGCACCCGCTCGACGTCGTATTCGCGGTGCTGGTGATCCTGACACTGGTCGGCAGCGGCGCGGTCTGGCTCGAGGGTGCCGACCGGACCCAGGCGATCGCCGCACTGGACGGCGCGGCGCCTGCCTGGATGGGCAGGTTCACCAGCTTCGGCACGCCGATCTCGGTGAACCTGTCGTCCGGAGTCGTCGCTTCGGTGATGTGCGTGCTCGTGCTCCTCGTGACCAAGGGCAGCCTCGCCAGCTTCTTCTCGGTGATGCTTGCGCTGACGATCTCCAGTACCACACTCAGTTACCTCTTCATCTTCCCGGCGCTCACCATCCTGCGGCGCCGGTACCCAGGTGCCGAGAGGCCGTACCGGATGCCAGGAGGGATGCCCGGCGCGTGGGCCGCAGTCATCATCACCGAGCTCTTCGTGGTGGTCACCGTGATCACGCTGGTCTGGCCGGGGGCGATCAACGCGATGTTCGGGCAGAGCTACTCGATGGAGTCGAGCTGGGGCGTGTCCAGGGTGTTCTTCGAGGTCGTGACGCTCGGATCGCTGGCCGTCATGGTGGCGCTAGGGCTCGTGTTCTGGCTGATCGGCGAGCGGAACCGGCGGAGGGGGCTGGTCGGCATCTCCATCGCGGCAGACGCGACTGCACTGGCTGACACGGCACTGCCTGACCCAGAGAACTGATGCTGCCGGAAGCGCGCTTCGGCGTCCGCTCCATGTCGGCGCCGTTGCGTCGGGTCCTGGTCCGGAGCCCGGCGACGACGGGTGACTTCGCCGGTGCTGACTGGCGGGCACCGGATCCCGAGTTGCTCGCCAGGCAGCATGATCAGTTCTGTGAGTTGCTGGCCGGTCTTGGCTGTGACGTCGAGGTGGCCGCGGCGGCTGATGAGATGGTCGACGCCACCTACGTCCGCGACGCCGGCACGGTCACGGGCCGGGGTGCCGTGCTGTTCCAGCTGGCCAAGCCAGCCAGAGCTGCCGAGCCGCCGTTGCTCGGCACCGCGTTCGAGGCGGCCGGAGTGCCGGTGATCGCAGAGCTCACCGGCCCGGCCAGGGCCGACGGAGGCGACATCATCTGGCTGGACGAACGGACGATGCTCGTCGGCCGCAGCTATCGCACGAACCTCGCTGGCGTGCATCAGCTGCGGGAGATCATGGCCGCTGAAGATGTCGTTGTCGGCTCTGCAGACATGCCGCACGATCGCGGACCCGAGCACGTGCTGCATCTGATGTCGGTGATCTCGCCAGTCGCTGATGACCTGGCCGTCGTGTACCCGCCGCTGGCGCCGGTGCCGTTGATGGAGGAACTCGCCGCCCGGCGCATCCGCATCATCGAAGTGCCTGCCGATGAGTACGAGTGCATGGCGTGCAATGTGCTGGCCGTCCGGCCGGGCGTGGTCGTCATGCTCGACGGAAACCCGAAGACCCGTGCGGCGCTGGCTGCCGCTGGCTGCGAGGTCCACGTTTACGACGGCTCGGAGATATCGATCAAGGGTGACGGCGGGCCGACTTGCCTCACCGCGCCCATCCTGCGCGGCTAGAACCAGCTCGTCACCGTGCCCCGTGCCCGTTCATCGTCTGGGGCACCGACGAGGCGCCGAGCGGATGACGTGCAGGCCGTTGAAGCCGCCTTCGAGCGCGAGCTTGATCACGTCCTTCGGATCGCCTTACAGCGCAGCCAAGTCGCGCTCGCCCGTGCGGACCCGCAGCGCGCTCTCGACGGGGCTGATCCAGATCTTTCCGTCGCCGATGGTACCCGTGTTGACGGACTTGGCGATCGCGTCCGCAACCGGCCATGCCAGCTCATCGGTCGTCAGGACGTCGATCCTAAGCTTCGGCAGAACCAGGACGGTCGCGTCTTCTGCCAGGACCTGGCCGTGATGTCCGTACTGCCGCCCAAAGCCACGGACCTCGGTCGCGGTCAGACCGCGCGCGCCTACCTCGCACACCGCGTGCGCAACATCATCCAGCTTCTCCAGCTTAACGACGGCCGTCACTATCTTCATCGGGTGTCACTCCTTCCGAACCCAGACTTACCTCGCGCGTTCGGCACGGACAGGGCCGAAGGTCAGTATGACTTTCGGAAAGAGCGGCGGGTTCTCGCGTGACCCGGGACGCACGCCTTTGCTGTGTCAGGACCACCGTCCCTTGTTCATGCGCGTGTCCGGGGCGAGGCTGTCACTGGCATCTGACAAGGGACGCACGATGAATCCAGAACCGGGTGATGAGCTTGTCGTTGAGGCAGACGCGAGTGGCCGTAGCGCTCGGGTTGGCACGATAGTCGCCGTCCGGGAGAACAATGGCCGCCCCGCATATCTGGTGCACTGGGTAGTGGGAGACTACGACGCACTGGTCAGTCCCTGGCCCGGGGTACATGTCAAGCACCGCGAGCACCATACGACCACGGCCACGCCGACTGCTCGGCAGCGGCCGGCCTGGAGTGCAAGCAGGCAGGTGCGTGGTCAATCTCCGAAGCGTCCGCTTTCTGCAGGTAGCCGCGCATAGTCACGTTCCTGTCTCGCGGGCCAGGCTCCGGATCAACTCACGGACCTTTGGTCTGTGCCTGCGGGCTCAAAGGCCCTAGAAGCGCACCCCGCGATGCCGGGACCTTTACCGGTATGGCTACTAACTTCCTGCACCCCTTGCAGCGGATCGCGGTTTGACATGACGACAGACAAGACGCGGCCAGGCCTGAGCGAGCTTGGTCTCAGCACCGGGAAAAAGGCCAGGCTGTACCGGATCCTGCACCAGCACGGACTGGGTAACGGCAAAGCCATCTTCCTGCCGTATGACCAAGGGCTTGAGCACGGCCCGCGCGACTTTTTCGCCAACCAGGCCGCGAGCGACCCGAGGTATGTAATCAGGCTGGCGCTGGAAGGCGGCTTCAATGGCATCGCGATCCAGGTCGGCCTGGCGGAGAAGTTCTACTGGGATTACGCCGGCGAGGTGCCGCTCGTGCTGAAGCTCAACGGCAAGACCGACATACCCTCGGCCATCGACCCGTTGTCGCCGCTGAACGCGTCCGTCGCCGACGCAGTACGCCTCGGCGCGGACGCCGTCGGCTACACCCTTTACGTCGGCTCGCCGGCTCAGGAACACGACTTCGCCCAGTACCTGCGGGTCCGGACGGAGGCAGAGCGCCTCGGCATGCCCTTGATCGTCTGGTCCTATCCGCGCGGCTCCGCCATCTCCGACAAAGGCGGGCAGGATTCGTTCTACGCCGTGGACTACGCCGCCAGGACGGCGAGCGAGCTTGGCGCGGACGTGGTCAAGGTCAACTTTCCACATCCCGAAAAGCAGACGGGCGTACCCGGCGCCTACCAGGCTGATTTCACCTCGCAGCAGGCCATCGATGCTGTGGTGCGGTCCGCGAACCGGACCCTGCTGCTGGTCTCCGGCGGCGAGCGGGCCGGGGACGAAGCGATGCTCGAGAAGGCCAGGCAGTCCATGGAGGCCGGCGCGACGGGTCTGATCTTCGGCCGGAACGTCTGGCAGCGCGAGCATGATGCGTCGCTGCGCTTCGCCGCCGCGCTCAGGGAAATCCTGGCCAAGTACCCATCGTGACCCGGCCGCGGTCAGTGATGCCTCCCGGCTAGAAGGTCACCGGCATGTGCTTGATGCCGTTGATGAAGTTGGAGCGGAGCCTGCTCGGCTCGCCGTCCAGCCGGATAGACGGCAACCGCTCCGTCAGGGCCTGCAGCAGCACCCGGAGTTCCAGCGCGGCGAGGTGGCGGCCGAGGCAAAAGTGCGGGCCGCCGCCGCCGAAACCGACGTGCGGGTTGGGGTCGCGTCCCACATCGAACTCGTCAGGAACAGCGAACACCGTCTCGTCCCGGTTGGCTGACGCGTAGAACACCACGACCTTGTCGCCCGCCGCGATCCGTTGCGCGCCAAGCTCGGTGTCCTGGACAGCCGTGCGGCGGAACATGTTCACCGGGCTCACCCACCGCACGATCTCCTCGGCCGCGGCCGGGATCAGGCCGGGATCGTCGAGCAGCCGCTGCCACTGCTCCGGGTGCTCGAAAAGCGCGAGCATGCCGCCAGCGGCCGCGTTCCTCGTCGTCTCGTTCCCCGCCACCGTGAGCAACAGGAAGAAGAGGTCGAACTCGTCGCTGGTCAGGGCCTCGCCCTTGTCGTCCGGCTGCAACAGCCGGGTAATAATGTCGTCGGCAGGCTCAGCCCGGCGCCGCTCGGCCAGCGCCGCGCCGTAGGCGTAGATCTCCGCTGCCGCGTTCTGCTGCGCCTTCGGGCCGATCTGGAACTCCGGATCCGCCGACCCGATCAGCAGGTTCGACAATTCGAAGATCCGCCCGCGGTCCTCCACCGGCGCGCCAACAAGCTCGCAGATGACCCACAGCGGCAGCGGCGCGGCGATCTCCGTGACGAAGTCTGCCTGGCCGGCATCCTGCACCTCGTCGAGTAGCGAGTGACAGATCTGCGCGATGTGCGCCTCGAGCCGCCCGATCATCCGCGGCGTGAAGCCGCGATTGACGAAGGCACGCTGCCTGGTGTGCTGCGGCGGGTCCATGTTGAGCATCATCAGGCGCTGCAGCTCGATGTGGTCCTCGGGAATCTCGCCGAACAGGCACAGCCGCCGCGCGGACGAGAAGATCTCCGCATGCCTGGACAGGTACGCGACGTCGGCGTGCCTGGTCACGGCCCAGAAGCCGGGCCAGCCAGGCTCACCGCCGTTGGCGTGCCAGAACACCGGATCGTGCGCCCGCAGCCAGGAGAACTGCGCATGCGGCGGCCCGGTCCGCTGATAGACGTCAGCGTCGATGAGATTGATCTCCGGCGTCATCGGCTCCGCCCTTCGCCGCCCGGGTGAGCTATCACCAACAATAAATTCATTATTTCCTGGGAAACGGGCACTAATGACCTGGTCACTTGCCAACGACGACTAGCTTGCGGCGTCGGAGAACGCAGTGATCCGCCCGGCGCTGGCAACCGCGCTGGCGGCGCCGGACGGTCTAGCCTGGGAGCCGGAGGCTCGCTGATGAATCCACTGTCACGTGTGGCCGGCGTTGCGGTTGACCGGGCGATCGGACTCTCGGGGGCGGCTGAGCCGTTTACGCTGCGGCATGACCTGGCCGTGCCGATGCCCGATGGCGTCGTGCTGCTCGGTGATCATTACCGCCCGGCACGTAACAACGCTCCGATGCCCGTCGTACTGATCCGGTCGCCGTACGGCCGCGCCGGGTTAGCAGGCCTGGTGTTCGCCGCGCCGCTGGCCCGCCGCGGTTTCCAGGTATTCATGCAGAGCACCCGCGGAACCTTCGGTTCCGGCGGCCAGTTCCGCCCGTTCTTGCATGAGCAGGCAGACGGGCTGGCCACGGTCTCGTGGCTGCGCCAGCAGGAATGGTGTGACGGGCGGGTGTCGATGACCGGCGGCAGCTACCTGGGCCACACGCAGTGGGCCATAGCGCCGTACGTAGACCCGCCGCTGGAGTCGGTATCGCTGAACATCACCGCCGCGAAGATCACGGCAGCCTTCTACGAGCATGGCGCGCCAGGCCTCCGCAACGCGCTGAACTGGAGCGGACAGATCGGCCGCCAGGAACGCAGCGTGCTTGGCATAGTTCCGAACCCTGTCCAGCTCGCGCGCATGCGCCGAGCCCTCAGGAAGATTCCGCTGCAAGCCGCCGATATCGACGTAGCCGGTGCGCCAGTGCCCTTCTGGCGGGATTTCGTCGGCCATGCGGCGGCCGGTGACGACTTCTGGGCGCCCGCGGATCACGACCACGCGGACCTGACCAGGCTACCGCCGGTCAGCATGGTGACAGGCTGGTGGGACCTCTTCCTGGCTGAGCAGTTGCGCGACTATGCCGCGATCCGGGCGGCTGGCGTGACGGCCACCCTGACCGTCGGTCCGTGGCTGCACGGCGAGCCCGCCCAGGTGAGGGCCATCACCCAGCAGGACGTTGCCTGGCTCAGGCAGCACCTAGACGGCGTGACCCCGGTCGCCAGCCCGCCGGTACGCGTGTTCCTGCAGCAGGCCGGCAGCTGGCTGGAGTTCGACCAGTGGCCGCCGGCCGCGGTCCCGACCACCTACTACCTGCGCACTGCAGGCCGCCTGGCACCCGATACCGAGCCGGGCGATCCGCTTCCTGCCTGGTTCGTGTACGACCCGTCGCAGCCGACACCGTCGGCCGGCGGCCCGGTCCTGCAGCCGCCGGGCAAGCAAGTCGACAACGGGACGATCGAGTCCCGGTCCGACGTACTGACCTATACATCCGCGCCGCTGACGGCCGACCAGGATCTGGTCGGGCCGGTAACCGCGCGAATCTTCGTCCGCACTGAGACCGACTACGCGGACATCTTCGTCCGGCTGTGCGACGTCGACGAGAAGGGCGTATCGCGCAACATTGTCGACGGCATCCGCCGTCTCAGCCCGGACACTGTCCCGGCCGCCGACGTGCACGCAGGACCGGACGGTGTCCTGACGGTCGAGGTCGAGCTATTCCCAACCGCGTACCGGGTGCTGGCTGGCCACCGCCTCAGGCTGCAGGTGTGTGGTGGCGCGTTCCCTCGCTACGCGCGCAATTTCGGCACGGCACAGCCGTTCGGCACTGGGCGTTCCGGCAAGCGCTGCCGGTTCGAGATCTTCGCTGATGCCCGCCGCCCGTCGCAGGTCGTGCTGCCTTTCTGGCAGTAACGCCGCGGCCCGCGGTGTGATGGGGACCAGCACCGTGGCCAGGAGGTGCCGCCATGGCTGGTCTCGCCGAGACGGCGGAGTACGTCGTCAGCGCCGCAGTGTGGGCTCCGTCGGTCCACAACACCCAGCCGTGGTGGTTCATGGCGGATGGCAGCGGCCTGAGTCTGTATGCGGACCGCGGCCGGCAGCTCACGGTCGCCGACCCCGACGGCCGCGAGCTGATGATCAGCTGCGGCGCGGCGCTGTTCACCGCGAGGCTTGCGCTGCGATCGCTTGGTTACATCCCTGACGCGAGCATTACGCCCGATCCTGACGACCCAGCGCTGGTGGCTCGGCTCACCTGGCCCGACAGGGCGGCTCCGGCCGACTATGAACGGCGGCTGTTCGGCCAGGTCACGAGCCGCCGCACGCATCGCGGCGGGTTCGATCGGGCACCGCTCGCGCCACAGCTTCTCACTGCTCTGCGCGCTGGCGTGACGCGGGACCAGGCAGTTCTGCACGTCGCCGATGCGGTCGGGCGCGCGGTGCTCGCGGCCGCGGTCCAGGCCGCCGAGGAGACGTTGCGGCTGAACGCCAGCTACCTCCAGGAGCTCTCGGCCTGGGTAGCACCGCCGGGCAGTATCCGGCCAGACGGTGTTCCGGCGGCTGCCTACCCGGACCGGCCTGAGCACACCGATCCGGACTTTCCAGGCCGTGACTTTGCACACGGACATCACTGGGGCGTTCCGAGGTTCGGCTCCCCGACTTCTTATCGCTCGGCCGGAGTGGCCTGCGTCCTCGCGACCGACCAGGATCGCCCGGTGGACTGGGTTAATGCGGGGCAAGCGCTGCAGCGCCTGCTCCTCACGAGCAGCGCCTGCGGTGTAGCGGCCGCTTTGCATAGTCAGCCGATCGAAGTGGAGCCTGCGCGCCAAGTGGTCCGGCACCAGTTGTGCGGTGGCGCCTACCCGCAGCTAGTGCTCAGGCTCGGTACCGTGATCCAGACAGCGACCAGCGTGCGCCGCCCGGCGGCGAGCGTCCTTCGCTACGGCCGAGCGCAGGACCGACGAGAGGATCCACCCGATGGCACCCAGCAGCAGCTTCACTTACCTGTCGGCTGACGGAACGCAGATTGCCGGCTACCGCTGGGATCCGGA
>Ga0335073_10013441_pt1 | contig 11475 bp, 9 predicted proteins | sample Lox_Sample_22_FD_207093 | JGI IMG/M metagenome (GOLD analysis project Ga0335073, IMG submission 207093) | Soil microbial communities from Loxahatchee National Wildlife Refuge, Florida, United States - Lox_Sample_2.2 | ecosystem: Environmental > Terrestrial > Soil > Wetlands | place: USA: Florida... | reverse complement strand
TTTGTACCGCGTAACTTAAATAGAGAGTATTGAAGGTCGATCAACATCAGAAACACAAGGCTGGAGACTGGGGCATACGTCTGTGACACAAGCACCGAATAATTGGTCTTGCTGGCCTGGCGTCATTGCCAAAGCGGCCGTCTGCTTCACTTGGCAAAGTTTTTGCGTAAAACGACTTCCCCAGAGTAGGCTATAAGTTTGCAATTTTTGTGGTTCTCTGCCATTTCCTTACTTTCCTTGCTACGTCCCTGTCAAGAGAAGCTTCTCTGCCTCTCGCTTCATACTATGTACAGACATCTGTTTCGTTTCGGCCTTGGCTTGCTCACTTTACCCAGACCGGTTGATTTGACTCCGATCCAAATTCAACAAGCCGAGCACATCAGCACGACCGTAGTTCTTGATGTTCGCTCGGCATCCGACAGCTGCGCAACTGACCAACCCAGCATCTATATATGTCAGAACTAGTAAGTTCATCCTAAGCTCCGTGCGCAAGTCTGTAGTCTTCACTAACCCCGGTTCGTTGCCCTTCTGCAGTAACTGGGAGCCGCCCTGCCTGAACTACTGTCTTGGTCCTTCTCAGAACAACCAACAACTCTTGTGGATAGCCCCTGCACCCGGCGGTCCAGGGCCCTACCAAGACTACAATTGGACTATCGGCAGCTGGGGACCCTCAAACGGCGTCACAACCTATTGGGTCGACCAGAAGGACAATAATAGCACATGGTATCAGTATCCAGGAACAGGGCAAGTCAACGACTACTGGAAGCAAAATATATGGACTTGGTACGCTTTCTGGAGTCAGTAAGGAGGACGGTCTGCTTGGAATGCTTGGTCAAGAATGTAGCCTTGGGAAGCCGGCTAGGACCTAATGGAAGGGGGATGCTATGGCAATGAGCAACACAAAAGTCAAGCCAGCGGGTCTGCCTCAGGATAAGAGTTATATCACCTTTTAGCGAAAGCTTTCATTCATCATATGTGCGTGACAACTGTCTGCTACCCTAACGGAGCAACATTCACCCTTGTGAAACTTCACACCAGACCCTAATGGGCAGTGGACCTAATCAATCACTTTTCGTATACAACCTATTAGTTAGGTAGCATTGGGCTCGTTCGTTACAACATTGAAGCGATTGTCACTGTCTACGCTCGCGGTAAGAGTTTCACATGATTTCAACGGTTGAAGTAGAACCCAGTAGGCTGGTGGAGTCTGCAGAAAATATAGGTGCTTGATCTAAGACATGCACCGGTAAGCATTAGGTCGGCAGCAATGTTCCAGGGCGAAGCCATCACCTGTCAAAGACTAATTTGAGGCCAAATGGTGGGAGATTAATGTAGACCTGACAAAATGCTAGAGAGTCTGATGTCGTTTTGAGACAACGTCTTACATCCCACTGGACTAGTAGTATTCTAGGAATTGAGAAAAGCCACCTTCAAGGAGCTGCTTGTAAACAACAGAAACGGACGGTAAGTGGTACTCTTGGATTGACGAGAATCCTGGTAAGCCGGGCTAGGATCGACACTTAGCTTTCCGAGCTACTCAACAAGGTGTTTCAGGAGAGGCAGACGTGGCGATACCCGGATGGAAGGGCGAGAAAGCTGCGATCGGACGAGAACGAAAAAATTGGAATTCGCCGAGACTTAAAGACCTAACCATAGGTCGTAAGTGCCGCGAGACTAGCGCATCTGATACAACCCTATGCGTCTCCATGGGCAGTTTTTGACCATTGCTGACCTTCCCTGCTTTACCTTAATCTCATATCGTGACGGGAGGTGCATTGCTCACTGGCTAGTGTCGAGCCCAAATAGGATTAGACAAAAGGAGATCGTCCTCCGGGCATTTTCTTCTCTCAAAAAGTTCGTCGTTAGTTGACGAGGAGTGACTTGACCGTCAAGCTGCATCGCTCCTACAAGGAATTCCCACCCGACCACAAAGTGCGCTTGCAACATGGAGATCCTTCCCGCCGCATTTTGCAAACAACCCGAAGGAGCGGTCAATGTTTCAGTTTTTACCATAAGAGACCGCTTTACACCGATGAAGCGGGTACAGCTAGACTATCGCCAACGAAGACAGGCTGCTCGCCCTCATCAGGGTTCAGAGTGAAGGGCTCTTGCTATTTACCATGGATTGCTCCGACCAACTGACCAGAGACTTTCGACAATGTGAACTCCTGATTCACTACTACCCTTCTTTCTCCACTGTTTTGCTGTTAATTTGCTCCTAAATCACATTATTCATACTCGTGTCTTGGAGAGCATAACAGTTCATAGGATCCCCAGCCTAGGATAGGCCTTTCGCAAATTATTCTGCTGACAATCCATCTGACGACCTGGTACACGCCCTTGAACCGTATCGAAGAGCTCCCGCTCTCCCTTACTGCGACTCCTATGGCCGTCCCTGCAATCCGCATCTCCCTCAAAACCATACATATGGTCTTCAGAACACTGCATACCCACTCCAAGACACTCCTAACGGTCCCTACAGCCCACTTCCCGTGCAACATTATACTACAAGGATCCGGGCCGTCGCCGTACTGCCGGCTTTCATTGCCCAACGGCCCACAACTCTCGTCCTAAAGAGCCGTTTCATCACCCACTCTTACGACGTCAAGACTAGCGATGGCATCAAATTGTAGACACTTGGTGGTCACTACAACCGGAATTCCACGATGAAGCACTCAAATGGGCTGGTAGTTGCGAACATTGATCGTAGACGGCTTCAGATTAGGAGGGAATATACGGTGACGATCTTACCGGGCGTGGATATTGCACTGATTCTGGCAATGTGTCTGTCATGATGATCGGTTGGAGAGTTCCGGCACGATTGCAGGCAGCGGAGGCGATGGGGTTAAAATGGCTAAGCAAACGGTGTGTGGGTGAGAAGTGAGCGAAACTATTGGATGGAAGCCTATTAGGTGTCGGTGGCCGAGGTACCGTCATGGTTACGTAGAGGTTGCAATCGTAGAGATTGCAATGAATGCTAGCGTCGTATTATCTGAAGAATTGCCTTTGTTCTAGCGAGTTAGAAGGTTTGTGGGGTCGAATCCAGGCTGTGGAGCCTCCGGTATGAGCACTGCGTTTGGATCAACGCCGTCCTTCCCATCGTCAATCCTCGTACACGTTCTTCCCATACTTTTCATTCTCATCTCCCTTGCCCCATCCTAACCGCCCCGAACTCGTGCTCAACTTCCCCTTGTTGGCTGGTAACAACGGACTCACCCATTCATCTGCCACCTCCCCACCCTCCAACTTGCCGTCTGCCCTCTTCAAGTAACTCGTCGCGCCGAGTCCCGTGGGCTGGAAGTTCGCATACACATTCTCCCAGTGCTTGGCCTCGGCCTCGTAGATCTCGTGGTGGATGCCGAGGAAGTCGTGCGACTTGATGGTGCGGTTCCAGTAATCCCACGCCTCGCGATGGAGGGGCGAGTGGGCGAAGGCGTGCACGGCCTCGAGGTCGCGCCAGTAGCTGATGTTGAGGATTTCCGGGCACGAGGTGCGGTCTTTGGAGGTCCAGGCGGTTTGGCCAAGGACTGATTTGGTCAGCATAAATAATGGCAAGGGATGAGAAAAGAAAAATGGATGCTTCGAAGGGAAAACTTACAGCCGTTGTCCGCCGCGCCTTCACTCAGCTGCACGCTCATGCGGTAAAAGTAATCGCCTATCTCCTTGAAGCCGGGAGCGAAGATGCCGAAGGGGTGGTTGCTTTTGAAACCGAGTAGGAGGACGACAATCTTCTCGCCGCTGGCGCCGTTGGCGGAGTACTTGCCGTCTTTGTCGCGGACCTGCGCAGTCGTCTTCTTGGGGATTACGCCGTCCATGGCTGGGTTGTGGAGAACGCCAAATGCGATGAGGCATTTGGAGAGGAAGCGGAGGGAGAGGATCAGAGTCGCGGCAGTTAGGGCGTAGCGAGTCGGCAGGATAAGGAAGAGGAGGGATTGCAGGCTGGCGCCCATGAGGAGCCAGGTCGAGACGGCGAAGTTGGTGCGGAGGATCTGGAGTAAATAAGAGGTTAGATTCGAGATGGGGAGGCAAAGGAACGAGACGTACATCGAGCAGCGCCTCGAATCGGCTGGGCCACAAGTTCTGGGCCTTGGGCCGGATTTTAGACGGCGGGACGATAGTGAGGCTTTCCATGTTCTCCATGCTTGCTGATTGATCGTTTAGATTGAATGGGTTGACAAAAGGAGAAACACGAGGGACGACTCCGGATTTATAGCTTCTTCATGTAGTGTGGTCGAAGTTGGCCCGCTTCTTACGGCCGACCAATTCGCGCTCGGTGTAATTGAAAGCATGGTCGCCAGCGGCCCTGGGGAAGGTTATGTTTTGATGGAGACCTTCATTATATCCTTGCTTTAGGTCTTTGGTAATGCGCAAATATGCATGCGGCATCTGAGCTGACGCGTTGCCAACCTGGTGTTCCAAGAGGATTTTTTAGAGGTCCGTCTTGAGGACGTCCTGTTCGGCCGACAAGATACACACCCTATAACACGCATATCCACGAACACAGAATTAGTAGATGAGAGAAGTCGAGAGAAGAAACATCTTCTGATATCCGGTGTGTAGCGACCTGAGGCGTATTCCATGTTCTCGAGCCTTCTATTCCATCCCCCGTTGGAAAGGAGGGCATTTAGTTTCTGAGTATGAGTTAGTTAAATCCCGGGCGGCAGAAAAAGGAAGGTTTAGTGGCAGCCTTTAAAATCGACGTTGCTACGGGTAAGATCTAGGGGTAAGGTTAGGGCTTAAATTCCGTTATTTCAGGGCGAAAATTAATGCCCTTCCGGTAAAGTCAGCTCTTCAAGATTTCACCGACTGGCTCCAGCCCTCCTCTCCTCCCGGTTCTGCTTTGGTAGTCCTTAAAAATGGTCGAGACCTACATCCAAGTCCGCGAAGTGATTGTCTAAATGTGATGCTGGGAGGAATGACTAATTGTCGGGGGAATTATACTCCGTCTGGCTTTCACGAAGCAGCCTGACCTTGTTCGGTACGGTGTTCTTCTGGTTCACGTTAAATCGTTGATGCTGAACGAAGTTCCAAATCACCAAAGCGCTAATAATGTTGGAAGTAATTTCTGACAACGCTGCCATAGATGACCATCCTTTCCTCCAGTAAGCCCATAAGAATCCTCGCTCATAATGACACCTCTCAAACGTCTCGATTTGACCTTTTTCTGTGTCACCATCACAATACCCAGTTTCTAATTCATCACTTTCGAATGTTAGTGTCAAACTTATTCGCACACTAAATCACTTTTGCCCATAGCCCTAAGAGGCAGTACATGTCGTGGAGTGGTCATTGAGAACGCGAACTTCTTCTGCAGGGCGGCCGGAACAAACTCTCACAAATCCAGCCCATGGCGGCAAGGACCAAACCAGGACTGGTTTCTGAAAAAATTGCGAAGCAGGGAACACTGCAGGCGAATTTACTTCAAACGCTAACCCGAAAGAATCAAAGGTATTTGGACCCGGTTCCTGGCGCCTTGTGTCAAGCCTTCTCCGTATGGACGACGCTGAGCTTCCTTTCGTATTCGTCCATCATGCTTCCTTCAACAGCCTCGTCGAAGACTTCGACTTGAGTCGTGGCGAACTTCCTTGCGCTGACACCACGCTCGAACAAGAGGTCGAGTTCCGCGAATGTTCGACCTTGAGGCTCGGGTACTCGGAAGTAGGTGTAGACAATGCAGCAAAAGCAGATACCAGCCCAGAAGAAACCGGTGTAGTTGCTCCAATTCCAGGCACCTGGATTGAGCATGTAAGGCGTGAGAACGCTGCATATGATGCCAACGACATTGTACAGATTTCGTCCAAGCACCACGGTCTTAATCTGCAGTCGGCGCGTCGACAACTCCGCCACCAATGAGTAACAAACAGTGCCGACAGTGAGTTGGTAGCACAGGGCCCAGACCAACATGATGCTGCCGGTTGCGAGGGAAGCTTCTTTCTTGTGGGCATGGGGCACAAGCCCGAGGAAGCCGAGGATGAAAAGCATAGAGCAGAGACCGCACAAGCCGTAGAGATAGAGAGACCTGCGACCCAAGCCGAGACTCATAAGGAACCAAGCGCCGAAAACTCCCCCCATGTTGATGCTGTATTGGCCCAAGGCAAAATCATACGCCTTCGCTGGGGCTAGACCAGCTTGTTCCAGGAAGTAAGTGGAGTATCCCGAGAAGGAGTTGCCACTCAAGTTCTGGATTGCCCAAACCATGCAGACGATTTCAGTTCGCCGCCTGTCAGTTCCCCTGAAGCAGTCGAGGTAGCTAGCCCCTTTAGTGATCTTCTCCTCCAAAGAGGTTGTGTGAACCATCATCGCAATCGTCTCGTCGGCATCGAAGTTGGTCTCCTTGTTCAAGCTTGTCAAGCGAAGGAGGGATTTCTTGGCATCTTCAAGCCTGCCTTTGCGGACAAGCCACCAGGGAGATTCGGGAGCAAGGAATATTCCGATTAGGAGAGGAACAGGCCACATCCATTGAAGTGAATACGGAATGCGGTACGCCCATTGATCGGTTCGCCCCAACATGGACTTAATCACTCCGATGCCGATCACTTGACCGAGACCCCAACAGAAGTTGACGTAGGTCGTGAGGTATCCACGAAGAGCGACGGGGCAGACTTCGGAGGCATAGGTAATGGTGAGCGTCTGGAATACGCCCCAAGGAATACCACATAGAATTTCGGCGACTTGTAGGGCAACGACCGATTGAGCGGTGAAGAATATGGCCGTAAATGCAATGATCAGAGCGAGGCAGGTCATGACAGTGTATCTGTACCCGAAGCGCTCCGAGACCCATCCGTTGATGAAGAGACCAATGATTTCTCCGACATTGGCACCGTTACTGAGGCCAGCCTGCCACGCTGCTGGTACCTGATAGGTCCCGTCGGGCAACCGCTGGCCGTACTTTTTGTTGAACTGGGGGAATCCATAGAAGTTACTGAGAAGACATACATCGTAACCCTCCATGGCTATACATGTTGAAATGAGGAGACTCCAACCGACCGCCTTCGGGTACAGCTTCAGACCCTGCAGCAAGGTCATCTTGTGCTCCTTGTCCGTGGCGGTCTTGGCATTCCTGGTGACCTCATTCATCGTCTTGGTTTGCTGGAGATGGTCCTCCGCCTGGAAATGGAGCGGCGTATCGGCCGTTGAGATTTCGTGCACTTTGGAGGTAGCCATTGTTGACGGCTAGGATGGAAGCTCAGCTGAGTCGTCGCTAAAGGGGAGGTTTCATCTTGAAACTTGAAACTGGCAGGAAGAGACACCGCTGATCACATTCTTATACCTGACTTGCCAGGTGTTAATGCGGGGGAGCCGAGGGAGTCTCATGATCAAGTAGATCATCAGAGCTTGCAGACGGCCATTGAATTGCTGGGGCTCTGCAGGATTGAAGCTTTCGGGGTCCACTTGTAACAAAGGAATGCCAGAACGGTTACATTTAGAGTGGGTCGGTAGGCGCGCTACTCAACTACTCTGTAAGGAAGCATCCTTTCCAACAAAATGATAAGGGCGGCACATTTTCCAAATGGCGAGAAATGTTACCGCCCTAGCCCTAATCATGATCTCCAAAGGACATAGCAGACAAGACGTCATAGGACAGACATTCAAGGCAACCCCCCTGGAAAATTGGTTTAGGCCGCCACCAAACGGGCTCTAATTTTGCCGCACTTCCAATGGTCGCGGAGGCCAAGCATGTTCTGGAAAGACTGTGGAACCTGCCCAGGAACTTGAGTTCTAGCTTTTTGGCCTTTTTGGGAGATGTCTTCGGCGGGTTATGTCGGAGAAGCTGTCGGGCTACCTTGACTCAATGTTCAAGGGTTGCTTTCTACCGGTGGCACAGATTTTGAGTAGTGTGTAGATGCCATTTCACGAAGTGGGTCGAGTTGCCTGTCCTGGAGACTTTGATGTCCCTCCCACACACAATAGCCAGTCGTAAGCCATCGCCAGACCTGCGGCGTTCGGCCCGCTGGGAGAGGCGGGGTACTGGGCGTTACGGGTGAGGGGCATGATGATCCCGGGAGATTCTTCCACTCGACAAGCCTGTCGTTGTCAGAGAACTACCGGTCCTTGCTTTGATAATTTGTTGGGGGAGTACGCCGGATGACTTTTTGCAATGCCCTTGCGGTTAATAAAGCTAGATGCATAACGAGTCTTTTGCCGGATACTTTCTTCCGGCGCAGTAGATCCAACCCAGCCACCAAGGCCTCCGTTAATAAAGTCGATTCGGGTTCGTGCCGGTGATAGATGGTAAGTGGTTGTAAACCCTCGCCAGAATTGCAAGGTCTGGAGCTGCGAACTAAGGCCCAATAGGCGCACACGCCCCTGGAACGGTTCGCTGGCCAATATGTAAGCCGTGACCTTCTTTGGCGGGCCAGCATCAAGCAGGTTCATCATTTTGCCACCTTTAACACCGATGTCCTTGCAGCTGAAGGAAGTTGCCTTGTCTTCAGAAAAGTAGTCCATCGCGCTACTGAGGTCGGCATATGATTTCTAGATCTCCTGGACTGCGGTAGGTGAATTGTAGCCGAAAGGCGCAGGAGCGTTGTACTGCATGACGTCGTCGGAAGAATACGGAGCAAGGTAGTGATAGCTTGGAAGCCGCCTAGCTTAGCAACTCGGAGAACAAATGTCTTGGACAGGTTGCACCGACGTAGATGAGGATTGCTGGACCAAGAGAAGCGCTCGAACTTACTTCTCATGATTTCGGCCAAGGGACACCCAAGTTGCTCTTAATGGCTTGCATAGCCGTGACCGCAGCAATAGGGAAGGTGGTTGCTTCTCGAGTGTTGCACTCGACAGCTAGGTATTGCCGGGAATGGTCCCGGTCCGCGTATAGACCTCCATGAACGACGCCGGCAGCACGATCTCCGGCCTTGAAGCTGCGTGGACTGCTTATGCTAACTTTATTGACAACACCAGCGTAATCACACTCAGGAGACGGCGCTGCCCAGGACAATGAACCTAATCTCCTTAAGGTATCTTGGGTTTGGAGTGACCGCTTGAACCTCGAAAACTAGCTGGGTGTCGGCCGGGCAAGGAACAGGCACTTGTTAAATGGCAAGTAAGTTGTGGTGGAGGGACTGCCAGCGACACAGGTTGATGATGAAGTCAATTTAGGACGTTGACGGGCTACTAGAGCCTTCATTGTTGGCGGAGAGGTCACCACGGCTTCTGTTATTTGAGAATCTGTACGAACTTGGAAATGTCAGTACTTCCTGATGGATAGATGCTCTCTGACATCATACAGGTATATCTCCTGACACCATTTAAGTCGTTTGGCCACTGGCTATGGGAGAGTTCATGAGAGCAATGAGGCCAATCTTTTGTCACTTTTATCCTGCACTCGGCCGTCGGTCTTCTTCTATCTGGTTTTCTCGTCGATGGCGAGCAATAAGCTTAGATCGTTTGTTTCGAAGGTCGTTCACTGTAGTACCCTAGGGCGTAGTAGGGCACCAAATTGAGCCAGACTGGCAAGTCAGATCCAAGTAAGGGGGACCTGGCCTTGGCAATTATCCACACCCCAAGCAAGATCAGTCAGCAAATTATGCTCTCCGTGTTGCTGCTTTCAAGCAGTCTCTATCCGCCTAATCCGAGAAGCCATCCTACTAAAGCTGCCTGTGGCACAGACCGTCTATAAGTCTGAACTAGCCAACATGGTTCAAGGGGCATGAAGCTATACTTTCGACAGTCAGCTCTCGTCCAATTCTGAGAGCTACAATACCCTGATTCGGTCGCTTCATTTGTTTCTCATTAAAGTTCAGGAGGAGCCCCTGTCGGGATGCTGGACAAGGCACAACCCTTCGTGTTAATGAAGATCAAGCTCAGTTCCAGCACCAGTGCAGCGAATGGTGTTGCCACAGTTTCCGTTGCATCTCGTCTTGACGAGGCGATCGCCGCTCTGGGATCTCACGACGCAATCAAAAAACTACGTGGAATCCGCTCTCATGCTCAGTACGTCCTGCATTCCGTCGTCATTTCTTTGATAGCTGTACTGAACTGACTAGTTCCGCCTTTCACTCAGCGTCTATCGAACACAAACCCTGGAAAAGAGTACCACCCCTGGCTATGCTGACAATACCATTGCGACTGCCAGCTCTCAAACAATATCATACGACCTTAGTGGAGACCTGTCCCATATCTCACAGCGCATCAGTCACGAGTACATGATTAGCGAGTACTGGTACTTTGGCCGTGATCAGCTGCAGCCAATGAACATTTCTCTTGTCGTTCATGGTGGTCCCCAAGGGTACGGTTGCTACGTGCAAGGAAATGGAGGCATCCTGGGTGGCTACACGGACCGTATGTCTCTTTGCCTCGTGAACACTTCATCAGAAGTTCTCTGACTGATCTTAAACTCAGCTGCATATACTTGAGTTCTTGTCCGAGACGCAACACGCCTTTCTCCCAAGCTTCTGCTGATGATGCAGGCTAATAGTGCCTTCACTACTGCATCTACGATTACCGTCAGGGACCTCCGGTATCCATCTCTTACAGACAATAATCTCAACTTGGCCGTCATATTCGATCCCTCAACGCATCCATCTTACCTGACCCAAGCTTATGAACAGCTGCCGTTCGTACACCGAGATCAAGGCATGCAGGTGCGCTGCATCTGGCACGAGAAGAATATTCACGCAAGTGATTGGATGTATTTCACCTGGACAGAGGCGTGTCCAGGTCCAGGCTCGCCAGTGGCTGTCAGTGTTGCAGATCCGTGGTCGCCTGCCTTGGTGAGCTATGAGTTTAACCAGTTCGCTGCAATCACTATCTTGATATTTTGCAAAATGATCGCATGAAACGGGACAACCTGTGAGTATATGACCAATGCAACGCCCTTACCTCATCATGAGTCGACAATGCTGACGGGTGATTCCATTGCCCAGAGTTATACCACTTCATGGGATTCCGTCCAATGCCACAGATTTGTACGTGTTGACTGGATATGCTTACCCTCCCTACAAGACAACCGATTTTATTCCGGGAAGACACGTGGTGCTAAAGGCATCAGAACATTACCAAGGGACTTGAAGATTCAAAGGTTATGAGGAAGAAGTGGAGGAGCATCACAACGGATGATAAAATCACATTCATTTCTTCTACAACTTGTCAGCCATTTAGCTCAGCAAAAATCCCTTTTTTTGCCGTTATGGGTGACACGAAATTGAGTGCGATATCGCGAATCATGTTTCAACAACAGTCAATTAACGCAATTGTGAAGCTCATCTTGCACATGGGTAGGTGCTAGTTGTAACTGGAACATCATGGTTCCTCTTGTAATCAAGACCCTATGCTGAGGGTCAGTGGCACTTTTCCAGTATTTCCCATTGTTCATAGTCCCTACTTAGCAACGGGGCCCATGCTCAAACCGAATGCCACATTAAGTTTAGCGTATCTCATTGGGCTAATTCTCCGTACGCTGCTCCTTACGCTGCTTGTATTCTGTTCCTCGTATAGTCCTGGAATTTAAAGGCTTCATTGCAAGCGGCTTTA
>Ga0335073_10013440_pt1 | contig 11475 bp, 8 predicted proteins | sample Lox_Sample_22_FD_207093 | JGI IMG/M metagenome (GOLD analysis project Ga0335073, IMG submission 207093) | Soil microbial communities from Loxahatchee National Wildlife Refuge, Florida, United States - Lox_Sample_2.2 | ecosystem: Environmental > Terrestrial > Soil > Wetlands | place: USA: Florida... | reverse complement strand
TCGCAGGATAGACGACGCAGCCGATGATGCGCTCGCACGGGATGTGCTTGGCGATCGCCCCGGTCGGATCGACGCTCTGCACCTTCGACCCCTCGAACGGTCCCCCGTGCCGGTGAAAGTACCAGAACGGAATGCCGTTCTGCATCGGCACGACCAGGGTGTCGGGCCCGAACAGCTTGGGAACCTCGGCCGCCACGGCCTCGACCTGATGCGCCTTCATGGCGAGAATCACGACATCCTGCGGTCCCGCGGCGGCGTAGTCCGAGGTCGCCTTCACGTGCGGTACCGCCCGCTCGCTGCCATCGCCCATCACCAGCCGGACGCCGCGCGTGCGCAACGCATCGAGCGTCGTGCCGCGCGCGATGAAGGTGACATCCTCGCCCGCGTGCGCGAGCTGCGTCCCCACATAGCCGCCGATCGCGCCGGCTCCGATGATCGCTATCTTCATCCGCGTGCATCTCCGCGACTGAAGCCGCCTAGCGGGTGACGTTCGAGTCGCTGACCGCGCCCCGATCGACTTCCATGCGGTCGACCACCTGGGAGACACCCGAAACCGATTGAGTGTCCTCACGCGCCAGCAGCAGCTCCTCGGGCGTCCAGACGTAGCCGCCGAGCGTGACCACGCCGCCGTCGGCCCGTATGGTGATATGGCGGGAATACAAATTACGGTCGGCGCTCAGCGCCGCTTGAACGCGCTCCACCGTGGAGGCGTCGGCCAGGCGCTGTTCCTCGGTCTTGTGCGTGGTCACGCAGGCGACCGCGCCGCAGACAACCGCGGCCGCCACGACCATCTGCGGTATTCGCATCATGATGGGTAACAAGGTGCTCACCTCGCGTTCTCTTGGCATTCGATCAAGCTCAATTTCCATCGTCATCGTTCGGCTGGTAGTCGATTTCATTCACCACTCGCCGCGTGCCGGCCATCCGGCGCGCCAGTTTCAGGATAGCGTACAGATCGGACAGATCCTGTACCACTCCTCCGACTATCACGACACCGTTCCGGGCCGTCACGGTGACATGGTCCGCAAAGATGTAGGGATTCCGTTGAATACTCGCGCTCACCCTCGCGGCGAGGGCGGCATCCTCCGGCCGGGTGGCCGTGACCACGATTTCCTTCTCCAGTTTGTCGGGCGGCGGTCTGCCGGGCGGCGCGCACACCCCTGTGCCCGAGCACAGAGTTCCGATGGAGGCCGCTCCCAGCATCGCTGTCGGGAGCAGCCTCGTCGTTGCGGAGCGCCGGATCGCCTCGGCGTCGTGCGGCAATCCGATCCTGCGGCGCAATCAGAACCTATAGCTCAGTCCGGTCGAGACGCCCTGGTCGTGGCAGCCACCCCAGGTGGTCGGGCCGGCACTGCTGTAGTCCACGAACACGATATGCGTGGCGTCGTGACAGTCGGTCTTGATGCCGTGACCCCCGGCGCCGATATCGTAATGGGCATTGCCGTCGTTGACGGTATCTGCCCAATCGAGATACCAGGTCAGCTGCTTGTCGAACTTGTGCCACGCCTGCACAGTGTACATGTTGGCGTGGTCGTCAGTTGAGTTCGGGTCGTAGTTGTGCTGGCCGCCCGGATCTCCCACGGTCCGGCCGGCATGTGCCCAGCCGACCGCGATCACGTCCCGACCCTCGAACAGGGACTGCTGGGCCGCAAACCACATACCGGTCCTCTGCCGCTCGTTCTGAAATTCCATCTCCGGCGGCACTTCGCGATGCAGGTCCTCGTACAGGTAATTGAGCGTCAGGCCGAAGGGAAACGCGTACTGGACCCCGAACTTCATCGCCCACTCATTCGCCACGTCGACGCTCGTGCTGTAAGCGGGTGAGCCCGCGGCGGCGGCGCCCGGGTATTCCGCCGCGTAGGCCTCGTAGTCCGCCCAGTCGAGCAGGTAGGCGTTCGGGCCAGTCGGGCCCTGGCTGACGTAGTAGTTGTAGATCGGGCTGTTCGCGCCGATGCCGTCGCTCGAGCGATTGACGCGCTCATGAAGCTCGTACGCGGCAACCAGGTACAGGCCGTGCGTCTCGAACTTCAGGTCGCCGCTGTAGGCGCTCGCATAACCGCCGTCATCGCAGTTCAGGAACAGATTGCCGCTGCCCGGGTTGTTCGATCCGGCGCAGTCCGGCGATCCGAGCGGCGTCAGATCGCTGTTATTGTCGATCTGCTGGCCGATCGCCCAGGCGGCATCGAAGCTGAACATCCCCCCAAAGGTCGGCGATGTGTATGCGATCACATGGTCAGCGCGCGTCCCGAACTCGACGCGATTGTCGCCGCCCGAGTTCCCCATGATCACCGCGTAGTTGCCGAGGCCCGAGCCGAAGGGGTTGAGACGGTCCGTCGAGGTCTTGTACGGCATGTACATCTCGCCGAATCTCAGGCGGCCCCAGTCATGATTCTGCAGGCCGATGTACGTGTCGCCGAGGCCGATCGCTCCCTGCACGGTGTTGGAGGACTTCGTCCAGGTATTTTGCAGTCCGGGCGCCGCCGCCATGTCGATGGAGCTCGACACTTGATAGATGAAATCAATGCCCGAGTCGGCGATCTTGTGTGAGCCCCGATAGCCGATGCTCGATCCGTTGCTGGACATCATTCCGATCCAGCCGACATTGCCGTAGGGCGTCGCCTTCTGCCCCCCCGAGATCGCGTACGAGGGGTGCGCGGGCGTGCCGACCAACGTGTAGGGGTAAGCCACCGGGTTGTAGATACCCTTCGTCGTGGCATCCAGGGAGATATCGAGCGTACCGTAGAAGCCCTTGAGGAAATTGTCGAATTTTCTCTCGAGGGGCGACATCGCAACTTCCTTGCCCTGGGGCGGATTCGCTGCGCTGACGGGCGGCCCTGCCGGCTGCTCCGCCTGCTTCTTCGATAAGTTGTCGATCTGCTGCTGCAACTGCTGCATCTGCTGCTGCATGATGCGCATCTGATCTTTCAGCGCCTGTGTTTGCGCGTCATCCGCGAAAACGACGCCATTGAAGGCCATGGCGACGCTGCACGCCACCACGGCCCCGACTATCGGTTTGGCCAACTTGGAACTCAGCATGTGTATCCCCCCGGAAACGCGCCCGCGCGCATGTTTGAAGAAATTCTTCTACCTACCTGTAGCGTTTGTTGCCTTCATGCAACACAGTTCGTCCAGCCTCGTCAATACCGAAACAACTTAAGTATTAATCTTGCCACAATAGATTCCGCTCAGCATAGCCGATGGGCGCGCGCGTGGCGCATTGCGCCGCAGTTATTTTTCGCCGAATCCGCGCCCGATGCGTGCGCCTCATACCACCTTCTTCTCGCGCAGCGCGCCGATCTCCTCGGCCTTGAAGCCGAGCTCCTTGAGCACCTCATCGGTGTGCTCGCCGAGGAGCGGCGAGCGTTTGACCTCGGTCGGGCTGTCGCTCATCTTGATGGGATTGCCGACGGTGAGGTATTTCCCGCGCGTGGGATGGTCGACCTCGACCACGGTTCCGGTGTTGCGCAGCGAGGGCTCGTTCGCGAGCTCCTCCATCGACAGGATGGGCCCGCACGGAATGTCGTGCTCGTTGAGCAGCTTCATCGCCTCGAACTTGGTCTTGGTGACCGTCCACTTCTCGATGGTCTCGAACACCTCTTTGAGGCGCGGGAGACGCGCCTCGGGCGTGGCATAGTTCGGATCGGTGATCCATTCCTGCTTGCCGATGACCTGGCAGATCTCCTTCCACACGGGCGCCTGGGTGATGAAGTAGAGATAGGCGTTGGGATCCGTTTCCCAGCCCTTGCACTTGACGATGGTGCCCGGCTGGCCGCCGCCCGAGGCGTTCGCGGCGCGCGGCACGGCGCTGCCGAACTTTCCGTAGGGGTACTGGGGATACTCCTTCATGACCCCGGTGCGCGCGAGACGCTGCTGGTCGCGCAGCTTCACGCGACAGAGATTCAGCACGCCGTCCTGCATCGCCGCGAGCACGCGCTGCCCGCGGCCGGTCGCGTTGCGCTGATAGAGCGCGGTGACGATGCCGAGCGCGAGATGGAGTCCCGTGCCGCTGTCGCCGATCTGCGCGCCGGTGACGAGCGGCGGCCCGTCATCGAATCCGGTGGTCGAAGCGGAGCCGCCGGCGCACTGCGCGACATTCTCGTAGACCTTGCAGTCCTCGTACGGGCCGGGTCCGAATCCCTTGACCGAGGCCATGATCATGCGCGGGTTCAATTGCTGGATCCGCTCCCAGCCGAAGCCCATGCGGTCGAGCGCGCCGGGGGCGAAGTTCTCGACCAGCACGTCGCAGTGCCTGACCAGCCTTTCGAGCACCTTCTTGCCGTGCTCGCTCTTGGTGTCGAGCGTGATCGAGCGTTTGTTGTGATTGAGCATGGTGAAGTACAGGCTGTCGACGCCCGGGATGTCACGCAGCTGCTCGCGGGTCACATCGCCGCTGCCGGCTTTCTCGACCTTGATCACATCGGCTCCGAACCAGGCGAGGAGCTGCGTGCAAGTCGGCCCCGACTGCACGTGCGTGAAATCGAGAATACGAACACCGTCTAATGCTTTACCCATGGCTTGTCCCAACCGCTCTCTTGGCGATCACTTGTACATCGTTTGATTCTTGGTGCCCGGCGCGTATTCGCGCGGATCCACCCAGATGTTCACCACCGCGCAGCGGCGCAGCTTCTGCACGGATTCGCGCGCGCGCTTGAGCGCGGGCGCGATCTGCGCCGGATCGCGCACCTCCTCGCCGTAGCCGCCCAGCATCTCGGCGAACTTGCCGAACGGCACATCGCCCAACAGGTTGCCCACGTTGCCGCGCTGCTCGCCGTACTTCGCGAGCTGGCCGTAGCGGATCTGGTTCATCGCCGAGTTGTTGCCGATGACCCCGATGTAGGGCACTCCGAAGCGGTTGGCGGTTTCCATGTCGAATGCCGTCATGCCGAACGATCCGTCGCCGTAGTAGCAAAGGATTTCCTTGGAGGGATTTGCGAGGCCTGCCGCGATGGCGAAACCTGTGCCGACTCCCAGGGAGCCGAGCGCGCCCGGATCCATCCACTGGCCGGGACGGCGCGGGCGCACGGCTTGCGCGGAGATCGTCACCACATCGCCGCCGTCGCCGATGTACACGGTGTTGTCCTGCAGGAACTCGTTGAGCTCCCATGCCACCCGGTAAGGGTGGATCGGCACGCTGTTCGACTTGAACAACGGCATGAGCTTTTCGGTCGCGGATGCTTCCGCGTCGGTGAGCTCCTTGAGCCATTGCTGGCGCAGCTGGCGCTTGTCGTTCTTGATGCGCCCGCCCGCGGCCGCGAGCACCGCCCCCAGGATCGCTCCCGGATCGCCCACCAGCCCGAGATCGACGTCGCGGTTCTTGCCGACCGTGCGATAGTCCATGTCGATCTGCACCAGCTTCAATTCCTTGCTGATGCGCTTGCCGTAGCCCATGCGGAAATCGAACGGCGTGCCCACGATCACCAGCACGTCCGCCTTGGCAAAAGCCTGGCTGCGCGTGCGGTCGAAGTGATGCGGATCGCCGGGCGGCAAGAGGCCGCGGCTCGCGCCGTTGAAGTAGCCCGGGATGTCGAGCCCGCGCAGCAACGCGATCGCCTCGTTCTGGCCGCGCGCGGTCCACACCTGCTGGCCGTAGAGAATCGCCGGCCGCTCGGCGTTCACCAGGATGTCGGCGAGCTTCTCGATGTCGCGCGGATCGCCCACCGAGCGGGTCGAGGCGCGATACTTGCCGGGTTGCGGGATGACCGCCTTGGCGAGATCGACCTCGCGGTCGAGGACGTCGCGCGGTATCTCGAGATAGACCGGCCCGGGAGCGCCGTTGAAGGCCTCGCGCGCGGCCATCGAGATCATGTCCGCCACCCGCTCGGTGCTGGGCACGCTCGCCGCGAACTTGGTGATCGGCGACATCATGTCGACGTGCGGCAGGTCCTGGAGCGATCCCATCTTGTGCTGGGTCAGCGCACCCTGCCCGCCGATGTGCAGAATCGGGCTCTCCGAGCGGAAGGCGGTGGCAACGCCGGTCACGGCGTTGGTGCAGCCGGGTCCCGCCGTGGTGACCACGCAGCCGAGCTTGCCCGTCTGCCGCGCGTAGCCGTCCGCGGCATGGGCCGCGACCTGCTCGTGGCGCACGTCGATGATGCGGATGCCCTCATCCACGCAGCCGTCGTAGATGTCGATGATATGGCCGCCGCAGAGCGTGAAGATCGTGTCGACGCCCTCGTTCTTGAGCGCCTTCGCCACCAGGTGCCCGCCGGAGACCACGCCCGCATCGCGGCTCTTGCGCTGCAGGGTATCCTCCGCGGTCGTGCTCTTGGGCTGAAGCGGTGTCGGGTTTGCGGTTGCCATGGTTCCTCCGATTGATAATCCTCATGCGCCGCGGACGGCCAGCGAGCCGCCCGCGGCGCTCTTCGTCATTTCTTCTCGACGAGCTCGCGGGTCCTGGCGAAATGCTTGATGCGCATCGGCTTGAGCACGAACAGCGCGAGCAGCGCCGCCACGACGTTGCAGGTCACGAACAGGGTGAATATCACGTTGTAGCCGTGCGTCTTGGCGAGGCCCGCCGCGATCGGCACGAGCAAGGCTCCGGTACCCTTCGCGGTGTAGAGCATGCCGGCATTGGAGGCCGCGTACTGCGACCCGTAGGTGTCGCCGCACGTGGCCGGAAACAGGCTGAAGATCTCGCCGTAGACCCCGAAGTAGAGGGCGGTCACGAGCACGAACAGCACCGGGTTGGACCCCCCGATCTGGCTCAGCCCGAACAGCGCGCCGGCGCCGATGAGAAAGGCCAGCGCCATGGTGTGTTCGCGGCCGATCCGATCGGAGAGCCAGCCGAAGAACGGCCGGCCGATGCCGTCGAAGATGCGGCTCAGCGACACGGCATAGAGGCCCGCCGCCATGGTGATGCCGAACAGATCCACCGTGGTCTTGTCGACCTTGAGATCGGCGGCCATCGGCTTCACCTGCGCGGTCATGGTGAGACCGCCCATGGCGATCAGCACGAACATCACATACAGCACGTAGAACACCGGACTGCGCAGCACCTCCTTCGGCGTGAACCCGTGCGAGGTGGTGCTCGCCTTCGGCTTGGCGGCCAGGATATGCGGCGGCGGCACCAGCAGCAGCCAGCCGAGCACGAACACGATGCCACCCTGCAGCAGCCCGAACACCAGGAAGGCGTGTTGATAACCGTCCGCGGCGATCATCTTGGAGATCGGAATGACGGTGAGCGCCGCGCCGGCGCCGAAGCCCGCGGCCGTGAAGCCGGCCGCGATGCCGCGGCGTCCCGGAAACCATTTCAGAGCGTTGCCGACGCAAGTGCCGTACACCGCGCCCGTGCCGATGCCGCCCAGCACGGCCCCGAGGTACAACAGCGGCAGTGAATCGGCGGTGGAGTTGGTTGCCCACGCGATCGCGACCATGATGCCGCCGCCCACCACGACCCATTTCGGGCCGAGACGATCCACCAGATAGCCCTCCACGGGCACCAGCCAGGTCTCGATCAACACGAACAGGGTGAACGCCACTTGAATGGCCTCGACGCCCCAGTGGTTCTTGGCGTCGATCGGCTTCACGAACAAGGTCCAGCCGTACTGCAGATTCGCGACGCAGGCCATGCACAGCACACCGATGATCAGCTGCGTCCATGGATTGGCCCAGGGCGCCGCCTTGGTACCCGGCATATCGAGAGTAGAAGTCGCGCTCATGTGTAGTTCTCCGTTATCGCGTTATCGACCCGAGCTGGGTACCGGACTGATAGGGAGACGCGAGCCTTGCAACGAAGGAACGATCGGGACGCCGAGCCTGTCTCGTGTCTCGAAGCTGCGGACGTGCTGAGCCTCGCCTCACCCGTGACCCCCACACGCCTCGGACAGGATTCCGAAGCTGTTCCAGCCAAATCCAGCCAATCTAGTAATTTGTCTGGTATACCATATACGGAGAGATTTCGGAGTGTCAAGAACGCATGACGGGCGATGCAGGGCGAGGACCGAGTGGTACTATTCCCTGGGGGTGGCGGTGATTGGACCCTGCGCAATCATCGGCCTGGGAGATCCGACGGTCGAAGTGTCGAACGTTTTCCGTTGAGGGCCTGCGCTCGCCAGGCCTTCTGATCACCCTTCGACCGCGATTTCCGATGGATACCATATATCTTGCACATGGCAAAAATTTGCGATGCCCTGTGTAAGGGATTGCCTGAGTCGTGGAGAATAGCTCCCGCGGAGTGTCAACAGATCCATGAATACCATCGCAAAACTCGTGCAGCGGGCTGCGCCGACGGCGCCGCTGTCACTCGGGCCCCTGAACGCGACCAGCCTGCGCGATCAGGCCTACGCGCTTCTCAAGAACGCGATCGCCGAAACGGACATCTATGACCCGCAGCAAGAGCTGCGTCTCGATGAGCGGCAGTTGACGACCGCGCTCGGGGTGTCGCGGACTCCGATTCGAGAGGCGCTGTCGCTTCTCGAGCAGGAGGGGTTCATTCGAACCGTTCCCCGCCGCGGCATCTATATCGTGCGCAAGTCGAAGCGCGAGATCATCGAGATGATCCAGATGTGGGCGGCGCTCGAGTCGATGGCGGCGCGTCTCGCCACCCTCAACGCGACGGATGCCGACATCGCGACGCTGCGACACCTGTTCGACAACTTCCAGAGCTCGCCCCCGTCGGAGCATTTGTGCGAATACTCGGATGCGAACATCGCGTTCCACACTGCAGTGATCGCGCTCGGCGGCTCTCAGACCATCGTCGATGCCACGCGCAACCTGCTGATCCACGTGCGCGCGATCCGTCGCGCCACGATCACTCAGAGCGACCGGGCGGCGCGCTCGATCATCGACCATTTGAAGATCATCGAGGCGCTCGAGCGGCGCGATACCGAGCTCGCCGAGCGGCTGACGCGCCAGCACACGCTCGATCTTGCCGCGCACGTCGATCGATATTGCGACTTCCTGGGCTAGCAGGCCGCACTCCCGGACACGCGCGCCGAGCCATGCGGCACGGCGTCAGTCCCATCGCAGGCGCGCGCCGATCCAGACGCCGCGGGGCGCCGCCGGCGAGAGCGCGTTCTGGTTGCTCCAATCGCCCGGATTGGCGATGAAGCTGCCGTTCGCGTTGAACGCGCTGGTGGTCAGAAATCCGGCGGTGGCGTAGCGCTTGTCGAACAGGTTGAGCACGCGGCCGAAGAGCTCGAGGCGCTTGCCCAGATGATAGCTGCCGGTGAGATTCACCACCGTGTACCCCGAGATCCAGCCGCTGCCCGCGATATAGCTGCCCTGACCGTTGGTGCCGCCGGCTCGATTGGCGTTGTTCTCATCGCCGTGCAGGTAGGCGCCGGACGCCGCGACCAGATTGGCACCGAGGTTCCAGCGCTCGCCGAAAGCGTACTCGAGCACGATCCGGCCCGTGTGCCGGGGGATGAGCGGGATCCGATCGCCCGGCTGCACCTCGATGTTGCCGTTGGCATCCGCCGTGCTGTTCGACCCGCCGTTCACATCGAAGCTGGACTCGAAGGTCGCATCGACGAAGCTGTAGCTCAGCCGCCAGCTGAAGCCTCCTTGCTTGCCGCCGAGGGCGAGGTCCAAGCCCTGGCGGCGGGTGCTGCCGACGTTGTCGAAATAGCCTTGATTGGTGGCCGTCGCGACGAACTGGATGTCGTCGCGGTTGACCGTGCGGAACACGTCCGCGCTCCACGCGAGACTGCGATCCGGACGGTTGCCGCGCACGCCCAGCTCCGCGGTGCGCGCCACGACCTGCCTGAGGCCCGGATCGCTCGCGAAATCGTTGGGCAAGCCGCAGGGCGCCGCAGGATTGGCGCATCCGAGCTCGATCACGGTCGGCGCGCGGCTCGCTTCGTTGTAGTCGGCATACCAGGTGAGCGTGTCGCTCGGCGTGACGGTGAATCCCAAGGCGGGATTGGCCCGGCTGAAGGCGTGATCGCCGGCGAGCGCTTGTGGCTGATCGAAACCCGCCCCGTAGTCCCCGACGTCGGTGTCCACGCTGTATCCGGCGAGCGTCTCGATGCTGCGGTTGTAGCGCAGCGAGGCCGTGAAATGCAGCAGGCGCGAGGGAGAGAGCGTGTCCGTCAGGTACACGCCGTAGATGCGGTTATCGCCGCTCAAGGAAATCACGGTCCCGTCGTTGAACGGACTCTGCTCGTAGATGAGCTGGCGCGAAGGCGAGAGCGCGCCGTACTGATAGGTCTGGACGAACGTGTCGGCGGAATCGCTGTAGTCGGCGCCGAGGATGGCCTGGTTGGGCCAGCCGAACAGGTTCCGTGAGTCGGTGAGCTGGATGCCGGCGCCCTTGGTGCGCTGGATCAAGCGCGACGTCGCGTTCTGCCCCGGCTCACAGTCGGTGAGGTCGAGCTCATTCGCGGGCGGCAATGCGCAATCGATCGGCGGTCCGGGGTAGGCTTGCAGGTAGCTGTCGTTGACATTGCCGTTGACCGCACCCGTGACCAGGCGCCGATAGTAGAGATTTCCGGAGAGGAGCAGCTTGCCGGTCAGGAACTGCGTGCCCGTGAGATTGAGGAAATCCAGCAGATTCGCGGTGTAGTCCGGCGTGTAGCTCGCCTGGCGGCGGAAATCCAGCATGTTCTCGGGCACCGCGCCATTGCCGTATAGGCTCGTGTCGGCGTAGGTGTAGCTCAAGTCGAGATCGGTCTTCTCGGTTTGCCAGCCGATCTTGCCGAAGCCCTGATACACGCGCGTCGGCGAGGCGTCGCGCCAGCCGGTCTCGTCGAAATAATCGCCCGCCAGGAAATAGTCGAAGTCGCCGAGCTCCCCGCCGGTTTCACCCTCGACCGAGCGCCGCCCGAAGGAGCCGCCGTAGGCCTGGAGCTCCGTACCGGGGTCGTCGTGGCCGCTCTTGGTCCGCAAGGACAGGGCACCGCCGAGCGTGTTGAGCCCGAACACCGGGTTCGATCCCGAGATCAGGGTCACGGTCGAGATCGCGCTCTGCGGGATGAGGTCCCAGTTCACCGTATCGCCGAACGACTCATTCACCCGCACCCCATCCACGTAGACGGACAGCCCTTCCGGCGTGCCCAGCAGGGGCGATGCCGTGAAGCCGTGATAATTGATATCGAGCTGGAACGGGTTGTCCGCGCTCTCACTCACGTTGATGCCGCTGAAGTTGCTGTTGAGGTAGTCCGCCACCGAAAGCGCCTGCTGGCGTCTCATGTCCTCGCTGTCCGCGGTCTGCACGTTGGCGGGCACCTGGTTCAGGGGCAATCCGAGGCCCGCCAGCGGCGTGTTCGAGATAACGGTGATCTGCGGCAGCTCCTGGACCGTCGCGGGGTTGGCCGCCGCGCCCGCAGGCGCGGCAGCGGGCTCCGCCCCGGCAGGCAGCGCGAGCCCTGCCCATGCCGCGGCCAGCCCTGCAATCGGCACCCAGCGACGAATCGAATCGCACCCCATCTCATCATCCCGCTCGCGCGCTTGACTGCGCACCCAATCGAGCGATTATTTCAGGTCTGATCCGGGAATTATTCCCGTCGCGATGTCGCACAGAGAGGCCGTGGGCCT
>Ga0335073_10013438_pt1 | contig 11475 bp, 5 predicted proteins | sample Lox_Sample_22_FD_207093 | JGI IMG/M metagenome (GOLD analysis project Ga0335073, IMG submission 207093) | Soil microbial communities from Loxahatchee National Wildlife Refuge, Florida, United States - Lox_Sample_2.2 | ecosystem: Environmental > Terrestrial > Soil > Wetlands | place: USA: Florida... | reverse complement strand
AAACATGAACACGGCGTTTTGTTTCGCGTGCCGCACAAGCTCGATCCGCAGCATTTGATCGACATCACCATCCCGGAAATCGGCGGCATCGCGAAAATCGGCCTGCCGCACGAACGGCTGCGCCATCGCGAGGGATTCAAGCTCACCGATCCCGGCATGGACCTGACCGCCGCGCTCGATCAGGCGCATTACTGCATCAAGTGCCATAACCAGCAGAAAGATTCCTGCTCCACCGGCCTTAAAGAGAAAAACGGCGGGTTTAAGCCGAGCCCCTTCGGCGTGACGCTGGCCGGCTGCCCGCTTGATGAAAAAATTTCGGAGATGAATGTGGTCAAGCAGCGCGGCAATTCGATCGGCGCGCTGGCGATTGTGACCGTCGATAATCCGATGGCCGCCGGCACCGGTCACCGCATCTGCAACGACTGCATGAAATCCTGCATTTTCCAGAAGCAGGACCCGGTGGACATTCCGCAGGTTGAAACACGGACGCTCAAAGATGTTCTGGATCTGCCGTGGGGCTTCGAGATTTACAGCCTGCTGACGCGCTGGAACCCTCTGAATTTCGCGCGTCCCCTCCCAAAACCGGATTCCGGTTATAAAATTCTCGTCGTCGGCCTGGGACCGGCGGGCTTTACGCTGTCGCATCATCTGATGAACGACGGCCACAGCGTGGTCGCGGTCGACGGATTGAAAATCGAGCCGCTCGACCAGGAAATTTCGGGCGTGACGCCGCTGGGCGAACGCGCTGAATTTCGCCCCATTCGCGACGTGAACGAATTGTTCGAATCGCTCGACGATCGCGTAATGGCCGGCTTCGGCGGCGTCGCCGAATACGGCATCACCGTCCGCTGGAACAAAAATTTCCTGAAGATCATCCGGCTGCTATTGGAGCGCCGCGCGCAATTCTCGATGTTCGGCGGAGTACGTTTCGGCGGAACGTTGACCGTCGACACGGCCTTCGATATCGGCTTCGATCACATCGCGCTGTGCGCCGGCGCGGGACGGCCTACCGTGATTCCGATGAAGAACGGTTTAGCTCGCGGCGTTCGCCAGGCGTCTGATTTTCTGATGGCGCTGCAATTGACCGGCGCGGCCAAACACGATTCGGTGGCCAACCTGCAACTGCGCATGCCCATCGTGGTGATCGGCGGAGGATTGACGGCCATCGATACGGCGACCGAATCGCTCGCCTATTACGTCGTTCAGGTGGAAAAATTTCTGGAGCGGTACGAAGCGCTGGCCAGCGAAGGCGTCGATCCGCGCGCGCACTGGAGCAAAGAGGAAGCGGAGACCGCGGCCGATTTTCTGCGCCACGCGCGGGCCATTCGCGCCGAACGCGTAAGCGCGGCCAACGAGGGCCGCGAGCCGGATCTGCTGAAGCTGCTCGATTCCTGGGGTGGAGTGACCATCGCCTACCGCCGCCGTCTGATCGATTCGCCCAGCTACACGCTGAATCACGAAGAGGTCGCCAAAGCCCTGGAAGAAGGGATTCATTTCGCCGAATGCCTGACGCCGGAATCGGTCGAAGTCGACGAATATGGCCACGCGGCGGCTCTTATTGTTAGAAACGACGTAAAAAACGGCGCCGGCGAATCGCTGCGAATGGCGGCGCGGGCGATTCTGGTGGCGGCCGGAACGCAGCCCAATACGGTGTTGGGCCGCGAGGATCCGCACAACGTTTTTCTTGACGGGAAATGGTTCCAGGCGGTCGATGAAGAGGGCCAGGTGGTCAAGCCGGAGCGGGTGGCAAAACCGTCCGCGCCGCGGGTGTTGCTGTCGCTCAGAAAAGACGGCCGCGCCATCAGCTTTTTCGGCGACCTGCATCCTTCTTTTGCCGGAAACGTGGTCAAGGCGATGGCCAGCGCCAAGCAAGGTTATCCGGTGGTGTCGCGAGTGCTCGCGCGGCGCGCGCCGTCCGGCGTTTCGATCGATCTGAATGAAGAATTGCGGGCGGTGGTGCGCGAGGTGGTGCGGCTGACGCCGACCATCGTCGAAGTGGTGGTCAAAGCGCCGATGGCCGCGCGCGCGTTCCGGCCGGGGCAATTTTACCGGCTGCAAAATTACGAAAAGTTCGCCACCCATGCCAACGGAACCACTTTGGCGATGGAAGGGCTGGCGTTGACCGGCGCGTCGGTCGACCGGCAAAACGGGCTGCTCTCGACCATCGTGCTCGAAATGGGCGGATCCTCGGATTTATGCGCCTTGCTCAAACCGGGCGAGCCGGTTATTTTAATGGGTCCCACGGGCACGCCCACGGAGACGCCGGCGCAGGAAACGGTTTTGCTGGCCGGCGGCGGATTGGGCAACGCAGTGTTGTTCTCCATCGGCCAGCAACTGCGTGCGGAAGGTTCGCGAACCATTTATTTCGCCGGATATAAGAAGATCATCGATCGATATAAGGTAGAGGAGATCGAAAAAGCGGCCGACGTGGTCATCTGGTGCTGCGACGAAGCGCCGGGCTTTACGCCCAATCGCGTGCAGGATAAAGCCTTCGTCGGCAATATTGTGGAAGCGATGATGGCCTACGGGCGCGGGGATCTCGACGATCCGGAAATTCCGCTGAATACGGTGGACCGGCTGGTGGTGATCGGCTCGGATGCGATGATGGCCGCGGTCGCGCGCGCGCGGCACGGCTCGCTTGCTCCTTATTTAAACCCGAATCACAAGGCGATCGGCAGCATCAATTCGCCGATGCAATGCATGATGAAAGAGATTTGCGCGCAATGCCTGCAATTGCATAGAGATCCCGAGACCGGGCAGGAAACGGTGGTATTTTCCTGCTTTAACCAGGATCAGAGCCTGGATCAGGTCGACTGGGCCAATCTCCGGACCCGGCTTTCCCAGAACGGCGCCACCGAAAAGCTCACCAAGCAGTGGATTGACCGCTGCCTGCGCCGCATCGGAGTCCGGGAAGAGTCGACGCGTCTCATTTCCGTAAATCAGTAGAAATCCACAAGCCGGTGGTGCTTGGGAATCCGCAACTGCGGGCATCCGCAAAAGCAAACGGGCGATCCAGTCTCTTCCATTTCCCGGATTTACCTTAATCCGGTTCCAGATTTATGGATAAATTCGCTGCAACCCTATGCGACTAAAATACTTCTTGACATAAAACGGAAGTACGCCCTAGAATAGCCAATTGTAACCTTCATTGTTTGTGGGGCAGGGTTGGGTTTGTTTGGGCTATTCGTTTATCTACACGAATTGAGGAGGTAGGGTCATGGGAGCTGGTTTCAAGCTCAATCATGTGGGCATTTCCTCGGTAATTTTTGCTCTCGCGCTGGCGGCCTATTTGGGCCTGAGCGCGACGCCGGCGTTGGGCCAGGCCGCCACTGGAACGGTGGTGGGGCAGGTAACGGATCAGCAGAACGCCGCGATCGCGGGGGCGGATATTTCGCTGGTGGACACGGCGACCGGCGGCGTTCGAAACACGACGTCGAATGAAGTGGGCCGCTATACGATTCCGAGTGTGCCGCCGGGAACGTACGACATGACGGTGACCAAGACCGGATTTACGGCGTCGAAATTCAGCGCGCAAAAGGTGGAAGTGGGCCAGGTGCTGACGCTGAATGTGTCCATGCAAGTCGGCGCAACCACCACGACGGTGGAAGTGCAGGCGACGGCCGGCGCGGAACTGCAAACGCTCAACGCGACCGTCGGCACCACGATCACCAACGAGTCGCTGAACCTGCTGCCCAACCTGGCGCGCGACGCCTCGGCGCTATCGGTGTACCAGCCGGGTGTTTCGCTGGCCGGCAACGTGGCGGGCGCGGCCACCGACCAGAACAGCTTCTCGCTGGATGGCGGCTACAACAGCGATGACATGGCTGGCAGCAACGCCACCTACACCCCGGCGAACGGCTATGCGGGTACCGGTTCCTCGGGCGGCACGCCAAGCGGCGCGATGCCGACGCCCATTGAGAGCGTCGAAGAGTTCAAGGTGGGCACCACCGGCCAGTCGGCGGATTTCAACTCCGCCGCCGGCAGCCAGGTGCAGATGGCGACCAAGCGCGGCACCAACCAGTTCCATGGCGCGTTGTACGAATATTACTTCGCCAACAACGTCGGCGCGGCGAATCTGTGGCTGAACAATCACACCAAGGATCCGGCGTTGGGTCTTCCTTATACGCCGCTGCCCAAGACGCACCGCAATCGCTTCGGCGGCGCGCTGGGCGGTCCGCTGCTTCCCAAATTCTGGGGCGGCAAGACCTATTTCTTCGTGAACTATGAAGGAATGCGCTATCCGTTTTCGGAGAGCTTCGAGCGTGCGTCCCCCACGGCGACGATGCGCGCCGGCGTCATCATGCTGCCGACGGCGAACGGGAACCAGGGATTCAATATCAACACGGCGCCGGTGACGGTGAACGGTACCACCTATCCGGGATGCGGCCAGACCAATTCCTGCGATCCGCGCGGCTTGGGAGTCAATCCGACGGTGCAGAAAATCTGGAACACCATGCCGCTTCCGAATGACTTGTCGTACACTACCGGGACCCCCGGCGACGGCTATGGCAACTCCGGCGGTTATCTGGCGAACCTCGCGATTCCGCAGAATTCGGACTTCGTGGTGGGCCGCATCGACCACGACTTCGGCGACAAGTGGCGGTTGATGACCAGCTACCGCTATTACAACTTCCCGATCGTGGTGAGCAGCCAGACCGACATGGGCGGGTTGATCTGCGGAAAGTCGGGCTCGTATTGTTCCACTTCCCCGCGCATCATCAAGCCGGATTACTGGGTGGCCGGGCTTTCGACGACGATCAGCCCGAATATCACCAACCAGTTCACCTTCAGTTTCCTGCGTAACTTCTGGCAGTGGTTCTCCGACGCCGGCGTGCCGCAATTTTCGAACCTGGGCGGCGGCGTGGAGCTGGGCGGCGATTCGGCCAACGCGCTGATCCCCTATAATATTGACTCGCAGGACGTCCGCACCCGTTTCTGGGACGGTCACGACACGCTCTTCGGCGACAATATCAGCCATCTGCACGGCAACCATCTGTTCCAATACGGCGGATCGTATCTGAGAAACTACGATTATCACTCGCGCAACGACAACGGCGTGACCATCGACACCTCGATCATGTACCTGGCCGCGAACGGCACCGGCATTCCGCTGTCGGCTTACTCCTTGCCTCCCGGAGTCACTTCGAGCGCGTTGACGAATTATTCGACGCTGTTTGACATGGCCACGGGCAGCATCGTGACGTCGCAGGTCGCCTACACCCGTAGCGGCGCGGCGCTGAACCTGGATCCTCTCGGCACCCAGGCGTTCGACCAGAGCATCATTCCGACTTATGACGCGTACTGGAGCGATACCTGGCACCTGAAGCCGAGCCTTACTTTCACCTACGGCGTCAGCTACAACCTGGCGATGCCGGCCTATGAAATCAACGGCAAACAGGTGCAGATGGTGGACGACTCCGGCAACCCGATCGATATCAAAGGCTACCTGAACAATCGTGCAAAGATGGCCGCGGCCGGTCAGGTCTACCAGCCGGAGATCGGTTTCGCGCTGATCGGCAACGCCGGCGGCGGCGAGCACAAGTATCCTTACAACCCGTTCTATGGCGGATTCAGCCCGCACGCCTCGCTGGCCTGGAATCCGACCGTCAACGATGGCCTGCTGGGCAAGCTGCTGGGCGGCAACAAGACCGTGATTCGCGGCGGTTATGGACGCATCTATGGCCGTCTGAACGGCGTCGACCTGCTTCTGGTGCCGCTGCTCGGCCCCGGTTTGATCCAGGGCGTACAGTGCGTCGGCCCGCTGAGCAATGGAACCTGCTCCAACGGTCCAAACTCGACGCCGGCGACGGCCTTCCGTATCGGCGTTGACGGTAATGCGGCTCCGCTGCCGTCGGCGAGTCCGACTCTGCCCCAGCCGTTCTTCCCCGGCGCCCTGCAAAACGGCGTGGTCAATGCCGGCGCGGCGGACGGGTCGCAGCTCGATCCCAACCTCCGGCCCGACGTTTCGGATGAGGTTGACATCACCGTTCAGCGATCCCTCAATTCCAAAATCATGCTCGAAGTCGGATACACCGGCCGCAAGATCGGCAATGAGTTCCAGGAAATCAACCTCGATGCCACTCCCAATATGCTCACCGCCGGCGGGCAGAGCTTCGCGCAGGCCTATGCGGCCGTTTATACCGAGTACTGCGGGCTGCAAGGAACCTCGTCCGCTGGTGTGAGCTGCAACAAGAACACCTCGGCCGTGACCGCGCAGCCGTTCTTTGAGAATGCCATGGGCGGCGCCAACTCCGCCTATTGTGCGGGCTTTTCGAGCTGCACTGCCGCGGTAATTTCACACGAAGGCGCAAACTTTAGCACGACGTCGGTAAACACCATCTGGCTCGACCTCGGCAAGTCTTCGAGCTTGTTGACCCACTCGATGCTGGAGCAGCCGCTGGGTACCGGTTTGAACCAGCAGTTGACCGGCGCTTTCGACTTTATCAACTCCTACGGCCACGGAAGTTACAACGCGGGATTTGTGACCTTACGGAGTTCGGATTGGCACGGCGTGACCGCGCAATCGAACTTCACTTACGGCAGAGCGATCGGCACCGGCAGCGTGGTGCAGGCGAGCAGTTCGATCACGGTTCCGGATCCGTTCAACTTTAACAACTTCGGAACCTACGGCGTGCAGCCGTTCGACGTTTTGTACACCTATAGCCTGCTGGGCCTCTATCAGACGCCGTGGTACAAGTCGCAGAAGGGTTTCATCGGTCGGGTGCTGGGCGGTTGGGGTTTCGCTCCGATCTTCACGGCGCGCTCCGGTCTGCCACTCCGTGTACGCGGTGAGAACATCGCGCAGTCCTACGGCGAGATTTACTCCGGCCAATCGGCGAACTACGAAGAAGCCGCGGGAGTGTCGCCCTACACCGGCGGCGGTTCGCAAACCGGCTACTACAACTACCAGAATCCCAGCAGTTCGATTGCGACCTCGGAAAATCCGGGCAAGGGCGGGTCAGGGCTCAACATCTTCCAGAATCCGGCGGCCGTCGCCGCTGAGTTCCGGCCGAACGTCCTGGGCATCGACCAGAATTCCGGCGGCGCCGGCGTAATCCGCGGATTCCCGTACTGGAATCTGGATGCCACGGTTTCCAAGGACATCATCGCCACGGAACGGATTCACGCGACCTTTACGTTCCAGTTCGTGAACCTGTTGAACCATTTCGTTCCGGCCGACCCGAGCGTGTATCTGTCATCGCTCAGCACCTGGGGCGTGGTCACCAATCAGGCCGCTGCCGGCAACGGTACGCAGTCGCGCTGGATGGAGTTCGGCCTGCGGCTGGGCTTCTAAGAAACGTTGCGGGGGGCGGCGGAAACGCTGTCCCCTCTGTGACTTCCGCCGGGTACGGAAACGCGCCATGTCGCCGCGGCGTCGGTTATAATGACGGCTCATAGTTTGTAGCTGGTCAGCCGATATAAGAGACGAAGAGGCGTATGGAGATACTGGGCGATCGGAAATTTGTCGAGGTGCCCGGGTCTAGGACCCACGAACTGCCGCCGCTGCTGGTTCGCATGGCACCCGATGTGAAACGGCTCGATAAGGTGATGGGCATGGCCAACAGCCTGATCGATCAGGAAGATATGATTCCGATCGAGGCGCTTGGCGGCGAAGCGCAGATTGACGTCGAACGGCGCAAGATGGATCTGGCGCTGAACCTGGTCGACCAATACCTGCAATTCGTGCGGCACTGGCAATGGGGCGACAGCATTCTCGAATGGATCCGCCAGTGCGAGACGACCTTCGGAACCCGAATCGACTTGCGCAACCTGCTCCGCGCCGACCTGTGGCCGCATGCGGGACGGTCGAGCTTTGTGACGCTGCTCGAAGATAAGGACGTCGAAACCGGCGGCGTGGGGATTGAGAAAGCGGTCGGGTTGCGGTTAACGTTTCGCCAGCCGCCGCCGCTGCGCTGCTTTTCGAATCAGTTCCTGTTCTATCTGAATTCGCCGGTGGCGACGACGGCTTATTCGACCTGGGCCGGCCTGAGTCCCGCGCCGATCTCGGCGTTTCCGCCGGAACGGTTTGTGGTGCAGGTAGTGAACATGAGTTTGGAGTAACACGAAGCCCGCTCTGACGCTTTCCGGACGTTTTTTATCCGCGTTTGGAGGGCGGGATTCATCCCGCGTGGAGCTTTAGCTCCACATGTCGCGCAGAAGCGGGTTTAAAGCCCCGCGCGAACGGAAGTCCGCCACGCCGAGGGCCTGCTTCACAGGTTACGTCGTGTGGTCCAGGATAATTTTCCAGCCTGCTTCCGTTTTGTGGAAAATTAAGCTGAAATTGCCGCCGCTGTCGCCTCCGCCTTGCGCCGTTCGCTCCAGGCGCCAATGGCCGATCACGTAAGCGTAATCCGCGCCCAGCGGGTGAATTTCGAGATCGGAAAACGTCAGGTGGCCCATGGACGCAAGGGTCGGGTAATGCGACTGGTAGCGCACCCGCAGCTCATTCAGCCCGCGCGTGATTTTGTCGCCGACGAAGGTGGTGTTCCAGGCATAGCCGGCCAGAAATCCATCGGTGTCGCCGCGGTTCCACGCGGCCTGCTGGCGAAACAGAACCGAGCGGATCTGCGATTGGGGGCTCGCCGGCGGCCGGGTCTGCGCCGCCAGCGGACCCGCGGCGAGCACCGCGAAAAACAGAGCTGTTTTCGATATGATGGGCATGATGGTTCAGCGGGACTATAGCCCGCCAGTTTCGCTCTCCAGATTATCCGAAATTGAATCGGCGTTGGGCGAAGCGATTCGCGGCAAAGCCGAAGTTTTGCGACTGGCGCTGGCGTGTCTGCTGGCTCGCGGCCATCTGCTGATTGAGGATGTGCCGGGCGTCGGCAAAACCACGCTGGCGCAGGCCATGGCGCGCGCGGTGCGGTCCAATTTCCACCGCCTGCAATTCACCTCCGACATGCTGCCGAGCGACGTGCTCGGCGTCACCATCTACAATGCGCACAGCCAGGAATTCGAGTTCAAGCAGGGTCCCGTCTTCACCAATTTTCTTCTGGCGGATGAGATCAATCGCGCGACGCCCAAGACGCAATCGGCGCTGCTCGAGGCCATGAACGAATTGCAGGTGACCATCGATGGGCGAAGCTGGCCGCTGGCGCAGCCGTTCATGGTGATCGCCACGCAGAATCCGGTGGAGCATCACGGCACCTATCCCTTGCCGGAATCGCAGCTGGACCGGTTCCTCATGCGGATTCGCATCGGCTATCCGGATGCGGCCGCGGAACGGCAGATTCTGCGCCAGGCGTCGGCGGGGAACAACGATGCGGTGCGCCCGGTAATTTCGGGCGAGGAGTTGATCGCGCTTCAGGACGCGGCGGCGCAGGTCCGGGTGGACGAGGCGCTGGTCGATTACATGCTCGCGATCGTCGAGAAGACGCGCCGGCACGAATCGCTGGCGATGGGCGTCAGCCCGCGCGGCGCCCAGGCTCTGTATCGCGCGGCGCAGGGGCTGGCCGCGGTGGAGGGCCGCGATTACGTCATGCCGGACGACGTCAAGCGCCTGGTGGTGCCGGTGTTCGCGCATCGCGTGGTGGTGAACACGCGCGTGGCCATCGCGCAACGGTCGGCGGAAGTGGCGGAGAAAATTCTCGCGGAAATTCTCACGCTGGTGGACGTGCCACTATAAGAAGGTAGTGGGGAGCGGGTAGCCGGCCTGCTTCCTACTCCCTACTACTCATCAAGAATGAAAACTGCAATCGTTGGCCTGCCGATGGTGGGCAAAACAAGTTTATTCACAATCCTGACCGGCGTGCACGAAGCCGCGCGCGTGGGCACGCTGGAGGCTCGCGTGGGCGTCACCAAGGTGCCCGACGCGCGGCTGGAGGCGCTGGCGAAAATTTTTCAGCCGCCGAAAATCACGCACGCGACCGTCGAGTACCTGGACTTCCCCGCTGTTTCCAAGGAGGCCTTGCGCGATCCGAGTTACCTGGCCAGCCTGCGCGTGGTGGATGCGCTGGCGCACGTTCTGCGCGTGTTTCAAAGCGAGACCGTGCCGCACGAAAAAGGGTCGGTAGATCCGATGCGCGATTTCGAAGACGTCGAGATGGAACTGGTCCTCAGCGATCTGGTGGTGGTCGAAAAACGCATGGAGCGCGTCGATAAGGATCGCAAACGGATGAAGAGTCCGGAGCTGGACGCGGAGTTTGTGTTGCTCGAAAAATTGAAGGCCGAACTGGAGGCGAATCGTCCGCTGCGCGGCCTGGAATTTTCGAGCGAAGACGAGAAGCGGATTCGCGGATTCCAGTTCCTGTCGCAAAAGCCGATGCTGGTGGTGCTGAACCTGGGCGAAAACGACGCGTCGCGATTGCATGAAATCGAGGAGCAGTATCGCACCGGCGCGCTGGCCGGCCGAACGGGAACGGCGGTGACCGCGATCTGCGGAAAAATCGAAGCGGAGCTGGCGGAGTTGTCGGCCGATGAGGCGCAGGAATATCTGAAGAGTTATGGATTGAAGGAATCTGGGCTGGAGCGGCTGATTTCGGCGACTTATTCCCTGCTCGGATTGATGTCGTTTCTGACCGCGGGCGAAACCGAAGTGCGCGCGTGGACCATCCCGATGCACAGTACCGCGCAGAAAGCCGCGGGCGCGATTCACAGCGATTTCGAGAAAAAATTCATTCGCGCGGAAGTGGTGAACTGGAAGGCGTTGATCGAGCATGACGGGTATCCGGGTGTGAAAGAGAAGGGCCTGCTGCGTTTGGAAGGAAAAGAGTATATCGTCAAGGACGGCGACGTGCTCGTGATCCGTCACGGGTGATGGACGGACGCGAATCGTTCATCGGCTCGCCGCCTGCGCGCTACCATCGTAATTAAAGCATGATCCCGAAAATTTCGATTGTTCCCTTATTGATCGCGGCTCTCGCTGCGCCCGCATTCGCTCAGCAAGCTCACCCTCCCGCCGCGCCCGCCGCCAAGGAAGCAACTCCGCCGTCCGACAAACAACCGCCGCTGCCGCCCGATGCGCACGTCGCGCAGAGCGTGCAGGTCGACGGCAGAACGCTGGCCTATACCGCGACCGTCGGCACACTGCCGGTTTTTGACAACGACAAAAAGACCGGCGAGGTGGTTTACACCTCCTATATCGTCGACGGCAAGGACCGTCCGGTGACCTTCGCGCTCAACGGCGGACCCGGCGCTTCGTCGGTTTATCTCAATATGGGCGCCATCGGACCGAAGCACGTCAAATTCGGGGATCAGGGCGACAGTCCCTCCGATCCGGCGACGCTCAGCGATAATCCCGGCACGTGGCTCGATTTTACAGATCTGGTTTTTATCGATCCCATCGGCACCGGCTTCAGCCGTTCGCTGGTTGCGGCCGACGAAACGAAAAAACAATTTTATTCCACCGAAAACGACATTCATTATCTTTCGCGCATCATTTACGACTGGCTGGTGAAAAACGGCCGGCTCGATTCGCGAAAATATCTGGTGGGCGAAAGCTACGGCGGCTATCGCGGGCCGCGCGTCACGCATTAC
>Ga0335073_10013437_pt1 | contig 11476 bp, 11 predicted proteins | sample Lox_Sample_22_FD_207093 | JGI IMG/M metagenome (GOLD analysis project Ga0335073, IMG submission 207093) | Soil microbial communities from Loxahatchee National Wildlife Refuge, Florida, United States - Lox_Sample_2.2 | ecosystem: Environmental > Terrestrial > Soil > Wetlands | place: USA... | reverse complement strand
GAGATCCCGGGCGAGATGCCGGCTGGGCCGACGCGGGCCGACGCGGCCGCGGCGATGGCGTGGGCGCCGGCCGTCGGGCTGCTGCTCGGCGTCCTGGCCGCCGTCATCTTGCTCGCGGCCGATCATCCGCTCGGCGCCGGGCCGCTGGTCGCCTCCGGCCTCGCGGTCGGCTCGCTCGCGCTGCTCACCCGGGGCCTGCACCTGGACGGCCTGGCCGACCTGGCGGACGGCCTGGCCAGCGCGAAGCCCGCGCCGGCGGCGCTGGACATCATGCGCCGCTCCGACATCGGGCCGCTCGGCACGGTGACGCTGGTGATGACGCTGCTCCTGCAGGTGGCCGCGCTCAGCCACGCTGAGTCGGCCGGGCCTGGCCGCGGGCCCGCGGCCCTCGTCGCGGCCACGGTCACCAGCAGGCTGGCGCTGACCTGGGCGTGCCGCCGGGGCGTGCCCGCGGCCCGGCCGGACGGGCTCGGCGCGCTCGTCGCGGGCTCGGTCCGCCCGGCGGTCCCGGTCGCGGCCACCGCGGCCGTGGTGGCCGCCGCGGTCGCGGCGGTCGTGGTCTCCGCGACCGCCGTCGGGCGCCCGCTCGGCTGGACCCTGCCGCTCGCGGTGGTCGCCGGGCTGGGCGCGGCGCTGGCGGTGCAGCGGCACGCGGTGCGGCGGCTCGGCGGCGTCACCGGCGACGTGCTCGGCGCGCTGGCCGAGATCGCGGCCACCGTCACGCTGGTGGTGGCGGCCATGGGCCCGGCCGCCTGAGCGGCGGATCCAGGGTCAGCTGAGCCGGATCCGCGGATCGGCGATGGTCAGCGCGACGTCGGCGATCAGGTTGCCGAGCACGGTGAGCACCGCGCCGATCAGCGTGTACGCGAGGAGCACCGGATAATCCTCGTTGCCCAGACTGTTGTAGAAGAGCAGGCCGAGGCCGGTGTAGTTGAAGACGTACTCGGCGATGAGGTTGCCCGCCAGCAGCCCCGGGATCGACAGCCCGATCAGCGTGATCATCGGCAGGCAGGCGTTGCGGACCAGATGCCGCATCAGCACCAGCCGTTCTGGCAGGCCCTTGGCCCGCGCCACCTTGACGTAATCCTGGGCCAGGGTCTCCATCGCCGCCGACCGCATGTACCGGGAGTAGCCGGCCAGGACGAGCAGGGCGCTGCCGACGATCGGCAGCGTCATGTCGTGCCAGTCGCCGATCACCGTCCCCAGGTTGGTGGACTGGCTCGCCTCGAAGCCGAACACGCTGAAGCTGATCGCGAAGATCTGGACGGCGATCAGGTAGAACAGGAAGTCGGGCATGGCGTACGTGGTGAAGGCCGCCGCCGTGACCGCCTGGTCGCCGAGGCTATTGCGCTTGACCGCCTGGAAGATCCCGAGCGGGACCGCGAGCAGGATCGCGAGCAGCAGCCCCATGCCGGACAGGTAGGCGCTGCGCGCCCACCGCTCGCCGAACAGCGCCGCCACGGACTGGTTCTCCTTGTAGGAGTAGCCGAGGTTGCCGTGCAGCAGTGCGTCGATGTAGTGCCAGTACTGCACGATGACCGGCGCGTCGTAGCCGTTCTGGGCGTTGAAGGCGGCGACCGCCGCGGGGGACGCCTTCGGCCCGAGGATCACGATGGCGGGCGAGGGGAAGACCGCGTGCAGCAGGATAAAGACGAAAATCGAGATGCCGATCAAGATGACCAGGGACGTAGCCGCCCGGCGGATCAGGTAAGCAGTCATCCGTCCCCTCCATGCTTCAATGAGGACAGTCAGGACACCGAGGCAGGAACCGCTGATGCCGCCGACACATGACGTATTCAACCAGGTCCCCCCGCTCACCGGGTACGACGTCGCCGACGACCCGGCCCTGCTGGACGCGCTGCGGCGCGAGGAGGCCGGCTGGGCCACCGAATCCGTGCGCGAGCTCGGCCGCCTGGCCGGCTCGGCCCGGGTCCAGGATCTGGGCCGCCAGGCCAACGAGAACCCGCCGGTCCTGCGTACGCACGACCGCTTCGGCCACCGGATCGACGAGGTGGAGTTCCACCCGGCCTGGCACGAGCTGCTGACGGTCGCGGTCCGGCGTGGCCTGCACGCCGCCCCGTGGCGGGATGGCCGCCCCGGGGCGCACGTGGCGCGGGCGGCCGGCTTCTACGTCTGGGGCGCGGCCGAGGCCGGTCACACCTGCCCGGTATCGATGACCTACGCCGTGGTGCCCGCGCTGCGGCATGCTCCGGCCCTCGCCGGGCAGTTCGAGCCGCTGCTGGCGGCGCCGGAGTACGACTTCGGCCTGCGGCCGCCCCAGGCCAAGCGCGGGCTGCTCGCCGGGATGTCGATGACCGAGAAGCAGGGCGGCTCCGACGTCCGGGCGAACACCACCCGCGCGGTGCCGGCCGGGGCGGGGGCCCAGCCGGGGGCAGAGTACCGGCTGACCGGCCACAAGTGGTTCACCTCGGCCCCGATGGGCGACCTGTTCATGGTGCTCGCCCAGGCCCCCGGCGGGCTGTCCTGCTTCCTGCTGCCCCGCGTCCTGCCCGACGGCACCCTGAACGGCATGCGCCTGCAGCGGCTGAAGGACAAGCTCGGCAACCGCTCCAACGCCTCGGCCGAGGTCGAGTACGACGAGGCTGCCGCCTGGCTCGTGGGCGAGGAGGGCCAGGGCGTCCGGACCATCATCGAGATGGTCAACATGACCCGGCTTGACTGCGTGCTCGGCACGGCGACCGGGATGCGGACCGGGCTGACGATGGCCGCGCACCATGCCGCCCACCGGACCGCCTTCGGGCGCAAGCTCGCCGACCAGCCGCTGATGGCGGCCGTGCTGGCCGATCTGGCGATCGAGTCGGAGGCGACCACGATGGCGGCGTTCCGGCTGGCCGGGGCCACCGACCGGGCCGCCAGGGGCGACGGGCAGGAGGCCGCGTTCCGTCGCCTGGCACTGGCCGTGACCAAATACTGGGCCTGCAAGCGCGCCCCGGCGCACGCCGCCGAGGCGCTGGAGTGCCTGGGCGGCAACGGCTACGTCGAGGAGTCACCGATGCCGCGCCTGTACCGCGAGGCCCCGCTGGCGTCGATCTGGGAAGGATCGGGCAACGTGGCCGCGCTCGACGCCATCCGGGCCCTGACCAGGCAGCCCGAGACGGCCGAGGCGTTCTTCGCCGAACTCGATCTGGCCGCGGGCGCCGATAGCCGCCTGGACCAGGCCGTCGTCCGGCTGCGCAAGGAACTCGCCGGCCCGTCGGAGGCTCGTGCCCGTCACCTGGCCGAGGCGATGGCCGTGGTTCTTCAGGGCGCGCTGCTGGTCCGGCACGGTGACCCGGCGGTGGCGGACGCCTTCACCGCGTCCCGGCTGGCCGACGAGGGAGGGTCGTTCCTCGGGTGGGGCCACGCCTTCGGCACGCTGCCGGCCGGCGTCGATACCGAGGCCATCGTGCGACGTGCCACCCCGGCGGTCCCGGCCGGGTGAGCGTCCTGGGCCGGGCGGCTGCGTCCGCCCGCGGCTGTGCGCGGAATGGAGCCTGGGCGCGGGCGCGGCCGCCAGCCTGATGAGCGGAATGCCGATGACCAGGTGCCGGTGAGCATGAGCCGGGCATTCCCGGCCTCGGGTGCTGGCGGCACTGGCGGGCGCGCTGCCTTGACATGTCAGGGCGGTGACGCTTTAGGCAAAAGCGAAGGCGGGTCCATGTGGACCCGCCTTCTGGGTGGCTGCGCCGGTAAAGCGGTGGTACCGAAGTCACGAGCGAGCAAACCTGCGGAGAGACCCCCCCGGTGCCATGGCACATGGGCCTCTCATCCGATCATGAGCCGCAGCGGCGAAGCGCGTCGCGGCCTTAGTTCCCCGTTGCCGCCCGGAACCTCACGACGAGCTCGGCCGGTACGCGGCCGCGATCCTTAACGTCAATGCCCTGCGCCTTAGCCCACTCACGCACTTCGGTGGTGTTCAGCCCGCTGGCGGCCGCCCGGCGCCCGGACTTTACCGGCTTGCGCGTCGGGCCACTGCTGCGCCGCGCGGCCTCCACGTAGCGCGACAGCGCCTGGCGAAGCGCCTCGGCGTGCTTCGCGTTTAGGTCGATCTCGTAGTCGGCACCATCCAGCGCAAAGCGGACGGTCCCCTCTGCCTCACTGCCATCGATGTCATCGATGAACAGAGTTTGTATCTTCTGAGCCACGTGTACTCCGTTCCACTCGTTGAATAACGCATAAGCGTAGACGATGATCATCCTATGACGTCGCGGCCACCATCTTTTTCTTGATTCGAGTTCTTCAGGCGCGACGCGGGAGCGGAGAAGAAGTCACCTTCGGTACCCGGCCGCACACCTAAAGCAGGTAGCGGAGCGCGAACCAGGTCGCACTCCGCTACTTTGCCTCAATACGGCCAGAACCCGAAACGTCGGCGGTCGCGGTCGGCGTGTGCATTGCCCGGTGTACCTTAGCTTAAGTCCAGTCCGGCCGGCCCGGTTAGCTGGGGTCACGTCGCCCGGAAGCACGATTAAGGTAACCGTGGTGCACGTGCACCACGGTCGATTTCACTGAGCCGAATCCCAGGATCCTCCCAGCTTGTGGCGGATTCTCTCAGCCAGGAAAGCGATGCGATACCTCATTGCCGCGCGCCGCGGCCATTACGGAGCCACCCGCGAACCGGCCGGTAACGGCCGGCCGGACCCGGCCAGGATCCGATCCGCGGCTTCTGCGCTGGTGCGGGCCAGTTCTGCGCTGGTGCGGGCCAGGCTGGACGCACGGGCGGACGGTGCGGCCGGAAGCGGCTAGGCCGCGTAGACGTCGTCGGGAAGGTATCCGACCTGCTTTAGCAGGCCGAACTGATCCTGTATCGTAGAGATTTCAACGACCCGGCCGCTCTCGAAGCGCCAGACCGCAAAGTCCGGGACCTCCACCCGCTTGCCGGTGGCCGCGATACCCCCATATGAACCGGTATGAGTTCCGCGCCAAACAAGCCGCGTGACGACCTTATCGCCTGCTGAGAACATCTCTACGATATGTGTCGAAAGATCCGGGAAGCCCGCTAGTCGTTCCTGTATCCTGCGTTTAGGGCCAGCCACGCCCACGGCGACTCCATTGGTCCTGACGTTCTCGCTGAAGATGTCATCCGCTAGCGCGATATTTCCTGCCCATCCCTCGGTGAACCACCGGCGGGCCGCGTTCATGTAGCGTTCGTTTCCGGCTTGCTCAGTCATGCCTTTCCTCCGGAGGAAAATTTTCGGGAAGCTCACTGGCCGCCCCGCCGGCCAGCCTTCACCCGATGCCATTCAGCCGCGGTTCCGGCGTTACGCAATTGCGCCGAGCGGCCCTTTACCTCCAGGGTTACCCGCCGCGCCGCCCGCGCGCTTGGGTCATCCGACTGCACCGGCTACGCCCCCCGGCCCTGGACCAGCCGGCGGAGCCGGGCCGGGCGGCGCTAGCGTCCGGCCAGTTCCTGCCAGGTGCGCCCGCTCCGCACACTGGCCGGGCGTTCCGCCACGATGTCGGACCCGGGCCGCGCGTCCTCGTCGCGGGCCTTGACCAGGATCCAGCGCCGCGCCCCGGTCCGGGTCAGCGCGAAGCCCCCGGCGAGCTTGTGGCCATGCAGGACGAACGAGACGTGACCCGGCTCATCGGAGCGGATCTCGGCGGTTCCCTCATCCCAGATGATCACCGCTCCGCTGCCGCGCGACTGCCCCTCCCTGACCCCCTCGAAGTCGCCCGCGGCCAGGTCGTGATCGGCGACCGGCACGGCCAGCCGCCGCGTTCCCGGATCGAGCGACGGTCCTTTGGGTACCGCCCACGAACGAAGCACCTGTCCGGCTTGCAGGCGGAAGTCGAAGTGCAGGGTCGTGGCGTCGTGCACCTGAACGACGAAGCGAGGCAGCCCGGACACCGCCTCAGTATGCCCGGCGGCGAGGTCCCCGGCCGGACGACGCGGGCAAAGGCAATGCGCCGGGCTCGTTTGTCTTGGTACCAATGCGGCGGGGAACGGTATCGTCGGTAAGCGCGGAAAGAATCCGGGTATCTCGTAACGATTTACCTATATCCGCCTAAATGCGGCTTTCTGGTACATGCGTGATAGGTACCGGAAACCAGGTGAGCCGCCAATGGCCACGGCGCGGGTACGGCCCGCTCGCGATGGTGACTAATGATCTTGATTCGGGCACCGTCCGGGGCGCAATCTTTGCCGCCCGCGCCGCGGCAGGCCCTTCAGCCCGGATTTCAGCGCAGAAATCAGCGCCAGCTTTCACCGCCTGACGCGGATGGCCAAGCGGCCGGCCGGGCGGCTCCGCGGGCCCCGGTTACCGGCGACCGCGGCGGATGGCTCGCACCCGGGCGGCCGCGCATCGCGGCATCGATTCCCGCCCTGCCGCCCCCGCTCCGGACCGGTACCAGCGGCCGCAGGCCCCGCGGCCGGCGGCCGGCTCACGCCCGGATACGGGTGTCCCCAGGGTGCAACCGCGGCCGGTCACGTCCGCCGGAGCCCCGGCCGATGACAGTTTCCTCATCAGATCCCAGACCTTTCCCTGCGGCGCCCGCATACCGGGATCACGGACGGGGCGGGCCCCGGGTTCACCGAATCCAGGTAATGACCCTCCGCGGCCCCGCGGTGGTGCCGCCGGGATCGCGGAGCGTAGGCTCGAGATGGCCGCCTTGACCGCGGCCGGCGGGCCGCGATCGCTATCGGGGAGTCGGCTATGGGTATCCGTTCCTGGTTCCGTTCCCTTCGGTCCGAGGACATCCCGGACGAGGATGCGCCGCCGAGCCTGCTCAGGTACCGCTACGAGGACCCGGCCCTCGAGCCGATCGAGGAGGCCGCGGCGGCCGACGTGGCCGCGGTAGAGGAAGACGCCAAGTACTTCGGCCAGCACTCCCCCGGCGCCAGCCAGGACGATCTGTGACCGCGCTCACAGCCGGAAGCTAGTACCGACCGCGTTCGGGACGTAGGCGTCAGGGAACCGGGCCGACATCGCGTGCCGGGCGCGCCAGCCGGTGCAGTGCGCGGGAACCAGCACGCCAGGATCCAGCGCGGCCAGGTCGTCGAGTACCCGCGGGATCAGCGGCTCGAACAGCGGCCCGCCCAGGTGATAGCCGCCGAGCAGGGCGTAGAGCGGCTGGCCGCCGGTCAGCCGGCGGGCGTACCGGGCGATGTTGACCACGCCCGCGTGCCCGCAGCCGGTGATCACCACCAGCCCCTTGCCGCGGACGCTGACAATGAGCGCCTGGTCGTCGAGCACCAGCGGGTCGGGCTGCCAGCGGCCGCCGAGCCAGGCCTGCTGCGGCGGGAAGCCGGGCTCGTAGCCGGTCGACCTGGCCACCTCCCCGGTGATCAGCACGGACCGGCCGAACAGGAAGCTCGGCTGGCGTTCCTCGATGACGTCGAAGCCGGCCTCGATCAGGGCCCGGCGGCTGGTCGTGGGCAGTTCCCGTGGCTCGCGGCCGGGCAGCTGGAGGCGGCGGCGGCGCCAGAAGTGCGGGTGGATCAGCACCGGCATGCTGACCTGGCCGAGCACCCGGATCAGCCCGTCGAGCCCCGTCGTGTGGTCGAAGTGGCCGTGGCTGCACACGATGGCCTCGATCGAGGACGGGTCGATATCCAGGCGGCGCATGTTCTCCGTGACCCCGTCCGGGCTGGTGCCCGCGTCGAACAGGAACCGGTGCTCGCGCCCGGCCTTGGCCACCGTGACCAGGACCGAGAATCCGTGCTCGGCGATCAGCGCGTCGGGGACCTGCCCCTGCTCCATCAGCGGCGACGGCCGCGCCGGACCGCGACCGAACCCGAACCGCCTGGCCGGCCCCTGGTCGGTCATCAGGTTGTCGGTGACGTTGTCCATCAGCGTGGTCACCACCACCGAGTCCACCGGCTCCAGGTCGAACTCGATGGCCGGCTCCACCTCGTGGCGGACCGCGGCGCTCAGGCTGGCCGGGCTGTCATCCATGCACACGGAGCCCATCGTAGGATCCCGCGGCCCCGTAGAGTGGCGGGCATGCCTGCAGCCGACCCGATCGGACGCCCCCGCGGCCCAGAACCCGAACCCGGCCGGGCGGGTAGCGACGGGGCGCGCCGATGACCGAACCGGATTTCCTGCGCGACACGCGGGCGTCCTACGACACCATCGCCGTCAGCTACGCCGAGCGGTTCGCCGGGGAGGAGACGGCCAGGCCGCTTGACCGGGCGGTGCTCGGCGCGTTCGCCGACTACGTGCGCAGGGCGGGCGACCTTCCCGTGGCCGATATCGGCTGCGGTCCCGGGCGGGTGACGGCCTACCTGAGCAGCCTGGGCCTGCCGGTCTTCGGCATCGACCTGTCGCCGGGGATGATCGAGGTGGCGCGGCGCACGCATCCCGGCCTGCGCTTCGAGGTGGGCTCCATGCTGGCCCTCGACCTCGCCGACGGCTCCCTCGGCGGCGCACTGGCCTGGTATTCGACCATCCACCTGCCGGACGAGCGGCTGCCGGAGGCACTGGCCGAGTTCCGCCGGGTGCTGGCGCCCGGCGGCCACCTGCTGCTGGCGTTCCAGGTGGGCGACGAGCCGCTGCACCGGACCGAGGCCATGGGCCAGACCATCTCGCTCATCTTCCGGCGGCGGACGCCGGAGCTGGTCGCGGACCTCCTCGGCCAGGCCGGGCTGCCGGTGCGGGCCCGCGTGGTACGCGAGCCCGACGACGACGGCGGCTTCACCGAGCTCACGCCGCAGGCCTTCCTGCTGGCCCGCAAGCCGTCTTAGGGCAGCGTCCCCCGAGGGCAGGGGCGGGACCATAAAACGGCGGGTCGCTCGGTCCAGGTGTCCAGGCCGGCCGGGCCGCTGAGGCTGAGGTCACGCAGGCCCGGCTGGAGGCGGACGCCCGCGTAGGCGTAGCAGTCGGCCACCAGCGCGGAGCACACCTGCCAGTGATCCGCCTTGAAGACGGGATCGAGCTCGGTGTCGTCGCGCAGCTTCAGCACCCGCAGCGCGAAGCCGGTGTACGCCGGATAGTCGTACGCGCGCCCCACCAGGGCCAGCGCCCGCGCGCAGATCCGGGCCCGCTGGGCGGCGGTCAGCGGGCAGCGCACGTTCCAGATCGCGCCGGCGTGCGACGCGGCCGGGGCGATGCGCACGGCCGGCGGCGCCGCCTCGACCACCTGCCCGTGGCCGATGTAGACGAAGGCGTGACCGGCCCGCGCCCCGGTGGCGTGCCTGATCAGGTCGCCGCTGATGCTTCCGCCGTCGGTGAGGCCGTAGCTGCCGGGCCGGACCTCATCCCCGCTGGCGGCGATGAACGGGGCCGGCCTGGGCGCCCGTCGGCTCCGCACGGGTACGGCCGGGATGGCGGTAACGGTCATGGGATTCCCCTCGTGGCGATACGACCGGGCCGCGGCCCGGGATTTACCGGAAGGAGGGACGACGGCGGCCGCTGATACATCCGGTCGCGGATTCACTCGCTTTTGCCCTCACCTGCCCGGCCGCCGAGCCGGCTGTTACGAAGCTGTGACCAGCTGGAAGCGCCGGGATCGCCCGCTCGCGGGTCTTACCATTCGGCGACGTCGAGAACACGCCGCGTATCATTGACCTGGCAGCTGGAGGGGTTGCGTTGAAGAAGCTGTTGAGGGGAACGGCGGTCCTGCTCGCCGCCGCGGGCCTGGCCGCCGGGACCGCCGCCTGCCCGGCGCTGGCGGCCGGGAACACGGCCACGGCGGCTCCGGCCTGGAAGGTCGTCAAGACGGTGCCCGGCGGGGACTTCACCGCCGTGGTCGCCACCGGCCGCAGCGGCGGCTGGGCCTTCGGCACGGTGACGCCAGGCAATAACCCGGAGCCGACCGCCTGGCGGCGCAGCGGATCGTCGTGGACCAAGGTCGCGTTCCCGGGCGCGCGCAACGAGACCGTCATCGCCGCCGAGGCCACCTCGGCGAGCGACGTCTGGGCCTTCACCACCGGCGGCAGCCGGTCGCGGGTGCTGCACTGGAACGGCCGGTCCTGGTCGGTGGCCCGGACCTTCAGCCTGCCGATCGGCGGCGCCGCGGTGATCAGCGCCCGGGACGTGTGGGTGTTCGGCCAGCCGTCCTTCCCCAGCTCGAGCACCGGGTTCGGCACGTGGCACTACGACGGCCGGACCTGGACGCACGTGGCGTCCGGGCACGGCCTGGAGGGCGGCAGCGGGCTCTCCGGGCGTGACGTCTGGTCTTTCGACGGCACCGACGTCGCCCACTGGAACGGCTCGGCCTGGTCCCGGACCTCGGTCGCCCGGCTGCTGCCCGCCCGGCAGAACACCCACCTCAACGACCCGGCGGTCACCGGCATCTACGAGCAGTCGGCCGGCAGCGTCTACGCCACCGGGAACGGGAATACCGAGGACGACGGCGGCCCGCTGGTGCTCCTGCACTGGAACGGCCGGAGCTGGTCCAAGGTGGCGGGCGGCCGGTTCGGCTTCGACGTCCAGCCGGTGCAGCCGATCGTGTCCGACGGCCACTCCGGGCTGTGGATCCCGATGGCCGGCCCGGTGGGCGGCACCGACGCCCACCTGCTGCACTACTCGGGCGGCCGCCTGACCACGGCCACGGTGCCGGGCGGCCCCAGCCGGACCAGCATCGGCACCATCGCCCGGGTCCCCGGTACCGCCGAGGTGCTGGCGGGCGGCCTCACCCACGCGGCGAGCAACGCGGGGCTTGACGACGCGGGCGTCCTGCTGGAGTCCGGCGCCTAGCACCGGACGGGCGGGTGCCCCGGGACCGCTCGCACGGTCCCGGGGCACTTGCCATTGTCGTTCGTCAAAAAAGATTTCATATTGCGGCCATCTAGCTACTTACGGTGTAAAGCGGACGCGGGTTTGCTTGCAGGCTGTTACGCCGCTACCGTGCGAACATGGCAGCGGACGGGCGACGGCACGTAATCGCGATCGGCGGCGGCATGCGCGTCCCCGAGGGTCAGGTGCCGGTCCACATGACCTACGCCATGCAGCTCAGCGGGCGGCCGGAGCCGCGCATCTGCGTGCTGAACACGGCGGGCGGGGACGATCCGCGGTGGGCCCTGCACATGTACGAGCGGTTCGCCGGGTACCCGGCCCGGCTCAGCCACCTGGCCCTGTTCCCGATGCCGAACGTCCCCGATCCCGAGGACCTGCTGCTCTCCCAGGACGTCATCTTCGTCGGCGGCGGCAGCGTGGCCAACATGCTCGCCGTCTGGCGGGTGCACGGGCTCGACCAGATCATGCGCAAGGCGTGGCAGGCGGGCATCGTCCTGGCTGGCTCGAGCGCCGGCGCTATCTGCTGGTTCGAGGGCGGTACGACCGACTCGTTCGGCCGTGACCTGCGCGCCTTCACCGATGGGCTCGGCCTGCTGGCCGGAAGCTACTGCCCGCACTACAACTCCGAGCCGGGCCGCCGGCCGCTGTACCACCGGCTGATCGCGGACGGGACGCTGGCCCCGGGCATCGCCTGCGACGACGGCGCGGCCGCGCACTTCGCCGACGACGACCTGGCCGAGCTGATCGCGGACCGGCCCGGCGCGAGCGCGTACCGGGTCGAGCCCGGGATCACCGAGACC
>Ga0335073_10013436_pt1 | contig 11476 bp, 7 predicted proteins | sample Lox_Sample_22_FD_207093 | JGI IMG/M metagenome (GOLD analysis project Ga0335073, IMG submission 207093) | Soil microbial communities from Loxahatchee National Wildlife Refuge, Florida, United States - Lox_Sample_2.2 | ecosystem: Environmental > Terrestrial > Soil > Wetlands | place: USA: Florida... | reverse complement strand
TGTGGCCTTCCTGCCACGCATCGGTCTGACCTATCAGCCTATACAGCCGGTAACTCTCTATGCGAGCTGGAGCCGCAGCTTCAGTCCAACGCTGGCAGCGCAGTTCACGCCCGGCGGCCTGCCGTTTCCCTCCGAATACGGCCAACAATATGAAGGTGGTGTGCGGACCACTGAATTCCAGGGAAGACTGTCGTCATCCCTTGCGCTTTATCACATTCGCGCTTCCAATCTTCTGATCACGAATCCCGGCAATCCACTCGCCTCCATCCAGATCGGCACAACGGGATCGAAAGGCATCGAATTCGAAACCTCGGGACGCATTCTTCCCGGATGGGACATAACTTTCGCGTACGCATACAACGAAGCACGCATCCTAGCCGACCCGATCTATCCGGTCGGAAACATCTTTCAGAACGCTCCCCGCAATGGGGGAAGCCTGTGGACGGTCTACCAGCTTCAACATGGTCTCCTCAACGGCTTGAGCTTCGGCGGCGGCTTCATGGCGCGTAGCTATCGCTTTGTCGATCCGTCGAATGACGTGATCCTTCCCGGATACGGCCGCCTTGATGCGATGACAAGCTATGTCTTCGGGCCAGCGCACAAAGAAGAAAGGATGTTCAAGCTGAGCGCCAACATCGAAAACGTCACCGACCGGAAGTATTTCCAATCGGGCAATACTCCGGACGTGATCTTTCCAGGCTCACCGATCAATGTGCTAAGCCGACTGGAGGTGCGCTTTTGAACTCATCAGCAGTCACATATCGAACCATCTGGCGCTGGCATTTCTATGCGGGGCTCTTCTCTATTCCATTTATCCTCTGGCTCTCCGTGACAGGTTCGATCTACCTCTTTCGGCCTCAGATCGAGAGATGGCTCGACCGGCCTTATGCCCATCTTGTGCTAGGAGGCGCACGCGCTACACCGGAAGCTCAGGCGCAAGCGGCCGTTGATGCGGTGCCTGGGAGTCGCTTTCACTATTATGAGTTGCCGCGGACCGATCATTCTGCGGTGCAGATCGTTGTCGGCCGTGAAGCAAAGGAGTTCCGCGTCTACGTCCACCCGAAGACACTGCAGGTGCTGAAAATCGTCGATGAGGACAAGCGGCCGATGAATGTCCTTTTCTATCTGCACGGCGAGCTACTTCTTGGTGACCGGGGATCGAACATTGTTGAGTTGGCTGCTTCATGGGCTATCGTGCTCTTGATCACCGGCGTCTATCTCTGGTGGCCGCGCCAAAGCGAGCGGCTCGCAGGTGTTCTTTATGTGCGGCTCCGTCGCGGCTCACGCATCTTCTGGCGTGACCTTCACGCGGTTACCGGCATCTGGATCTCGGCTTATGCTCTCTTTATTTTGTTAACCGGACTTCCATGGGCGAGTTTCTGGGGAGGGTATCTGCAAAAAGTTCGGACATTTGCAGCATCACATTTCGTTCACCAGGATTGGGGCACCGGAAAGAGCTTTGAGATTGCACAGCGAGAGGCTCGCGATGCGAACAGCATGGCGGGCATGCAGATGGGGGCTGTACAACCATCAAAACCTCAGAGCGAGTATGCTCCGCTAAATAAACTCGTGCCTGAAGGCGCGGGTTTCAACCTTGATTTCCCAGTGCAAATTGCTCCGCCGGATCAGCTTGGCGGCCCCTGGACAGTCCATTCGGACACACAAAACCGGCCGCGCCGCATCACGCTCTCGGTTGATCCTGTCACAGGAGCGATTGTGAAGCGGGAGCCATTTTCGCAGCAGCCGCTGCTCGACCGGATCGTGGATACCGGCGTGGCAATCCATGAAGGGCAGCTCTTCGGATTGGCAAATCAGTTGCTCGGTCTGGCGACGGCCATGGGACTGGTGACCCTCTCATGCAGCGCGATTGTTCTCTGGTGGCGCCGACGGCAGATTGGAGTGCTGGGAGCGCCGATTCCGTTAGGCAAGCCGCAATGGACTTTCGCCCTGGTAGCAGTCATCGTCGCGCTGGCCATTTATTTACCGGCGATGGCAGTTTCTCTTACCACCGTTATTCTGCTGGAGAAATTCCTGTTTTCGCGTATCCCATCAGTGAGCCGCTGGCTCGGTTTGTCTGCCGCCTGAGGTGCTGTTATAGGAGAGGCTTCTTGCACATGAAAAACAGAAGGGACTTCCTCAAAGCTGCCGGCTCGTCACTCGTACTCGGCAGTGCGATTCGCTCGCCGGCAATCGCAGCCGTCGCTGACGAGAAAAGCGACGACGAGACCGATTTCATCAAGTGGTATGACGTAGACCGCAGTATCACCAACCTCGAGAATGCCTACTGGAACGTCATGGCGAAGCCGGTAGCCACTGAATACTTTCAAAAGCTGACCTATGTCAACCGGCGAAATGTCCCCTTCGTCCGCGGAGTGATACCGGGCGAATCACTACCTGTTGAACTCGAAGGGGTCCGCGCCTCTGTCGCTAAACTCATCAATGCGGAGCCTGATGAGATCGCTCTGACCCGCTGCGGCACGGAAGCGCTGCAAGACCTGATCTCTGGGTACAACGGGCTAAAGCCCGGCGACCGTATCATCTTCTGCGACCTTGACTACGACACGATGCAGGACACCATGCGCTTCCTGAAGGAGCGAAGAGGAGTCGAGGTCGTAACTTTCGTCATGCCCGAGCCTGCAACGACGGGCAACATTCTCGCCGCATATGAAGACGTTCTCAAGAAGACGCCTAATGCGAAGCTGATGCTTGTTACGCATCTGTGCCATCGCACGGGCCTGGTCAATCCCGTCAAAGAAATCATCGCGCTTGCCCGCGAGCACGGCGTCGCATGCATCCTGGATACGGCCCAGGCAGTAGGCCAGATGCAGGTAGACATGAAGGAAATCGATGCCGACTTCGCTGGCTTCAGCCTTCACAAATGGGTCGGTGCGCCGCTAGGCACTGGAGCGGTCTACATCCGGAAAAGCAAGCTGAACGACATCGAGCCCTGCCTGGGAAACACTGAGGATCCAGCCGACGATGTCAGGTCGCGCATCGACTCGGGCACTTACAATTTCGCCGCCACGCTGACGATTCCAACAGCCATAGCCTTTCACAATCAGCTGACAGTGGAGAGAAAGCGAGCGCGCCTGCAATATCTGAGGAACTACTGGGTATCGCTAGTCCGCGAGATTGACGGAGTAGAAATCCTCACTCCGGATGACCCGGCGCGCTATGGTGCGACCACATCCTTTCGCCTGAAGGGCATGAAGAGCTTTGAACAGGCTAAGAAAGTCCAGGATCTCTTCCTGGGGAAGTACAACGTCCTGACCGTCGCGCGCAAAGGGATCACACAAGGCGCTGCAGTGCGCGTTACGCCGGCTCTGTACAACACAACTGCGGAAGTCGACATACTGGTATTGGCGATCAGGCAAGAACACGCTGTCCTGGCGTAGGTTATACTGGCTCGCATTGGAAATGCGCCGCAGTGTTGCGATTTCGCTGATGATGTTATTCAGCTGGTTGCTGATCACGCCGCTTTTCGCTTCAAATGTAAACGCTAGTCTTCCCGCCTGTTGCCGGCGCAATGGGAAGCACCATTGCATGATGCGCATGATGGAAGATTCCCTCGATAGCAGGCTGCGCTTCACGACTGTGCAGGAGAAATGTCCCTACGCTCCGGCACAGGTCATGGTCTCACACACTCAGACGCCGACAGGTGAGCAGGCTCATCTGTTTTTCGCTGAGATCAATGCCCATCCGGCGCTTGCTCCCCAAACCGAGGCGCATTTCAGAATTTCCTTTAGCCGAAGCCGGCAAAAGCGCGGCCCTCCCTCGGCAAGACTCAGCTAACCATCCATAAGTAAGAAATCTTAAACTAAGAAATCTTACTCGACGCTTCAGGCGTACGTGTGCGCGCTGTACCGCTGTTGCTTCAGGAGCCCACGGATATCCTCACGGCGCAGACACATCTGGCTAAACGCGATTGCTATCGCGCCCGCCGGCCGCGGTCCAACAAAATGGAGACCCTATGAATCGACGTTCAGTATTGAAAGCACTTGGATTAACTGCTGGCATCGCCGCAACTGGCAGCGTATTCGAAGTTTCAGGATGGCCGCAGGCAGCGACTACCCAACCTCCAACGCAGTCGAAGGGCCCGTTCACCTTGCCGGCTCTTCCGTACGCCTATGACGCACTCGAACCCTACATCGATGCTGAGACGATGCATCTGCATCATGACAAGCATCATGCAAGCTATGTCGACAAGCTGAATGCGGCGGTCGCCGGCCATCCTGATCTTGAAAAGGAGAGTGTCGAAGAACTTATTTCAAACCTGAACTCCGTTCCCGAGGACATTCGTAGCGCGGTGCGCAACCAGGGAGGAGGACACGCCAATCATTCGTTCTGGTGGCTGATTCTCTCAAAGCAAGGGGGCACCGCTCCTGCAGGAGCTCTCGGGAAAGACATCGACGCAAAGTTCGGCAGCTTTCCCCAGTTCCAGGAGCAGTTTTCGAAAGCAGCCGGCAGCGTCTTTGGCAGCGGATGGTCTTGGCTCACATTGGCGCATGACGGCAAGTTGCAGATCGAAACGACCGGCAATCAAGACAGCCCACTCAGCAGCGGGAGAGTGCCCATCCTGGGAATTGATGTCTGGGAGCATGCCTACTATCTGAAGTACCAAAACCGTCGTCCCGACTATATCGCCGCCTTCTTTCATGTCGTCAATTGGGATTATGTCAGCAGTAGGTATGTATCGAAGAAAGCCGCTTGTGATCCCACTCAGCCTTGCAGGGTACCGGGTGTCGCGGGTCCAGCACATCCCTTTGGCCTCACGTAAGAAACAGGAGACGAAGAGCATGATGTCTGAATTTCGCAGCATTCTTGGTTTTGTGTTGGTTGGGGCGCTCGTTATCACTCTCTTTGGTTGTAGGGACAAGAAAGATATTGGCGGTGCGCCGTCGACTCCTGTAGGGCACGAGACCTATACGAAGTACCACTTGAACGGGCTCGTTCTCGCGAAGAGTACTCAAACTAATGAGGTCACTGTAAAGCATGGAGACATTCCCGGCTTTATGCCGGCAATGACGATGGTCTACAAAGTAAAGGACCCAGCGGTCGTTCAAGAGGTCCAACCTGGAGACCAGATCGCCGCTGATTTACTTGTCCCGGCGAATAGTGACGATTACCTGCTGGATGATGTCGTTATCACAAGTGAAGCGCAACGCAACCTGCCACCTTCCATGCTTCCAGCACACCGTCTTATGGTGGGCGAACGGGTTCCTGATGTGCCCCTCATCAACCAGGATGGGAAGACGATCCACTTGCAGGATTATCGCGGCAAGGCTGTCTTAGTGACATTCATCTACACGCGCTGTCCGATGCCGAGAGCCTGTCCACTCATCACGAGCCACTTTGCCGAGGTTAACGAGCAGCTCTCAAAAGATCCAAACGCTTATGCTGCCAGCCATCTCATCAGTATCAGTCTCGACCCGAACTACGATAAGCCGCCGATATTACGTCAGTATGGGCTCGCGTATCTCGACGACAAAGCCAGCGCATTTTCTCACTGGGAATTTGCGGATACCACACCGGCGGACCTGAAGAAACTAGCCGAGGCATTCGGCCTCGCATATACCGAGGAGGATAACCAGATCACACATTCCATGCAGACAACCTTGATCGGTCCCGATAGCACAGTCGCTCAGACATGGGAAGGCAGCGGGTGGGATCCCGCGTCGGTTGTAAATGCGGTGAAGGCTACAGTGTCTCAGGCCGGCAAATGAAACGCATGAATGGAAACTGCAATATCGTTCGAGCGGGTCTTCTTTGTGGGGGTATTGGGGCCTACTGCATTTTCCTCACCAGTATGATCAGTTGTACAAAACCACTCACCGAAAGCGAAGAGATCGGGAAAGAACTCTATGACATCCATTGCAGTGAGTGTCACGATGAAAATCAATTAGGCCTGAAGAAGGTTCCCCCGAAATTACACGATGTGTTTTCTTATAGCATGCTCCCTGACGGCACAACACCTGCGACAGGCGAAGCTGTTCGGCAAGTCATTATCCACGGCAAACGCACGATGCCCGCCTTCAATGGTCGACTCACTGGAGAGCAGGTCGAAGACCTGGTCGCTTACCTTCATAAGAAATGAGGAGCATTGAGCTCTTCATTGCGATCGCGAGCTAGCCAGATGCAGATGTTAAGCTGATCCTGCTGGCGCACGCGGAGACTACGGTGGATAACGGACGTTGATGAACTTTAGCTCCAAACGCCACCGGCTTCTTCTCTTGCTTCCATTTTGGGGTTGCGTGTACTCTTTGCCCAACGTGCATCGCTGGATTTCCATTCTGATGCTCGCGCTTATCGGCGCGTTTTGTGCAGTGCCCTTGGTGCGTGCGGCGTCGGCCGATTCGGAGTCGGACCTACCCGCCTGCTGCCGCCGGGACGGCAAACATCGCTGCGCGATGAACGACGAGTATCTGCGGTCCAGATCGTCAGACGGTCCTGATGTCGTATCGCCTCCGCAACATTGCCCCATGTATCCCCAGTGGACGGGCATCGCATTTCTGCGGTCTCCATTCCGATTTGCGGCGCTTCCGACTGCAAACATTTTTTCGGCTGGTCTTCGCAGCCATCCCGCCTGCTTCACACAAACGTTCGCGTTATATCGGATTTCCGCTGAGCGTTCCCGTCTTGAACGAGGCCCTCCTTCCCAGCGACTCGCCTGAATAGGTTTTGACACGGTCAATGCCAGCAGTGAATCCCCGCTCGCGTTGCAACCAACGACTGTATTGCAGCTGATTCCTGGCGATTCTGCAGCTCCGGCCCTAATCGAATAAGCCATCGCAGGTACCGAACCATCCGTTACATCGGTGTTGTGCGTTGCTTTACTCAGGTCGGCTTGCTCGGGATGAACCTCGCTGGCGTAGCGAGATCCAAGGAAAGGCGTTATGAAAGACATGCTGTTTGTACGACGAGCGATGCTCGTGTGCTTTGCGGTATTTGTTGCTCTGTTCCGACCGCCAGATCTTCTTGCACAGAACGTTATCTTCAGCGGGACCGTCGAAGATTCAGCCGGCCGCGTCATCGTTGGCGCACAAGTAACCTTGCACACTTCCTCCGGAGCCGTGGTTACTGCACGCACCGACGCAGCAGGCTATTTCTTCTTGTCAACTGGAGCACGTGGTCCGGCGACGCTCACCATCGAGGCTCGAGGTTTTGAGATCCTCACGAGGGAAATCGCATTAAGCTCCGCGCAGCAGGAGCAAAACTTCACCTTACGCATCGCCGGGGAGCAACAAACCGTAACGGTGACGGCATCGACAGGCTATACCGCAACCGAAGCCAGCAGCGGAACGAAGATGGACCTGCCGCTGATGGAGACGCCCATCAGTGTGCAGGTCATTCCTCAACAGGTACTCAAGGACCAGCAGATCGTCAATCTGATCGATGCGATCACCAATGTAAGCGGCGTGGCGCCCACCAACGACTCTTACGGAACCTCCGACAGCTTCTCGATTCGAGGCTTTGACGCCGCCGCTCTCATCTATCAGGACGGCCTGCGGCTCGACGAGTATTCGGATTCTGGATTCGCCCAGGACATGGCGAATGTCGAGCAAGTGGAAGTAGTAAAGGGACCAGCTTCGGTGCTCTACGGGCAAGGAGAACCCGGCGGCCTCGTCAATATCATCACCAAAAAGCCTCGCCCCAACCGCTTCGATTCGTTTCAGCAGCAGTTCGGAGGGCACGGGTATTACCGGGCGATCGCGGATGTCAATCAACCCCTCGTGGACAGACGCCTTTATTCACGTCTGGTATTCGATGGCCTTAGTTCGGATTCTTTTCGTAATTTCATCCACACCAACGAACTTAGCTTCTTTCCATCGCTGAAGTGGCAGCTCTCGGACCTGGCCGACTTAACTTTACAAGGCTCTTATCAAACGGGCTCAGATTACACCGACAACGGAATCCCATTCCAATCCTACCCGGTGAATGGTTCGCAAATTGTAGCGATAGGTTATCCAGCGCCGGTTATCCGGAGCAGTAACTTTGTCGATTACGGCTCGAACAAGGTTCATACCCGGCAGTTCGACATCAAACCTTTTCTCACAATCCATCTTGGTGAAAATTGGCCGCTCAGAATTATCTACAAATATGCCTACATCACTACCCCTCCCACTTCCGGTCAGCTCTATCCCGGCCTGGACGAAGTGTACGTAGGCAACGCTGACTCGAAAGGAGACCTGGCGCGATTTGGCTTCGTTACCGATTATTTTCACCACCGAACCAATCAGGTCATCGCCGATCTGCCGGGCAGCTTCACCATTGGCAAGGTAAAGAACACTGTCCTCGTGGGATTCGATTACTCGAAGGATACGGGAGCCTATGACTACAACACAGTGTTTCCGGCAACGATCAACATTTTTAACCCGGTTTACAACCAGCCCATCCCGCCACCAGATCCATCGGGGCAAGGTTGGAACACGCTCGGTTACATCGCCTATGGCGCTTATGCCCAGGACCTTGTTCAGTTACCGTGGCACATATTTGTCCTTGCGGGCGTACGAATGAACTGGGCGTACGCCTACGAGAACTATGCCGGAGCCTATGTCGGTAACAGTGCAGTGCATGAAAGGCCAACAAATCCCCGCGGTGGCCTGCTGTGGCAGGCCGATGACCACGTCAGCTTGTACAGTTCCTATTCTTCAAACTACGGAGATTCGGCCCTCGGCCAAAATGCCCCAGGGCAGAAGTTTCTGCCGCCTGAGTCGGCCAATCAGGTTGAATTCGGCGTCAAGACTGAATGGTTGAACAGACGGCTAACTGCTTCGACCGCGGTCTATCGCATCTTCAAGCACAACGTTCCCGCTCCCGATCCATCGAACCCGGCCCTGGTCATCGCCATCGGCACAGCGCGGACTCAGGGGATCGAATTCGACGTGGCAGGCCAGGTCACTCGCGATCTTCGCGTTATTGCCAGTTATTCCAACTTCCAGTCGGTCATTACGAAAGATACGAATGTGCCCAGTCAGCAGGGATTGCCTTTCGGCAGCGTTCCTCATTTCACGGAGAGTTTCTGGACGACGTGGGAGCCGCAGGAAGGTCCTGTGCGTGGATTTCGCCTCGGCGGTGGTGTGGGTGGGCACTCCGGTGAGCAAGCATACCAGACGGTGTATGACGTCAATTACAACCCGTTGGGTTTTGAGGCAGACAAGATCGGCTCCTACGCAACGCTCAACCTGATGGGTGGTTATCAGCACAACTGGGACAGAAAGAGCCTTTCAATCCAGATGAACATCGAGAACCTCCTCAATAAGCATTATTTCAGCAATGTCAATCCTGCTCAGGGCTTGCCGGGAGGGCCATTCAACATCATTCCAGCTATGGAATTCAGGTTTTAGACGCGACAGGAGCATTGAACCATGCGCAGCAAATTTCAGATTCGGGCAGTCATCAATCTCGTTCATCGCTGGACGGGCCTGTCGATCGCGCTCTTTCTTGTCATCGTTGGCATCACGGGAACCATCCTTGCCTTTGGCACGCAAATCGACCGTCTACTGAATCCTGAGTTGCACGCCGAAGTACAGCCGGGAAAAGCTCCGCTTCCACTCGCAGCATTTGCTGAGATCGCTGAAGCCGCTTATCCACACCTCAAAGCCGCCTATTACTCCGTTGAAGGGGATCAGGTAACAATGATGATGCGGGCGCGAACCAATCCCGTCACGGGCCAGCTATTCCCACTGGACGTCTCGCATCTCGTCCTTGATCCCTGGACCGGAAAGATTCTCGGATCGGGCCCCATGGAGAGCAACTGGCGGGATGCGGCCCCTTTGCGCCAGCGCATTCTGCCCTTTGTCTACAGTCTTCACACCTCGCTCGCCATGAACACAAGTTGGGCGTGGACATTTGTCGGCGTCATCGCACTCATCTGGACCATCGACTGCCTGATCGCGATCTGGCTTACTTTTCCGTATAGTTCCGGCCCATTCTGGGTTCGATTCCGGCAAGCGTGGCTCATCAAGTGGAATGCCAATTCCGCTCGCATCCACTTTGATCTCCATCGTGCCAGCGGCCTCTGGCTCTGGCCATTGTTGTTCATCTTCGGATGGTCCAGCGTGATGCTGGGCCTCCGTCAGGTTTACGAGCCCGTTACCCACGCGCTGTTTGACTATCAAGGTGTCAATGATGGCATTGGCGCGCAGATTCTTCCCAAGCCGATTGAAACTCCCAAGCTCGACTGGCGGGCCGCTCAGGCTGCAGGAGAACGCATCATGGCCGAGCAGGCCCACCTCCACAACTTCACCATCGAGCGCCCATACGGCATGGCTTACGTCTGGGAGTATGGCGCTTACTCGTATGCGGTCCGCTCCAGCATTGATTGGCGCGGTCGCGGCTGGGACACAACCATTCTTATCGATGGGAGCACAGGGCGGCTTCGTGAGCTCGACCTGCCTCGAGGCCAGCACCTCGGCAACACCATCTCCACGCTGCTATGGGGGATTCATTACGGCGACTTGCGTGACTGGCTCTTTTTCCGCATCGCTATTGGCATCTTCGGCCTGGTGCTCGCGATGCTCTCGTATACCGGCTTCGCCATCTGGTGGAGAAAGAGGAAAGTCCGCCGCATCCCAAGGCAAGCGCAAGCGGCCGTGGTTCTCGCGCTGATCGCGGTCGTCGGAACTGCAAGACAGGCAGACGCCCAGCCGGCAGTGCAGCCCGTGCATCTTCGCTTTGCCGGGCGTCTTGGCGGGCAGGAGTTTTCCTGCGGCAAGCAGTATGCCGGAATCGGCACCAAGCCGGTCACCGTGACGCCCGCTGATTTGCGCTTCTTTATCTCTGATGTTGCGTTGATTGACAAAAGCGGCAAAGCAGTGCCGGTCAATCTCGATCAGGATGGAACCTGGCAATACCAGAATCTGGTGCTTGTCGATCTTGAAAACGGAAAAGGCGGCTGCCGGAACGGTAATGAACCAATGCATGAGGAAATTACTGGCAGCGTTCCCGCAGGCAATTACACGGGGCTGCGCTTCACGGTAGGCGTGCCTTTCGCACTCGATCACGTAGACGCGTCTACCGCGCCTGCGCCTTTGAACTTTACGGCGATGAACTGGGTGTGGCAGGCGGGTTTCAAGTTCATCCGCGCGGAATTGGTGGTAGTCCACGAGAACGGAGCGGGAGAGCCTTCCCCTGCGCCTGCCTCGTCGATCCCCGCCTCGAACTCCGTGCCGAAAGGCAGAGATGAAATGCGCTCCGGCGGATTCCCCATTCACATCGGCAGCACAGGATGTGCGTCTTCATCGAAAACCACACCCCCGACAGAAGAGTGCAAACATCCCAATCGCATCGAGGTTACACTGACCGTCTTCGATTCCACTCAGGACCGGGTGATCTTCGACGTAGACAAAGTCGCAGCGGGTTCTGACGTGACCACCAATTCGCCTGGAACCGCTCCCGGATGCATGTCCGGCGAGCAGGACCCGGATTGCGCACCTGTCTTCAAAGCGCTGGGTCTTCCCTTTGGCGACCAACCTGG
>Ga0335073_10013435_pt1 | contig 11477 bp, 9 predicted proteins | sample Lox_Sample_22_FD_207093 | JGI IMG/M metagenome (GOLD analysis project Ga0335073, IMG submission 207093) | Soil microbial communities from Loxahatchee National Wildlife Refuge, Florida, United States - Lox_Sample_2.2 | ecosystem: Environmental > Terrestrial > Soil > Wetlands | place: USA: Florida... | reverse complement strand
GCCCGGCCAGGAACTGCCCGGCGGGCCCGGTCTGGCCGAGACGCACCATGGCCAGCAGCAGCAATGCCCGTATCCAGGGGATGAGGTAGTGCGGAGAGGCGAGCCGCCGGGCCAGCAGATCGGCGGCCTGGAATGCGGCCAGTGCCTCAGAGTCGCGATTTCGCGTCATCTCAAGTGCCCCGCGGACGAAGCGGATCGTGGCCGCCAAAGCGGGCTGGGCAGCTTGGTCGCCTAGAGCGCGTTCGGCGACCTGGAGCCACGGCTCGGCCTCCTCCAGTTTTGCCTGCCAGGTCAGCATGCCTGCGAGGATCGAAGCAACGAAGCCGAAGGCCGGGTCGTCGGTCCAGCCGTGCCGCTCGGCCAGCTCGGCCGCCTCCGTGCCGAGCTCGGCCGCCCGCGCGAACGAGTGGTAGACCTCGTGCAGCGCCTGGTGGGCCAGGCCGGTGAACTCCAGGTAAGGCCGCCCGATCCGGCGGGCCAGCGCGACGCCGCTTCCCAGGTGCCGCGCTGCGTCGTCGGGTGCGGCTGCCCAGAACTCCGTGCCGCCGAGGCTGATCAGCGCCAGCGCGCTCAGGTCCGCGCCGAGGCCTGGCCGCGCCGCGTCCGCGACTTCGGTCATGGCCTGCAGTTCCCGCGCGTCGGTGGCCACGGCCGGCAGGTTCCCGCGCTGGCGGTCTAGCAGCAGCCGGACCATCCCGAGCAGCAGTCGCCCGTATTCTCCCCGGCCGGCCGGTACCGATCCTGAGTGCTGTCCGGCCAGGGCCAGGTACCGCTCCGCGGCCTCCAGCGACCCCTGCGCGAGCTCATCCGCCGCAGCCACCACCGCCAGCCCGGCATCCGCGGCGGGCATGCCGGCCGGGAACCCGGCCAGCAGCTCATGCACGGTCGCGGCCTGCCCGTCCAGATGAAGGGCCGGCCAGTGACCGGCCAGCATCCGGGCAGCGAGATCCCAGTCCCCGGCGGCCTGGGCGTGCCGGATCGCCTCCACCGCGAACCCGTGCCCGGCGAACCATCCCGTGGCAGCCCGGTGCAGCGCGGTGAACTCGCCCGGCTCGGTGCGGCGCAGCTCCAGCGCCAGCAGCCCGGCGAACATCTGGTGGTAGCGGAACCAGGTTCGTGCCGGGTCCAGCGACACCACGAACGCGTTGGCCTCCTCCAGGTCCAGCAGCACCCGCTCCCCGCCCTCGTCCCCGGTCAGCAGGTCGGCCAGCTCGCCGTTCACCCGGTCCAGCACGCTGGTGCGCAGCAGCAGCCGCCGCACCGCCTCGCTCTGCCGGTCCAGCACCTCGGCCAGCAGATATTCGGCCACCGTCCGCTCGGTGCCGGAGAACCCGGCCGCGAACTGCTCCGGATCGCGGTGCTCGGCCAGCGACAGCGCCGCAAGCCGCAGCCCCGCCGCCCACCCCTCGGTCCGCTCATGCAGCACTCCCAGGGTGGATTCGGGCAGCTGCACCCCCGCCGCGGCATACAGCTCCCCCGCCTCGGCCAGGGTGAACCGCAGATCGGGTTCGCGGATCTCGGCCAGCTGGCCCTCCAGCCGCAGCCGGTGCAGCCCCAGGCGCACATCGTGCCGGGTCACCAGCACGAACCGCAGATCCTGCGGCGCCCGCATCACCAGCAGCTCCAGCTGCCGCAGCGCGTCCGGACCCAGCTCGTGCACGTCGTCGATCATCAGCCAGACCCGGTCATCCAAGGGGGCCAGGTCCTTCAGCAGCCGCTCGGCGATCGCCCACCCGTCCAGATCCGGCGCCGCCGTCACCGCCTGCACCAGCACCGAGCCCGGGGCCGTCTGCCGCAGCGCCCCCAGCACCGACAGCCAGAACTGCTGCGGATCACGCTCACCGCGCCCGGCCGCCACCCACGCGGCACAATCGGCCAGCCCGGCCTGGCTGATCCACGATCGCAGCAGCACCGTCTTACCGCTGCCCGGCGGCGCGGACACCACGATCACCCGGGCCGGCGCCGCGAGCCGCCCGAACAGCCTGGGCCGGGACACGACACCTCCCGCACCAGGACCAGCGATGCCGCCGGCAACAGCGTCCGACCCGGCAGCGGACCCCATGGTCCCCATCATCGCACCACCCCTGCCGGCATGGCCGCAGGTACCGGACGTGGACACATGCTGATGGGCGGCCTGGGCCGGGCTTGCCGGGTTTTGGTGCACCGGCCAGACAGGGCATGGTCGCGCGGATGTTTCTATATCCCCGGCGGACCCGCGCTGGGGTCAGCCGGCCTGGCGGGGCGGGCCGTTCCCAGGGGTGGCGCAGGCCGGCGGCGAGGGGGCGGGCGTCGTCTTCCAGCTCTAGAGGCGGGACCGAATTGCTCCGGGAACGAGGAGGTGACCCATTCATGACCAACAATTACGGCCAAACTCCTGTCCGGCTGGCGCGCCTCATCGAAATTATGATGTGGCCCAGTTCTTTGCAGATCTACCAATGGATTAATCACGGTGGCTTCCGCCTGCGCGGTCACCGAGTTCCCCACGACGGCCAACGGCAAGGCGCAGAAGTTCCGGATGCGGAAGATCGCAGCCGCTGAGGCCGCCGCGGACCCAGCCCGGGGCTCCGGACCAGGCCGGGCCGGTGCTGAGCTGACCCGCTCAGGCGGCGGCCAGCGCGTGCACGCTGCATACCGCGTGGTCGTAGCCGGAGATCCCGCCGCCGGTGCAGTGCGTGAGCCCCACCTGCGGGCGGTGGGCCAGGCCGGTGTCCGCGCCGCTGAGGTGCCGGGTGACTTCCACCACCTGGGCCACGCCGGTCGCGCCGAGCGGGTGCCCGCGGGCTAGCAGGCCACCGCCCGCGTTGACCGGGTGGGCGCCGCTGCGTTCGGTCACCCCGTCGCGCAGCAGCCCGGGCGCCTCCCCGTACCCGCACAGCCCCAGTGCCTCGTAGTACAGCAGCTCCGCGATCGTGAACGCGTCGTGCAGTTCGATCACGCCCAGGTCGGCGGGGGTGATGCCGGCCTGCGCATAGGCCTGGCCCGCCACCCGGGCGGTGAGGTCCTCGCGGCTCAGGTCGTGCCGCCCGGTCGTGCCCGAGCTGACCACCGAGGCGGCCACGCGCACCGGGCGGCGGCCCGGGCCGGGGGCCGGCCGCTGGCTAGACACCAGCACCGCCGCGGCGCCGTCGCCGCTCCCGCAGCATTGCAGCAGCGTGAGTGGGTCGGCGATCGGCCGGGAGCCCAGGACGTCGTGCAGCGGGGTGGGGGCGCGGAACTGGGCGTGCGGGTTCAGCGCGCCGTTGGCGTGGTTCTTGACCGACACGCCGGCCAGGTCCTCGATGGCGGCTCCGGTCTCGTGCATGTAGCGCTGGGCGCGCATCGCGTACGCGGCGGGCATGGTCAGGCCCTGCGCGACCTCCGGGTCGGCCTCGTTGAGCTGGAGCGTGCCGCCGCCGAACACGGACAGCTGTTCCACCCCGAGCACCAGTGCGGTGCCCAGCTGGCCGGCCCGGATCGCGCTGACCGCCAGGTGCAGCGCGACCGCCGAACTGGAGCAGGCCGCCTCCACGTTGTACGCGGGCCGTCCGGTCAGACCCAGCCGGGCCGCGACGCGGTGCGCAGGCAGCATGCCGCCGTAGACGTTGCCGCAGTACACGGCGTCGATGTCGGCCGGGGCCGCGCCGGACTCGGCCAGCGCTGCGCGGGCGGCCGGGGTAGCGAGATCTTCCAGCGTTCGGTCCGGGTAGCGGCCGAACGGGATGATCCCGGTCCCGTGGATGTACACCTCGGTCATGCCGGCTCCTCCTGCTTCCGGAATGCCCAGCCCAGCAGCGGGTCCGGCGGCGGCCGCAGCTCGGTGGTGACCACCTCGACCGGATCCCCGATGGCCACCTCGGGGCCGGTGAGCCGGCCGCAGACACGCAGCCCGCCGGGGAAGTCGGCGTAGCCGATCCGGTACGGCACCGTGGCCGTGCGGCTGGCCACCCGGACCGTGCTGAACGCGTACAGGGTGCCCGGCTGCGGTACCTCTTCGGTGGCCAGCCTCTCGGCGTTCCAGCAGGCCGGGCATGTGGCCACGGCGGGGAAAGTCAGCGTGGCGCAGCGCGGGCACCGGGTGGCCAGCAGCTGTCCCCGGCCGTCCGGCCGGGGACGCCACGAGTCCGGCAGCAGCCGCGCCGGCCGCCCTGCCGGGCCTGGGCCAAGATGCCCGGGCTCAGCCGCCGAAGACGTCGAAGGCATGCCGGCCCAGCGTGAGGTGCTCGTACTCGGCTTCCAGCGCGCGCAGCGTGCGCCCGCCCACCAGGTCCAGGTAGTCGTCCTGGGTGTCCGGGCCGAACACATACTTCTCCAGGTAGGCATCCAGCCCGCTGCGGTCACCCCGGCGGAACCCGGCGGTGGCCCGCACGTAGGCCTCGATGTGCCCGGCGTCCTCGGCGTAAAAGCCGTGCGAGGCGTACGGGTGCGAGCCGTACGGGGCCACCACGACCGCGTCCGCGTACGGCACCGAGGTCATGACGGGATTGGCCCGGATCCTGGCGTTCGGCACCAGCCGCTCCACGGTGAGCGCGACCCGGTCCGCGGCCCGGGCCATGATCCGGTCCCCGAACCTGGCCCCGGGATGCTGCCCGTTGCCGTACGAGTCGGCCCAGCCCAGGTGCAGGAACGCCCAGTCGGGTGAGATGGCCGGCACGGCCACGTACTCTTTGCCGTCGCCGAGCGGGCTCGGGAACACCTTGAGGTCCGGGTTCAGGTCCACGATGCTGCTGCCGATGCCGCCCCGCCAGGCCATGAACTCCTGGCCCATCGCCTTGGCCTGCAGCCCGGCGTACAGGATGTACTCCGAGCTCTCCCACAACTCGACCTGCTCCCTCTCCACCATGGTGCGGAAGCAGCTACCCAGCGGCGCGTACAGTTCCGCGCCGCAGTACGGAGCGATGAGCTTGCGCACCACCCCGGCGCCGAGCAGCAGGTCGATCTCCAGGCCTCCAGTGGCCGAGCCGATGACGGTCAGGTCTTTCTTGCCCTGCCGGATCAGCTCGCGGACCAGCGGCATCGGGTGGTTGGCGGTGACGAAGCCACCGATGGCGACGGCCTGCCCGTCGGAGATCTGAGCCACCACCTCGCGCGCGCTGGTGACCACTTCGCGCCGCGGCGGCGGGCCGTCCGGCAGCTCGATCGGGCCGGCTTGCAGTGTCTGCGCTCCTCGACTCATTTCTGGAGTACGCCCTTCCGGTCGATCGCGGTGCGGAGGATCCTGAGTTCGGTCGCTGACGGCGGCGCGATGTCCACGAAGTGCGGCGAGCGGACGATGTCCCAGCTCGTGTGCTCGGCTACTTCCTCCTCGGTGTGCCCGGGGAACAGGCCGGCCAGGGCGGCGGTCTGGTCCGGTCCGGAGAAGTCGAACACGCACCGTGGGCTGACGATGAACTGCGGTCCGTTGCCCATCAAGTCTTTCTCCCGGTACGTCTTCGGGCCGGGCATCGAGACGTAGTCGGACGCCATGACGAACCGCTGCCGGTCGTGCGCGGTCATGAACACGTACGCGTCCCGGACCGTGGTCACGTCGTTGATGCCCACGCTGCCCGGCCCGCGGAACGTGAAGTGGCCGTCTTTCCCGGTGCCGATCAGGTTCGCGTTGCCGTGCCGGTCGACCTGGATCCCGCCGACGAAGAATTTGTCCGCGAAGAAGTACTTGTTGGTGGAGCGCCAGCGGTCGGTGTTCTCGTAGTAGTCGCGGCCGCCCGGCGGCCCGTAGTGGTTGAACGTGTCGTGATGCTCGAAGTAGGCCTCGGCCCAGCCCATGATCCGGTAGTCCACCGAGGTCTTGGGCAGCTCGTCCACTTCGACGTCGGCCACGTTGCACAGGAACGCGCCGCCGCCGAGTTGGAGTTTGAGGTTGGGGGCGTGCATCTTCTGCGCGAGCATGGTGGCGGCGAACGAGATCTCGGTGTGCGCGCCGGAGCAGATCCGGTCGGTGTCCCTGATCTGCCGGGCCAGGAAGACCGCCATGGTCTCCTTCCAGCTGGCCGGCTGGGTATCGGCCGGCTGGGCGCCCGCCGGCTGGCCGGTGGTGGCATCAGCAGTCGCGGTCACGGTTCCTCCTCGGTAGGTGGGCGGCGGGCAGGTTCAGCGGGTACTGACCCATACCGACTTCTCCTGGGTGAGGGCCTCGATGATGGCGAAGCCCATCTCGCGGCCGTGCCCGCTGAGCTTGTAGCCGCCGTAGGGCGAGGCGGAGTGCACGTTGCCCCAGCTGTTGATCCAGACGTTGCCCGCCTTGAGCAGGCCCGCCACCCGGATGGCCCGGCCCACGTCGCGGGTGAACACGGACGCGGCCAGCCCGTAGCGCACGTCGTTGGCCAGCGCGACGGCTTCCTCCTCGGCACCGAACCGCAGGACCGCCAGCACTGGCCCGAACACTTCGTGCTGCGCGAGTTCGCTGCCGTTGTCCACGTCGTCGAACACGGTCGGCTCGAAGAACAGGTCGCTGTCCAGGCCGTCGACCTGGCGGGTGCCACCGCCGGCCAGCAACGTGGTGCCCGCGTCCCGGGCCCGGCTGACGAACCCCTGCACCCGCTTGAGCTGCTCGGCGTCCAGCAGCGGGCCGAGCGTGGTGGCCGGGTCCATCGGGTCCCCGATCACCGTCTGCTTCTCGATGAGCCCGAGTAGCCCGCTCACCACCTGGTCGTGCAGGGACTCGTGGATCAGCAGCCGGGAGCCGGCCGTGCAGACCTCGCCCTGGTTGGTGAAGATGGCGGCGTACGCCATGGCCACGGCCGACTTGAGGTCGGCGTCCTCGAACACGATCGTCGGGCTCTTGCCACCCAGCTCCAGGGTGACCGGGACGACCCGGTCCGCGGCGGCCCGCTGGATGGCCTGCCCGGTCTCCACCGAGCCGGTGAAGGCGATCATGGCGACATCAGGGTGGGCGCACAGCGCCGCCCCGGCGTCGGGTCCGTAGCCGGGCACCGCGTTGATCACGCCCGGCGGGAAGCCGGCCTCGTGGGCCAGCTTGACCAGGGCCATCGGGGACAGCGGGGCCTGCTCGGCCGGCTTGAGCACGACGGTGTTCCCGGCCACGACGGCCGGGGCGATCTTCCAGATGGCCTGGAGCAGTGGGTAGTTCCACGGGATGATCCCGGCCACCACGCCGTACGGCTCGCGGACCGTGTAGTTCAGGAACCGGCCGGGCACGGGTACGGTCTGGCCGCCGATCTTCCCGGCCCACCCGGCGAAGTACTCGATGGCCTCGGGGGCCGAGCGCAGGTCCACCTTGCGGCTGACCGTGATCGGCTTGCCCATATCCCGGGTCTCGATCTCAGCCAGCACGTCCGCGTGCTCGGCCACGGCGCGGGCCAGCGCGTACAGGTACCCGGCGCGCCGGGCCTGGCTGGTGGCCGCCCAGCCGGGCGCCGCCTCGCGGGCGGCCGCCACCGCCGCGTCCACGTCGGCCGTACCGGCACAGGCCACGCGGCCGATGACCGCGCTGGTGGCCGGGCTGGTCACCTCGATGGTGGCACCGGAGGCGGCAGGCCGCTCCTCGCCGCCGATGAACAGGCCGTAGTCGTAACTCATCTCGTGTCCTCCTCAGCCGGGCAGCGTCTGCAGGCAGCTCATCGCCCGGTCGGTCATCTCCTTGAGGGACTGCGTGAAGCACCCGTCCACGCTGCGCAGGAACTGCCGGACCTCCTTGTCCGCGCTGAGCTGACGGGCGAAGTCGGCGAACTCGCCGTCGAAGTCGATGCGCTCCACATACGTGTCGCCCAGCACCCATTTCTCGATCCCGCGCAGGCCGCCGATGCCGCCGGCCACCTTGGCCAGCAGCGGGCCGTACTCCTCGTTGAGCTGCCGGAGCGTGTCGTGCGCGCCGGGTGCGATGGTGAGCTGGAACATGTAACAGGTCATCGAGCTCCTTCGCGGGCTGGGGCTGGCGGGCTGGGCTGGGTGGCGGCGGACTGGTCCGCGCTGGCCGGGCCGGCGCCGAACCGGGCGCGCAATTCGCGGCGCAGGATCTTGCCGACCGAGCTGCGGGGCAGCTCGTCCACGATGAGGAACCGGCGGGGCACCTTGTACGCCGCGAGACCTTGCCGGCAGTGCTGGTCCAGTTCGGCCTCGCTGACCTGCGCACCGGCCCGCAGCACCACCGCGGCCCACGGTTTCTCCCCCTTGATCTCGTCGGCCACGCCGAAGCACGCGCACATCGCGACGTCGGGGTGAGACTGCAGGACGTCCTCGACCTCCGCGGGGTACACGTTGTAACCGCCGGACAGGATCACGTCCTTGGCCCGGTCCACGATGTAGTAGAAGCCGTTGGCGTCGCGGCGAGCCAGGTCGCCGGTGTGCAGCCAGCCGCCGTGCAACGTGGCCTCGGTCTCGGCCGGGCGGTTCCAGTACCCGCCCATGATCTGCGGCCCGCGCGCGATGAGCTGGCCGACCTCGCCCTCGGGCACCTCGGCGTCGTCGGCATCCACGATCCGTACCTCGGTCAGCGGGTACGGCACGCCGCAGGACAGCTCGGGCGTGTCACCGAACCGCAGCGTGGCGGTGAGATTCCCGGCCGCCTCGGTGATCCCGTAGCAGTCCAGGATGCGGCAGCCGAAGATGCGGCGGAACTCCGCACGGACCCGGGTCGGCAGTGGGGCGCCGGCGCTGTAGGCGACCTGCAGCGCGGACAGGTCCAGGCTGGCCACGGCCTGCTCGTCCAGCTGGCACAGCATCGCGTACGTGGTGGGCACTCCGGCGCACAAGGTGGCGCGGCGCTGCGCGAGCAGCGTGGCGAACCCGGGTGGGTCGAAAACTGGCTGCACGACCATGGTGGCCCCGGCGACCAGCAGGCCGCCCATGATGATGTTGCCCGGGTACAAGTGCACCAGCGGCAGTGCCTGCACCAGCACGTCGTCCGGGCGCATCTGCAGGTGGTTGGCGGACAGCACGGCCTGCATGGCCAGCGAATGGTGGCTGTGCACGATCCCCTTGGACCGCCCGGTGGTTCCTGAGCTGTAGGGCAGGATGGCAGTGGCCTCGTCGCCGGGATAGGGCAGGTCACGGGGCGCGGTCGTGAGCAGGTCGGCCAGGGCGTGCGTTTCCGGCTGCACCCCGCCCCGGCCGGGGGCCGCCGTGGTAATCACGGCGCGCACTGCCGTGCCGCTCAGCGCCCCGGCCAGGCCGGCCAGCAGGTCAGGCGTGGTGACCAGGGCGGCCGCGCCGGAGTCGGCCAGCAGGTATTCGACCTCGTGCGGGGTGAACACGCTGTTGATCGGGTTGGCCACCAGCCCGGCCCGCATCGCGCCCAGGTAGCAGGTGACATAGGACACCGAACTCGGCAGGTACAGGCTGACCCGGTCTCCGGGCCGGAAGCCGAGGTCGATCAGGGCGGCCGCGAACCGGCACGAGCTATCCCGGAGTTCGGCGTAAGTGAGGCTTTCCGCCCCCACCACGCAGGCCAGGCGGCTCCCGTGCCGTTCCGCATTGCCGTCCAGGGCACGCACCAGGCTGGCCATGAGGCACCTCCCCGTACCTCGGGATATTATGGAATCACACTAACCTGGTATCGTAGTACCATGTCAAGGAGAAGCCTGGCCACGCCACCGGGGCGGGCCGCACCTCGGGCAGACTGGGGAACGTGACGAGATCGCAGCGTGGCCCGAACGGACGGGTGAACAGCAACGGGCGGGCCGATGAGCAAGCCACGATGGCCGCACCGGCGCCGCCCGCCGAGCTCTCCGAACTCGAAGTCGCGTTGCTGGCCTTGCTGAGCATCCGGCCCATGACCGGCTACGAGATCTACCGGCGCAACGCCCGGGCGCTGGAGCCGTGGTGGGAAACCCCCAGAACGCAGATCTACCCGAAGCTCCGTGAGCTAGAAAGTCGCGGTCTTATCGAGCACGAGCAGGTGGTGCAGGAAGGCAAGCCGAACAAGCGGCTGTATTCGCTGTGCCCGCCCGGCGCCGAGGCGCTCGCGCACTGGCTGGGCGGCGCTGTCGCCGTGCCGGAGATGCGCCACCACATGATGATGCGCCTGTTCCTCGGGAACCTGATGCCGGTACGGCAGATGTGCGACCTGCTGGACGCGTACCGCGACCGGATGGCCGCACGGGCACAGTCGCTGCGCATCGCCAAGGAACGGTTCGCCGGCTCGCTCAGCGGGCCGTACCGGACCAGCGTGTTCTTCGAACTGCTCAGCCTGGACCACCTGATCGCCATGACCGATCTGGAAGTGTCCGGCACTGACAAGGCGCTGGCCGCGCTGCGCCGTGACGACCTGGACCGGGCACTGTCCAGCGCCGAGCAGGCAGGTGAACTGCTGGACGCGATCCGCGACGTCAGCTAGCTGCGGGCCGGGTCGATCTGCGGCCACCCGGCCGGAGCCGCATCGACTGCCCGCTCCAGCCCGCGGGCCGGTTCCCGGCACTGGTCAGGTGGGCGCGGACCTGTGGGTGCCGAGAACGCAGATGGGCCTGGTTCCAGATGAGAACGCAGATGGGCCTGGTTCCAGATGAGGGTGTGGTCGAGGAGCCGACCCGGGCGATCAGGAGGAAGATGAACCGCAGGCACCTCATCGGTGATCATCACGGCCGGGTGACTTGGAGAGCAACTCCGCTGGTCAGAGCCATGGACGGGATTCTCGGCAGGCACAGGCCAGAAACTACTTATCCGGTGGATGTGGCGCCCGGGTCCCGTGACGAGCCTGGCGGTACGCCCGGTGACGGTCGGCTTCACCGGGACGGCTTTCACCAGACAGCGAGCCCCCAATGACCGCAGACACTGAACACCACCACCGGGCGGTGGCATGGAGCGGGATCGGACGGCGCTGGGCGTCGGGCCTGGCGTTTGGCGTCATCGCCGGGATAATCCTGCTGGCCATCCCGGCCGTCTCACTCCTTGTCTTCCTGATCAGCGCCTGGCTGCTGCTGTTCGCCGTGATGGCGATATCGCTGGCGCTGCGGCTCCGCTCGGCCGCCCAGCCGGCTCACGGCTGGTACGCCAGGCCGCGGGGAGCCACATGACCCAGGGCCAGGACTACCGGCAGCGCCGGCAGGCCGGCCGGGCGCTGCGGCGCAGTGTCCCGCGGGGCGACCATGCCAGCTGGGCGCCTGCCCCGGACCGGCCTGACCCCCTGGAGCTGCTGGCTGAGAACAACCGCCTGCGGCTTTCTGACCTGGTCCCGGTGCGGTACGGGCGGATGCTGGCCTCGCCGTTCGCCTTCCTGCGCGGCTCGGCCGTGATCATGACTGATGACCTGGCCCGGACACCCGACACCGGGCTGCGCGTCCAGGCCTGCGGCGATGCCCATCTGGGTAATTTCGGCGTGTTCGCCACCCCGGAGCGCAACCTGGTCTTCGACGTCAACGACTTCGACGAGACGCTGCCCGGGCCGTGGGAATGGGACGTGAAGCGGCTGGCCGTGAGCGTGGTCCTGGCAGGCCGGAACCTGCGGATAGCGGGCCCGGACGTGACCCAAGTGGTACGCGGCACCGTACGCGCCTTCCGCGATCGGATGACCGAGCTCGGGGCGATGGGACCGCTGGAAGTCTGGT
>Ga0335073_10013434_pt1 | contig 11477 bp, 7 predicted proteins | sample Lox_Sample_22_FD_207093 | JGI IMG/M metagenome (GOLD analysis project Ga0335073, IMG submission 207093) | Soil microbial communities from Loxahatchee National Wildlife Refuge, Florida, United States - Lox_Sample_2.2 | ecosystem: Environmental > Terrestrial > Soil > Wetlands | place: USA: Florida... | reverse complement strand
TGTACCTTACGTTCAGCAGTTATTGTTAGCGTTTCAGAAGCTGCCAGGTTTTGCGAATGGGCCGCGACGATCCATCATCATCATTTGCCTCAGGTCGGGTACACGGCAGTTGAGCGCATGAATGCTTTCCGAGCGAGTTGGTGAATTTACAAAAGTTTGCTGGTACTTTGGGACTATGTGACAGAGGAGAGAGCTACGTAGAAGACAAGAAGAGGCTCTCTTGAAGTAGCAACGAGCATGAGAACCGGGTGCATCTAATAATTGAATGGTGGTGTTAGCGCACCCTCGACCAATTTTAGCGTGCCGGCCGCGTCGATGGGCAATAAGGGTGGGAGGGCATGGGATGACACGGTATGGGACGATGAGCAAAAATGGAGCTGAGAATGGCCTTGAAAGTTGGCTGTGTCAGTAAGAACGAAGAGTCACTTAGAGAAGTGAAAGAAAGATAGGTTCGTACGGTCGGCAGTCAGTTACAATTCGTATCAACTTCTTTCCTCTTCCTTCAATACGTTCGCAATCATGGTTTCGTACCCCGGCGCTGATTTCTGAGAGTCTGAGCTTGCGGTCGCCATCCAGGCCCACCTAAGCAGTATGGTGCCAAACCCGCTACAATAGACGCCAACGCCAACGCCAACGCCAACGTTCCTGCACTGTCCACTTCCTCCCTGCCAATTCCCTCTTCCCTCCCCTCAAGCCCCCCTGAGGCGTCGTTACCCTCACTCCTGCCAACTACCTTCCTACCATCACCAACTTTTTCTCCTCCGTCACAGCCAAGCCTGAACCGCCTTTTTCTTTCTTTCACTTCTTTCCAAAGCGACCGCCAGTTTTGACGGTTGCTGTTCCTTCGCTTTACTGCTCCAACTAAGCAAAGCCGTAGCCTGCGCCACCTTCGACAAAGGGGCCCTGTTGTTGAGGCAACCTCCTACCAACCCGCTCAGCTTCTCCCGGCCACCACAATCGATCACCACCTCCACTACCACCACCACACTCAACCTCCCGCCTCGATTCCCTCGTCGCTGCCGACGCGCTTCCTACTCGATTTGCCTTTCCACAACGCTTTGCCGCGCCATTTCCTTCGCTGAATCTTCCAAACTCACCAAACGCGCGCTCAGCTCTGCGGATCCCCTCGTTCTCCGTCACCGTAACCAAAACACTCAATAATCCTCACAAAAAGCCCCGCAAAACACTTGAATTGCATTTGATCAAGCCAATCGAGTGCATCAATGGTCATTTCGTGAGGTACGAATCTCCTCCACTACCCCTGGTTACAAAGGGTTTCAGAATCACCCTTCGCACACCACCCTACCACCGATCTCTAACTCTCCGAAATGTCACACTGACTTTGATCTTCCAGCCTGCCCACCGACGTCAATCCATCATGTCGGGTCACCCTCAAGGCGGTCATTACGATGACGCCTATGATCAGAACCCATACTATCAAGACGATCAAGGTTACTATGACCAAGGTCAAGAATATGCCCAGCATGGAGGCGGCGACGCCTACTATGATGATCAGTACGTTCACTCTCAAACATCGATGCTTGACGAGTCGTCATTGCCTGAGCCTTCCACTTGGTTTCCAATCTCACATCCTTTTAGGGGCTACTACAATGATCAGCATGGCAGCTATGCCCACGACGGCTACTACGATCAGAATGGTGGCTATGGCGATGAATACTATGACAACCAATACTACGACAATAATCAGGCTGCTGCTGGCCAGCAACACTATGGCAATAATGGTCAAGGCCCTCCTCGACGTCGCGGCCACGACTCGGAAGAAGAGTCGGAAACCTTCAGCGATTTCACAATGAGATCTGATATTCATCGCGCAGCTCAGATGGATTACTATGGACGTGGCGATGAGCGATACAACAGCTATAACGAAGGTGACTACGGCCGTGGCTACCGACCACCGTCCTCTCAGGTCTCATACGGCAACCGCTCGTCCGGTGCATCGACTCCGATTTACGGTATGGACTTTGGCAATGCTCTTCCTGCTGGCCAACGCTCTCGTGAGCCATATCCCGCCTGGACTGCAGACACTCAAATTCCAATCACCAAGGAAGAGATTGAAGATATCTTCCTTGAGCTCACAGCAAAGTTTGGTTTTCAACGTGACAGCATGCGAAACATGTACGATCACTTGATGACCCAGCTTGACTCTCGAGCATCCCGCATGAGCCCAAACCAAGCTTTGATCTCGCTCCATGCAGACTACATTGGAGGTGACAACGCCAACTACCGACGTTGGTATTTTGCTGCTCACCTCGACCTGGACGATGCTATCGGTTTCGCCAACATGAAACTCGGTAAAGCCAGCCGTCACACTCGCAAGGCCCGTAAAGCAGCAAAGAAACGAGCTCAGCAGAACCCACAAGACGAGCAACAGACTCTTGAAGCCCTGGAAGGTGATGAAAGCTTGGAAGCCGCCGAATATCGCTGGAAGTCTCGCATGAATCGCATGTCTCAGGCCGAACGAATCCGACAGATTGCTCTGTACATGCTTTGCTGGGGTGAAGCCAATCAAGTTCGATTCATGCCCGAACTTCTTTGCTTCATCTTCAAATGCGCCGACGATTATGTTTCTTCGGAAGCGGGACAGCGTTTCCAAGGTGAAGTTGAAGAAGGCACCTATCTCAACAATGTCATCACCCCGCTTTACCAGTATATCCGCGACCAAGGTTATGAAATTCAGGATGGCAAATACATTCGCCGTGAGAAGGACCACGCCAAGATTATCGGATACGACGACATGAATCAGCTCTTCTGGTATCCTGAAGGCATTGAGCGAATTGTCATGGAAGACAAGACCCGCCTGGTCGATGTTCCACCATCAGAGCGTTACCAGAAGCTGAAGGATGTTGCCTGGAAGAAAGCTTTCTTCAAGACATACAAAGAAACTCGCTCCTGGTTCCACATGCTCGTCAACTTCAACCGTATCTGGGTCATCCACGTCACTGTCTTCTGGTTTTATACCTCTTTCAACTCACCAACCCTTTACACCAAAGGATATCAACAAGAACTCAACCAATCTCCACATGCTGCCGCACATTGGTCTGCTGTTGGTTTGGGTGGTGCTGTTGCTTCCTTCATCATGATCTCAGCTACCGTCTGTGAATGGTTCTACGTCCCTCGTCGTTGGGCCGGAGCACAACATCTAACCAAGCGCCTGCTTTTCCTGCTCGGCATCTTCGCCCTCAACCTGGGTCCAAGTGTTTATATCTTTTTCATTCACCAGACCGGAGCGGTAGCCTTGATTCTGGGTATTGTGCAGTTCTTCATTGCTCTCTCCTCTTTCTTCTTCTTTTCCATCATGCCACTTGGTGGATTGTTTGGAAGTTACATGGCGAAGAACTCGCGTCGATACATTGCCAGCCAAACCTTTACGGCAAGCTACCCACATCTCAAGGGCAACGATAGATGGATGTCTTACGGACTCTGGATTCTTGTCTTTGGTGCCAAACTCTCGGAATCTTACTTCTTCCTGACTCTGTCATTCAGAGATCCTATCCGTATCTTGTCTATTCAGCCAGTCTTGCACTGCGTTGGTGATAAGATTATTGGATCGATTCTCTGCCATCAACAGCCGAAGATTCTGCTTGGTCTGATGTTCTTCACCGATTTGATTTTGTTCTTCCTCGATACGTATCTCTGGTACATTATCTGGAACACTGTCTTTTCGGTTGCTCGATCTTTCTATCTTGGTGTCTCGATCTGGACACCATGGAGGAACATCTTTTCACGTCTACCGAAGCGTATCTACTCCAAGATTCTTGCCACCACCGACATGGAAATCAAGTACAAGCCAAAGGTCCTCATCTCACAAATCTGGAACGCCATCGTTATTTCGATGTATCGAGAACATTTACTGGCCATCGATCACGTTCAGAAGCTGCTCTACCATCAAGTTCCATCAGAGCAAGAGGGAAAGCGTACGCTTCGTGCTCCTACTTTCTTCGTCTCTCAGGAAGATCATTCATTCAAAACTGAGTTCTTCCCAACCCAGAGCGAAGCTGAACGCCGCATTTCGTTCTTTGCCCAGTCATTGTCAACTCCGATTCCAGAGCCGGTTCCGGTTGATAACATGCCGACTTTCACGGTTATGATTCCTCATTACAGCGAGAAGATCCTTCTGTCTCTCCGAGAAATCATTCGTGAAGATGAACCATATTCCCGTGTCACCCTTCTTGAGTACCTCAAGCAATTGCATCCTCATGAATGGGATTGCTTCGTCAAGGACACCAAGATTCTTGCCGACGAAACCTCTCAATACGGTGGCGACTATGAAAAGAGCGAGAAGGATACTCAACGCAGCAAGATCGATGATCTTCCCTTCTACTGCATCGGTTTCAAGTCAGCAGCTCCGGAGTATACTCTTCGTACCCGTATTTGGGCCTCTCTTCGTTCGCAGACTCTCTACCGTACAATCTCCGGTTTCATGAACTACAGCCGTGCTATCAAGCTTCTGTATCGTGTTGAAAACCCTGAAGTTGTTCAAATGTTTGGTGGTAACTCCGACAAGCTTGAACGCGAACTCGAACGCATGGCTCGCCGCAAGTACAAGATCATCGTCTCCATGCAACGATATGCCAAGTTCTCCAAGGAGGAACGTGAGAACACCGAGTTCTTGCTTCGTGCCTATCCGGATCTACAGATTGCCTATCTTGACGAAGAACCACCGTTGCATGAAGGTGAAGACCCACGTCTTTACTCTGCTTTGATTGATGGTCATTCCGAGATCATGGAGAATGGCATGCGTCGACCCAAGTTCCGTGTTCAGCTCTCTGGCAACCCAATTCTCGGTGATGGTAAATCTGACAACCAGAACCATTGCTTGATCTTCTACCGCGGAGAATACATTCAGCTTATCGATGCCAACCAGGACAACTACCTCGAAGAATGCTTGAAGATTCGATCAGTGCTTGCTGAATTCGAAGAAATGAACACGGACAACGTTTCACCATATACTCCTGGCGTGCCTCCTACCAACACCAACCCGGTGGCCATTCTTGGTGCTCGAGAGTATATCTTCTCCGAGAACATCGGTATCCTTGGTGACGTCGCTGCCGGCAAAGAACAAACATTCGGTACTCTCTTCGCTCGTACTCTTGCTCAGATTGGTGGCAAACTCCATTACGGTCATCCTGATTTCTTGAACGGTATTTTCATGACCACTCGTGGTGGTGTCTCCAAGGCTCAGAAAGGTCTCCATCTCAACGAAGATATCTACGCCGGTATGAATGCGCTCATCCGTGGTGGCCGTATCAAGCATTGCGAGTACTACCAGTGCGGTAAAGGTCGTGATTTGGGTTTTGGATCTATTCTCAACTTCACCACCAAAATCGGTACCGGTATGGGTGAACAGATGTTGTCACGAGAGTACTACTATCTCGGCACCCAACTTCCTCTTGATCGATTCTTGTCGTTCTACTATGCTCACCCCGGTTTCCACATCAACAACTTGTTCATCATCCTTTCGGTCCAGATGTTCATGTTTACGATGATTAACCTTGGTGCACTTCGACACGAAACAATTATTTGTCGTTACAACAAGAATGCTCCGATCACGGATCCTCTCAAGCCAGGTGGATGTACCAACCTCGAGCCAATTATGGGATGGGTCGAACGCTGTGTCGTGTCTATCTTCATTGTGTTCTTCATCTCGTTTGTGCCACTGGTTGTCCAAGAACTTACGGAACGCGGTTTCTGGCGTGCAGCCACTCGTCTGGCGAAGCATTTCTCGTCTTTCTCGCCACTCTTCGAGGTGTTCGTCTGCCAGATCTACGCCAACTCTCTGCATACCGATTTGTCTTTCGGTGGTGCTCGCTACATCGGAACCGGTCGTGGATTTGCAACCGCACGTATTCCGTTCGGCATCCTCTACTCGCGTTTCGCCGGTCCTTCCATCTATATGGGAGCTAGGTTGTTGATGATGTTGCTGTTCTCAACAATGACCGTCTGGGGTGTTTGGTTGCTCTACTTCTGGGTTTCGCTGCTTGCTCTCTGCATCTCGCCGTTCCTGTTCAACCCTCACCAGTTTTCATGGAATGACTTCTTCATCGACTACCGAGAATATCTTCGCTGGTTGTCTCGAGGCAATACTCGCTCACACAGCGCCTCATGGATTGGGTTCTGTCGTCTCTCGCGAACCCGTATCACTGGTTACAAGCGCAAGGCTCTCGGTGACCCATCCTCGAAGCTGTCTGGAGATGTTCCGCGGGCCCACATTACCAACATTTTCTTCTCGGAAGTCATTGGTCCGCTCGTACTTGTTGCGGTCACACTTATTCCATACCTCTTCATCAACGCTCAAACCGGTGTCATCTCATCGAATCCAGGCAACTCAGACAAGACAATCCAGCCTACCAATGCTCTCATCCGCGTTGGAATCGTTGCATTTGCACCTATTGGCATCAACGCTGGTGTATTGCTCGGTTTCTTCGCCATGGCATGCTGTGCTGGTCCGCTTTTGAGTATATGCTGCAAGAAATTCGGTGCTGTTCTCGCTGCCATTGCACACGCCATCGCCGTCATCATGCTTCTCGCCTTCTTTGAGGTTATGTTCTTCCTCGAAGCCTGGAGCTTTTCTAAGGCACTGCTTGGCATGATTACAATCGTTGCCCTCCAGCGCTTCATCTACAAGTTGATCATTGCGCTCGCGCTCACCCGTGAGTTCAAGACCGACACCGCCAACATTGCTTGGTGGACTGGCAAGTGGTACACTCTCGGTTGGCACACCATTACTCAACCTGGTCGTGAATTCCTCTGCAAGATCACCGAGTTGGGTTATTTTGCCGCGGACTTTGTCCTCGGCCACATTCTGCTTTTCCTTATGCTTCCGGTCTTGTTGATTCCGTATGTCGACAAGTTCCACTCCGTGATGTTGTTCTGGCTCCGCCCAAGGTACGTCCCTCCCTTCTCTCGATCCCCCTAAGCTAACAGTGCCACAGCCGACAAATCCGGCCGCCAATCTACTCGCTGAAGCAGACGAAGCTGCGCAAGCGACGTGTGATCCGATACGCAATCCTGTACTTCATAATGCTGGTGGTGTTCGTGGTGCTGGTGGCGGGCCCGCTGATCGGCGGCCGCTACGTCAAGGGCTTCAGCATCCCCGACAACCTCGCCCAGCCCACCGGCCTCAACAACAACGACACCTTCTCGTCCGAGACCGGCACCGGCGTCAACGGCGGCATTGGCGCGGCTCCCGCCACCTCCGCGGCTGCGAGCACGGCGGCGCTCTCGGCGCGCGGCCTCTGGGACGTCAAGTATATGTAAAAGTGCAGCGATGGGTCCAAGGCCCGCGGGGGGTATAGAACGGCAAGGCGAAGATTGTCTTTTCGCACTTTTGGTGTAGGATGTTGCGATTGTGCAGCGGCTAATGAACATTCGAATTCGCCGTCCGTCGTTTGCGAGAGCTGTGCGAGGTGGATTTCAGGCCACAATGGCCGGATGGATGAACGGACGGTTGGTGTGACTGCTGCTAAGTGGCGTAATGAAAAGAGAGATGCACATATAGGGCGTTATTTGTCTGAAGGCAGTTTTCCTTCCGGATGGCGTCGGGTTGGTCGGTCTTTTTTCTTTTACAGAGGTTCTATGTAGGCCCTGTTACTAGCTACACATCATGGGTTGTAGAGTACATATGACTATGGTACACTCACTGGTTTTCACTTGCTACTTGATTCAATTTGTCTCGAACTGAGAGTGAAAAATGAGTGCCTTTGCAACCACGTTGTGGCTGCATCAACATACTAGAAGAAACGTGAAAAGGGAACAATTTGATGAAGTCACTGCGTCGTTATATTAATGCAGTAGATGATAAAATAATAGTTTCTACTCTATACATGTCGGTGAGCGTAGCACCAGAAGAAAAGCTGATCACAGTACGCTTTGCTATGCTACGCCACTATCAACCTTATAACCACCATGAACGCCATGCTGCCTTGTCATTTCGCAGACGGGCAAGGCGTGCTGATCGGGCTTTACAACATTATTATCACCCGCTAGGTACTGAATCGACTCTGCTACTTCCTCTTCTGCATAATTTTCGTGACAGCGTGCCTGATCTCGACACCAGCACGCTCAATCTCCTTCTTGCTGAGACCGGTAGTAAGGAAAACCTTGATAGCGGGCTTCGGCTGCCAGCGATCGTTCTCCTCACGCTGCGAGGAGCCCAGCTCAGGCGGAAAGGAGCGCAGCCGCGCCACGAAGACGCCACGCGAAAGGCAGTCATCGACCACCTCCACCATGATCTGCTCCTCGTCGTCGCGCGTCAGGCCCTTCTGCTTCACCACGTCGTCCTTCAGCACCAGCAGCTGGATGGGGTTCTCGGGCGCGGACGAGCACCGCACGAAGTTGGAGCGCGGGTCCAGCTGCTCGCGCAGCGCGCGGACGTTCTCCAGCAGCGTGGCGCGCAGCCGCTCGCCCTCCTCGCACTGCGAGATGGCGATGGTGTGGCTGGCCGTGACGGCGAGGATGGCCGGCAGCGCCGCCGAGAACGTGTACGCGGCCGACGTGATGCGCTGGTGCTCGACGACGTCGGCCGCGCCGGCGCAGAACCCGCCGCCGCCAATAAGCGGCCCCGCCAGCGACCCGACGATCATGTCGATTTCGTTGGGGTCGACGCCGCTCGCGTCGGTCAGGCCGGCGCCGCGCGATCCCAGCACGCCGTACGATAGCGATTCGTCCAGGATGATGCGGAACTTGTACTTGTGCTTGAGCGCCACCACCGCCGGTAGGTCCAGCGTGTCGCCCACGTTCTCCGACAGTGCCTCCGTCACGATGAACCGCCGCGTCAGCTTCCGGCCCTTTTGCGACCGCACCACCTTCTGCAACACTCGCTCCAGATCGGCCATATCGTTGTGCTCGTACCAGTATACCGCGCTTCGAGCAATTTGCATGCCTTTCCGGATCTGATAGTTGACCGCGCGGTCCGCCACGATGATGTCTCCTCTCTTGCTGAAGCACGGAATCACAGAGCTAATGGTGCTGAACGCCTGAGCGTACATAATGGCCGCTGGAACGCCAATGTGTGCTGAAATGTCAGCTTCGGTTCGCATATGCACATCCTGAGTGCCGTAGAAGCCTGGTGGACCGCAAGGGCCCACGCCATAGGAACGGAGGACAGAGATGGCGCTTTCTTTGAGGGCATCGGACGCTACGTGGTTGAAATGGTTTTGAGAGGCGAGATTCGTGACGATTTTGCCGCTCGTGAGTTTGACTTTGGGACCGGTTTGACTGAAAAGTAGTTAGCTGGGCGACACGCTGCGACGTACGAGGAGCGCCGGAAGCGCAGGAAAGGCGTCAATTACATACCCAACAATCACAGGTCGCCTTTCCAGCTCAGTTTGCTCAAACTCAGTAAGTGGTGTGACAATGGGCTCCGGAGTCCAGTCTTCCACCAAGTCGTCAATCTCCTGTTCTGTGTAAGCGAATTGTTCGATTTCGAGCCGAGAGCAGCGTGCACGCACTTCTTCCGTCAAATGTTCCTTAATTGGCTTCTTCGTCGAGTAACTAGGAGCGAGAAGGTATCGCACGGCGAAGAGGAAGAGAATCAACTCGATGGCGGATCGGATGGGATCGTTCTGGTAGCTGGATTTGATGTAGCGGAGCACGATTCCTGAGCCCGGAATACGCTCAATGTAGGATATCACAACTGCCATGTACTGCAGGGCCAGATCCTGCGCGTGCTGCGCGTCCATCGTGAGTTTTGGTTTAGTAATTCGCTATGAAGCTGAAAAAGTTGAGATTCTTGACATAAAGCTGAAAGGGGCGTTGAGGCCTTAGGCGCCAACATCCAGCGATCACAGCGATTGTGCGATTGTGGATTGCGGATTGTGGATCAGACAATAAGGCACCAAAATCGAAAAACTACTCAGGATATCACCGGAGAGGGCAGAACGCAATAAACCCAGCAAAGGAAGTTAAAAAAAAATTGGGTAGGAGAGCTAATGAGCTAAAAATAGCGACATGGGCAGGATTCGAACCTGCGCGCTCGAAAGCATCAGATATCAAATGGAACCTCAGACGGTTCTTTCAAGTCTGACTAAGGCATTGTTAGCGTTGAATATGGTCCCAAGAAGGTACCACTGCGTACCCCATTAACCACTCTGGCACCATGCCGAAAATTCGACAGTAAAACACTTCATTTTAATTTTATAACAGGTTTATTTAAGCCGTAAAGAGCTCAGTCAAAGAGCCTTATGCCAATGTCGAGGTGCTGAAGAGAATTAACATCACCGCTTGCAGCGCCTTACTGTATCACTTCGCATTACTTCATCTCTGGATGAGGTATCAGATTGTTTTCAAAGCGAAGAATACTCCCTGGTTCCTACTAAATCTATGTAAAGGAAACTGGGTAAGGTGAGCGAGGAGGTGGTGTGATTCGTGAGAAGCGTGAGAAGCGTGGGAAGCGTGAACGATTCGTGGTTATAGGCTCTAACAGCTTGGCGATGCCCTAATGCTTGTAATGGACCGCCTGCGACAGCGCCGTTTGATAGATGTCGTCCTCTAAGTCGACGTCGGCCTTGCCCTCGACTATCAGCAGCTTAACGACGCCCTCTGCCCGTTGACGACCGCTATCCACAGCGCCGTTCGGCCCTTTTCGTCCTTTGAGTCGACGTTGGCCTTGCCCTCGACTATCAGCAGCTTGACGACGCTCTCGTGCCCATTCATGGCTGCCCGCCACAGCGCTGTTCGACCCCTTTCGTCCCTTAAGTCGACGTCGGCCTTGCCCTCGACTATCAGCAGCTTGACGACGCTCTCGTGCCCGCTCGTGGCCGCCCACCACAGCGCCGTTCCGCCATCATCATCCTTTTGCGTCGACGTCGGCCTTGCCCTCGACTATCAGCAGCTTGACGACGCCCTCATGTCCGTTCTCGGCGGCCAGTGACAGCGGCGTTTGAGAGTAGCTATCCTTTAAGTCGACGTTGGCTTCCGGACTGTCAATGAAGCATTTAGCTATTTCCGTCCACCCAAAATGTGCGGCATAGTGTATACCCGAAAAATCTCGAGGATACCATTGACTATATCCTGTCGTCCGCCATTCTCTCCGGGTAACATATAAAACCTGCGTTGCATATGATAGCTTGTGCGTGTCCATTAGAAATTTCAACGCTGGATCTCGAAATTCCCGCGGAGTTTCTTCGCGGATGTGATTCCCAATATTTTGAGCTGCATAGTGAAGTAATTTGTTTTCTCTCAGTCGACTTTCAAATATCTCATCAGTGAGGCAGCTACCGTCACTAAACACATCGAGTGATAAATATTTAAGGCATCTTATTCCGATATGTAAATGTACGTCCTGGAAATGTGTTACGCCTTTTCGATCGAAGTATTCCTGCATAGTTTTATGAACTAAACCAATGATCTTACTTTCTTCGTCGATTTTTATCAGCCCTGCACAGGCATCGACAATGAAAGCTTCTGGTGTCAGAGATTCTTCCGCGATGGATCGGTCTTCGGGTTCCGGTTCAAGG
>Ga0335073_10013433_pt1 | contig 11477 bp, 16 predicted proteins | sample Lox_Sample_22_FD_207093 | JGI IMG/M metagenome (GOLD analysis project Ga0335073, IMG submission 207093) | Soil microbial communities from Loxahatchee National Wildlife Refuge, Florida, United States - Lox_Sample_2.2 | ecosystem: Environmental > Terrestrial > Soil > Wetlands | place: USA... | reverse complement strand
TTCCAAATCGTCTCCAGCAGGAGTGTTGGTTGCAAAACTGCGGATCGAGACGCTGTCATCGGTCACTGACGTTGAGGGGCCAGCACGTAGCGGAGAATGAGGAGAGTCTGTGTTGGGAGTAGATGATCTTGTGCGAGACAGGGGAAGCGCGAGAGAGGCTGGTAGGTCAGTGCTGGCTGGTCGTTGAGTTATGTCTGTGTTGATTTGAGATGGATGAAAGTAGTCTTCATCGATGGGAAGAGACTGTGTAGAGGAGGCATGTGCTTGAATGGGAGAATGTCTGTCCCTTTCCTGCGATGACATTCTCCCAACATGGTACCGTGAGCCAGGAAATAAGGTTTTGATTTTGATGGCGATCAGCTTTTGTAGACGTAAAATAATTTTCCCCGAAAGTCCCTTCCTCCAACGGTTCTGCATCCATCAGGTCCAGTCATCATTAAGCATGATTCTCCGAAGAACATGTCTACGAGTGCAATCAGTAAGAAGCCTGCAAACATCTTCCAAAGCTATGGCAGCCGTTGCACCCGCTAAAAACATCTCTCCACAAGCTCAACCACCAAGTGTCAAGCCCAATCCATCAAAACCCAATCTCCACGACCCATTATACAAACACCCACCCTCCGCAGCCGTAGTAGGCACTCCACTCAAAGGATGTCAAATCCTCAAAGATCAACCCGAGATATCTGCTCTCTCGGATAACCAGTATCCAGATTGGCTCTGGCAATTACTAGACGATCCAGCTCCGGTTGAAGCACTCAAAGCTTTTCGCAAGCAAGAGAAGAAGAAAAGGGAGATTTATATTGCACAACTTGAGGAAATTGAGAGACAGAAGAAGTTGGAGTTGATTGACTTGTCACAGCTACCGAAGGAAGGAGAGAAGAGAACGGAGGAGGAAAGGTTGGAGGCTAAAAGAAATGCGATGAATCAGAGATGGGTTGTGAACAGGGAGACTGAATATGATTATCCTCAATTTGAAATGCCTCCGGAGAGAAACCGGAAGTATCACAAAGCGATCAGAAAGGAAAAGATAAAACAGGATAACTATTTAAGAGCCAAGGGGTTGAAGTAGGTGTATCGAGACACGTGAGATGTCAGTTGGAAGAGCAGTAAGACTGTAATATCAATCACAATTCCATTCAACTATCATATACTGCACTTGCCCAAGACATTGACAACGTTCCAATTGCTTGTCCCAATTCTAGGCTCTATGAAGTTGAATTGACCGGTGAAAAGAGATGTGAAAAGAGATTGTAGATCCCCGTTCAACGTCCCATGACAATCCGTCGAGCACTATCCGCAATGTCGCGGAAAAAGCTAGTTACTTTCGATGCTTTCGGGACTCTTTTCTCTCCAAAACATCCAATGTATGACCTCTGGAGTTACCTCACCTCAGTCATGAAACGTACGCAAGGATCGCTACCCAACATGGCTATAAAATCGAGGAATCATCCCTGAAAACTGCCTTCAGGAAAGGTGAGTTCCACATGCTACAGCACTGATGGAAAGCTTTTGCCCAGCAATCTAAGCTGAAACCGCGATATGGAATAACAGATAGAACACCCGTGCAGGACTACGATAGGCTATGCAGGGCATGGTGGACTGAGGTTCGGTCCTTAAAACTCGAGCTAACTTCAGATTATAAAGACCTCATTTCTTGCAAGCAATGTCGACGTTTCCAGCTCATTCTGTGAGAACCTCTATTTGCACTATTCAAATGCAGACGCATACGAGTTATTCCCCGATGTCGTGCCTTGTGTTTCCAAGCTTTCGGCAGGAGGTGTAGTAATTGGAGTCTTATCAGACTTTGACATTCGATTACCGGGGATTTTGCAAGGCCTCGGGGTGGCTTCTCACTTCCAATTCATTGTGCAAAGTTTCGTAGAAGGTTACAGTAAACCCTCGCGAGAGCTATGGGAGGTTGCAAAGGAAAGGGCAGGAGGAGTGCAGGATGGATGGCATGTAGGTGATGATCCAAAGAAGGACGCCTTCGACGAAGCAACAGTCATAATCCTGGACCGACAAAATGACATCAACACAGGCTTCCAAAAAATAACGTCTCTTCAACAACTACCAGAGCTTTTAAATCTTCCTTAATGCCAAAAATCCAATTACCTAACTTTGCTTGCGAGTATCATCTTTGCCTCCTACATCTCTTGCATCTTCTCCATCTGTTTCCCCTCGTGTATTTAAATCTCCTTTGACTCTGGGTCCTCCCACACCTGTCTCGGAAGGTGGATCTGGTTTCTTATCTTTATTTTGTGAGAGACTACCGCCTAATTTGGTCTCTCGCTCTTCTTTCAAAAAGCGATTCCCCGAACCGCCAGTCTTTGGAGAGCCTTCCTCGGATTTCAAGTCTTGTCCTTCATCGCCATATGATGATCCACCTTGCTTAGAGGGTTCGTTCTCACGAGGACCGGGATGTTCAGGTTGTTTCTCCTGGGTTGAGGAACCTTGTTCTTGGGGGTTGGCAGTGGCGGGATGGGCGTCAGACGACGGATCACCGTAGCCGGATGCGAACCTAGCTTGGACAGCTGGACTGAAGGGGCTTTTTCTGGGGATAGGAGCGAGCAAAGCGCGAAATCGGTAAGGGCGTCGAAAGAGACTCATTTTGTCCTGATGACTTCTTGGGATCATCTGGAGGGTTCATATAGCGGCGGGATGTTGAGGTGGTCATGACGTAGTCAGGATCTGTCGCCAATCACCGCGGCGCGTTGAGATCAACGTCTCGCGTCTTCGCAAACAAACGAAAAGTCAGCTTGGTGAATGGAAAGCGACCGCGAACGCAATGAGAGTACATATAGACAACAAGTTATATTATATATAGCTGAAAAAAGAAACCAAGAAACACCGTCCACCGTCCAACAGTAAATACTCAAGTCTCTAAGTATACAAATATTAAGGGACACAAACTCCTTGCGCCTCTCCAAACAGACAGAGTCGTTAGATCATTGCAATCCCACTATTTACTTTCGCTTTCTTTTCTCCTTTTCCTTCTCAGGCTCTTTCTCCTTGCTCTTTCGCGCCGATTTGGGCGATTCGTCCTTGTTGCCACGGCTCTTCCTGGGAGATACGGCAGGGGTAGAAGCGGCAGGAGCTGTCTTTGTAATTGCGGGAGTCTCTACTGGAGCAGGTTGAACTTTTGACGGACCAGCGCCTTCAGCTTTCGGGTTGCGCCGTCGCCTCTTTGCGACTTCAGGATGGTCTTTCTCATATTGATTTCTCTCGAGGATGTAGGCCTCCTTCAACTTTTCCGCTTCTTTTTCATAAGGCTATTCGATTAGTGGAAACGCAAGCAAAAGGAAATTATACCGCTTTCTGAGCACCGCTCAAGTCTTTCCACATGGCCGCCAACCTTGTCAAGGCTTCCGCAGGTTTCAACTCCGGTTCGGATTTAGCAAGCTCTTCTCGCGCGTTTGCAAGGAAGAGGAGATAGCTTGATGGTGGGCGACGAGGTTCATTAGGATCTTTCTTTCTTTTAACCTTGTCAGCGGGAGCGGCAGACGCAGCGACGCTATTCGAGAGACCAGTGGAGCCTGCTGGAAGACCGCCCGAGTTGGCAGCAAGGAGAGGTATTGTGTATTCTAAATCCTTGCATGCGGTTGAAGCCAAGTGTAAGGCATCGGAGAGTTGCCTGAAGGCTGTTGATAAGGCGGCTGCAGTATCGGTTATTGCCATGTCAAAATCACAACAAACAGTAGGTCTGGGTTACTAACGCGTGATGTGGGGGAGGCAGAGGAAAATAATAGAAATGACCGGATGCAAACAAAGCAAACAAAGGATGCGCCATTGTTTGCGCCTCACCGCCTAAAATCGGTTGGCCAAAAATTCCATCATGCGTGATTGCCGAATTTTCAGCTCCCAAATTCCCGACTCGGTTGCCATTTGGCAACTACTCCGCGACCATCCGGACTTAAAAAACCGAGTGGCTAATCGCCGACAGACGTGGAGAAGCCACTAGACGTGATTCATTCTGACCCCACGCAAATCAGATCCTAAAAATATTTAAAGACATCTTGCCAGCTCAATTGTCGAGTCTTCACTGCTAAGACCTCTATGAAAAGGCCAGGTAGATAGGCATATCAGACAAAGAGAATGCAATGCGGTATGCGGTAGACAATTTAAAGGCATCTGACTCGACAAGTTGAATAGAAAGAAGGTCCTTGCATTCTTAATCAGACGTTTGGTCAGACCATATATGCATGATACATGTGAGATGCAGGTCGTTTTTCGTTCGGGATAACTGGGCGATTTAATGTGGGAGATATTAAGGTTTTGAGTCATACAATTGGCAGACACTTTGCGCCCCATCGGACTTATTACTGAATCTCCGCGCCGGTTTGATGGTGGTTCCCCTTATTTACGCCAGTTTGTATGTAGTCATTGCCAGTATGTCGGTGCCAGGTCGGACTAACTTTGGCGGATCTTCCCGTCTCTCCTCATCGCGCTTCTTACAAATTCATATTTGTGTCTACGTAGATATAAACTTGTCGATGCGCCACGAGTACAGTCATACACATCCCAAAGTGTACTCGCAATGTCAGAGACTACTGCAAGAGACCTTGAGTCAGGCTCGTCCTCTGCTGATTTAAAGGAGGAACGTATTGTTGATGAGGAGGGGGAAGTCGCTGCCGCTGCAGGGGCGGAACAACTTGCAACATATGAAGAGCAAGATGAGGAGGCAAAGGAGAAGCTAGAGGAGTCTGAAGATCCCTGGTTGATAGATTGGAAGGAGAACGATCCTGAGAATCCCCTCAATTTCAGAAGCAGGAAGAAAGTGTGCATTATGGCCATGGTCGCAGCAATTGCGTTTTTAACGTATTTACCCCTGAGACGAGTTTGTCTGACGTGAAAGACCCACTGCCTCGGCCATGTTCTCACCCGCAATTCCAAATGTTTTGCAAGATTTTGGAGTCACGTCGGAGGTTCTGGGATCCTTCTCCGTGTCTATGTTTATTCTTGGCTACGCCATCGGGCCATTGTATGTCCACCCTCAAGGTCAAGCTAATTGCCAGATTTCTCAGTCCCTTATCAGAGTTATATGGCCGCCAACCTGTTGTTCACGCTGGAAACATTGTCTTTACAATCTTCCAAATCGGTTGTGCCGAAGCCAATTCAATCGGGACATTAATTATTCTCCGACTCTTCGCCGGTATCGGAGGAAGCGCCATCTTGAGCGTCGGTGGCGGAATCATTGCCGATACCTTTCCGAGAGAGAAGATGGGAGCTGCAACAGCTTCATTCGCTATTGGTCCTCTCATCGGTCCTGTTGTTGGTCCTGTAATGTACAAACCCTCGATACAAGTGAGATTGCTAATATCAGAGGTGGATTTGTCACACAATCTTTGGGATGGCGATGGGTATACTTGATTCATTCTTGCGGAGCTCACCGTAGTGTTTCTGGCTTTTGGCCATTTTTGGTGGCTTTTTGACCTGTGTGGCCGTCTTGGTTATCCCTGAAACCAACCCACATGTTCTTTTGCAGCGACGCGCCAAGAAAATCAGAAAAGAAACTGGCGAGGAACAATGGCATGCATTGAAGAGAGTCAAGGAAACACCTACTCAACTCCTCTTCCGATCTCTCTACAGACCCATGAAAGTATACGCTCCTTCATTGCTCAAATCTGACTTTGACAGCTTCTCATCTTCAGTCCAATCGTCCTATCTTTAGCACTGTATTTCCCCTCCACAATATATCTCACGTCCCAGTGCTCTAGGAATAATATTCGGCTATGTCTATCTACTTTTCACCACGTACTATCCACTGTTATCACGAATCTGACACTTAGATTCCCTGAAGTTTTCGGTGAACAATACGGTTGGAGCGAAGGCATAATTGGCCTTTCCTATCTCGGCTCAGGAATAGGCTTCATCATAGGCCTCGTCATTGTCGGCGCAACCAATGACCGTCTCACCAACGCCCTCACCAAGAAAAACGGGGGTGTCCGCAAGCCCGAATACAGAATGAGGCTAATGATGTTCTTCACACCTTTAATTGCCATCGGAATGTTTTGGTACGGATGGTCGGCTGATAAAAAAGTACATTGGATCGTTCCTATTATAGGAACTTTTCCAATTGGAGTTGGCATGATTGGCTTTTTCTTGCCCTCGTTTGTATATATCATTGAAGCTTTTGGATTTTATGCCGCTAGTGCAATTGCTTCTTTGTATCGAACCCCGCTTATTGAGAGTATACTGACAGGTGTAGGACTTTCTTCAGATCTCTCATGGGAACGTTTCTTCCTCTGGCGGGACCACCGCTATATAATTCGTTGGGTCTTGGGTACGGAAAGTGAGATCTGACCGACGACTAATGGTAGGTGGGGGAATTCAGTTTTGGGATTTATAGCCGTCGCAATCATTCCGATTCCATTCTACCTGTACAAGTATTACCCCTTCGAATCAAGTACTGACGTAGATACGGTGAATGGCTTCGCACAAGGTATCCAGTTAAACTTGATTAATGAAACACGAAGTTAAAGGGTTGGGGCCATTAGAGAATTGGAGTAAGAGATAATGCAGGAGAACCGGGATTGATCACCTCTCACTAAGGGTTTTGTAGACTTTGCTATTGTAGTCATGATAATTTCCAAACACCATGAATCAATTTTGTCCTTCATATACTCCTAATAAATACTGCACCGCTTAAGTGAGAAAGCTAATGATAAACTAAGCGACTTGTTCGAAAGATGGACTGAGATCACTGGACGTTGCACTTGTTAGACATGTTAATCTCAGACTCCATCCAGAGGCAGGCTCACGGAGAATGATTAAAATTCTCGCAAGTGCATCTGTCCTTCTCGGGGACCTGAAGGAAATGTCAGTCAAAGGTACTAATATGAAAAAGAAAAGTACCTGTTTCATGACTCGTTCGACGTGTCTACCACATCCCTTCCAGTTCTTCTTTCCACAGGCTTGGCAAATCTATGCGGTCAACAGTCATTACAAGAGGAGCAAACAACAAGGAAACACATTTCTTCAAAAATGTTAAGATTGAGGAATAGAGATGTGGGAAAGGCACGTATTTATAAGATGACGGACAACCGGCTTGTCGGAAAATGTCACCGGACACAGGCCCGTCTGTCGCTAAAAAATTACGTGGAGAACTAAATATCTCGCGACAATTCGTCCCACTTTCGCAATTGCATGGAACGGACATGACTTTCAACCATGGAAGCTCTTGACGAAGAACTAATAGCACTGGAAGCAATCTATCCAGAATGTCTTTTCAGAGACTTTGCAGTTCCTCAACGTCTCACTATCCATCCTCTTTCCAACAGTTCCATCTCCCTAACTTTGGAATTTCCACCCGAATATCCCGACAAACAACCTTCCATTGTCGCACTTTCAGGAACCTCACAAAGTCTAGTACAGGAGGTTTTAGATTCATCTTGGAGTCCAGGAGAAGTTTGCCTGTATGTCCTCATTGACACACTGCGGGATCTATTTGATGCCAATCTAGTTCAGACTTCATCGGCATCGCAAGAGGATGCCGAGGTGATTGCCGAGTATCATACTTCGCGCTCGGAAAGTGACGATGATAAGGAATATGAATTTGCGATATCGGATCCGATTGTTGATCGGAAATCGGTTTTTGTGGGAAGAGCAATTGAAGTGGATTCCAAAACGGAGGCTATGGAAGCCTTGTTGTGGTTGAAACGACATGATAAGAAAGTTGCGAAGGCGACGCATAATATGTTCGCTTGGCGGGTAGTAGAGAATGGTGTTCTGATGCAAGGTATTGTCTTGCTGAAGTGCTTGTACTTACTGTAACAGACAACGATGATGATGGCGAAGATGCTGCTGGAAGTCGACTTGCCCACCTTCTTGAGATTATGGTATCGCTTCTGAATCTTTCGGAAATGTTAATGCCTACAGGATATTAAAAATGTCATGGTAATTGTCACCAGATGGTATGGTGGGATACTGCTGTATGGAGATCGATTTAAACATATCTCGAATGCTGGTAGAGAGGCATTACGAATAGGCGGCTTTCTTCCTGAGGAACAAGATTTCCCCTCAAAGAAAGGAGCCAAGAAGACAGGGAACAAGAAACGATAAGATATCAATAGTCGGACAGATCCTAGGGATTCCATTTATAAATTTGTAATTTATACACTTCCTTTTGGTTCCATTTCCTTGAAACTAGAAATTACTGGTGTACACTCAACATCTCCTCCACGAAGAGAGCCATAACATATATGATTACAATAGAACCATAAAGCTCTCGTTCATCCATCCATTTGTAGTTATATACATCCAATTGATACCCATACAGCCCATATCATACCCCCATTCAATTCATCCAGAAGCAGCTTCCTTGCTTTCGAAACATTTCACGTGTAGTATCACCGCCTCTGGAAATTGCCCGACACAGGTTCGAAGCCATATATCGGCTTTCCCCGTCTCCTCAGAGCATAAATCACATCAGTCACTAAAATAGTGTTCCGTCGAGCATGTTCAACGAAAATAAAACAATCACCAAGGACCTATACATTAGCCCTAAACGAACACAACAAATGAGAAAGTCCATACGTCTCGTAAGAAGTCACGAAGCGCAGAACGCGCATAGTCGTAGACAGGGGCAGAAATTCTTTTAACTCCACCTCGACGCGCCAGTCTTCGTATATCTCCTTTTGTAATCCCCATTATCGTGTCCTTCGGAACTAGTTTACGGTGTCGCCGATGGGCAATTCCCTTTCCGAGACCCAATCCAGTGCGTCTTGTTGCTACGGGTGATGGGAGACGTTGGGATGCATAGACTTTACCTCCTCTTCCACCTCTTTTGGCATAATTACCGGGACCCATAATTACGAGTGAAACAACAGAATCAGCTCAAACGGAAGAAGGTTGGTGCAACTGAAGTGTATGGAGGCAGGATGGCTGGGAAGGAATGGAGGATCGCGTTGCAATCCAGACCGACGATCTCAAAACGGATAAGACGTTCAGAGCCGGCATTACGGTTCTTGTCCAAGTTCTAATAGCCAACAAACTTCATTTTACTTTAAGATTCACTAGCTGGAGTACTTTGTCCCTTTTTGTTCTTTTTCTGCGTTTTCCGAGACCGGTAAGTCAAACAGCGGCCGCGGTCACGGCTGTATAATTGGACGTCGATGTTCATCTGACGAACGGGGCTGGTCGTGTTCATCTAGCTATATCGATGGGTCGATTTGCACCATTGTCCCTTGGTGAAAATGGGATTGTGAGCATGGTCGATGAATGTAGTATCAACTATCTCGCTTCTGCTTGTCGGCTATCCTTAAGCCACTGCAGATCTTCAATACGGTTGCTGCGTTTCGTGATGAGCATCACCGTGGCTTCAGATAACTTTATTTCGCCCTAACGCCATGCAAACCACTCATCCCGCCTGCTGGCTAAAGTAAACATCTTTGGTTGAATTCATTTCATGTGAATATTCAAAGTTCGGGGGATTACTACTCCGAGTAAATCAAACAAATTAATCTGTTTCAGTTGATCAAAGTAAGTAACGTGAATGTTTACATTTACTCTGATCGCAATACTGATCGATTAATGCGAACGTTCGCAAAACTAACAGTTCAGTAGTTGAGTATATGTAATCATATTTCATTCAATTCTCATAACTAAAAACGAACAAGAAGGATTATAGAAATACATCCAATAGGCCCCCCCTCACTAAAGACGTACTTATACTATCAGGAAGAAGACAAAGCTAGCTTGACTACATTGTACAGAAGCCACAGTAAAGAGACTGAAGAAGGAAAAACTAGAACACTGGTTTCAACACACACAAAGGTCCCACCTCAATCCCACACTATCCACAAAACTTGAACCATAACGAAATAATAAAATTTTCTTTTTTTTGTTGTGTATGTATTTTGTTCTTCTCTCCGTTTGGACGGGGTTGGTCCATCTACCGATCTCTAGCCCCGTGATGAGCACCCAAAGCCCCAGCAGTCAATCGGTCGCCATAAAGACCGACTGAATTCAAACCCGGGGGAGAGAATTTATGGACCAGGGTGAATGTGGCATTTTCGGTAGTGGCTGCAAATCGCCATTCAGATTCTTGATTGTCTAATATCAGTATAAGCATGCTTAAGATAGTTAAGAGCGGTTATGGTACCTCCAGTGAGACGATATTCTTCGCCGGTATTCGGATCGTGGACGTGTAATTCCACTTGTTCACCAGACCATCCACGTGAGGCGGCAACTTCTTCAAGAACATCCACAAAATTTTGATCTGACGTTAGAAATTGTACGTATACGCAGGTTACCTTGAGGGAAAGCATGACGTGAAATTTTTCCGTCAGGAGACGCCACTCTAAGGCGATAATACTGAGTTGGTGTGGCAGGTAAGAATCGAGGATCCCGACCAAGTGCCGCCGATCCATAATCTAACAATGGACTCTCTGTAAGAGCGGCACTATGATTTTGAGCTAACGAATCATTGATGATAGTATCCCGTTTTCTCTTCTTGCCAGCAGTAGGAGTTTCTTGTTGGGCGGTAGGTTGACCGGGCGCTGGTTGTTGCGCCAAAGCGGTAGGTTGACCTGGGGGAGCGGTAGGATCAACTGGAACATTGTATTTTGGAGGTCGTCCACGCTTTTTACCGCTGGCAGTCAGGTTTCCTGAGCCTTGGTTGCCGGATTTGGGGGTGGGATAGTCGAGACGAACTTGTTTCCAGTAGAGTGTTTTGCGCAATAATTCGTAGTAATTTTGATGAATATTGTGAGAAGGGAAATATTTCATTCCCAATTCGGTTTGGAGAACTTCTCCCATGACAGAGCGAAGAGCATCACTGTTTGTCGGAGGAATCTCAGTCCATGAACGAGAGCGATTAATATCGCGCATCTAAAAACACAAGAGTCAGTATGATTCCAAGTCGATGTGGAGTGGAAAAACGTACCAATTTGTTCCACGAGTCTCTGTCTTCAGGTGCAACACCAAGCGCTTTGGCGAGTTGACCGGAAGACATTTGATTGATGTCGGAACGTTGGAGCTCGGGGACTCTACCTCGAGGGGGGATCATTGCCGGATCCATTTGGGGCATTCCATGAGTTTGTTGCACGGCCATTGGTGCAGTGGAAGGGGAATAGACTACGCCGCCTCCTGGATGGGGACGAGGAGGTTGAAGGTGGTGGTGATGAGGGGAGTGAGTCGGGGGATGGTGAGACTGAGGGTGACGATGATTTGCAGACACCGTGGTGTACGGGAGGAGTAGGGAGGAAAAACTCTCGACTGTTGGGGTCGAGGATGATTGAGGCAGTGTGGGCAGCGACGATTGTCGATACTGAGACGAGTCAATGGCGACAGAGGGAAGACGGACTGTCCTGCCTTCAAGACGTCACTTTACTTTGATTCTCGACAACTCGAAGATAGAGGGTAGCGTCGTGGGTGGTTGGTGGAGGAGGAGGTGGCAGTCTTAAAGTTGGTGTGGTTGGTGTGGTTGGTAGGTGCGAATTTTGTGAGCGTGCGTGCGGGCTTGGGTGGCTGTTCCGCGG
>Ga0335073_10013432_pt1 | contig 11477 bp, 9 predicted proteins | sample Lox_Sample_22_FD_207093 | JGI IMG/M metagenome (GOLD analysis project Ga0335073, IMG submission 207093) | Soil microbial communities from Loxahatchee National Wildlife Refuge, Florida, United States - Lox_Sample_2.2 | ecosystem: Environmental > Terrestrial > Soil > Wetlands | place: USA: Florida... | reverse complement strand
GCGGTGCCGGCGGGGTGACTTGCGCCAGGATCGTGCCCGTGCTCTGGTCGCCTTCCGAATCCCGCATCACCCAAGTGATGCTGTCGCTGCCGGTGAAACCCGCCGCCGGCTTGTAAAGCACCCAGTTGCCGCTGTGCCCCACCGTGCCATTTTGCGCGCTCGCACTCGCAACGCTCACGAAAGTAATGGAATCGCCGTCTGCATCCGCCGCCGTGCTCAACAATGCCCTGATCGGAACTTCGATGGTGTTGTTGCTGACGATGGTGAACGTGTAATTGGTCGCCGCCGGCGCATTGTTCAACTGGCCGACATAGCCGCCGCGCTGCGTGTAGTCCGTGCTCGCGATGAAATCGCCCGCGCCAAAGCTGCCATCATTTCTGTAATCCACGCTGGCTGCGCGCAGTCCGCCGCCGTCCAATGACTCGACGCTGAAATCGTAATCCGCGCTGTTTTGCGATCCCGCCGCACGCGCCGACGCCGCCAACATCAAAATGATGAAAGCCGGAATGACGAATGAAGCAACCGACTTCATTCGAACAATGAACGATTTATTTCCGGATTCTTTCGTCTTCATTCTGTGTTGCATAAATCCTCTAACGTCCTTCAAAGCTCCACTCCCAGTTCGCTCCAGTAGCCGAAGTTGACGTCGCGAGTCTGACTCCAAGTTCCGCGCCTGCGGTGATGGTCACGCTGTGAGTTGTGTCATGTCCACTGGTGGTTGAGCCCGTGATACTGACCGTGATGGACGTTGCCACGCCGTTGGTCATGATGGTCAACGTATTTGTGTTCCCAGTGCCGGGGGCCACCGACACGATTAAATAAAGATTCGTCAACGTCGTCGTTTGTGTCGCGGGAACGCGCGTGCCTGCACCGACTCCATCGGCCAGATAAAGCGCTGCGCCTGTGTTGTTTGGCGGTAAATAATTCGTGTTATTTGCAGACGTGGTTTGACCACCGGTTGTACCGGACCAAATTGTCTTCACAGATGTGTAACCCTGCGCCGTCACAAAGTTGGTCGAGGCCAGGCCATTGGTGATAGACGCTTTCACCAGACCATTGGTCGCCGCCGTGACCAAGCTGATGGAGGCCAGCCCGTTGGTCACAGCCGAGGTCACATAACCCTGGGCGAGCACAAAGTTGGTGGTGGCCAGCCCGTTGGTGATGCCGGCGCCAACCAGCCCATTAGTGGCCAACTTGACCGCTGCTACTGCCGCGCCGTTGGTGTCGCTGTAGGAGATAACAAAGTTGGTCGAGGCTAGGCCGTTGGTCACCGCGCTGGTGACCAGGCCGTTGGTGGCTGAATTGACACAGCTGATGGAAGCCAGCCCGTTGGTGACGGCGGCGTTGACAAAGCCGTTCGTGGCGGTGTTGACGTAGTTGATCGTCGCCAGCCCGTTGGTGACCGCCGAGGTCACGTATCCTTGGGAGAGCACGAAATTGGTCGTCGCCAGTCCGTTAGTGATGCTGGCGCCAACCAGCCCGTTGGTGATTGCCGCCGTGACAAAACCATTGGTCGCCGCGTTGACGTAAGTGACGACGCTGTTGCTGGTCGCCATTACATAGGGAATGCTCGCGCCATTCAAAAAACTAAGCCCCGAAACCGAGTCGGTCGTGTAGTAAATCCAGGATGCGCTGTAGGCATTTGCGATCGGCGTGAGCGTTTGATTTGTGGCCGGCAGAGTAGGCTGCGCATACAGCCTGCAAGCCGTCAATGTCAGGATTAGAATGAAATGTTTTTTCGCCACGCACCTTGATTAATTGGTTGAAATGATTCCGAACATCGGCTGGCCATTCGTAAAATAATAATAAACCGTTGCCGGCGCAGCACCGCTTGGTTTGTTGTTGGTAGTTCCCCAAGTGATCACTCCGGAAGCCATCGTCGCTAGCGCGTTGGTCGCGGCGTTGACGTAGCTGATGGAGGCCAGCCCGTTGGTGACGGCACTCGTGACCAGGCCGTTGGTCGCGGTATTGACGTAGCTGATGGAGGCCAGCCCGTTGGTGACCGCCGAGGTCACGTATCCTTGGGAGAGCACAAAATTGGTCGTCGCCAGGCCGTTCGTGATGCTGGGACCAACCAGGCCGTTGGTCGCGGTGTTGACGTAGCTGATGGACGCCAACCCATTGGTGACGGCGCTGGTAACCAAGCCATTGGTGGCAGCGTTGACATAGCTGATTGTGGCCAGTCCGTTAGTGATGCTGGCACCAACCAACCCATTGGTCGCCGTGCTGATGGAAGTGACGATATTGTTGCTGACCGCCATTACAAAGGGAATGCTCGCGCCATTCAGAAAACTAAGCCCTGAATCCGCGTTGGTCGTGTAATAAATCCACGATCCGCTATAGGGATTTGCTATTGGCACAATGAAGGAATTTGTGGTTGGCAGGGTTGGTTGCGCTGAAAGCGTAAAAGCTGTCAGCGCAAATAGGAATGCGGTTATTTTTATTTTCATGTTGCTTTTAGTTTGAGGGTTATTTGTTCGTCAATTGTTCATTATCAAAACTCCAAAAACCGGTTGGCTGTTCGTTACATAAAAATAAATTCTTGCGGGACTCGAATTGGACGTTTGAATGGTGGTCGTTCCCCATGTCAGTACCGTGCTGTCATTGGTCAGACTGTTGACGTATGTGGTCGTCGCCAGTCCATTCGTTACCGATGCGGTGACGTAGCCTTGTGAAGTGACAAAATTGGTCGTCGCCAGATTGCCCGGCAATTGGGCGCTGGAAATGCTGCCATTAAAATTGTTTGCGGTGTCGGCCACCACCGCGTAGCCCGCCGACGCAATCCGCTGGTCGGGCGCCAACTGTTCAAACCCATGCGTTCCGTCGTTGAACCACACGCGCAACCGCACATCGGCATTGGTGAAGAAACTGGCGTTGATCGGCTGCGTCATTCCGGCGACGGTGGTGTCGCCGAGCAACACCGAATACAGTCCATTCGTCAAGGTCAGCGAAATTGACGACGACGGCTCGCTGCCGCCGCTGCTGGTCCCATCATTGCTCCAATAAGTGGTTGCGCCGGTGCCGTCCACGAGCGCAAATTGAAATTGTCCCACGCCGTTGTAAGAAGCGCCGCCGATGACAATGCGGCCTTGAAAATTCAGCAGCGGTGGCACGCTGCCCAGCGCCGCCGGGGATGGAAGCGATAGAAGCAAAACGGCCAACGGAATGACCAACGACCGAGTAACACTCAGTTTCATAGGTTTTACTTCTTCTTTCTACTCTTAATATTTATTTATTTTACTCGGAGCGGTTGAGCACCTCAGATGCCAAACAAAGACCTTGGTGTTGTAACAAGTAAAATTGAGACAAGCGCATCTTCCGTTTGGAAAGTGCAAAAAGCTCTTTCAGAGCGGCTTAACGGCAGAATTTCCTTCATGGAGCAGAGGAGTTTCCTGGACAAACGCAAGAGCTTCTGCTCGAAATTCGTGTTGTAACGGGACAACCATCTATAATTGGGTCATGTTCATTGATGAGATAATGTTCTTTCCAACCCGTCCCTGAACAATCGGCTTTGGGATTGCCGGCCGTGGGCGGCATCGCATTCCTCGTCCGCGCCGCCAGCCGTTTTACAGAGGCCGGTCGTCGTAAATCGAAAATCACGAGCCTGCCGCCGCGGGCTCCCACTCGCTTAAGATTCTGCTATCGCACCGGCGCGTTGGTGGCAGGTTCAAAACGAATTACGGTTTCGCCGGGCCTGGCGTAACCGAGTTTTTCGCGGGCGAGCCGTTCAACGGCATTGGGGTCGTTCCGCAGTTCGTCAATCTGAGCCTGGAGTTGCTTGGACTTGGCCTCCTCAATCTGAAGTTGGGTTTGCAACCGCAAAATATCCGCGCGCATTCGCTCGTTTTGTTGAATCAGCGGCAGGTTCCACATGCCGATGAGGAGTAATACGGCAATGACAACCAGGGCAAACGCGCCGATGGTCAATTTGCTCCAAATGCCGAGATTGACGTTCATCGTGATGAGTTAAACACGAGCTTGGGGCGGGCGGAAGAGATTTATTTGGCAAATTGCCTCCATGCTTTCAGCTTGCCGTCCGGACCGAACGTCAGACGCAAAAAATAATCCGGTACATACGTCTCGCTGTAACCGGGGGTATCAGGACCAAAATAGCCGCCCGGCTCCAGAAAATAAGGCTCGGGGGCCACAATCACATGGCTGCGCTGCGTGAGCCACTCGTCCACGACGGAGCCATCGGACAGTTTAGCGGATTTGTCCGGCGGCCCCAAATCCGCGATGGCCCGATCCCGGGTGTAGCAGCCGATGCGCGCCTGCCAATCTACGCCGGGTGTGATGCAACCTGTCAGCAGGAGCGCCGACAATAAAGCCGGAGCAATCCGTTTCATTTTATTAAAGCTACATCGCCGATGGCTGAACGTAAACCGAGGAGGACGGTCGGTGTCACAACTGTTGAGATTTCAGTAGAGCAAGCCTCCCCGCCAGCGGCCTTTGGGGTGCGCTGGCATGTCTGCGCTTTGCGGGCGGCGACCTGTCGCCGCCGGCCAAAGCCTGCACGGGCGCAAAACGACCCCGCCAGGCTGGAGGGATACAGTTGTCAGGACCTTGACAAATCGGGTATTACTGCACGTGTGGAATCGTCGCTAAAAAGGAATCTGCTGGAGGCGTTGGTTGAATTGGACGCCGCCGTCCAATCCCTGCCGTCAGCCGGTCCAAAACCGGACTTGCTCCCGCTGTTTGCTCGCATTGAGGCGCTGGCGAAACAATTGCCGGGCGACACCGACCCGGCCCTGTTGCATTATTTGCACAAGAAAAGTTACGAGAAGGCCCGGCTCTTTTTACAGGGGCGCGACGCGGAGAACCAGGCCGGAAATTGCCGGCACGTAGATTAGTCGAGGGTCGAGAGGCGAGAGTCGAGCGCAAATGCCGCCGGCTCGCGGCCCTCGACTCTCGACCCTCGACTTATGTTCGACGACACCATTGCCGCCATTGCCACGCCGCTGGGAGAAGGCGGCCTGGCGGTAGTCCGGATTTCCGGTCCGCAGGCGCTCACCGTTGCCGACCAATGCTTTTCGCCGCTCGGAAAAAATTCGCAAAAAACCTCCGCGGCGGCATCGCACACGATTCAATACGGCAAAATTGTCCGTGGCGGAGAAACCCTGGATGAGGTGCTGGTGGCAGTGCTGCGCGCGCCGCGCACTTACACGCGTGAGGACACAGTAGAAATCACCTGTCACGGCGGATTTTTGCCGGCCAAGCTCGTGCTGGATGCGGTTTTGAAAAATGGCGCGCGCCTGGCCGAACCCGGCGAATTCACGCGCCGCGCATTTCTTAACGGCCGGCTGGACCTCGCGCAGGCCGAAGCGGTGGTGGATTTGATTCATTCGCGCACAGAACTGGCGCTGGCCGCCGCCAACGAACAGCTCGCCGGCAAATTGTCGCAGCGCATCAATGAACTGCGCGATGAGATGATGAATATATTGGCGCATGTCGAAGCCCACATAGATTTTCCCGATGAAGATATCGCGCCCGACACCAAAGAGGGATTGATGAAACGCTTGGAAAGTGGCGTGAAATTCATGGACGAGCTTCTGCGGACGGCCAACGAGGGACAAATTTTGCGCCGCGGCATCCGTGCCGCGATTGTGGGCCGGCCCAATGTCGGCAAGTCAAGTTTACTCAATCAACTGCTCGGGCGCGACCGGGCCATTGTCTCGCCGATTCCCGGCACGACCCGCGACACGATCGAAGAGGCGGCCAACGTTCGCGGATTGCCGGTGGTGTTCGTGGACACGGCCGGTTTGCGCGAAGCGCGCGATGAGATTGAACAGGAAGGTATCCGCCGCAGCCATCAAACGCTGGCCCAGGCTGAATTCATTTTGCATGTGCTGGACGCCAGCGAGCCGTTGACCAGCGAAGACGGGAGGTTTCTGGCAGAGTTCGCAAACAAAAAACGGATTCTGGTCAGGAACAAGGTGGATTTGCCGGTGAAACTTTCCGAATTCCGAATCCCGAATTCCGAATTCCCAATGGTGGATGTTTGTTGCCTGAGCGGGCAGGGAATTGAGGCGTTGAAGAACGCCATTAAAGAACTAGTCTGGTCGGGCGAAATCAAAGCCGAAATGTTGCAGGTGATGATCAATTCCAGGCATGAGGAGGCGCTGAATCGCGCGCGGACAGCGACGCAACGAGCCATTGACGCGTTACGCGGTGATGCGACGCTGGAACTGGTGGCGCTGGACTTGCGCATCGCGGTCAACGCCGTAGGCGAAATCGTCGGCAAGACGGCAACGGAAGATCTGCTCGACTCCATTTTCAGCCAATTTTGCATAGGCAAGTAGTCAGTCGCACGATGTGCGAGAGGCGAAACGAGAAACGAGGTCATCCCGCCGACGCCGGTCGGTTTCAGGAAGATGCCTGAGTCGGTCTCAGAAACTGCTTGCTGCACCTTTGGGCAAGTCTGTGTTGGAAGTCGAAGAAGACGAACTCAATGTAAGTTAATTAAGCTAAGCAACCTATAAAGATAAAAAGCTGATCTGGTCAACGCCGATCGATGTGTTCAGATATATACATATATCTGGCTGTTTTTAGGACAAGAAATGTCTTGACTTAATACTCGGATTGCCTCATAAACGACTTCGGATAGACCCGAAGAACCCAAAAAAACATGAAGATTTGCAAAGAGTCTTTTGCCAGTAAGGTGTGGCTGTATCGGGGGTTTTTTAGTGCGATCCTGCTCGGTAGCTCCATCGTTCAAAGCATGGCTTTGGTTTATACCATTAACAGCGGTGGTTACGCGGCGAGTTACGACAGTTCGCAGAATGGTTTTACCAGTTGGACCGCCGGTGGAGCGAATCAATTGGCCTTGCAGACGTTATACTACAGTCTAAATGGAGGGCCCGTAACCCAGTTGACCGGTGCGGCTGTATCCACGTCTTCGGGGTTCGTATCATCCATAACTGCCGCGTATTCAATTTCGGCCGGAATAAGCATCAACGATGTATTGACTCTGAACGGCGGCACTTTGGGAGAAACCATCCAGTTTAATAATTTAAGCGGCAGTACGGTCAACATGAGAATATTCCAGTACTCGGATTTTGTTCTGGGAGGTCCGGGCGCTGCGGGCAATCAGACAGTCAACATGACACCATCTTCGGGTGGAGGATATGCCATTGCCAGTCAGACCGGAGGAGGGTTGAACCTCGTTTGGCAGGGAGACGCGCCCGGTTATAATACGCTGGTAGAGGCCAATGGCAGCGGGGCGCCGTTTGGTGCTTTTATAGGGTCGGAGACCGACCTTAACAATACCACACTGGCTGCCATCAATACGTTCGCTGTATTTGGGTATGAATTTTCCGGGAGCGTGACCCAGGGCACCCTGCTTTCGGTCAGCGAAACTGCGGCGTTTCCGGTCCCGGTGCCTGAACCTTCGGCCCTGGCGCTAATGGCGTCGGGGATGTTTGTTTTGGCTATGGCGATCCGGCAACGCAAAGCGGAACAAGCTTGATTTAAATTTTGGATTAAAAGAAAAGAACCAATACTGGTCAGACTAGCGACAAATACATTCAAAAAGTTTATGAAGCCATATCGTCAAATTGATGCAAAGGATAGAGGCCTTGCGCGGCGGTGTGCCGTGCTGTGTGCGTCCGGGGCCTTGCTGTTGCCGGGCTGGGCCATGGCTCAAAACATCACCATGAGCAACGGGGGTTCCACGGCGACATTGAATCTTGGCGGGGGCACTGGCAATATCGGGATGAACGGTTGGAGTGTGGACACCCTGAACCAGAACCAATTGAATCAGCAATGGTTTTGGTATTCAGTCAATGGTGCGCCACAACAGACGATTGATCAAATCAGCGCGGCGACTGTTTATAATTTCAGCACTCCTTCAACTCCGATTGATGATATCGGCGTGGTGTACCAAAATTCGCAGCTGACCGTGCAAGTTCAATATGTCTTATCTGGCGACGGGTCGGGTTCCGGCAAGGCCGATATGCAGGAGTATTTGTCTATCGTGAATAATGGCGCAAGTTCCATCAGTTTGAGCTTTTATCAGTATTCCAATTTTAATTTGTTTCAGGACAACCAGAATTCCGTCACAATTTCCGGCAGTCCCGGCGCTTATGGGGGTGCTGTGCAAACGACCATGTCAGGCGGCGGCAACGGCATTGCCGAGGTTATCGACGCGCCATTGGCAAATTACGCTGAAGCGGGGTTTGCCCCCACAACGTTGGCTGAGCTTAATTCAGGCAGTTATTATACGCTTAATGACAGTACCTCGGCGGTCAATGGTGATGTGACGTGGGCGTTTCAGTGGAATGCTGTTCTTGCGCCAAACGGGCAAAGCGGTGACATGTTGGACATCACCAAGGACAAGGGTTTGTCCATCAGCATCGTTCCGGAGCCGTCAACATTGGGGCTGATTGTGTTGGGAGTGGGCGCTTTGGGATTGATGCTCCGCCGCAGGGCAGCCTGAGAATAGAATTGAGTTGTTTTAGTTTGGCAGATAAAGGGCCGGTCAATGACCGGCTTTTTTTCTGTACGGACGCGGGAGCAGGGTTTATTATAAAGGAGGTTTACCGCCCGACAGCAAGCATCTTGTTTGGTTGAGGGGCTAAGTGTATGCACAGCCGTCTTCGTTTCGTATTGCTGGGAACAGCTTTTTTGACCTGTGCCTTGGCTGGCAAGCTTCTGGCTGGTGGCAGCGGCCTGAACACGGTTGTCGTTGCCAACCTGACCAGTTCCAACTCCTGCGAGCTCGCCAATTATTACTGTCAGGCGCGTCAAGTGCCACCGCAGAATGTGCTCTACATCAGCTGGCCGGGCGGCAACACCCTGTGGGCCAGCAACGATTTCCAAACCAACCTGGTGGCACCTCTGTTGAACATGCTGACAACGCGCCAATTGACAAATCAGATTGATTACGTCGTTCTCTCGATGGACATCCCGTTCCAAACCAGCTTCGGTTCCACCGTGAACAGCACAACATCGGCCCTGTTCTACGGCCTGAGATTGGGCAACGGGAGCGATAGTTTTGGCACCACCAACAGTTATGCCGCCAGCGAAGCAGCTTTTGGCCCGGGGACGCAGGTCGTCGGCTCTCCCGGCTATTCCTTTCTGACCGCCATGATTACAGCTGGTTCGCTCACCCAGGCGGAGGAGTTGGTGAACCAGGGAGTGAGCAGTGATGGAACATTTCCCCAATCGCCGGTAATCCTGGCAAAAAGTTCCGATCCGGCGCGTAACGTGCGTTATCCGTATTTTGATAACGCCATTTTTAACGTCAATATTCTGGGTGTCTCATCAATTTTGCGCACCAACACCGATTTGGTTTCATGGCCGAACGGCTGTCTGGGTTATGAGACGGGCCTGGCACAGTTCAGCGTCCCGCAAGGAATGTTTGTGCCAGGGGCCATTGCCGACAGCCTGACGTCTTTCGGAGGTATTATTTTTGGAACTAACAGCCAGACCAACCTGTTGGCGTTCATCATTGCCGGGGCGGCGGGCAGTTATGGCACCGTGGCGGAGCCTGCCAACGACACGCAGAAATTTCCCAATCCCCAGGTTTACTTTTATCAGGCCCGCGGTTTCAATCTGGCGGAAAGTTATTATCAAAGCATCAATGTGCCGTATCTCGGACTCGTCGTGGGCGAGCCGTTGGCGGCGCCCTTTACCCGGACCGGTTATGGCGAATGGAGCAGCAACCTGCCTCCCGACTCCGTGTTGAGCGGTACTCCGATGCTCTCCGTAAACTTCGTCGCCGCCTACGGAAAATCCCTGCAACAGGTGGATTTGTTCGTAGACGGCCAATACTATAGCACGCTGACCAATTTAAGCCCGTGTCCCGGCAATTTGCTGACCGTCACTTTGAATGGTTATCCTATTAGTTATACTGTCACCGGCAACTCGAACTTGAGCGCCGTGGCGTCCGGATTGGCAGCCCAGATTAACGCCGTCACCAATGCCACCCAGGTGAAGGCGCAGGCTTATGGGGACCGTATTGAATTGCAATCCATTGCCAGCAACCTCATGACTATCCCCTTCTACGCTGTCAGCACCATTCCAACCAACACGCCCGGCCTTTCCTACGACGTCAACTACCTGCCAGATACTTATCCGCCTCAGATGACTCCGAATGGACTTGATAAGAACGGGGCTTTCACCATGGCGTTGGGGATTCCCAGCACGTTGCCCTACGTCGTCCTGGCTTCAACCAATTTGATGAACTGGCAACCGATCTACACGAACACCGCGCCACCGGGATTGCTGGATTTTACTGACTACGATTCCACCAATTATCCCGCCCGCTATTATCGCATGACGTGGCCCTCCGCCGACCAACCACCCCAATTATCGGCTCCAGGTATTTCCGGCTCGGGTGCGTTTCAGATGCACGTGGACAGCACGCCCGGTTTGCCGTGGGCCATTCAAACCTCCACCGATCTGGTTGATTGGACGTCCATCTTCACCAATCAATCCGGCGGGACGATGGACTTCGCTGATGCCGGCGCCACGAATTCGACCGACCGGTTTTATCGGGCGTGGCTGATACCGCCGGTTTCACCCGGTTTCACGGTACTAAACCAGACGACAAATCTGACTCTGATCCGAGTGGACAGCGCTGCTCGGCCTTACACGATTGGGGTCTCCACCAATCAGGGTCAATGGACGGCGCTGGTAACCAATTTTGCGCTTGGCCAGATCCAAACCACCACTGCCAGCGCGATGGGGAGCGGCAACGTGCTCTCAACTTTTCTAAACGCCAGCCAGCCCACGCTACTGGCCTCGCAGGCGTTTGGTGTGCAGGAGTATTCCGAGTTGAGCAATTCGACTCCAGCCAATTCCTGGATGCAATTTACCTTTATTCTTACCAATGGTCAGACTGTAATCGTGGCTGTCACCAATCAATCTGCGGGCAATTCGGCAACCCTCGCCGGCCAGTTGTACAATGCCATAAACGCGAATCCCGCCTTGCAGGGCAGTAACGGTGTTGTGGCCGGGGATTATGCTTTGAACCAGTACGGCACGTTCTTCTACACCGCTTTCAACGTGTATGCGCGAAGCCCGGGCTATCAGGCTGCCATGATCAAAATCACTCCCGCGGTCTCGTCCGTACAGGTTCCCTCGTTCACGTCTTATGGCAGCACCCTCACCTACAATCTACCCAACCTCCAACCCCGGAATCATCTATATGTCACCGCCGGCGCCTTTGGTCTGGGTGTGACCTTCCCCTTGAACACCACGACGTTGGCCGATGGATACCACGACTTGACGGCCGTGGCCTATGAAGGCAGTGACGCGCGAACTCAAACGCAGGTGACCGTGCCGGTCCAGATTCAGAATACTTCCTTGAGCGCCACCATGACGCTGCTCGACTTAACCAATCAGGCCTCTGCGGAAGGCACCTATCACATTCAGGTCACCGCCAACACTAATGATGTCAGTTTGATCTCCTTGTTCAGCACCGGCGGGCTGCTGGCCACGGCCACCAATTTAGCCTCAGCCGTTTTTCAGGTGAA
>Ga0335073_10013431_pt1 | contig 11478 bp, 9 predicted proteins | sample Lox_Sample_22_FD_207093 | JGI IMG/M metagenome (GOLD analysis project Ga0335073, IMG submission 207093) | Soil microbial communities from Loxahatchee National Wildlife Refuge, Florida, United States - Lox_Sample_2.2 | ecosystem: Environmental > Terrestrial > Soil > Wetlands | place: USA: Florida... | reverse complement strand
GCCCTGAGTGTCGAAATACACAGACAGCCTGGTCAGCCACGACCCCGGCCGCATCAGCAGTGACTCGTTGATCGCGTCGCCGTAGAGGTCCTTGCGGGCGGCGACCGTGACCAGGCTCCCGCGCGGAGCCGTGACGGGAACATCTCGCCGCCCGTAGATCAGCCAGGCCACGACGGCGCCGGCGACGACGAGCGCCAGCGAGATGATGCTGGTGACGGTGAAGAAGCCGTGAGACAGCGGCGGAGTGCCCACGACGGGAGCCAGGAAGTTGATCAGCCGGTTGGCGATCATCAGGAATCCGCCGGCGCACAGCGATCCGATCGCGAGGATCACCATGGGCCCGGTCATGATCGGCGGGGCCTCATGCGGGTGCACGTGGTCATCCCAGCGCCGTTTCCCCGTGAACGTCATGAGCATGACTCGCGTCATGTAAAAGGCGGTGATCGCGGCCCCGATCAAGGCCGCGGTGCCGAGAATCGCGCCGGAAGTCCCGCCCTTGGCGTAAGCGGCGTCGATGATCGGGTCCTTGGTGAAGAACCCGGAGAACGGCCAGATGCCGATGATCGCCAGGTACCCGAAGGCGAACGTCACGAACGTGATCTTCATGACCGTCGCCAGGCCGCCGAACCGGCGCATGTCGACCTCGTCGTCCATCTCGTGCTTGACCGACCCGGCTCCGAGGAACAGCCCGGCCTTGAAGAAGCCGTGCGAGAGCAGGTGCGCGATCGCCAGCGCGTAGCCGACCGGTCCGAGACCCGCGGCCAGCATCATGTAACCGATCTGGCTCATCGTCGACCCGGCGAGCGCCTTCTTGATGTCGTCTTTCGCGCAACCAATGATCGCGCCGAACAGCAGCGTCGCCGCGCCGACGATCGTGACGACAAGGCGGGCATCAGACGACAGGTTGAAGATCGGCGCGGACCTGACGATCAGGTAGACGCCAGCGGTCACCATCGTCGCCGCGTGGATTAGCGCCGAGACAGGGGTCGGGCCCTCCATCGCGTCGAGCAGCCAGGACTGCAGCGGCAACTGCGCCGACTTGCCGCAGGCGCCGAGCAGGAGCAGCAGGCCGAGCGCGGTGATCGTGCCAGGGCGAGCCGAGTGGACCTGGCTGAACACGCCGGTAAAGCTGACCGAGCCGAACTGGGCGAACATGAGCATGATCGCCAGTGACAGGCCCACGTCACCGACCCTGTTGGCGATGAATGCCTTCTTCGCCGCGACCGGCGGAGCCGGGTTGTAGTACCAGAACCCGATCAGCAGGTAGGACGCCAGGCCCACGCCTTCCCAGCCCGCGTACAAGGCCAGGTAGTTGTCGGCGATGACGAGCAGCAGCATCGCGGTGATGAACAGGTTCATGTACCCGAAGAACCGCCGGCGGTCAGGATCGGCGGCCATGTACCCGACCGCGTAAATGTGGATCAGCGACCCGACACCGGTGATCAGCAGCACGAAGCAAATCGAAAGCGGGTCGATCCTGATGCCGAGCGGCACAACGAACCGGCCGATCGGCGGAATGAACGAGTACACATGGAGGTCAAATCCGCGCTGACTGGCCGGCCTGCCAAGTAGCTGCGCGAAAAGCACGCAGCCGTAAGCGAACGACGCCAGCGACATGAGCACGGCGAGCCAGTGCCCCCAGGCGTTGGTGCGCTTGCCGCCGACCAGCAGGACCAGCGCACCGAAGCCGGGGAACGCCAGCAACAGCCAGGCGGCGTGCGCCGCTCCGGTCGCGGGCAGCGTGGTCAGCGCAAGGGAGCCCGTCACTGCTACCACTCCAATACTCGGGTTCGCCGTCAGCGGCGAAGGTCAGTACTTAAGCAAACTGGCGTCGTCCACCGACGCCGACTTGCGTGTCCGGAAAATCGACGTCAGGATCGCCAGCCCGACGACAACCTCCGCAGCGGCGACCACCATCACGAAGAAGGCGATGACCTGCCCGTCGAGGTTTCCGTGCAGCCGGGAGAACGCGATGAACGACAAGTTGACCGCGTTCAGCATCAGCTCGACGCACATGAAGACCACGAGCGCGTTCCTGCGGATGAGCACGCCGACGCCGCCGATGACGAACAGGATCGCGGCGAGCGCGACATAGTGCGCCGGGCTAATCACAGTTTCTCCTCATCCAGCTCGTCGAGGTCGGCGGGCTGATCATCGGCGTCCTCATCGGGACCGGCCTCGATGATCTGCACCGGCTCGCCAGGTTCGAGAAGCTCGGCGGTGGCAACACCCTGACGGCCCGCTTCCCTGCTCGCGAGCACACCACTGACCGATAGCCGTGACGTGCTGCCGTCGGGCAGCAGGGCAGGCATGTCGACCGCGTTGTGCCTGGCATAAGTGCCGGGTCCCGGCAGCGGGGCAGGGCGCCCGCTGGCGATCCGCTGCCTGGACAGCATCCGCTGGGTCGGCTTGGGACCGGTGCGCTCGCGGTGAGCGAGCACCATCGCGCCGAGCGCCGCGGTGATCAGCAGGGCGCTGGTGACCTCGAAGGGAAAGACGTACTTGGTGAAGATCAGCGCGGCAAGGTCGGTCACGTTCGCCGAGCTGTTCCTCGGGCCCGACGGCGCCGCGGGCCCGATCGCCGCGTGCCCTACGGCCACCACAAGCAGGATGAGCAGTGCGATCCCGGCCAGCGCGGCCCAGAACCGCTGGCCCCTGATTGTCTCGATGATCGAGTCGGCGGAGCTGATGCCGACGATCATCATGACGAAGAGGAACAGCATGAGCACGGCGCCGGTGTAGACGATCACCTGCACGAAGGCCAGGAACGGCGCTCCCTGCATCGCGTACATCGCGGCGAGGATCAGCATGACCACCGCGAGCAGGACCGCGCAGTGCACGGCTCTCCTGGTGAAGATCATGCCTAGCGCCGCGCCGACCGCGACGATGGCCAGGATCCACCAGGCCGCCAGCTCGGTGAAGTTACTGCCTGGCGACGCCAGCAGGAGCTGATGGCTCACCGGTCGTCTCCCGTCTGCGCATCGACGTCGGCTTCGACATCGCGGACCATGGCGCCGAGTACGTCGCCGCCCTCGGCCTGCGCGGCCTCGAATTTCGGCCCCTGGCGGTAGTAGTCCTCTTCGTCCTTGCCGAGGAGCATCGGATGCGGCGGCGCTTCCATGCCCGGCTTGAGCGGCGCAAGCAACTGCTCCTTGGTCCAGATCAGGCTCTCCCTGTTGTCATCGGCAAGCTCGTAGTCGTTGGTCATCGTCAGCGCCCTGGTCGGGCACGCCTCGACGCACAAGCCGCACAGGATGCAGCGCAGGTAGTTGATCTGGTAAACGGCACCGTACCGCTCGCCAGGTGAGTACCGCTCCTCCTCGGTATTACTGCCGCCCTCGACGTAGATCGCGTCGGCCGGGCACGCCCAGGCGCATAGCTCGCACCCGATGCACTTCTCCAGGCCATCCGGCCACCGGTTGAGCTGATGCCGCCCGTGGAACCTCGGCGCGGTCGGCAGCTTTACTTCCGGGTACTCGACGGTGTCGACCTTCTTGAACATCTGCATGAAGGTGACGCCGAAGCCCTTGACGGAGTTGAGGAACTCAGGCACCGGTAACCTCCGATACCGTCGCTTGTCTCGTATCTCGGCCCGCGGCGGTCAGCTCGCTCGGGCCCGCGCCCTCGGCCAGGATGCCGTCATAGTGCGGCAGGTACATCGGCGGGACAGGGAAGGTCTCTCCGAGCTTTTCCGCGAGGTCCTTCTCTTCTGCCGCCCGCCGCTCAGCCCGGCGTTCAGCGGCCAGGTCAGCGGAGAACAGCCAGACGAGCACGGCCGCGATCACGAGGCCGCCGACAACGTACACGACCGCGCCGCCGCCTTGCCTGCGGTAGACGCGCAGGGTAGCGATCAGCAGTGTCCACGCCAGCGCGCTCGGAATAAGCACCTTCCAGCCAAAGGCCATGAGCTGGTCATACCTGATGCGCGGCAGCGATCCGCGCAGCCAGATGAAGAAGAACAGCAAGATGCCGACCTTGATCAGGAACCACAGCACTGGCCACCAGCCATGGTTGGCGCCCGACCACGCCGAGATCGGCCAGACCGCGTGCCAGCCGCCCAGGAACAAGGTCGTGGCCAGGGCCGACACGGTGATCATGTTCACGTACTCGGCCAGGTAAAACAGCGCGAACTTCAGCGACGAGTACTCGGTGTGATAGCCGGCTACCAGCTCGCCTTCGCCTTCCGGCAGGTCGAAGGGCAGCCGGTTGGTCTCCCCGACCATGGTGATGATGTAAATGACAAAGGACGGGAGCAGCAAAATGGCAAACCAGGAAGGGTAGTGCAGCACGGCTCCGAAGAGCTTGAACGTCGCTCCGTTCGCCTGAGCGTGGACGATCTGCGCCGTCGACAGCGACCCCGCGTACAAGAAGACTGGCACGAACGACAGGCCCATGGCGATCTCGTAGCTGATGACCTGAGCCGAGGAACGGAGCCCGCCGAGCAGCGCGTAAGGCGAGGTCGATGACCAGCCGGCGAGCACGATACCGTAGACGCCCATCGAGCTCATCGCGAGCACCAGGAGCACGGCGACCGGGAGGTTGGCGAGCTGAAGCGGCGTGTGGTGACCGAAGATCGAGACCGTCGGCCCCCACGGGATGATCGCGAAGCTGATGAACGCCGGAATCGACGCCAGCGCCGGCGCGATAACGAAAAGCACCTTGTCGACGCCGCGGGGGATGATGTCTTCCTTCAGCGGGAGCTTGATGCCGTCCATGAGCGACTGGAGCAATCCGAACTTGCCCGCGCGGTTGGGGCCAGGCCGCTGCTGCATCCGGCCGATGACACGGCGCTCGGCCCAGATCATGAACAGGGTTGTCAGCATCAGGAACAGGAAGACAATGAGCACCTTGAGCGCTGTCAGCCACCAAGGATCATTGTCGATCAGAGCCGACGTGGCGGCACTCGCGCCGCCGGCCGCCAGGTTCATTCCGCGCTCCTCAGGGTGACGAGGGTGCCGTGTCCGGCACCGAGCTGACTTCGCACGGCGCAGTCAGCGGAGTTCGTAGGCAGCCAGACCACCCGGTCAGGCATGACCGTGATCTCGGCCGGCACTGTAATCGAGCCGCGGCCGGTGCTGACGGTCACCTTCGCACCGTCGGTGACGCGCACCTCGGCCGCGGTCGCCGCCGACATCCGCGCTACGGCGGTACGGGCCGTGCCGGCCAGGTGCGGCTCGCCGTCTTGCATCCGGCCAGCGTCGAGCAGATTATGCCAGGTCGCCAGCAGTGCCTCGCCTGGGGTCGGATTGGCGCCAGGTACCGCCGAGTAGACCAGGCTCCCGTTGCTGACGGCACTGCCCGGGCCAAGTGCGTCGAGTTCCCTGCGGGCAGCCGTCGCATCGGGCAGGCCGAGGTGGACATCCATCGCGTCGGCGATGCTGCCAAGCACGTGGAGGTCGGACCTGACGGACGGCACGCTGAGCGCGGCGCCGAACCGCGCGGCCCGGCCTTCCCAGTTCACGAACGTGCCAGGCTTCTCGGTCACGGCGGCGACGGGGAAGACCACGTCAGCGCGATCGGTCACGGCGCTCGTCCGCAGCTCGATACTGACGACGAAACTAGCCCGCTCGATCGCGGCCAGCGCAGCCGCCGGATCAGGAAGGTCGGCTGGGTCAACGCCCGCGATGACGAGAGCCTCGAGCTCTCCCGCGCCGGCCGCTGCCAGGATTCCCGCCGTGTCCCTTCCAGGCTCGGCTGGCAGGGAGCCCACGTTCCATGCGTGCGCGACCTCTGTCCTGGCGGCCTCATCGGCAACGAGGCGGCCGCCGGGAAGCAGCGTGGGAAGCGCCCCGGCTTCGATGGCACCACGTTCCCCGGCACGGCGAGGTATCCAGGCCAGCCTCGCGCCGGTGCGATCGGCGAGGCGTGCGGCCGCGGACAGCGCACCAGGTACCTCGGCGAGTCGCTCGCCGACCAGGATCACCGCACCGTCCTCGCCCAGGGCTTCGGCCGCGAGCCTGACGGCCTCATCGCTTGCTCCAGGTCCGTCGGCAAGGCGGTCAAGCCGCATCGCCTCACCGCCAGGCGGAGTTGCCAGCAGCGTGCCTGACATCCGGTCAAGGCTGCTTGTCGCGAACGAGGCAATAGAGAAAACGCGGGTGCCGTGCTTGCGCGCGGCCTTGCGGAGGCGAAGGAACACGATCGGCGACTCGTCTTCAGGCTCGAAGCCGGCCAGCAGCACGGCAGGCGCCTGCTCGAGCGCGGTGTACGTGATGCCGGGGTTCTGGCCAGCGACGCGCGAGGCGAGGAAAGTGCCCTCTTCCGCGCTGTGCGGCCTGGCCCGCAGGTCGATGTCATTGCTGCGGAGGGCAAGGCGCGCGAACTTGGAGTACGCATAGGCGTCCTCGAGAGTCAGCCTGCCCCCGGTGAGCACGCCCGCGCGACCGCGCGCTGCGTGCAAGCCGCGGGCCGCGGCGTCCAGTGCTTCTGGCCAGGACGCCGGGTTGAGCACCCCGTCCGCGTCCCTGACCAGCGGCACGATGAGCCGGTCAGGAGCGGTCGTGTAGGTGAAGGCCCACCGGCCCTTGTCGCAGTTCCACTCCTCGTTCACCTCGGGAGCGCTGCCGGCCAGGCGGCGGGTGACCGCGTTGCGGCGGTGATCGGTGCGCTGCTGGCAGCCTGCCGCGCAGTGCTCGCACACGCTCGCGGTGGAAACCGTGTCGAAGGGCCTGGCGCGGAACCGGTACGAGGCGCCGGTGAGGGCGCCAACCGGGCAGATCTGAACCGTGTTGCCGGAGAAATACGAGTTGAAAGGCACGCCGTCCGCGATGCCGACCTGTTCTTCAGGGCCGCGGTCGATGAGCTCGATCAGCGGTTCGCCGGCGATCTGGTCAGCGAAGCGAGTGCACCGCGCGCACTGGACGCAGCGCTCACGATCGAGCAGTACCTGCGAAGAAAGCGCGAGCGGCTTGGGGAACTTGCGCTTCTTGCCGGTGAACCTGGTCTCGCCCTGGCCACTGGACATGGCCTGGTTCTGGAGCGGGCACTCGCCGCCCTTATCGCACATCGGGCAGTCAAGCGGATGGTTGACCAGCAGCATCTCCATGATGCCGCGCTGCGCCTTCTCTGCCACGGGCGAGGTGAGCTGGGTCCTGACGACCATCCCCTCGGTACAGGCAGTCGTGCAGGAAGCCGGAGGCTTTGGCTGACCCTCGACCTGAACCAGGCACTGACGGCAGGCTCCGATGGGATCCATCAGGGGGTGATCGCAGAATCGGGGTACCTGAATGCCGAGCATCTCGGCCGCCCTGATGATCAGGGTGCCCTTAGGCACGGTGATCTCGAGGCCATCGATCGTCACGTGCACGCCTTCCGGCGGCATCACGCTCATCTGGATCTCCATGAGTCGCTGAAGGCCGTCGACGCGGCGGGATCGAACGGGCAGGACCCGCGAGTGACGTGCTCGATGTACTCGTCCCTGAAGTACTTGATCGAAGAGACGATCGGGCTGATCGCGCCGTCACCGAACGGGCAGAACGACCGGCCGAGTATGTTGTCGCAAATGTCAAGCAGCTTGTCGAGGTCGGCCTCGCTGCCCTGCCCGTGCTCAAGCGAGTCGAGCACCTGAACCGTCCAGTAGGTGCCTTCCCTGCAGGGCGTGCACTTGCCGCATGACTCGTGCTCGTAGAACTGCATCCACCGCAGCACGGCCCTGACCACGCAGGTCGTCTCGTCGAAGATCTGCAGGGCACGGGTGCCAAGCATGGATCCGGCCGCGCCGATCGCCTCGAAGTCCAGTGGCACGTCCAGGTGCTCGTGCGTCAGGATCGGCGTCGACGAACCGCCAGGCGTCCAGAACTTCAGCAGGTGGCCTGACCTGACGCCGCCCGCTATCGACAGCAGTTCACGCAGCGTCACGCCGAGCGGCGCCTCATACTGCCCTGGCGTGGTGACATGACCGGAGAGCGAGAAGATGCCGAAGCCCTTTGACCTCTCCGTGCCCATCGCGGCGAACGAGCCTGCGCCGTACTTGATGATGCTGGGGACGCTGGCGATCGACTCGACGTTGTTGACCACGGTCGGGCAGGCGTAGAGGCCCTCGATCGCGGGGAAGGGCGGCTTGAGCCTGGGCTGGCCGCGCTTGCCTTCCAGGGAGTCGAGCAGCGCGGTTTCCTCGCCGCACTCGTAGGCGCCGGCTCCCGCGTGCACCACGAGGTCAAGGTCGAAGCCCGAGCCGAGGATGTCGCGCCCGAGATAGCCCGCGTCGTACGCCTCGGTCACCGCGTGGTGCAGGCGCCTGATCACGTGCAGTACCTCGCCGCGCACGTAGATGAAGGCCTTGTCCGACCTGATCGCGTAGGCGGCGATGATCGCGCCTTCGATCAGCAGGTGCGGGGTCGCCAGCATGGTCGGGATGTCCTTGCAGGTGCCAGGCTCCGACTCGTCGGCGTTGACCACGAGGTAGTGCGGCTTATTGTCGCCCTGAGGGATGAAGCCCCACTTCATGCCGGTCGGGAAGCCCGCGCCGCCGCGGCCGCGCAGCCCGGACTCCTTGACAGCCGCGATCACCGCGTCAGGCTGCATGGCCAGCGCCTTGGGCAGGGCCTGATAACCGCCGGCCCGACGGTAGCCGGCCAGCGTGAACGAGTCAGCCTCGTCCCAGTACGCGGTCAGCTCGGGGGTGAGCACCGTGCTCAATTCCGTGCTCCATTGCTGTTCTCGTTGGCGGGTGTCCACCCGTTCTCTTTGGCGATTCTCAGCCCGGCTATGGTCGGGCCGCCCGCGGTATGCCCGCTCGTGGCCTGATCGTCGGGGAAGCCAGCCAGGATCATCGCGGCTTCGCGCCAGTTGACCAGGCGCTCCGCGCCCCGGCTCGGTGCCGGGTAGTCGCCCGACCGCAGGCCGTCGACGAGGTCCCTGGCCGACTCTGGGGTCATGTTGTCGTAGAACTCCCAGTTGACCATGATCACCGGGGCGTAGTCGCAGCCGGCGTTGCACTCTATCCGCTCGATGCTGACCTTGCCGTCCCCGGTCGGCTCGTCGGCGTCCACGCCCAGGTGATTCTTCAGTTCGGCGAAGAGCACGTCGCCGCCCATGATCGCGCACAGCGTATTGGTACAGACGCCCACGTGGTACTCGCCGACCGGTGCCCGCTTGTACATCGTGTAGAACGACACGACGGCGGTCACGTCGGCCTCGGTCAGGCCAAGCCGCTCGGCGCAGTAGGCGATGCCGTCGTCAGACACGTAGCCTTCCCTGGCCTGCACCAGGTGCAGCAGCGGAAGCAGCGCCGACCTGGCCTTGGGGTACCTGGCGATGATCTGCCCTGCCCGCTCGGCAAGCTCGGCCCTGGCCTGCTCGGTATAGGCCATTACCTGTCCACCCCTCCCATCACGGGGTCGATGCTGGCGACGGCCGCGATCACGTCTGCCACCATGCCGCCCTCGCACATCGCCGAGACCGACTGAAGGTTCGTAAACGACGCGTCCCTGAAGTGCACGCGGTAGGGCCGGGTGCCGCCGTCGCTGACCACATGGCAGCCAAGCTCGCCGCGCGGTGACTCCACGCTCTCGTACACCTGCCCGGCGGGGACCCGGAATCCCTCGGTGACCAGCTTGAAGTGATGGATCAATGCCTCCATCGACTGGCTCATGATGTGCGCGATGTGATCGGCCGAGTTGCCCATCCCGTCAGGACCGACCGCGAGCTGGGCAGGCCAGCCGATCTTGGCGTTCCTGATCATCACCGGATCATCGGCTGGCCGTTTCGCTGCCAGCTTGTCCACGGCCTGCTCGATGATCCGCAGCGACTGGTCCATCTCGTCCATCCTGATCAGGTACCTAGCGAAGGCATCGCAGGTATCACGGGTCGGGACGTCGAATTCATAGTTCTCGTAGCCGCAGTAAGGCTGGCTCTTGCGCAGGTCCCACGGGATCCCTGTGGCACGGAGGATGGGGCCGGTCACCCCTAGCGCCATGCAGCCGGCGAGGTCGAGATACGCGACGTTCTTCGTCCTGGCGAGGTAGATCGGAGCGGCGTCGAGCAGCGCCCTGATCTCGCCGAGCTGGTGCGGCATGATGGTCAGGAACTCGCGCAGCTTCTCGATCGCGCCTGGCGGCAGGTCCTGTACGACACCGCCGGGGCGTATGTAAGCGTGGTTCATGCGCAGGCCGCTGATCAGCTCGAACAGGTCGAGTATCTTCTCGCGCTCACGCATGCCGTAAAGGAAGATCGTGGTCGCGCCGACTTCAAGGCCGAACGTGCCGATCGCCGTGAGGTGCGAGGACATCCGGTTGAGTTCCATCATCAGCACCCGAAGGACGCTGGCTCGCGCCGGCACCTGATCGGTGATGCCGAGCAGTCTTTCCGTGGCCAGGCAGTACGCGGTCTCGTTGAAGATCGGCGAGAGGTAGTCCATCCGGGTGCAGAACGTGACTCCCTGCGTCCAGGTGCGGAACTCCATGTTCTTCTCGATGCCGGTATGCAGGTACCCGATCACCGGCCGCAATTCGGTCACGGTCTCGCCGTCGAGGGTAAGTATCAGCCTAAGCACGCCGTGCGTGGACGGGTGCTGAGGGCCCATGTTGACGATGAGCTGCTCTTCCGCGCCTTCCTCGCGCAACTCGTCAGCCGCGGCGACGACCTCTTCCCAGTCCTGCCCGCCGACGTTGTAGACGCGGCCTTCGCTTGTGGTGGTCACTGGTACGACCTCCGCTCGTCGGGCGGCGGAACGGTAGCGCCGCGGTACTCGACGGGAATGCCGCCAAGCGGGTAGTCCTTGCGCTGGGGATGACCTTTCCAGTCGTCTGGCATCTCGATCCTGGTCAGCGCCGGATGCCCGTCAAAGACGATGCCGAAGAAGTCCCAGGTCTCGCGCTCGTGCCAGTCGCAGGTGGGATAGACGTCGACGACTGACGGAATATGCGGGTCAGCGTCGGGCGCGGAGACTTCCAGCCTCAGCCGCCGGTTATGCGTGATCGAAAGCAGGTGATACGCCGCGTGCAGCTCGCTGGCGGCGTATTCCGGGTAATGCACGCCTGACACGCCCAGGCAGAGCTGGAACGCCAGGTTGGGGTCATCGCGCAGCCGGCGGCACACCTCGACGATGTACTCGCGCCTCACGTGGAGCGTCAGCTCGCCGTTCGCGGCGACGACGCGCTCGATCGCGGTGCCGAAGTTCAGGCCAGCGGCCTCGAGTGCACTGCCGAGCGCATCGGCGACGTCGTCGAAGTAGGAGCCGTAAGGGCGTTGCGATGAAGGCAGCGGCTGCTGCCTGACCAGCAGCCCGCCGTATCCCGAGGTGTCGCCGGTCGTGCTCGTGCCGAACATGCCACGCCGGACGACCGGCTCGGCCAGGCGTTCTTCTCCGGCCTCGATCGCCTGATCTTCGTTGTTTTCTTGCTCGCTCACTGCACGCCTTCCCGCAGGTGCGGCAGCAGCGGCAGCCGCCGCAGGCGAGCTTCCTCCAGCTCGGTGATCTCTTTCTCCCTGTTCACGCCCAGCTTCATGTTCTGGATCTTGTCGTGAAGTTTCACGATC
>Ga0335073_10013430_pt1 | contig 11478 bp, 12 predicted proteins | sample Lox_Sample_22_FD_207093 | JGI IMG/M metagenome (GOLD analysis project Ga0335073, IMG submission 207093) | Soil microbial communities from Loxahatchee National Wildlife Refuge, Florida, United States - Lox_Sample_2.2 | ecosystem: Environmental > Terrestrial > Soil > Wetlands | place: USA... | reverse complement strand
CGGATCTCCCGCTTGGTGATCGGGTCGATCCCGGCATACACCCGGGCGTGCCACGATCCGCTCGGCAGTTGCTCTACGCAACCCTTGGCGACTCTGGGCCTACCAGCAGGATAAGCCGGATCAGTGACATTCGGTCCACGAACCGGTCCACGAGCCCCGTCTGAGTTGGTCCAAATACCCTCTGAGCTGGGAGCCGGTGAGCGGGTTCGAACCGCTGGCCTGCCGTTTACAAGACGGCTGCTCTGCCTGCTGAGCTACACCGGCCGGGTGGGGCCATCGTAACCGAGACCGGAGCGTGGCCACCTCGTACAGGGCGATGCTGGCGGCCACCGAGGCGTTCAGCGACTCGGTGCGGGCAGCGATCGGGATCTTGACAAGGATGTCGCAGGCCTGCGCGACGATCCTGGACAGGCCGCGGCCCTCCGAGCCGATGGCGAGCACGAGCGGGGACGTGGCCAGGTCCAGGTCACGGATCTCGGTCTCGCCCGCCGCGTCCAGGCCCGCCACGAAGACCCCTTCGTCTCGGTAGGACTGCAGCGCGCGGGACAGGTTGGCGGCGCGGGCCACCGGGAGGCGCGCGAGGGCGCCGGCGGACGCCTTCCAGGCACCCGCGGTGACGCCGGCGCCGCGGCGGGCGGGCACGACCACGCCGTGCGCGCCGAACGCGGCCGCGGAACGCACGATCGCGCCCAGGTTGCGCGGATCGGTGACCCCGTCCAGGGCGGCGATCAGCGGCGGCTGGGCGGCGTCGGCCGCGCGGGCGAGCAGGTCGTCGGGGTGGGCGTAGTCGTAGGCGCGGACCCGCAGGGCCAGGCCCTGGTGCAGCGCGCCGCCGGTGAGCCGGTCGAGTTCGGCGCCGCCCGCCTCGAGCACGGCTACGCCGCGGTCGGCGGCCAGCTTGATGGCCTCGCCGATCCGCTCGTCGTGCTGGACCCGCGCGCCCACGTACAGCGCCGCCGCGGGGACGCTTGCCCGCAGCGATTCGACCACCGCGTTCCGGCCCGCGACGAACTCCGCGGCGTCCCCGGCGCCCCGCTGCGTCCGGGTTGACCTTGGCGCATCGGCGGACCCCCGGTTCGACCACGGCTCCGCGTCGGCGAAGCGCCGGGCCCGCGGACCCGTAGCGGCCCCGTCCCGAGAAGACCGAGTTCCGAAAGCGCCAGAAGACCCGGACCGAGAAGACCGAGCTCCGGAAGCCCCGGACCCGGAAGCCCCGGACCCGGAAGAACCAGCCCCGGAAGAACCAGCCCCGGAAGACCCGGCCGCGGAGCCCCCAGCCACAGGGCCGGAGGCGCGGCGCTGGGCCGGGTGGCCGGTGCGCTCCGAGGCCGGCGGGGTGGGTCCCTTGCCCTCTAGCTTGCGACGGCCGTGGCCGCCGGTGCCCGGCCTCGGCTTGCCCGACTTGGTACGGCCGCCCCCGCCCCTCGGGGCCTTGCCAACAGAGCCGCGCGGAGCCTTGCCGCCACCGCCAGAGCCGCCGCGGGGACGCCCCCCGCCCGAACCGCTCACCGCTTCAGCTCCCATCTCGGGCCCTCGGGGGTGTCCTCGACGACCACGCCGATGTCGTCGAGGCCGTTCCTTATCGCGTCGGCGGTGGCGTAGTCCCGGCGCGCCCTTGCCGCGTCCCGCTGCTCCAGGGTCAGCTTCACCAGCGCCGACACCACGCCCCGCAGCCGTTCGCTGGAACCGAAGCCACCAGAGCCGGACCCCGCACCCGAACCGGACCAGTTCGGCGCGAGCGGGTCGAGGCCGAGCACGCCCAGCATCGCCCGCAGCCGGGCCAGGCTGGTCTGCAGGCTCGTCTTGTCCCCGGCGGTCAGCGCCTGGTTGCCGTCCCTGACGCAGGCATGCACGGCGGCGAGGGCCTTCGGCACGCCAAGGTCCTCGTCCATCGCCGAGCAGAACGACGTCGGCAGCACGCCCTGGTCATCGTCTGCGACGCCACGCGGCAGATCGTCGCCGGAGAAGCCGCCGAGCATCTCGGTGGCCCGCACCACGAAGCGCTCGATCCGCTGGTAGGCGGCCACCGCCTCGTCCAGCGAATCCTCGGAGAAGTCGAGCAGCGACCGGTAGTGCGCCTGCGCCAGGTAATAGCGCAACTCGGGCGCGCGCACCCGGTCGAGCACGTCGGTGACGAGCAGCGAGTTGCCGAGGGACTTGCTCATCTTCTCCCCCGACAGCCCGAGCAGCCCGTTGTGCAGCCAGTACCGCGCGAACCCGTCGCCCGCCGCCTTGGACTGCGCGATCTCGTTCTCGTGGTGCGGGAAGATCAGGTCCATCCCGCCGCAGTGGATGTCGAACGTCGGGCCGAGGTACTTGGTCGACATGGCCGAGCATTCCAGGTGCCAGCCCGGCCGGCCGGGCCCCCACGGGGTCTCCCAGTACGGCTCGCCCGGCTTGGCCGCCTTCCACAGCGTGAAGTCCCGAGGGTCGCGCTTGGCGCCGGCGTGGTCGGAATCCTCGGCGGGCAGCAGCTGGTCGAGCCGCTGCCCGGACAGCCCGCCGTAGGCCGGGTAGGAGTGCACGTCGAAGTACACGTCGCCGCCGCCGGCGTAGGCGTGCCCGCCCTCGATCAGCCGGCGCATCAGCACGATCATCTCCGGGACGTGCCCGGTGGCGCGCGGCTCCAGGTCCGGGGGCCGGCACCCGACCGCGTCGTAGGCCCAGCCGAACGCGCGCTGGTTGCGTTCGGCCACGATCCACGGCGCGACGCCCTCGGCGGCCGCGGTGTGCAGGATCTTGTCGTCGATGTCGGTGACGTTCCGGCAGAAGGTGACCCGGTAGCCGCTGGCCTGCAGCCAGCGGATCAGCACGTCGAAGCACACCGCCGAACGCAGGTGGCCGATGTGCGGCGGCGCCTGCACGGTGGCGCCGCACAGGTAGATCGACGCCTCCCCCGGCGTCAGCGGCGTGAACTCCCGCACGGTGCGCGTCGCGGTGTCATGGAATTGGAGCGTCACGCCGTCAAGGCTAAGGGATCGGCACCACCACAGCGGTGGCGATCGCGGCGATGCCCTCGCCCCTGCCGGTCAGGCCGAGCCCGTCCGTGGTCGTGCCCGACACGCTGACAAGCGCGCCGGACAGGGCCTCGGACATGACCTTCTGCGCCTCGTCCCGCCGCGGGCCGATCCGCGGCCGGTTGGCTATCACCTGCACCGCGACGTTTCCGATGCCGAATCCGGCCTCGCTGATCAGCCGGAACGTCTCGCGCAGCAAGGCGGTGCCGGGGGCACCCGCCCACTGCGGCCGCGACGTGCCGAAGTGCTGGCCGAGATCGCCGAGCCCGGCCGCGGACAGCAACGCGTCACAGACGGCATGCGCCGCCACGTCACCATCGGAATGACCGTCGAGGCCCGGCTCTCCCGGCCAGGCCAGGCAGGCAAGGTGAAGCTCGCGCGAAGAGGTCAGCGGGTGCACGTCGACTCCGACCCCGACGCGCGGGAGATCAGTTGGCAAGGACCTCGTCGAGCAGCGCCTCGGCCTTGTCCTCGTTGGTCTTCTCGGCGAGCGCGAGCTCGCTGACCAGGATCTGCCGTGCCTTCGCGAGCATGAGCTTCTCGCCCGCGGACAGGCCGCGCTCCTTGTCACGGCGCCACAGGTCCCTGACGACCTCGGCCACCTTGTTCACGTCGCCGGAAGCCAGCTTCTCCAGGTTGGCCTTGTACCGCCTGGACCAGTTCGTCGGCTCCTCGGTGTGCGGTGCGCGGAGCACCTCGAAGACCCGTTCAAGCCCTTCGGCGCCTACGACGTCACGAACGCCTACCAGCTCGGCATTGTCCGCGGGAACGCGTACGGTCAGGTCACCCTTGTCAACCTTGAGGACCAGATAGGTCTTGTCCTCGCCCTTGATGGTGCGAGTCTCAACCGCTTCGATGCGAGCAGCCCCGTGGTGGGGATAGACGACGGTATCGCCGACGTTGAAAGACATGTGGCAAGTACCCCTTCCGCTGAAGGCCATCTTACCACGTACGGGCGTGTCGATAAAATGCTCTTGTCCGCAAATATGCAGGTCAGTAGGGCAATGGCCGCTGCGCGCCCACACCATTCAACTGGCTGTGCCAGGGTCGGCACCGCCATCGGGAGGCGCATGAAGTCACTTCATTCTACCCCAGCTACACGGTTCAACCCCGCATCTTTCCGATCGGACCTTGATGGCGCAGCACCGCCCGGGCGGCGCCATACTTGAGAGAGCAGGGTCTTGATTCGCGCCGGAGGTGACGGTGAATCCTGGCGGCGGAGCTGGATGGGACGATTCTCCACTCGACATCCAGGTCCCGGATGACGCGCGCGAGCTCGAGCGCGACGTCATCGCCTACCACCGCGAGCTGCGGGCCAAGCGCCGCCGCAGCCGGCTCCGGCGGCTGGCCGCGCCGCTGCGCGGGAGCGGGACCATCATGCCGCTGCTCGCCAGCATCCTGGCGGTCTGCCTGGTGGCGGGCGCGATGCTCTCCGTCGCCACGCTCAGCCCCGCCGACGGGTCACACGAGGCCCCGCCCACCCACCAGCCGACCGTGGCGGCCTCTACCGCGGCGCCATCGACCACGGCGTCATCAACCACGGGGTCCTCGACCGCCTCACCCAAGCCGTCGCACTCGGCCACCGCCAGGCCGTCGAGCACGGCGGGATTCTCCCCCACCCCGCGAGGGACGACGCGCACGGCCACGGCCCAGCCCTAGACCCCGCGTCAGCACACCGATCCGCGACCGCTACGATTTTGCCGTCCACGACGGAATGAATCGAGGAGGCCGTCAAGGTGACCCGCTGGACTCGCCGCCTGCTCTTCGGCGCCGTAGCCGTGCTGGTCCCGGCTCTCGCCGGATGCGAGGCCGGCGCCAACGCGCCGACTCAGGAATACCACCCGGCCGCGATGGGGCAAAGCAGCGTCCTCGGCGACGTCACCATCGACGACGCCTTCGTGCTCGGACCCGCGCTCGGCGGCCAGCTGCCGGCCGGTGGCCAGGCGGGCGTCTTCCTCGCGCTCTACGCGACGAGCAACGACCAGCTGCTCTCGGCCAGCGCGCCGGGCACCGCCAAGTCGGTGCGGCTGATCGGCGGCCCCATCAACCTGGCGCCGGGCAGCCTGGTCCGGCTCAACGGGCAGGTGCCGCGGATCGTGCTCACCGGCCTGACCGCCCCTCTGATCGCCGGGAAGACGATCACGCTCCAGCTGAAGTTCGCCAACGAGGACCAGGTGACCCTGAAGGTGCCGGTCGAGCCGGACGCCTACGACTACTCCACCTACTCGCCGCCGCCCCCCGCGCCGACGCCGACCCCGACCGTCAAGCACCACAAGCTGAGGCCCGGCGCCTCGGCCACGCCCTCCGGCACCGCGTCACCCACCACGACCGCCAGCCCGTCGCCGACGTCATAGCCGCCCCGGCCCGCCGTTCGCCCCACCCCTCGGCTCGTCGTAGCCAATCGGGGGCCGCGCACCCGGCCCGTTCGGCCCCGCCCCGCCGTAGCCGGCCGGGGCCACGCACTACCGCTCGTTCGGCCCGCCCCGCGCCCGCCGTAGCGAGCCGGGGCCGCGCACCACTGATCGTTCTGAATAATTAATCTTTTGATTTTTCCAGAACGAACGGTGGTTTACCTGGTCAGGCTAGGCAGCGGCCGACTCGAACTTGTAGCCGAGGCCGCGGACGGTGACTATGTGCTGCGGGTGCGCGGGGTCGGTTTCGATCTTGGCGCGGAGGCGCTTGATGTGCACGTCGAGCGTCTTGGTGTCACCCACGTAGTCGGCGCCCCAGACCCGGTCGATGAGCTGCATCCTGGTCAGCACCCGGTCCGCGTTGCGGAGCAGCACCTGGAGCAGCTCGAACTCCTTCAGCGGCAGCTGCACGGTGCCGCCGCGGACGGTGACCACGTGCCGGTCCACGTCCATCCGGACCGGCCCGGACTCCAGGGCAGACTCGGCCACGTCGTCCGGCTCGCCGCGGCGGCGGAGTACCGCGCGCATCCTGGCGACGAGCTCGCGGGAGGAGAACGGCTTGGTCACGTAGTCGTCGGCGCCGAGCTCGAGCCCGACCACCTTGTCGATCTCGCTGTCCTTGGCGGTCAGCATGATCACCGGCACGTTCGACTTCTCCCGCAGCGACCTGCACACCTCGCTGCCCGGCAGGCCGGGCAGCATCAGGTCGAGCAGCACCAGGTCGGCGCCGGTCCGGTCGAACGTGTCCAGCGCGTCGGGTCCCGTCGAGCAGACCGCGACCTCGAAGCCCTCCTTGCGGAGCAGGTAGGAGATGGCGTCGCTGAACGAGTCCTCGTCCTCGACGACCAGCACGCGTGTCACTTCTGTCCCTCCAGGTCGGGTTCGGGCCGGCGGGCTTTAGCAGGCGGCGGCGTCGGCATGCTCGCCTCGCAGCGGAATGTAGAGCGTGAACGTGGACCCCGCGCCTTCGACGCTGCGCACCGTGACCCTCCCGTTGTGTGCCGCCATCACGTGCTTGACGATGGCCAGCCCGAGCCCGGTTCCGCCGGTCGCCCGCGAGCGGGCCGGGTCGACCCGGTAGAAGCGCTCGAAGATCCGCTCCAGGTCGCGCTCGGGGATGCCGATTCCCTGGTCGGCCACGCTCAGCTCGGCGTTGCCCTCGCCGGCCCGCTTGGTGCTTATCACCACGCGGGTCCGCTCCGGGCTGTAGGCGACCGCGTTCTCCAGCAGGTTGCGCAGCGCGGTGACCAGCAGGTCCTCGTCACCCAGGACGGTGAGGCCGTGCGTGCCAACGCACTGGAGCGAGATGCCGCGGGCGTTCGCCTTCATCCGGCACCGGTCCAGCGCCTCGGCGACGACCACGTCGAGGTCGACCGGGCGCGGGTCGGGCACCGGCTCGACCGCCTGGATCCTGGACAGCGTGATCAGGTCCTGGACCAGGTTGGTCAGCCGCTGCGCCTCCTGGCGCATCTTGCCGGCGAACCTGCGCACCGCCTCGGCGTCGTCGGCCGCGTCCTCGATCGTCTCGGCGAGCAGCGCCAGCGCGCCGACCGGGGTCTTGAGCTCGTGGCTGGTGTTGGCCACGAAGTCCCGCTTGACCTCATCCACCCGGCGGCTTTCCGTCTGGTCCTCGGCGAGCACGAGGACAAGCCCGCCGCCGCCGACGGCGGCACCGAGCGGCGCGACCCGGACGGCGAAGCTCGTCGTCCGGCCGCCGAACCTCGGCACCGGGACCTCGAACTCGCCCTCCCTGATCTCCCCGTCCCTGCGCACCTGGCGGGCCAGCGCGGCAAGCTCGCTGACCATCATGCGATCGCCCTTGACGATCCCGTACGCGCGGGCCGCGGCGCTCGCCCGCAGCACCCGGTCGTTGCTGTCAAGGACGACGGCCGAGGAGGAGAGCACGGAAAGGACCGACGCGATGCCCGGCGGCAGCCGTGCGGGCTGCTGGGCCACCCGGCGCCTGGTGGGACGCTGGGGACGGACCGCCGGGCCGGGCCCGGCAGCCCTCGTTCTTATCGCCACGCGATCTCCGCTATCCGGGCAAGGTAACGCCGTGACCAGTGAAGACTCACGCCTTCATGGTAGGCGGTGGCGGACACCTGAAAACAGCGGCATTGCCAACCCGGAGGCGATATTTGACGGTTGTTCACCTTGCCGTAAACATCCGGTAATGCCGGATTTGCCTTCCCTGCACCTGGTTCGGCAGGTCAGCGGCCCTGGTTACGGACCGCTTCCGCGGCCTCCGCGGCCGCTTCCGGGTCCAGGTAACGGCCGCCGGGCACCACCGGCCGGTAGGCGTCGTCGAGCTCGTAGACGAGCGGGATGCCGGTCGGGATGTTCAGCTCCGCGATGGCCGCGTCGCTGATTCCGTCCAGGTGCTTGACCAGCGCGCGCAGCGAGTTGCCGTGCGCGACGATCAGCGCCGTCCCGCCCCTGTTCAGCTCCGGCACCACCGCGTCGTACCAGTAGGGCAGCATCCGCGCCACCACGTCCTTCAGGCACTCGGTCCGCGGCCTGGCCTCCGGCGGGAGGTCCTTGTAGCGGGGATCGCCCGACTGGGAGAACTGATCGTCGTCGGCGAGCGGCGGCGGCGGCACGTCGTAGGAGCGGCGCCACAGCATGAACTGCTCGTCGCCGAACTGCTGCCTGGTCATCGCCTTGTCCTTGCCCTGCAGCGCGCCGTAGTGCCGCTCGTTCAGCCGCCATGACCGGTTGGTGGGCAGCCAGAGCAGGCCGGCCTCCTCGAGCGCTATGTTGGCGGTCTGGATCGCCCTGGTCAAGACCGAGGTGTACACCACGGTCGGCGTAATGCCGGAGCTTTTGAGGAGCCGGCCGCCGCTGGCCGCCTCCTGCCTGCCCGCCTCGGAAAGGCCGACGTCGACCCAGCCGGTGAACAGGCCCTTGGCATTCCATTCGCTCTCGCCGTGGCGGAGCAGCAGCAGGGTTTTCATGACTTCAGAGCCTAGCCTCAGCACCGGGTGGGAACAGCCGGCGGCCCGGCGGGGTTGGGTTCTAACGTGCACCAGGCGCCGCGACCTCGCTCGCACCCCCGGCGGATCGCGACCATCAGCCTGCACACCTCGCCGCTCGACCAGCCGGGTACCGGCGATGCGGGCGGGCTCAACGTCTACGTGGTCGAGGTGGCAAGGCAGCTGGCCGCCCGCGGCATCGAGGTGGAGATATTCACCCGGGCGGTCTGCCCTGAGCTGGCTCCGGTCGTCGAGCTGCTGCCAGGCGTGCTCGTGCACAACGTCGTGGCCGGCCCGTTCGAGGAGCTGGACAAGAACGCGCTGCCCGGGCAGATATGCCAGTTCACGTTCGGCGTGCTGCGGGCCGAGGCGGCCTTCGCGCCCGGACGCTACGACCTGCTGCACGCGCACTACTGGCTGTCCGGCCAGGTGGCCGCGGTGGCGGCGGAGCGGTGGGGGGTGCCGTTCGTGCAGTCCATGCACACCCTCGGCAAGGTCAAGAACCTGGCGCTCGCGGCCGGTGACTCCGCCGAGCCCGCGGCGCGGATCCGGGGCGAGGGCGAGGTGATAGCCGCCGCCGACCGGCTGGTGGCCAACACCGCGGAGGAGGCGCGCCAGCTCGTCGAGCTGTACGGCGCGGAGAGCTGGCGGGTCAGCACGGTCAGCCCGGGTGTGGACCTGTCGGTGTTCCGGCCTTCCTCGCGGGCCTCGGCGCGGACCCGGCTGGGCTTGCCGTCGGATGCCTTCGTGGTGCTGTTCGCGGGGCGGATCCAGCCGCTGAAGGGGCCGGACATCGTGCTGAAGGCCGCGGCTGAGCTGCTGCGGTCCTCGCCTGGGCTGGCTTCCAGGCTGCTCGTGGTGTTCGTCGGCGGGCCGAGCGGGTCCGAGATCGGCGCGCCGGGGCGGCTGGACGGGCTGGCCGCCGGGCTCGGCCTGTCCGGGCGGCTGCGGGTCGAGCCGCCGTGCCCGCACCGCGAGCTTGCCGACTGGTACCGGGCGGCGAGCGTGGTGATGGTGCCGTCGCACTCGGAGTCGTTCGGCCTGGTCGCGCTGGAAGCGCAGGCCTGCGGGACGCCGGTCGTTGCGGCCGCCGTGGGCGGGCTGCACACCGCGGTCAGGCACGGCCGCTCGGGCATCCTGGTGGACGGGCACGATCCGGCCTCGTACGCTGCCGTGCTTTCCGGGCTGCTCGGGTCGCCCGGGCGGCTTGCCTCGCTGTCCCGCGGGGCGGTCGAGCACGCGTCGGCATTTGGCTGGCCCGCGACGGCCGACCGGCTTGTCGAGGTGTACTCCGAGGCGATGAGCGTGTATACCGGTTCAGTGACGTCGGCGGCTGCCTCCATGGGCGCATGAGCTCGGCTGCCGCGGCTTCCGCCGCCGCCTCCGCCTCGGTGGCGGCGGCGCTCGCGGAACTCGGCCTGGAGTATGAGAGCCCCCGGCCCGGGGCCTACCTGGTCAGGCTCGAGGGCCAGCACAAGCTCGCCACGATGACCTGGCTGGTGGTCGGCGCGCACAGCCTGGGCGTGGAGGCCTTCTTCTGCCGCCAGCCGGACGAGAACCACGCCGCCTTCTACCGCTTCCTGCTGGAACGCAACGGGCGCATGTACGGTGTCCGCTTCACCCTGGATGCGGTGGGCGACGTCTACCTGACCGGGCGGCTGCCGCTGTGCGCGGTCGGCACCGCGGACATCGACCGGCTGCTCGGCTGCGTGCTCAGCTACTCCGACGAGAACTTCGACACGGCCCTGGAACTCGGCTTCGCCTCGGCGATCCGCCGGGAATGGGCCTGGCGGGCCAAGCGCGGCGAGAGCCTGGCCAACCTGCGCGCGTTCGCGCGCTTCGCCGACCCCTCGGCCGAGTCCTAGCGCTCGCCCCCGGGAATCTGGGTGGCACCCCGCCTATTGGATGGCCCGTATTGCGGGTACATTGACGACCGTGAACCGGTTGGGCGATCTTGAGCGTGCCATTATGGACGTGCTTTGGGAAGCTGATAGCTCTCTCACCGTGCGCGAGGTCAGTGCTAGGCTGACCGAACGCAATCTAGCTCACACCACCGTGATGACGGTGCTCGACAGGCTCGCGAAAAAGGGATTCGCCAGGCGGCAGCGCGACGGTCGTGCCTGGCGTTACTGCCCTTCCGCGACCAGGGAGACTTACGTCGCCGAGCTGATGTTGACCGCGCTCGACCAGACCGGCGACCGTACTGCCGCATTGACCCGTTTCGCCAAGTCGGTCTCCGGAGTCGAGGCCGAAGCGCTGCGCGAAGCGTTGGAAGTACTCGAAGGTGACGGCGAAGGAGATGCAAGGACTCGCTGATACGGCGCTACTGGCCGTGGTCGCCACCGGGAGCGTGCTCGGAGCTTCGGCCCTCGTGTCGGCAAGCTGGCCGCGCCGGTCACCGGCGGCGGCCATCTTGCTCTGGCAGGCGCTCGGGCTGGCCGCGGGCCTGGCCGCGGTCGGCACGCTGATCGGCCTCGGCATGCCGGGCAGCCGGGTCGGCCTGGTCCGCGCGGTGCTCGGCCTGGGCGCCGTTTCTCGCATCGGTGCCGTGCTTCCCGCGGTGTTCGGCGCGGACAGCGTGTCAGCGACGGTCGCGGCGGGCGCCAGGCTGGCCTGCCTGGCCGCCGGGCTGGCCCTGTTCGCCTCGCTGTGCTGGGTGCTCGTCGCTGCCTCGGCCGCGGCCTTCGCGGCCAGGCGCCGCCAGCGTGCCCTGCTGAGGCTGCTCGCGCACGGCGACCCGAAGGTGCCTGGCGCCCTGGTCGTCGACTACCCGACCGCCGCGGCGTACTGCCTGCCCGGGCTGCGATCGCAGATCGTCGTCAGCGTCGGCACCCTGGAACTGCTCGGCCCCGCCGAACTCGCGGCCGTGCTCGCTCACGAGCGCGCCCACCTGCGCGAACGCCATGACCTGGTGCTGCTGCCGTTCAGCGCGCTGCGCCGCGCGTTCCCCCGGTCGACGACCTGCGGGCAGGCGCACCGGTCGGTGGCGCTGCTCGTCGAGATGCTGGCCGACGACCGTGCCCTGCGCGCCCGCCCGGCGCGGGAACTCCTGTCCGCGCTGGTCAGGTTCGGCACCGC
>Ga0335073_10013429_pt1 | contig 11479 bp, 9 predicted proteins | sample Lox_Sample_22_FD_207093 | JGI IMG/M metagenome (GOLD analysis project Ga0335073, IMG submission 207093) | Soil microbial communities from Loxahatchee National Wildlife Refuge, Florida, United States - Lox_Sample_2.2 | ecosystem: Environmental > Terrestrial > Soil > Wetlands | place: USA: Florida... | reverse complement strand
TGACATCCTGCAGCAGCGGCCGCAATTCGAACGGCGCCGCATCCAGCATCAGCTTGCCGGCTTCGATCCGCGCCAGGTCCAGCGCGTCGTTCAACAATTTGAGCAAGACGTTGCTGCCACGCTGCACGGACTCGGCATACTCGCGCTGGGTATCGTTGAGCGGCGTGGCCAGCAGCAGTTCGGCCATGCCCATCATGCCGGTCATCGGTGTGCGGATTTCGTGGCTGAGCGTGGCAAGGAAGCGGCTCTTGGCCGCGCTCGCCTGTTCGGCGATCTGATGCCGCTGCTCGGCGAACTGCATGCGATGCCGATGCGCCATGCGCCGGCGCCAGGCCAGCACCACCAGAAACGCCAGCGCCAAACTGCCGCATACATAGCCCAGCCACGCCCACCAGCGCATCCATGGCGGTGATTGCACGATGATGTGCAGCGGTGTCGCCAACCGCACCCATTCGCCTTCCGATCCGCGCGCCATGATGTCCAGCGTGTAGTCGCCGGCACCCAGTCCGGTGAATTCGCGCTCGCCGTGGTTATCGCGATCGACCCAGTCGGTATCGAAACCGTTGAGGCGGAACCGGTATTGGTTGGCCGCCGGATTGACGTAGGAAAACAGGGTGGCCTGGATGTGCAGCTGGGTGTCGCGCCAGCCCACGCGGATCGTTTGCGCATTCAACGGCAGGTGGCGCGTTGCGCCCTTGTGCTGCACGGTGATCTGCGTGACCGACAAAGTGGGCGCCACCGGCGGCGGATCGAGCTTATCCGGATCGAAGCCGACGACGCCGCCATTGGTCGCGGCATAGAGATACCCGTTGGGCAGCAACGCGTAGCCACGCCCGAATTCGCCGTTCGCGAGGCCATTCTGCAAGCCGACCTGATAGAAGCTGTTTTTGGCCGGATCGAAGCGCCACAGTCCATCGATGCTGAAGATCCACACGCGCCCGAGGCAGTCGACATCCACGTCCACCGCGCGCAGCGAGGGCCAACCATGCGCGGCATCGATGGAGCGGTCACGCACCAGGCCCCGCCCTTGCTGGTGGTAGTGGGCCAGGCCGTCCTCGGTGGCCAGCCAGATGCCTTGGCGATCGAAGTCGAAGGCATCCACCGAGCGGCCGGCCGGCACGCCCGGCACCATCACGAAGTGATCGCTGGCGTGGTCGAACCACATCAGGCCGCCATCGCTGGCGTACCAGAACGTGCCCTTGTAGAGCGTCATCTGGCTGCCCCACATCACTTTCTCGTTCGGCTTGTCCATCGTTACTGCCGAGACGACCAGCGTTTCCGGATCGATGCGGAAAATACCGTGGCCGAACGTACGCGCGTACATCATGCCGTCCGGGCCGGGCTCTACTTCCAGCGGGCGATCGAGCACGCTGCGTTGCGGGTCGACCTGGTCCAGGCGGTCGTGGACATAGTCGTAGCGGTAAAGCGCTCCCTGCGCGGCGATCCATAAGCGCTGGCGGTTGTCTTCCGTCATGCCGACCACACGGCCGCCGAGCCCGCTGAGGATGTGCTCTACGTTGCCGGTGACCGGATCGAGACGATCCACCCGCCCATCGCGTTCGCCTACCCACACGTGCCGGGTATCGCGCCCGCGCGCCATGGTGGTGGCCATCGAATCGCGCAGGCTGGCCGGATCGTCGGGGATATGCGTAAAACGGCTGAAGCGGTTCCAGCCGGGCGCAAGATAGGCCACGCCGCCGTCGATCAAAGTGACCCACAAACCGCCTTCGCGATCGACCAGCATCTGCCATACCCAGGTGCCGGGCAGATCGCCGTGCAGCAAGGGTTGGTTGATCAGCGCGATGACCGGCCCATCCTTGCGTGCCTGCAGGTACATGCCGCGCTGCGTACCGATCCACAATCGGCCGGCCGCATCGCGCGTGCTGGTCATCACATTGGTGTCGTGCGGAATGACCGGCGCACCGACCAGCCGCGCCAGGTTGTCGGCGCCGATAGTCAGCAAGCCGCGGTCGGTGGCGACGCGCACTTCGTTGCCCTCGCCGTCGATGCGCCACGCATCCATGGATTGATTCGGATCCGCCGGCTTGATGCGCACGAAGCTGCCGTCTGGATCGCGCCGGAACAGACCCCGGTCGGAACCGACCCACACGCGCCCCTGGGCATCGGCGTAGAGGGCGCCGACTGTCCCCTGGTCATTGGGATACAGGCCCAGCAGCGGATTGGTAATGTGCTCGAAACTGTGCCCGTCGGGCTGCAACCGATCCAGCCCCTCGCTGGTGCCGACCCAGATCGAACCGTCAGGCGTCTGCGCGATCACCCAAACGCGGTCACTGGCCAGGCTTTGCGGATTGGCCGGATCGTGGCCCCAGTGCGTGAACTTGCCGCTGGCGGGGTTGTAGCGATTGAGGCCCGCATCCAGGCCGCCCTCCCAGACCATGCCCTGGCGATCGATCAGGAGCGTGGAGATCTCGTTGTTGTAGAGCGAATCGGGATCGTTCTCGATGTGGCGGTACACATGGAAACGCAGCCCGTCGAAACGGGCGATGCCGCCCTTGGTGCCGAACCACATGCCACCGGCGTGGTCTTGCGCCACGGCGTAGACAACGCTGCTGGGCAAGCCGTCCTGCATGCCGTAACGGCGGAACTGGGGCGTGGGCAGCGGGGCCAGATCGGGCGCGTGCACCGCCGCCTGCGAAACAGCCGGGGGTGCCGCGGGCGCCGACGCAGCACTGCCGGGCATGGAAGCGCCCAGCAGGAAGGCCAGCCCCAACAGGAAAACCACTACCACCCCAAGACCCTCAAAGACGTCAGGCAGGGCCAGCGCCCTACCCGCGCGCCCCGCAAGGGGAAATCATGCCAGTTCCCTGCGATGGCCGCACCTGCTGTTCCCGGCAGCGCAACAATCCGTTCCCGCGGCAAGCGTTGGCAGACACGCAGGGTTTCCGCCAGACTCCCGCCATGATTCGCCGCCTCGCTTTTCTGCCGCTAACGATCTGCGTGAGCTGTCTGTCGATGCCGCCGGCCGCAGTGGCAGCCGCCGACGGCTACCGCTACGACACAGTGCACAGCCAGATCGTTTTCAGCATCGACCACGACGGCTTTTCGCGGCCGCTGGGGCGACTGCATATTGCGCAAGGTTCGCTGCGCTTCGACCGGAACGACTGGTCCAAGTCCAGCACCGAACTGGACATCGACATGCGCAGCGTGGACATGGGCGATGCGGCATGGAACGACGCCGCGTGCAAACGGTCGCTGCTCGATTGCAAAACCTACCCGACCGCGCACTTTGCGAGCACATCGGTCGAGCGCAAGGACGACAGCCATGGTGTGCTGCACGGCACGCTCACCATGCACGGCGTCAGCCAGCCGATCGACATTCCTTTTCGCGTCAACCGCATCGGCAAGACGATCTACGGCATGCATACGGTGGCCGGTTTCTCAGCGATTGCCTCGCTCGATCGCACCGCTTTCGGCATTACCGGCTTTCCCAACGCCATCGGCCATAACGTAGCGATCTGGCTGGAGCTGGAGGGCATCGCCGAGCATCCAACTAACGACAAGGAGCATCCATGAGCTTGCGCAGCGACGGCCGCCAGTGGGGATCGGTCGCCAAGTTTTTCCATTGGATCGTGGCGCTGGGCATTCTCGGCAACGGCGTGTGGGGCCTGCTGATGGCCGATATGGCGCCCTCGATGAGCAAGATCACCGTCTTTGCGCTGCACAAGTCGATCGGCCTGACCGTACTGGCACTGTTCGCGCTGCGCCTGGCGTGGCGCCTGTATGACGGCGCGCCACCGGACGAGCCGATGCCGCGCTGGCAGCGCGTGGCCGCACACGCCACGCACGTGCTGCTGTATGCGTTCATTGTGGCGATGCCGCTCAGCGGCTGGCTGTTCAACTCACTGCACGGCTATCCGTTGCAATGGTTCAAACTGTTCAACCTGCCCGCGCTGGCGCCGAAGAACGACAATCTGTCGCACCTCGCCGGCGCCGTGCACGAGTGGTTGTTCTATCTATTGCTGCTGGTGCTGGTCGCGCATGCCGGTGCCGCGCTGAAACATCACTTTTTCGATCGGGACAACGTGTTGCGGCGCATGCTGCCCTTTGTACGCATAGGCCGAAGCAAGGCATCCCAAGGAGAACTCTCATGACAGTCCGTACTTCGTTTCGCCCGCTGCTGGTGCTGCTGGCGCTGAGCGCGCCCTGCATGGCAAGCGCCGCCGATTACACCGTGCAGCCGGGCAGTACGCTGGGCTTCACCAGCAATTTCCAGGGCAGCAGTTTCGACGGCCATTTCGGCAAGTGGACTGCCGCCATCAGCTACGACCAGGCGAAGCCGGCCGCTTCGAAGTTCGACGTCAGTGTGGACCTGGCGAGCGCCAAGACTGGCGACAACGATCGCGACAGCGCGCTGCCGGGGCCGGATTTCTTCAACGTCGCCAAATATCCGCAGGCGCACTTCGTCACCACCGGCTTTCGCCAGCAAGGCAGCCAGGTCATTGCCGACGGCATGCTGACCTTGCGCGGCATCACCAAGCCGGTCAGCGTGAACGTCATCTTCAAAGCGCAGGGCACAGGCGGCACGCTCGATGTAAGCGGCACCGTGAAGCGACTGGACTTTGGCGTAGGCGGCGGCCAGTACGCGGACACTTCGGTGATCGGGCCGGATGTGAAGGTCACGGCGCATTTGGTGCTCGCCGCGAAATAACACGCTTATGCCTTTACTGCCTCTGCCTGCGGGAGAGGTTCAGGGTGAGGGTCGCGGCTAGAGGGAAACGCGCGTGGGGCAGCCGGGTTGCTTGTTGCGTTCGCGCACGCGCATGCATGCGGCAAGCTGGCCCTCAGCCCCGCTCTCCGCCCGGCGTGGAGAGGGCGCCAGCAGCCATCCATTGCAGCACCGTCGCCGCATCGAACGGCCAGGCCAGTTCACGGCCATCGCGCCGATCGCAAAGCACCGGCACGCGCGTACCGTAACGCTGTTCCAGCGCCTGGCTGTCATCCACCCAGGCACTGTCGAAATCCGGCAGGCGCGCCTCAGCCAGCACGGCCAGCGCCTGGTCGCACAGGTGGCAGTAGTCGCGTTGATAGAGCACGAAATCGGCCATACGTGCGCGTGCAGAGTGTTCCGGGCGGGGGGCCCGCGTAGAATACCCAGTTTCCCCACCCTTGCAGCATCCCTATGGCGGTCAGCGCGTTCGACATCTTCAAGATCGGCATCGGCCCTTCTTCCTCCCATACCGTGGGCCCCATGCGCGCGGCGGCGCGTTTCTCCGAGCGTTGGCTGGAAGAAAAAGGCGTGCTCGATCGCGTGGCGCGCGTGCGCGCGGAGTTGTACGGCTCGCTGGCCATGACCGGCCGCGGGCACGGCACGGACAAAGCGGTGATCTTGGGATTTGAAGGGGAGCATCCGGATACGGTCGATCCCGATCACATTCCGGACATCCTCAAGCGCGTGCGCACCGACCATCGCATCCGCGTGCTCGGCCGGCACGAGATCGAGTTCGACGAAAAGCGCGATCTGGTGTTCAACAAACGCCAGAAGCTGCCGTTCCACACCAATGGCCTGCGTTTTACCGCTTACGATGCCGAAGGCAACGAGCTGGCCACCCGCGACTACTACTCGGTAGGCGGCGGCTTCGTGGTCAATCATGACGAGGCGGCGGAAGATCGCATCGTTGCCGACACCACCGAACAGCCCTATCCGTTTCACACCGGCGATCAACTACTGGCGTTGTGCGCGCAGCACAACATGACGATCGCCCAGCTGATGATGGAGAACGAAAAGGTGTGGCGCAGCGAAGCGGCGATACGCGCCGGCCTGCTCGCTATCTGGAAAGCCATGCAAGGGTGCGTCGAACGCGGCCTGCGTTCGCCCGGCATTTTGCCCGGCGGGCTCAAGGTGAGCCGTCGCGCCCCGGCGATGGCGGCGGAGCTGCGCAACCAGCCCGAGGCCTCGCTCAAGGATCCGCTCACCATTCTTGATTGGGTGAACCTTTATGCGCTAGCGGTGAATGAAGAAAACGCCGCCGGCGGTCGGGTGGTCACCGCCCCCACCAATGGCGCGGCGGGCATCGTGCCGGCGGTACTGCATTACTACCATCGCTTCTGCCCGAAGTCCGACGAGCACGGTGTGATCGACTTTCTGCTCACCGCGGCGGCAATCGGCATTCTCTACAAGGAGAACGCCTCCATTTCCGGCGCCGAAGTCGGCTGCCAGGGCGAAGTGGGCGTGGCCTGCTCGATGGCGGCGGGCGGCCTGGCCGCGGCGCTGGGCGGTACCGTGCTGCAGATCGAAAACGCCGCCGAGATCGGCATGGAGCACAACCTGGGCCTCACCTGCGACCCGATCGGCGGCCTGGTGCAGATTCCCTGCATCGAACGCAATGCGATGGGTGCGGTAAAAGCCATCAATGCCAGCCGCATGGCGCTCAAGAGCGACGGCAAGCACCGGGTTTCGCTCGACAAGGTGATCAAGACCATGCGCGACACGGGGCTGGACATGAAGGACAAGTACAAGGAAACGTCGCGCGGTGGGCTGGCGGTGAATGTGATTGAGTGCTGAGGCCGCTGGTGCCTCGCATGCATTGATGCGGCCTGCGCAGGCGTTTGCGTTACCGCTGGTGCATTTGCTGCCCAGCTGCTCAAGCACTCATGTACGCGAGGCGCGTCATCATTTTCTTGCAGAGGCGGCACGCCCGATCGCCATGCGCTTCGATCAAGCCAGCGTTTTTCATTTTAGCGATGGCTTTGCCGGCGCTATCCACCACGCTGCCCAACGCGGCTAGGACGCACGTAAAGCCCTAATAATCAAAAACGGCACCCTGCTGCGTGCAATGCAGGTCCGGGGTGGGTGAACCGCTACCCCGCACCAGCACTCCTTTAGCCGCCACGCTCGAACACGATGCTGGCAATCGCGCCATTGGCATCGGTACGTGGCCGCATCGATACATCCCAGCCGTAGAGTTCGCACAGGCGGCGCACAATCGCCAGGCCCAGGCCCGCGCCGCTGCCGCCGGCGCCTTCGCCGCGTACGCCACGCTGGAATAGGCGCTCGGCGTCTTCGGGCTTGATACCGGGACCGGTGTCGACCACTTCGATGCGTCCCTTCTCCACCAGTACGGTGACGCTGCCTTCGAGGGTGTACTTGATCGCATTGCCGATCAGGTTGGTAAGCGCCACCGGATCGTGCTGGACTAATTCCACGCCAATCGGTTTGTCGCGGATTTGCGGGCGCTGGCTCTCGATCACGTCCGCGGCCACTTTCGCCACGTCGGTGACTTCGCCGCGGGTCGGTCCACGCCGCTCTGCACGCGACAACAGCAATAGCGCTTCGATCAGTTCTGTCGCCTGGCGCGAGGCGCGTTCGATGCGCTTGAGGCGTTCGCGCAACTTGTCGGTGAGATCGGGCGAGCCCTGCAGCAGCTCGGTGGTGCTGGCGATGACCGCCAGCGGTGTGCGCAGCTCGTGGCTGACGTCCGAGTTGAATTCGCGATCGCGCTCGACCATGGCGGTCAACCGTATGGCGTATTCATCCAATGCCTGCGCCAGTTCGCCCACTTCATCGTCGGCAAACGAGGTGGCCAGCGGCTCCGCACGCCCGGTCTTGCGGAAATCCCGCAAGCGCCGGGCCAGTTCGGTGACCGGCTTGAGCACTTTGCGCGACAGCCACAGGCCGATGGCCAGCGAGAGCAGGCTGAACAGGATCACCGCCGCGATCAGCGAGGTAATCAGCTGGCGTTTGCCCAGGTCCTCGCGGCTGATGTCGTAGCGCACAAATCCGATGATGCCGTCCTTGCGCCGCACCGCCAGCTTGTAGTGTTTGAGGTGTCCATCGGCGCCCATCTCGTAGATATCGTGCACGCCGGTATCCAGGCTCTGCCAGGCCAGCGGCATCTTGTACAAGGTGCGGTCGCTCTTGATCCATGCTTCCACCAGTTCGGATGTAACCGGCTGGCTGGGATCGGCGATGGTCTTGTCGACGGCCTGATCGACGTCGCTCTGCAGCGCGCCGGCCACCAGTTGATCTTCAACCTTGGCCCGCACGTACAGCGACGCAACGGCAAACAGCGCGCTGAGGCCGAAACCGAACAGCGCGAAGGAGATGATCAGGCGGAACCGCAGCTTACGCCTGGACTGCATCCGGATCGACCATGCGGTAACCGATGCCGTGTCGGGTATGGATCAGCGCTTTCTCGAACGGCTTGTCGATCGCGGCGCGCAGGCCATGGATATGCACGCGCAAGCTGTCACTGTCGGGCAGCTCTTCGCCCCACACTTTCTGTTCCAGATCCTGCCGCGTAACCACCGAGGGGCTGGCTTCCATCAGCGCCTGCAGCAGCTTCAAACCGATCGGGTTGAGCTGGATGGATTTGCCGTCGCGGGTCACCGTGAGGGTATCGAGGTTGTAGGTGAGATCGGCCACCTTGAGCACCCGGCTCTGCGGACCCTTGCCGCGGCGCGCCAGCACTTCCAGGCGCGCGGCCAATTCCTGCAGGGCGAACGGCTTGGTCATGTAATCGTCGGCGCCGGATTCGAAACCGGTCAGTTTCTGCTCAAGCGCGTCGCGCGCCGTCAGCATCAGCACCGGCGTCTGCTTGTGCGCCTCGTGGCGTAGCTTGCGCGCGACGTCCAGGCCGTCCATGCCAGGCAGGGTCAGGTCCAGCACGATGACGTCGAAATCGTGCACCACGGCCAGGTGCAGGCCGGTCACGCCGTCGCCGGCGAAATCCACCACATGGCCCCGATCTTCCAGATAGTCGCCGATGTTGGTCGCGATATCGCTGTTATCTTCAATCACTAGAACGCGCATGCGTCTCTCCGCTACGCAGCCGGCGCAGCCCGGCGGTGGCCCAAGCTTAACGAGGGAGCGGCGCAAATGTTAAGCGCCATGCTGAACGCCGGTCGCTACGGGCGGTCCGCAAAGAAAAAGCCCGGATACAACGACCATACGTCGCCGCACCCGGGCTGAAGCTACTGCCCCGATACCGTCGTCTGCTGTCGCGCTTGCGATTGAAGTGGCGAGCAAACAAACAGTAGGGCCTTTATAGGGGCGCGGCAGTTACGCGCCAGTTAACCCATGCTCACCGCTTGGTTAATGGGCTTCTTTTGTCGCCGCGGCGTGAAAGCGGCTAGGCCCGCTTCGACGCTTTGCCGGCATGCCGTTCCAGATGCCGGATGATGGAATCGGCCACGTTGACGCCCGAGGCGGCCTCAATGCCCTCCAAGCCGGGCGATGCATTGACCTCCAGCACCAAGGGCCCGCGCTTGGAGCGCAGCAGGTCGACACCGGCGATGCCCAGCCCCAGGGCCGCGGCCGCGTCCACGGAAATGCGCTTTTCGGCAGACGTCAACTTGGCGGCCACGGCGGTACCCCCGCGATGCAGATTGGCGCGGAACTCGCCGGCCACGGCTTCGCGCTGCATGGCCGCTACCACCTGCCCGCCCACCACGAAGCAACGTAGATCGCTGCCCTTGGCTTCGGCGATGAACTCCTGCACCAGGAAGTTGGCGTACAGGCCGCGGAATGCCTCGACCACGCTTTGCGAGGCACTGCGCTTTTCGGCCAGCACCACGCCGGTGCCCTGGCTGCCTTCGTTGAGTTTGATTACGTGCGGCGGATTGCCCAGCATATCCAGCACGTCGGTGGTGTCGTCGGGGTTGTCGCCGAACACCGTCACCGGCATGTCCAGGCCTTTGGCGGCGAGAATCTGCAGGCAGCGCAACTTGTCGCGCGCGCGCAGGACCGCATCGGAGGAATTGGGCGTGTACACGCCCATCATTTCCAACTGACGCAACACAGCAGTGCCGTAGAACGTGCTGGAGGTACCGATGCGCGGAATGGCGGCATCGATATCGTGCAGGGCCTTGCCCTTGTAGCGGATCTCCACCTCGCCCGGCGCGATGCGCACGTAGCAGCGCAAGGGATCGAGCACACGCACCACATGGCCGCGCTCGCGCGCCACTTCGACCAGGCGCTGGGTGGAGTACAGCCGCGCATTGCGCGAGAGGATGGCGATTTTCATAAGCAATGCCCGGATAAATTGCAGCTGGGCGGCAGAATGATCGGAGGTGCCGCCGGACTTGTAACGCGATACCGTGAAAACCGGCCATCGTGCCGCGTCGCGCGCCGCAGCCCAGGGGCCGTCAAATCATTACCCGTCGGGGCGGTCGAGCCCATCCGCACTGCGCGGTACCGGCTCGGCAGACGCCCGGCCTGCCGGTGCCGGTCGCTCCGCCGGCGGAAGGACAACACCGCTGACGCCCGCGTGCCGTTCATCAAAGCATTCCTTGTGCGCCGTGTACGCATGCGCAGGCTTGGGCAGGGTGTAGGAGAGTGCCGGATCTACCTTGAAACGCCCCAATAGCGCCGTACGCCCCAATAGCATAGGAAACAGCATGTGCCGGCGATCCGTCAGATTTATGTCAACTTCAAAACGCTCACCGGCCAGCATTACTTCGGTACGGATGAACCAGCGCTCGCTGCGGCCGCCCCCGGTATCGACCACCACCCGCCGATCGCACGATGGCGCTTCGCATTGCACCTGCCGCGCGCTGCGGCGCCCCAGCCCCACCAGGAAGCGCAGCCAGGTATGTCCATCGCGGGTGAAGGTTTCCAGTTCGTCCACATGCAGCGAACTGCTGCGCGCACCGGTATCCAGCTTGACCTTGAGCGTAGCAATGCCGAACTGGGGCAACGCCAGCCGTTCCCGCCAACCGAGGGTGATCACGTCCGCCATGTCAGCTCACGCTGTCGGGTCTGAAATTATCTGGGAGGGGAACTGAAGAGACGGTGGACGCGAGCGACGGAACCGCCCGGATCGCACCGTGTGTAGCGAAGCCCGGCTAGCGTAGCCGGCAGCGACCGCCGAACTCAACCTGCAGCGAAGGCAACCTGCGCGAACGCATTTGCTATGCGTTACACAAGCGCGAAAGCTTGCGCACGACGATGCAATCCGTTGCCCACGATTGCCGTTCGTTCAGCGCAAGGAGGCGGCAGATTTTTTGAGCCTTCAACGGCAGCAACCCAGGCACTCGCCATCCTGCCCCGGCTGCAGAGGGCTTAGAGCGATGAGGCTTGCAAGGGAAGCGCGTGTCCTTCGCCGGGGGCAAAGTGGAGCGGGTGAAGGGAATCGAACCCTCGTCAGTAGCTTGGGAAGCTACAGCTCTACCATTGAGCTACACCCGCGGCGCCCGGCGATGGTAACCGGCCGATGCGGCCTTTGGGAATCCTGGGCACGCGCCATGGGGCATTGCCGGCAGCCGGGCCGAACCCCGGCCGTGCTTTCTAAACGCCCGGCAACGGCCGCTTCGATCCTAAGGTAGCGCTCATCAACCGTCCGCAACATGATCCACACATACAGGAATGCGTACGGGCGCGACCGACTCGCGTGCACCAGCATGGAGAGATTTATGCGTGTGTCACTTGCCCTCTTATCGCCGTCACGCCGATGGTGCGTGCTGCTGACCTTGCTGTTGCTATGCGTCGGGGTGGCATCTGCGCAGGACGACAGCAGCCAGG
>Ga0335073_10013428_pt1 | contig 11479 bp, 10 predicted proteins | sample Lox_Sample_22_FD_207093 | JGI IMG/M metagenome (GOLD analysis project Ga0335073, IMG submission 207093) | Soil microbial communities from Loxahatchee National Wildlife Refuge, Florida, United States - Lox_Sample_2.2 | ecosystem: Environmental > Terrestrial > Soil > Wetlands | place: USA... | reverse complement strand
GTCACCACGGCGGCACGCCAGCTGTTCGGAAACCCGAATCCGTCGGCGACGATCCACGCCTGGCCGATGCAGCACCCGGTGGTCGCCTCGCTGCTGTGGTCGCTGGCCATGCTCGCGGTGTTCGCGCCGCTGGCCAGCGCCCTCTACCGCCGGCGGACGACCGATTGACGTATCACGCCTCGCTCCGTGACCAGCGCGGTCACGAGCGAGGCCGGCGTGACGTCGAAGGCCGGGTTCCGGCAGGGCGCGCCCTCGAGCGTGATCGGATGTCCGGCCGCGGCGCGCACCTCGCCGGGGTCGCGCTCCTCGATCACGATGTCGGCGCCGGTGGGCGTGGCCTGGTCGATCGTCGAGGTGGGGCCGGCGACCACGAACGGGATATCGGCGGCGCGTGCGGCGAGGGCCAGCGCGTAGGTACCGACCTTATTGGCCACGTCGCCGTTGGCCGCGACGCGGTCGCAGCCGACGATCACGGCGCCGACGGCCCCGGCCGCGATCAGCCCGGCAGCGGCGCTGTCGACGATCAGCTCGTAGGGAATCCCCAGCTTGGCGAGCTCGTACGCGGTCAGCCGGGCGCCCTGAAGCAGCGGCCGCGACTCGGTGGCGAGGACGTGCTGAAGGCTGCCGCGGTCGTGGAGCTCCGCGATCACGGCGAGCGCCGTGCCGCGGCCGGGCGCGGCCAGGGCGCCGGTGTTGCAGTGGGTGAGGATCCGCCCGGCGCCGGCGAGCACGTCGGCGCCGTGGTTGGCGATCGCGTCGCTGGCTGCCTCCTCCTCGGCCTCGATCGCGCGGGCCTCGGCCAGCGCCGCGGCATGTGGATCGATCGCCGCAGCGCGGACGGCACGAGCGACCCGATCGACCGCGTAGGACAGGTTGACCGCTGTCGGGCGGGCGTCGCGAAGCACGGCACACGCGCGATCGAGGTTGTCAGGTGAGACGGCGAGCTCGACCGCGATCCCGTAGGCCGCGGCCACGCCGATCAGCGGCGCGCCGCGGATGGCCAGGCGGCGGATCGCGCCGGCGACCTCCTCGGCCGTCCGGAGCTCGAGCTCGTGCTCACGCCAGGGGAGCTCGGTCTGGTCGATCGCCCGGAGTGCACCATGCTCGTAGCGGAGCGCTACGAGGCGCGGCGTGCCCGCCCGGGTTGCCGTCACCGCTACAAGCGGTTCTCGATGCTGAGCGGAGCGGGCTCCGGCGCCTGCGGCTCGGGGGCCGGCTCGGCCGGCGCGGCATTCTCGAGTCCCAGCGCTTGCTGCAGCTCACCCGACTCGTACATCTCGGTGACGATGTCGCAACCGCCGACGAGCTCGCCGTCGATGAACAGCTGCGGGATCGTCGGCCAGTGCGAGAGGTCCGAGAGCTCCTGGCGGATGCGGGGGTCGGGCAGGACGTTCACGGCTGCGAATGGCTGGCCGACGGACTGGAGGATCGCCACAGTGCGCGCGGAGAACCCGCACATCGGCTGGTCGGGAGTCCCCTTCATGAACAGGAGCACGGGGTTCTCCTCGATGGCGGTCTCGATCTGCTCGCGCAGCGGGTTGGGCGTCTCGTCGCTCATGCGATGCTCTCCGTGGTTGAAGCCTTTGTCTGGATGGACAGCGCGTGGATGCGGTCCCCGACCTCCGCGCCGAACACGTCGTAGACGAGCCGGTGCTGGGCGATCCGCGAGAGACCGGTGAAGGCCGGCGCGGAGACGACCGCGTTGAAGTGGTGGCCGTCACCCGTCACCTCGGCGGTGGCGCCGGGGATGCCGGCCTCGATCCTGTGCTTGAGCTCCGCGGGGGTGGCCGGTGCTCCACTCACTGCCATGCCCTTAGCGTAGCGACATGCCACCGCTATACTGAATGAAGCAAGGAGCCGATAATGAATGCGATGATCACACTGACCGACAAGGGCGCTGAGAAGGTTCGCGAGTTTCTCGCGGCGCAGAGCGCGGTCGCCGACACCGCCGGCCTGCGGGTTGGCGTGCGAGGCGGAGGGTGCTCGGGCTTCCAGTACGCGCTTGCCTTCGATGAGCAGCGCGAGAACGACGAGGTCTTTGAGGACAAGGGCATCCGCCTGCTGGTCGACCAGCCGAGCCTCCCGTATGTGAAAGGCTCGGTGATCGACTTCGTCGACGGTCTTCAGGGCGCCGGTTTCAAGGTCGACAACCCGAACGTGATCGCGGCGTGTGGCTGCGGTTCGTCGTTCCGGGTAGCCGAAGAGGAAGAAGTCTCCGCCGTCTAAGGCCCCCGGCGGTCACCTTCGTTGGTTGTGCGGCCGAACCTGACGCCGGCGCCTTAGCGTTACACCGGCTTTACGTGCAGCGACCGCCACAGGTAGATGCACGCCAGCGTCCGGTGCGGGCGCCACGGCTCGCCGATCTCGACGACCTGGGCGGGCTTGGGCATCGCCGGCAGCTTGTACAAGACCATCACCGCCCGGCGGATGCCGAGATCGCCGGCGGCCAGCACGTCGGGCCGATGAAGATGGAGGATCAGGAACATGTCGGCGCTCCACTCGCCGATGCCGTCGATGGCCACGAGCTCGGCGGTGACCTCTTCGTCCGTGAGGTCGTGCAGGCGGTCGAGCTGTAGCGAGCCGTCGACGACGTGCTCGGCCAGCGAGCGCAGGTACCTGACCTTGGCGTGGCTGAGGCCCGCCGTGGTGCGCAGCTCGTCCGGGTCGTCGGCCAGGACCTCCTCGGGCGTCGGGGCGCGGCCTCCGAACCGGTCAATCAGCCGGCTGTAGATGGCTTGGGCGGACCTCGTCGAGAGCTGCTGGCCGACGATCGAGCGCACCAGCGTGCCGTAGTGGTCGGTGGGGCGGCCGGTGAAGAAGTCGCCGATGGGGCCGACCTCGTCGATCACCTTGCGCAGCACGGGATCGGCCTTCTTCAGCGCCGCGACCGCCTTGGCCTCGTCGGCCGGCGCCGCCACCCCGGCCGCGTCTCTTTTACGGCTGGCCGGCAACGAGACCCGGGACGCCGGTGTTGGTCGAGTAGCTGCTGCCGTTGCCGGAGACCTCCCGGATCTGGAACGGGACGTGCAGCGCGACGTCCCCACGGTCGGCGGCCTCGAGCACCTGCCCCACGGTGAGCTCGTGGGCGCGGAAGCCCGTGCGGCGGTCGACCAGGCTGATCTCGCCGGCGGTATCGGGTAGGTTGATCGCCCAGGCCACGGGCGAGTCGCCGCCGCCGACGATCATCACCCGTTTGCCTTCAAACACCGACTTGTCACCGACGATGTAGTGCACGGCGCGGCCCTCCCAGCCGCTCAGGTCGTAGCCCGGGAGCTTCTTGGGCTCGAACGCCCCGTGCCCGCCGGCGACGATCACCGTCACGTCGCGGACGTCGTCGAAGTCGAGCGCGGGCGTGGTTGGCCCATGCTCGTCGCTACGCCGTCTCCGTCACGGTGAGCGCCGCGCCGTCAAGCGCACCCAGAGCCCGCTCGACCGAGCACGAGATGCACGTGAAGGTGGGGGTGTCGCGCAGCGTGTAGGAGCTCGATTCGGTGGTTCGCAGCCGCTGCACGAGATCGAGGAAATCGGCCGGGTTGTCGGTCTCGAACGCCACCACGAACTCCTGATCGTCCAGGCCGAACGAGTAGCTCGTGTTGAGGTCGACCGACGGATACTCGCGCCCGACCTTGATGTGGTCCTGCATGATCCGCCAGCGCTCGTCGGCCGCGAGCGCGTACCAGGCGCGCGTCTTCACGAACGGGTACACGAACAAGTACTTGCCGTGAGCCGGGCGGACCTCCAGCCGCGACTCCTCCGAGTACTCGGAGGGCTTGGTCATGGCCAGGAACGAGTAGGGAACCTCGCACCACTTCATCAGCCCGCTCTGCGCCAAGACCACGTGGAACTCGTGGATGCGCTCCAGGTTCTGGGCCTGGCTGAGCAGCATCAGGTCGGCATCTCCTCGCGTCCCGACCAGCGTGAAGGCCCGCAGCAGATGGCCGTCGGCGAAGTCCTCGCAGGCCGCGATGAACTCGCGCTTGTCGGTCGCTCGGCGCTCGTCGTCAAGCCGGCGCCAGGCGGGATCGACCTTAAGGAAGGTGTACTTGACGAAATGGCGAACGGGCATGCTTCGCTGATGATACGCAGGCCCTGGAAACGCGATCCGCTCTGTTAGATGACCGTTAACGCCAGCCTCTACCATATGAACACATGCGAGTAGCGATTCTGTCGCCGTACTCGTGGACGTATCCGGGGGGTGTCACGAGACACATCGAGGCCCTCGCGGAGACGTTCATCGCGGACGGCCACGACGTCCGGGTGCTGGCCCCATACGACCCGCCAGACCGCTTCGGGGCGGTCTTGCACCGGGGGGCTCGGCCGCAGGCGATGGCGGATGGGCGGGGTCCTGATTACCTCGTCTCGCTCGGCCGCAGCTTCTCGCTCAAGGCCAATCAGGCCGTCTCGAATCTCGGTATCACCGGATACGCGCTGGCCACCGCCAACCGCGAGCTCCGCACCGGCGGCTACGACGTCGTCCACGTGCACGAGCCGCTCGCCCCGCTCGCGCCCTGGTGCGTCACCGACCTGGTGCGGCTGCCCCTCGTCGCGACGTTCCACACCTACAACGAGAACCGCATCTCGAACGGCGTCGCCACCGCGCTTGGCGCCCGCCGCATGCTCAACCACCTGCACGTCCGGATCGCGGTCTCCGAGGCCGCCGCCTGGACCGCGCGGCGCTTCTTCGGCGGCCACTACCGGGTGATCCCCAACGGCGTGCACGTCGACCCCCAGCGGGCGGCGCTGGCCGCGCTGCGACCTCAGGGCGACCGGCTGCGGATCGTGTTCGTGGGACAGGCCGTCGAGCGCAAGGGCCTGCCGCTGCTGCTACGGGCGTTCGAGGCGCTCCGGGAGCACATCCCCACCGAGCTCACGGTCATCGGGCCGTCGCTGAACGAGCTTTCGCCGCTGATGCTCGACATGCGCGACGTCCGCGTGCTCGGCAAGGTCGACGACGAGACCAAGCGCCTCGAACTCGAGCGCGGCGACGTGCTGTGCGCGCCGTCGCTCGGGGGAGAGAGTTTCGGCATGGTGCTGACCGAGGCCTTCGCGGCGGGGACGCCGGTCGTGGCCTCTGACATCGCCGGCTACCGCGACGTGGTGCGCGATGGTGTCGACGGGGTGCTGGTCCCGCGCGGCGACGCCCAGGCCCTCGCCGAGTCCCTGCGCGACCTGTGGGAAGAGCCCGTGCGCCGCGCCGCCATGGCCCGGGCGGCGGCGCTCGGCGCCGAGCGCTTCGCCTGGCCCCGCGTCGCCGAGCAGGTGATGGAGGCCTATGAGGACGCGATCGCGGTACCCGAAGCGGCGACAGCGCTGCGGCGCGCCGCGGTGCGGGTGGGCGTTCTCCCCGCCGATTTGAAACCGCGCGTTTCAGCCCAGAAGCTGCCCAGCCTCGAGCCGCCGCTGACCGGCCCGGAGCGCCACAACAAGGCGCTTGGCGTGGCCCGCCGCATCGGTGTCGGCGCGGTGTCGCTGGGCGGCGCCACGCTGGCCGTGCTGGCGCTTCAGAAGATCGGGCTGGCCAATATCGCCTCCGCGTTGATCACCGCCAGCCCGACGCTCGTGCTGCTCGGCCTGGCCGTCATGTGCAGCGCGATGGCGGTCCGTGCCATCTCCTGGTACGCGATCCTGCGTGCGGCGCTGCCTCGAGCCCGAGTCCGGTTTGCCGACGCGGCGCAGGGGACTTTCATCGGCGTGCTCATGTCCTCGACCCTGCCCGCCCGCCTGGGCGAGCCTTCGCGTGCGCTGGTGGTGGCGCGAAGAACCGGGCGCCCGCGCGAGAACCTTCCGATCGTGCTCGGCACGGTCGTCTCGCAGACGCTGCTGAACATCGTCGCGCTGATCATCCTCGGGGCGATCATGTTCTCGTCGGTTGACCTGTTCAACGGCCATCAGGACGCCCTGCTGGTGGCGGCGATCGCGCCACTGGTCCTGCTGATAGTGGTGATGCTGGCTCCGGTGGCGCTGCGCGCCGCGCCGGCGGGCTCCTCGTCGCGGCTGCACCTCATCGCCGCGCAGATCCGCGCCGCGCTGGCTCGCGTGCGGACCGGTCTGATCGTGTTCCGCCGGCCGCGCGAGGGCGTGGTTGCCGCGGCCGCGCAGCTGTCGGCGTGGGCGCTGCAGTGCCTGTCCTGCTGGATCCTGCTGGTGGCGCTCGGGCTCGACAAGCACGCCGGCATCGGCGCCGCGGCCGCCGTCCTGTTCGCGGTCAACATCACCGCCGTCCTGCCCGCCACGCCGGCCAACCTCGGCGTGTTCCAGGCCGCCTGCGCCGCGGTGCTCCACACCGGCTGGCACATCGGGTACGGCGACGGCGTCGCCTACGGCGTGATCCTCCAGGCGGTCGAGGTGACCACGGCGATCGTGATGGGCATGCCGGCGCTGCTCAAGGAGGGCATGTCCTGGCGCGAGGTCCGGTTGCGGGCGATGCACACCACGCCGGTCAAGCTGCCGGCGCGGCCGAGTCCGCGCGGCGCCGAGGCCGGCGCAGCTGCCCTTCGCGCCCGGGGCTAACCGCCTTGGCTGGTCGGGGCTAACCGCCTTGGCTGGCCCGGGCTAACCTCCTCGGCTCGCGCCGGGCGGCGTGACGGATTAAGCAGGTTGAGCGCGGGGATGGCGCGAGCGTCGGGGCGCGGAGCTAGGCCTCGGCCATTGCGGGCTGGCCCTCGCCGGCGCCCTCGCCGGCGGCCGCGGCGTCGGGGTCGGCATCGGGGTCGGCGTCGCTCAGCTCATCGAGCCGCGTGGGGTCCTTGTCGGTGCCGGCGATCAGCTCGTCGGCCGCCTGGCGGTCGCTCTTGGGCAAGAAGCCCGACTTCATCCCGAAGTAGACCGCCTGTGGATGGTGGGCGACGATGGCGAGCGTCGACTGCTCGGGCTCGACCGCGTAGCCGCCCGACAGGCGCAGGCCGATCGAAGGCGCGTCGAGCAGCGCGAAGACCTTCTCGTGCTCGGACTGCTCGGGGCAGGCGGGATAGCCCCACGAGTAGCGGCGGCCCTGGGCCGGCTCGATGCCGAGGTCGGCACGGACCCGCCCGTGCAGCCACTCGGCCAAGCCCTCGGCGGTCTGGACGCCCAGGCCGTGCACGAACAGCTGCTCGGCAAATTCGCCTTCCGCTTCCAGACGGGCCATCAGCTCGGTGACCTCGTCGCCGGCGGTGACGGCCTGGATCGCGACGACATCGACCTCGCCGGACCCGACGGGGCGGTAGAAGTCGGCGAGGCAGATCCGATCGTGCTTGGGCTGACGGGGGAAGACGAGACGTTGCAGCTCGGTCTCACCGGGGGCTTCCGGATCCCACACGATCAGCTCGTTGCCGTCCGAGTTGCACGGGAAATAGCCGAGCAGGGCGCGCGGGTGCAGGTAGGTCTGCTCGCGCCACATGCGCTCGAGGCGAGGCTTGAAGTCCTCGCCCACGAGTCGCTTCCATTCCTCGCCCTTGACGCCGCGCCCACCCCAGTGGAGCTTGAACAGGACGTGGGTGTCGAGGTGGCGGTAGACCTCGTCCATGTCGACCTCGATCTCGCGCACGCCCCAGAACGGGGGTTCGGGAATCGGGTTGTCAACCGGCACCGCGGCGCGGACCGAGGCGTCGGTTACGGGCGGGGCGTCGTCGTCGGTCACCTCGGGCCGCTCGCGCAGCTGCTTGGCCGCGTCGCGGGTCTTGGCGATCAGCGCCTGGCGCGCCTCGCCGTCGACGAGCTGATCCATCTTCGACAGTCCCTCGAATGCGTCGCGGCAGTAGAAGACGCCGGGTTCGTAGACCTCGTCGGACTCGGTGCCGTTCGGGTAGAGGATCCGGTAGCCGAAGTTGCGATTGATCGCGGCGCCGCCGATCAGCAGCGGGAACTCGAGTCCCTGAGAGTGGAGCTCCTGGACGCATGCCGGCATCTGCTTTGAGGTTGAGACGAGCAGCGCGCTCAGCCCGATCGCGGTCGCCTTGTGCTCGACGGCGGCGTCGATGACCGTCTGGATCGGGACCTGCTTGCCGAGGTCGACGACGCTGTAGCCGTTGTTGGTGAGGATCGTGTTGACGAGCGACTTGCCGATGTCGTGCACGTCGCCGAACACCGTGGCGAGCACGACCGTGCCCTTGGTGTAGCCCTCGATCTTGTCCAGGTAGCGCTCGAGCTGCTTGACCGCGCGCTTCATCACCTCGGCCGACTGGAGCACGAACGGCAGGATCAGCTCGCCGGCGCCGAACTTGTCGCCCACCTCCTTCATGGCGGGCAGCAGCACGTCGTTGAGGGTTGGCACGGCGCCGATCTTCTCGACGCTGCGGTCGATCCAATCCTCGACGCCCTCCTTCTTGCGGCGCAGGATCTGGTAGTGGAGCGCCTCCTCGGGCTCCATGCCGGCCGTCGGGTCGGTCTTCTCGGCCTCGGCCTCGGATTCGCCCTTGGACTCGAAGTGGGCGATGAAGCGCTCGAGCGCGTCGTCGCGGCGGTTGAAGACCAGGTCGTCGGCGAGCTCTCGCTCGTCGGCCGAGATCTCCGCGTACGGCGTGATGTGGTTGGGGTTGACCATCGCCAGGTCGAGACCCGCCTCGACGCAGTGGTGCAGAAAGACGCTGTTGAGCACGCTGCGGGCGGGGAGGGAAACGCCGAAGCTCACGTTGCTGACGCCGAGGCTCGTCTTGACGGCCGGGATCTCCTGCTTGATCTTGCGGATCCCCTCGATCGTCGCCACCGCGCTCGGGCGCCACTCCTCATCGCCCGTTGTCAGCGTGAACGTGAGGCAGTCGAAGATCAGCAGCTCGGGGTCGAGGCCGTGCTCGTCGCAGCACAGCTCCTTGATCCGCTCGGCGATCTCGAACTTGCGCTCCGCCGTCTTGGCCATCCCGACCTCGTCGATGGTGAGGGCGATGACGGCGGCGCCGTGGGCCTTGGCCAGCGGGACGACCCGGTCGAGCTTGGCCCGGCCGGCCTCGAGGTTGATCGAGTTGACGATCGCCCGGCCCGGGATCTGCTGGAGCGCGGTCTCGATCACATCGGGCTCGGTCGAGTCGACCTGGATCGGGGCGGGCTGGGTCAGCGAGATCCGCTTGACCACCTGGCGCATCTGCTCGGCCTCGTCCTGGCGCTCGGTCAGCGCCACGCATACGTCGAGCACGTGCGCGCCGCCCGCGACCTGATCCTCGGCCACGGTCAGGAGCCCGTCGTAGTCGTCGGCCAGGAGCATCTCCTTGGCCTTGCGCGAGCCCTGCGAGTTGACTCGCTCGCCGACGAGCGTGGGGCGGGGGTCCTGGACGGTGGGTGTCGCCGCGATCATGCTCGACAGGTGGGGCGGCCGCTTGGCCGGCCGCTCTCCGGGCGTGCGGCCACGGGCGCGCTCGGCGATCGCCTCGATGTGGGCGGGGGTGGTGCCGCAGCAGCCGCCGACGATCGAGACGCCGTAGCGCTCGATGAACTCGCCGAGGACATTGGCGAGCGGCTCGGGTTCCTCGGGGAAGATCGTCTCGCCGTTCGGGCCCTGAAGGGGAAGGCCGGCGTTCGGGATGCAGTGAACCGGGACCGGGCAGTTCTCGCCGAGGAAACGGATCGCGTCGCGCATGTCCTCGGGGCCGGTCGAGCAGTTCAGGCCGATCCCGTCGACGTCGAGCGCCTCGAGCGTGGTCAGGACCGCGCTGATGTCCGTGCCGAGCAGCATCTTGCCGCCCTGGGGCAGCAGGGACACGCTGCACTGGATCGGAACGCTTCGGCCCACCTGCTTGAAGGCTTCTCTCGCCCCGAGGACGGCCGCCTTCACCTCGAGGATGTCCTGCGCGGTCTCGATGATGATCAGATCGGCGCCGCCCTTGATCAGCGCGTGCGCCTGCTCCTGGAAGACGGTTGCCAGCTCGGCGAACGTGATCTGGCCGAGGGTGGGATCGTCGCTCGCCGGCAGGAAGCCGGTGGGGCCGATCGAGCCGGCCACGAACCGGTGCTCGCCGGCCGCCTTGCGGGCGATCTCCGCCGCCTTCTGGTTGATCTCGAAGGTGTGGTCCTCAAGGCCCCATTCGGACAGCTTCAGCCGCGAGGCTTGGAAGGTGTCGGTCTCGAGCACCTCGGCGCCGGCGTCGAGCATCGCGGTGTGGACGCCCTCGATCACGTCGGGGCGGTTCAGCACCAGCACCTCGTGGCAGCGGCCGGGCAGCCGGTAGTCGTTCTCGAGGCTCAGGTCGAACTGCTCGAGCGTGGCGCCCATGCCGCCGTCGTAGACGATCACGCGCTCGCGCGTCGCGGCCAAGAAGTCGCGCATCGGCGCGATGCTAGCAAACCTTGACATGACTCTGTCAAGGTTAACGGCGGCGGGAGCTCTGGGCTTGCGTCCGCCTGCCGACAGGCGGACGCCGGGTCGGCGTGCAAAACTCGTCAACCCGCGCGTCCCACGCCGGCCGTGTCGACTTTTGCAGCTGGGGCGTGCATAACGCGTCACGGTCGCTGGAAGCGCGACGGATTGTCGAGCTATGCATGCCGTGTACGCAAACTATTTGCGTACACGAGGCGCGCGGGGCCGCGAGCATACGCGGTCGCGGTCCTCGAGGCTAGGCGCGCGAGACCAGACGGGACATGACGACCTGGGAGCGGGTGCGCTGGACGAGGCCGTCGCGCTGGAGGTCCATGATCAGACGCTCGAGATCGGCGTTGTCCTGAGTGCGGACCCGGGCGATCGCGTCCGCCTCGCCCGTCACGCTCCAGGCCTCGACCACCTCGGGGTGTCCGCGGAGCGTGTCGGCCACCTGGTCGAGCAGCGTGCCGGGCGCGTAGAACAACTCGACGAGGGCCTCGGTGTGGTCGCCCAGCGCATTGTGGTCGAGCACCGCCGTGAACCCTTGGAGCGCTCCTCGTTTGCGCAGCCGGTCGACGCGGCGCTTGACCGCCGGCGCCGACAGCGAGACGCGGCGGGCGATGTCGTCGTAGGTGCGCCGGCCGTCCTCGACGAGCAGCGCAAGAATCTGACGATCCTGGTCGTCCATGCGGCGATCTATTGCGGAGATTACATGGATTTCGGCATCGACAACCGCCGGGGGCGGGGGTAGGCTGCCAGTCATGGCCGCTGCAGGAACCCTGGCCCGCGTCGTCTTCGACGAGGCGCACAACGAGGCGTGGACTATCCGCCCCGAGCTGGCGCGCCAGATGCAGCCCGCCCATCCCGGCGATGCCTCGTATACCCGCGCCGCCGGCGCGCTGGCTTCGCGGGAGTTCGTGGTCGTGCCCAACATGGATCAGCCGCTTACCGCTCGGACGCTGGCCGATTGCGACGTGTTGGTGATCGCGCACCCCTCGGATCCCGCCTGGGAGCGGACCACCGGCACCGGTTCGCCAACCCTCTCGAGCGATGAGCTCGATGCCATCGAGGCGTTCGTGGACGCCGGTGGCGGGCTGATCGTGCTCGGCGAGACCGAGCAGGAGAAGTACGGCAACAACCTGAACGAGCTGCTGGCGCGCTTTGGACTGCACCTGGAGAACGACACCGTCCAGGACTACGAGCACTACCGGGGTG
>Ga0335073_10013427_pt1 | contig 11479 bp, 11 predicted proteins | sample Lox_Sample_22_FD_207093 | JGI IMG/M metagenome (GOLD analysis project Ga0335073, IMG submission 207093) | Soil microbial communities from Loxahatchee National Wildlife Refuge, Florida, United States - Lox_Sample_2.2 | ecosystem: Environmental > Terrestrial > Soil > Wetlands | place: USA... | reverse complement strand
CGGCCACGGGGGGATCTTAACGTGTGGCGGGCGGGACGGGCCGCCGACATATCTCAACTTGTATGGGACCGGGCCCTCGGACATATACAGTTGCTGTTACTGCGAACCCTGGGCGCACCACCGCTCTGGTGCACGGCCCCGGCATCTGCTGGCGCCTCCGTGCTGCATGGTGTGTCGTCTCGCGGGCGATGCGAAGCTCAGCACGACATAGGTGTGGGGGCGGTGGGATCGTTCAGACCACGTGACACGTGGCGGGCCGGCGCCAAGACCCGACATGACAGCGGGTGAACCTGGCGGCGCGTCCACGCGTCCAATTCACGTGACCGAAACCCTCGTGGCGGATACCGCCCTGGGCTCGGTTCCGGCCGACTGGGACGCCGACCGGGCAGTGACCGCGCTGTACAGCACGCATTACCGTTCGCTGGTGCGACTCGCGGCACTGCTGGTCCGTGACGTCGCCACGGCGGAGGAAGTAGTGCAGGACTCGTTCGTTGCGATGCATGACGGCTGGCGCCGGCTGCGGGACAGCGACAAGGCCCTGTCGTACCTCCGCCAGTCGGTGGTGAACCGGTCCCGCTCCGTGCTGCGGCATCGCGTCGTGGTTGACCGAAACGCGCCCAAGCCCTCCCCGGACATGCCGAGCGCCGAGCACGGCGCGATCGTCCTGCTGGAGCGGTCGGCCGTGGTCTCCGCGCTGCGCACGCTGCCGCCGCGGCAGCGTGAGGCGCTCGTGCTCCGGTATTACGGCGACATGTCCGAGGCCCAGATCGCCGCGATCATGGGCATCAGCCGGGGGGCGGTCAAGAGCCACACCGCCCGGGCCATGTCCGCGCTGCGCAGCGTGCTGGAGCGTGAGACATGACGTACCGCGACCCCGAGGACATCCTGCGCCAGGCGCTGCACTCGGCCGCCGAGTCGGTCGAGCCGTCCGCCGACGGGCTGGCCCAGATCCGGGCCCGGCTGACCACCCCCCGCCCGCTGGCGATCGCCTGGCTGATGGGCGCCTGGGAGGACCTGGCAAACCTGGTGATGCTCCGGCTGGGACCGGCGCTCGCGGCGCTGGCCGGGCGGCTGGCCCTCGGCCTGGCGTTCCTTGGCCGGCCGCTGCGTCCCGCGATCGAGCGGCTGCACCCGCTGTTCGTCCGGATGCAGCCCGCGCTCGAGCGGCTGCGCCCGGCCGCGGACAGGCTGGGCGGCTGGGCCGAGCGGCTGGGCCGCCCGGCGGCCCAGCCCGGCACGCAGGCCGGCCGCTCGTCGCGCTACGGCTGGCTCAGGCCCGCCATCGCGATCGGGGCCGTGGTCCTTGTCGCGGTCGCCGGCGGCTTCGCGCTGTCCGGGCTGCCGCACCAGATCTCCCAGGTCGCCGCGTCCCTGCTGCCCAACCAGACGAACACGGCGGGCGGCGGCGGCCACGGGTCGAAGGTGACCGGATCCGGGCAGGCGCTCGGACCCGGATCCAGCGGGAACCGGCACAAGGCCGGGGCCAGCCCGACCCCGTCGTGCCCGCCGGCCGGCCGGCATCGCTCGGCGCACAAGCCCAAGTCGGCGCCCGCGACGCAGGCCACGCCGTCGCCGTCGCCTTCGCCGTCGCCATCGCCGTCGCCGTCGTCCTCACCGTCACCGACGCCCTCACCGTCGCCGACCAGTTCCGACGGCAGCACCGGCGATTCCACCCCGGTCACGGGCGGCACGGCCACCACCGCCTTCGTCGTCATCGCCGCGAAGGCTCAGGCCAGCCCGTCCCCGACGCCGGACTGCACGGCCACGCCGACGCCGACGGCCACGACCGAGGGCTGACCCGGGGTCCGGGTCGGCAAAGCCCTTCAGCGGCCGCTCAGGCCCAGCGGGGCGAGCGGGCCAGGATCAGCGCCGCGGCCACCGCCCCGGCCGACGACGCGCGCAGCACCGTCGGCCCCAGCCGCGCGGACGTCGCCCCGGCCCCGGCCAGGGCCGCGGTCTCGGCCGGGCTCACCCCGCCCTCCGGCCCGACGATCACGACGATCTCTCCGCGGTCCGGCAGAGGGATGTCGCCGAGGGCGCTGCGGGCCTGCGAGTCGAGCAGGACGGCCAGCGGCGCCGCCGCGACCCGGCGCGCGATCGCCTGCGAGTCCTCCGGCCCGGTGACCTCGGGTATCCAGGCCCGGCGGGCCTGCTTGGCCGCCTCCCGGGCCGTGGCCTGCCAGCGGGCCAGTGCCCGCCCGGCGCGATCGGCGCGCCACCGGGCCACGCAGCGCTCGGCCTGCCAGGCGACCACGCCGTCCACGCCCACCTCGGTCATGATCTCGACGGCGAGCTCGCCGCGGTCGCCCTTGGGTATGGCCTGGACCACCACGATCCGCGGCTCGGGCGCGGGCTCGGCCCGGCGGTCCAGCACGGCCAGCTCGATCTGGCCCGGCCGGACGGCCGACACCACGCACTCGGCGATCGCTCCGGCCCCGTCGGTCACGTCGACGCGTTCGCCCGCCGCCAGCCGCCGCACCGTCGCAGCGTGCCTGCCCTCCGCGCCCGAGAGCACGATCGGATCGCGATCCAGGTCGGCGCGTTCGGCCAGGAACACCGGCGGTCTCAGCGTTGTGTCCTCAATGCGGGTGTCCGGGCGGCGGTCCGGCGCGCTCGCGTCAGCGGCCGTTGAAGGCGTCGCGCAGCCGGGAGAAGAACCCCTGCTGGCCCGGGGCGAACTTGCCCGGCGGCTGCTCCTCGCCGCGCAGCTTGGCCAGCTGCCGCAGCAGCGCCTCCTGATCCGGCTCGAGCTTGGACGGCGTCTCCACCGTGACGTGGATGAGCAGGTCGCCGCGGCCGGAGGCGTTCAGGTGGGCGGTTCCCTGCCCGTACAGCGGGATCGCCTGACCGGACTGGGTACCCGGCCGGATGTCCACGTCGGCCGGGCCGTCCAGGGTCTGCACCTGCAGGGTCGCGCCGAGCGCGGCGGCCACCATCGGGATCGTGACCGTGCAGTGCAGGTCGTCGCCCTGGCGCTCGAAGATCGGGTGCGGCCGCTGCACGATCTCGAGGAACAGGTCCCCGGCCGGGCCGCCGCCCGGTCCGGTCTCACCCTCGCCGGCCAGCTGGATGTGCGTCCCGTCCTCGACGCCTGCCGGGATCCGGACCTTGATGGTGCGGCGGGTCCTGACCCGCCCCTCGCCGTCGCATTCCGGGCACGGCCTGCGGATCACCGTGCCGAACCCGCCGCAGGCCGGGCACGGCCTGGTCGCCATCACCTGGCCGAGGAATGACCGGGTCACCTGGCTGACCTCGCCCCGCCCGTTGCAGACGTCACAGGTCTCCGGGTGGGTGCCGGGCGCCGTGCCCTCGCCCGAGCAGTTCGGGCACACCACGGCGGTGTCCACCACCAGGTCCCTGGTCGTGCCGAAGGCGCACTCGGCAAGATCGAGCTCGACCCGGATGGTCGCGTTCCGGCCGCGCCTGGCGCGGCTGCGCGGCCCGCGGCTGCCCGCCCCGCTGCCGAAGAACGCGTCCATGATGTCGCTGAACGGGAACCCGGCGCCGAAGCCGCCCGCGCCGGCCGCTCCCGCCTGCGCGAACGGGTCGGCGCCCATGTCGTACATCTGCCGCTTGCCGGGGTCGGAGAGCACCTCGTAGGCCTGGGTGATCTCCTTGAACCGCTCCTGGGTCTGCGGATCGGGGTTGACGTCGGGATGCAGTTCCCTGGCCAGCCTGCGGTAGGCCTTCTTGATCTCGTCCGCGTCGGCGTCGCGCCGCACGCCGAGGACGCCGTAGTAGTCGTTTGCCACGCGCATCCCCTATGACTCCGCCAGGATCTGGCCCACGTACCGTGCCACCGCGCGTACCGCTCCCATCGCCGTCGGATAGTCCATTCGTGTCGGGCCGAGCACGCCCAGCTTCGCCAGCGCCCGGTCCCCGGCCCCGTACGCGGACGCGACGATGGACGTGCTCTGCAGGCCCCGCACCTCATTCTCTGAACCGATCCTGACCGTCAGCGATTCCTGCTCGCCGGACTCGCCGAGCAGCCGCATGAGCACGACCTGCTCCTCCAGGGCCTCGAGGACCTCGTGCAGCCCCCGGGCGAAGTCGGCCGCGGTCAGGTTCGCGGCGCCGCCGACCACCACCCGCTCCTCGTGCCGCTCGACCAGGGACTCCAGGATGACCGAGAAGACCGCCGCCGCGTTCGCGCGCTCGTCCGGCAGCACCCGCTCGGGAAGCTCCGCGACCGCCGTCGCCACCTCGGTCAGCTTGCGACCGTCGAGACAGGCGTTGAGCACGGCCCGCAGGTGGGTGATCGACTCGTCGTGGATCGTGCCCGGCAGTTCGATCGCGCGCTGCTCCACCCGCCCGGTGTCGGTGATCAGCACCAGCAGCACGCGCCGCTCGGCGAGCGGCACGAGCTCGATGTGACGCACCGAGGACCTGGTCAGCGACGGGTACTGCACCACGGCCACCTGGCGGGTCAGCTGCGCCAGCAGCCGCACGGTCCGCATCACCACGTCGTCGAGGTCGTAGGCCCCGGCCAGGAACGTCTCGATGGCCCGCCGCTCGGCCGCCGAAAACGGCCTGACCCCGGACAAGCGGTCGACAAACAGCCGGTAGCCCTTGTCCGTCGGCACGCGACCCGCGCTCGTATGGGGCTGCACAATGAAGCCCTGTTCCTCGAGCACGGCCATATCATTGCGGATGGTCGCCGGGGAGACGTCCAGGCTGTGCCGGTCGACGAGGGACTTGGAGCCAACCGGCTCATTTGTGGATACAAAGTCCTCGACGATGGCGCGCAGGACCGCCAACTTACGGTCGTCGAGCACGCGCTCACCTCCCTGGCACTCCGACCTCACGAGTGCCAAGTCTATGGCGGGAAGGATACTGGGATGGAGCACGATCGTCACGACCGAGTTCGCACCTGCAGCAGACATTGTCTAGCGTGACAGCCAGAGCGGCAGGATATTCGAGGCCTCATGAGCAGCAATCCATCGCCATCCGGCCCGGACTGGCCGGCGCCGGGGCCGGGCTCGGCGGAAGGGCTTGACGCCCCGCCCGTGCGGGGGGAGGGCTGGCAGGCCGCTTCCGGCCGGTGGCCGGTCACGCGCGCGCCGTGGCCGGGCCAGGGCGGCGGGGACGGCGCCGCCTGCGAGCCGGAACCGTCCGAGGCCGGGCGGACCAGGGTCGCGACCCAGGAGCGCGCCAACTCCGGCACCGCCGGCGGCCCTTCCGGCGCCGCCGGGTATCCGGAGCCCGACGAGGAGCGGCTGGCCATGCTCTGTTACCTCGGCGTGCCGTTTCTCGGTCCCGTGCTGCCGCTGGCCGTCTACCTGGCCAAGAAGCGGTCGTCGGGCTTCATCCGCTTTCACGCGGCGCAGGCGCTGAGCCTGTGGACGACCGCGCTGCTCTACACGGTCTGCGTGCTGGTCCTGGGCGGGATGCTCGCTCTGGACAGCCTGAACCTGGGCCTCGTCGTCGGGGCGCCCCTTGCCGCCCTGCTGTGGCTCGCCGTGCTGGGCTACGTGGTCCGGGCCGCCTCCCGCGCCTACCGGGGCAGTTACTACCGGATCCCGTCCTGGCTCTGCGCCACGATCGTGCGCTAGCCGCACCCGGCCCGGCGCGGCCCTCAGTCGGTCAGCCCGCGGATCACCGCGTCGGCCAGCAGCCGGCCGGACGGCGTCAGCGCGACCCGGCCCCGCGCGTGCGCGGCGGGCTCGGCGAGCCTGTCGGTCACGGCGGCCGCCGCGGCGGCGCGCCCGGCCGGGCCCAGCTCGTCCAGCGGGCAGCCGTCCGCCAGCCGGGTGAGCAGCATGATCCGCTCGGTCCGGCGCTCGGCCTCGGTCAGGACCTCGCGCGCCTGCCCCGGGCTCACCCCGGCGGCGATGCGCGAGGCGTAGGCGGCCGGGTGCCGCACGTTCCACCAGCGGGTTCCGCCGACGTGGCTGTGCGCGCCGGGCCCCACGCCCCACCAGTCGCCGCCGGTCCAGTAGAGCAGGTTGTGCCGGCACCGCGCGCCCGGCGAGGCCGCCCAGTTGGACACCTCGTACCAGCGCAGGCCGGCCGCGGTCAGCAACTCGTCGGCGGCCAGGTACCGGTCGGCCATGACGTCGTCGTCCGGCGCCGGAAGCTCGCCGCGCCGGATCCGCGCCGCGAGCCTGGTGCCCTCCTCGACGATCAGCGCGTAGGCCGAGATATGGTCCGGCCCGGCCTCCACGGCGCCGCGCAGCGACCGGGTCCAGTCCTCGTCGCTTTCTCCCGGGGTGCCGTAGATCAGATCCAGGCTGACGTGCTCGAAGCCCGCCGAGCGGGCCCACGCGACGCATCGCTGCGGCCGCCCCGTCTCATGAACGCGATCCAGGACGCGCAGCACGTGGGGTGCCGCGCTCTGCATGCCGAGCGAGATCCGGGTGACGCCGCCGGCGCGCAGCGCGGCCAGGGACCGCTGGTCGACGGTCTCCGGGTTGGCCTCGGCGGTCACCTCGGCACCCGGGGCGAGGCCGAACTCACCGTCGATAGCGGCCAGGATCGCGGCCAGATCCGCGGGCGGCAGCAGCGTCGGCGTCCCGCCGCCGAAGAATACCGAGCCGACCGGCGCGCGCGCCTCGCCGAGCACGCGCCGCGCCATCGCGATCTCCGCGATCGCCTGGCCGGCGTAGGCCTCCCGGGTAGCGCCGGGTCCGAGCTCGGCGTTCGTATAGGTGTTGAAGTCGCAGTAGCCGCAGCGGGTCACGCAAAACGGCACGTGGACGTAGACGCCGAACGGGCGCCGACCCAGCCCGTCCAGGGCGCCGGCAGGCAGCGCGGCGTCGGCGGGGACGGGCTCGCCGGCGGGTGGCGGGCCTGGACTCACACAGGCACGTTAGCCGGGGTTGCGCCGCAGGTCGAACCGCGGCTCCCGGCGGATCGCGGGCGTCCTGTCGCGGGTTAAGCTGGCCATATCGGGGGCTGGAGGTGCCGATGACGGCGAGGCCAGGGTACGGGCTTCCATACGGGATCCCCGCGGGGAGCGCGGGCTACCTGCGGGCGTCGACCGCGGACCGGGAGCGGGCCATCGAGGTGCTCAAGGCCGGCTTCGCCGAGGGCCGGCTCACCAAGGAGGAGTACGACGCCCGGGCCGGGAGCGCCTTCGCCGCGCGGACGCTTGGCGACCTCGCGATGATCACCGGCGATCTGCCCGACGGGCTCCCGGGTGCGCCCGCGTGGCCCGCGTCGGCCCGGACCAGCGGGATGGCGATCGCCGCGCTGGTCTGCGGCCTGGGCCAGCCGTTCACCGGGTTCCTCAGCACGATCCCCGCCATCCTGCTCGGCCACATGGCCCGCCGCGAGATCCGCCGCACCGGCGAGCGTGGCATGGGCATGGCCACCTTCGGCCTGGCCCTGGGCTGGATCGGGGCGTCCGCGCTGCTGCTGATCGTGCTGCTGAGCGCGGGCCTTGTCGCGCTCTCCCACCCCGGCGGGTAATCCCGGGGGTCAGCGCCGCCTGTCGGCGCCCTGCTCGGTGGACAGCGCCGCGACGAAGGCCTCCTGCGGCACCTCGACCCGGCCGATGACCTTCATCCGGCGCTTGCCTTCCTTCTGCCGCTCCAGCAGCTTGCGCTTTCGGGTGATGTCACCGCCGTAGCACTTGGCCAGCACGTCCTTGCGCATCGCGCGGATGTTCTCGCGGGCGATCACCCGCGAGCCGATCGCGGCCTGGATCGGCACCTCGAACTGCTGCCTGGGGATCAGCTCCTTCAGCCGCGCGGTCATCGCCAGCCCGTACTCGCGCGCCTTGTCGGTGTGCACGATCTGGCTGAACGCGTCCACCGGCTGGCCCTGCAGCAGGATGTCCACCTTCACCAGCGAGGCCTCCTGCTCGCCCGCGGGCTCGTAGTCCAGCGAGGCGTAGCCGCGGGTGCGGGACTTCAGCTGGTCGAAGAAATCGAAGATGATCTCGGCCAGCGGCAGGGTGTAGCGGATCTCCACCCGGTCGGCGGACAGGTAGTCCATCCCGAGCAGCGCCCCGCGCCGGCCCTGGCACAGGTCCATGATCGCGCCGATGTAGTCGCTGGGAGCCAGCACCGTGGCCCGCACCACCGGCTCGAACACCTGCCCGATCTTGCCGTCGGGGACTGTGCCGGCCCGGGGGGGCGGCCCCCCGGAACCCCCCGGGAACTGGCTCGGGTTCGTGACGATGATCTCGGCGCCCGTCTCCATCACCACCCGGTAGACCACGTTCGGCGCGGTGGAGATCAGCGACAGGTCGAATTCACGCTCCAGCCGCTCCCGGACGATGTCCATGTGGAGCAGGCCGAGGAAGCCGCAGCGGAAGCCGAACCCCAGCGCGGTGGACGTCTCGGGCTCGTAGACCAGCGAGGCGTCGTTCAGCCGCAGCTTGTCGAGCGCGTCGCGCAGTTCCGGGTAGTCGTCGCCGTCCACCGGGTACAGGCCGGAGAACACCATCGGCCGGGGGTTGGCGTACCCCGCCAGCGGCTCGAGCGCGGGCTGGCTGGCGCTGGTGACCGTGTCGCCCACCCGCGCCTGGCGCACGTTTTTCACGCCGGTGATCAGGTAGCCGACCTCGCCGGCGGCCAGGCCGTCGGACGGCACCGGGTCCGGGGAGATCACGCCGACCTCGAGGGTCTCGTGCACCGCCTTGGTCGACACCATCAGCGTCTTCTCGCGCCGGCTCAGGCGGCCGTCCACCACCCGTACGTAGGTCACCACGCCCCGGTAGGTGTCGTAGACCGAGTCGAAGATCAGCGCCCGCGCCGGTGCCTCGAGTTCGCCGTCAGGGGCCGGGATCTGCTCCACGACCGCGTGCAGCAGGTCGGCGACGCCCTCGCCGGTCTTGGCCGAGACGCGCAGCACGTCAGACGGGTCGCATCCGATGACGCCCGCGAGCTCCGCCGCGTACTTCTCCGGCTCGGCGGCGGGCAGGTCGATCTTGTTCAGCACCGGGATGATGTGCAGGTCGGCGTCCAGCGCCAGGTACAGGTTGGCCAGGGTCTGCGCCTCGATGCCCTGCGCGGCGTCCACCAGCAGGACCGCGCCCTCGCAGGCGGCCAGGGACCGGGATACCTCGTAGGAGAAGTCCACGTGCCCCGGGGTGTCGATCAGGTTCAGCACATACTGGACGCCGTCCCGGCCGCGCCAGGGCAGCCGGACGGCCTGGCTCTTGATCGTGATGCCGCGCTCGCGCTCGATGTCCATCCGGTCCAGGTACTGCGCGCGCATCTGCCGCTCGTCCACGACGCCGGTGAGCTGCAGCATCCGGTCCGCGAGCGTCGACTTGCCGTGGTCGATATGGGCGATGATGCAGAAATTGCGGATCACCGCCTGATCGGTACGGCCGGGCTCGGGCATCGGCTCGGTCGTCCGCGGCTGTGGCATTGGTGGCACGATCATCCGCCAGGGTGGTAGTCGGGTACGGTCCGGAATTCGCGAGCTGGTTCGGCCAGGCACCCTCCGGTCCCGTCCCGGCTTGACCGCCAGGCCCGCTCCCGCAGGACCTCGTTCCTCTCCGCCGGCGCCGCGGGACTCGTCGGCGCAGGCAGAACTGTCGTCGCCGTCTATGGTCGCATGCCCCCGGCGATGCCGGCGCCAGCAGGCGGCCCGGACCCCGGAAGCGCCGGCCGCCGGCGATTCACCGCGACCGCGGCCCGGTTTGAGCAGCCGGGCCGATCTCGGATATTCTTCGGTGTCGGCTGCCCGCATGCTCGCCTCTGCCCGTTCGGCGGCGACGCCGCGGTCTCGTCGCGGCGGGCACACCTGAGCAAGCTCACCACCTTCCTAGCGAGGCACACGCGTGGCGAATATCAAGTCCCAGATCAAGCGCAACAAGCAGAACGAGAAGGCCCGCCAGCGCAACAAGGCGGTCAAGTCGGAGCTGAAGACCTACGTCCGGCAGTTCCGCGAGGCCGCGGACACCGGGGACGAGCAGAAGGCGACGCAGGCCATGCGGTCGGCCTTCGTCAAGCTCGACAAGGCGGCCAGCAAGGGCGTCATCCACAAGAACCAGGCGGCCAACCGGAAGTCCGCGATCGCCAAGCGCGCCGCCGAGATGAACGCCGGCTGAGCCCTTCCCGCACGGACGAATGAACCCTGGCTGAGCCCCCAGGCAGGAACGGGCTGAGCCCTTCCCCCGACGCGCCTGACCGGTCTGCCGCGCGGGCGCGGTCAGCCTGCCGAGCGGCAGGCCACGATCTCGGTGATCGCCCGCTCAAGCGCGTAGCCGGGGCTGGCTCCCTCGCCCTTGACCTGGGCGTCCGCCTGGGCCACGACGCTGTGCGCCCGCGCGACGCCCTCGGCCGTCCAGCCCCGCAGCTGCTGGCGAACCCGGTCGACCTTCCACGGCGGCATGCCGAGCTCGGCGGCCAGCGCGCCGGCGTCCCGGACCCGGGCCGCCGTGCCGACCCGCCCGAGCGCCCGGACGTTCTGGGCCAGGGCGCTGCAGATCAGCACCGGTGAGACGCCGGTGGCCAGGGCCCAGCGCAACTGCTCCAGCGCGTCTGCCAGCTTCCCCTCGACCGCACGGTCGGCCACCGTGAACCCGGTCGCCTCGGCCCGGCCGCGGTAGTACCGCGCCACCACCGACTGGTTGATCAGGCCGGTGGTGTCGGCCGACAGCTGGCTGCACGCCGCCGCGAGCTCCCGCAGGTCGGTCCCGACCGCGTCCAGCAGCGCGCGCAGCCCGCCGTCGTCGGCCTTGCGGCCGGCCCGCGCGAACTCGCCGCGCAGGAAGTCGAGCCGCTCGCCGAACCGCCTGACCGACGGGCAGTCGACCCGCCTGGCGCCCTGCTTGGCCAGGTCGGCCAGCAGCTGCTTGTTCCGGGCCCCGCCCGAGTGGGTGAGCACAAGCAGCACGCCGGGTCCGGGATCGGCCGCCTGGCGGGCGAGCTCGGCCGCGGCGTCCTTCGTGGCGTCCTGCACGGACCCGACCACGACCAGGCAGGCGCCGCCGAACAGCGACGGCGCGGTGAGGCCGGACAGGTCGCCAGGCCGCAGGTCGCCGGCCCGGACCTCGTGCACGTCGGGTGATTCGGGGGCCGCGGCGACGACCGCGCGCACCGCCCGCTCGACCAGCAGGTCTTCGTCTCCGACGATCACGGTCACCGGCGCGCCGCCATCGGTCGTGGGTCCAGGCATGCCTGCAGCATGCCATGCGAGCGCAGGTGCCGCGGCCCAGCGAGCCGCCGGCGGTCAGTACGGGGCGACCACGACGCCGAGCATGCCCGGCCCGGTGTGCGCCCGGATCACCGCGCCCGCCTCGGTCAGGAACCGGTGCCGCGCGGCCGGTATGAGCTGCTCCAGGCGCCCGGCCAGGGCCTGGCCGGGCTCGGGCCTGCCCAGGAACAGGACGGCCACGTCGACCGCCCGGCCGGCCGCGTACTCGGCCGCCGCCTCCTCCATGCGGCGCGCCGCGGCCGATGGCGTGCGGAGCTTCTCCAGCACCTCGACCCGGCCCCCGGCCAGGTGCAGCAGCGGCCGGACGGTCAGCGCGCCGCCCAGCCCGGACGGGTCGAGCCGGCCGCCGGCGCTCAGCGGGTCG
>Ga0335073_10013426_pt1 | contig 11479 bp, 11 predicted proteins | sample Lox_Sample_22_FD_207093 | JGI IMG/M metagenome (GOLD analysis project Ga0335073, IMG submission 207093) | Soil microbial communities from Loxahatchee National Wildlife Refuge, Florida, United States - Lox_Sample_2.2 | ecosystem: Environmental > Terrestrial > Soil > Wetlands | place: USA... | reverse complement strand
CAGACCATGCAGGGAACCAACCCGGACGGGTCGCACTACGCGGACTACGTGCAGTGGGTCGCCTACTTCAACGGGGGCGATGCCGTCCACTACATCCCGCGTGCGTCGTACGGGTCGCCGCAGAGCCTGGGCTGCATCGAGCTGCCCTACGCGGCCGCCGAGCAGGCCTGGGGCTATCTGACCTACGGGACGCTCGTCACCGTCCTTTAGTGGCCCTCCACTAGTTATCGTCCCGGGCGTTTCGATGCGAGCGGTCACGATCAGAGACGGCAACCTGAGCGTCGAGGACCATCCGGACCCGGTTCCCGGCGCCGGCGAGGTGCTCGTGCGCGTCAGGGCGGCCGGTCTGAACGGCGCCGACATGATGCAGCGGCGCGGCTTCTATCCCGCGCCGCCGGGAGCCCCGCAGGACATCCCGGGGCTCGAGCTCGCCGGCGAGGTGCTCGAGTGCGGTCCGGGTGCTGATCGATTTTCGGAGGGCGATCGCGTGATGGGAATCGTCGCGGGCGGTGGCCAGGCCGAGCTCGCGGTCGTCCACGAGCGAATCCTGATGCGGGTCCCGGAGAGTTTGGGGTGGGTCGAGGCCGGTGCCGTCCCCGAGACGTTCACGACCGCCCACGACGGCGTGTTCACCCAGGCCGGACTGCGGCCGGGCGAGCGGCTCCTGGTACACGGTGGCGCCGGAGGTGTTGGGACGGCGGCGATCCAGCTCGGGCGGGCATCCGGGGCGCGCGTGACCGCGACGGTTCGGAATGTCGACCATCGATCGGCGGTGGCTGAGCTCGGGGCCGAGGTGATCGCGCCCGAGGAATTCGTCGATCACGGTCCGTTCGACGTGATCCTCGAGCTCGTCGGCGGGCCGAACATGCCGGGCAACCTCGAGGCGCTCGGCATCTGGGGCCGGATCATGGTGATCGGGATCAGCGCCGGCGCCAAGGCCGAAGTGAACCTGGGGCTGGCCATGCAACGGCGGGCCCGGATCTTGAATTCGACGCTCCGTCCTCGGCCGCTCGAGGAGAAGGCGATCACCGCCCGCGCGATGGAGCGGTCGGTGCTCCCGTTGCTGGCGTCGGGCGCGGTGGGTGTCCTGATCGCGGAGACGTACCCGCTCGAGGACGCGGTCGCCGCCTACGACCGGTTCGCCGACGGCGGCAAGCTGGGCAACATCGTGCTGACGATGGGCGGCTGAGCTGCGAGACGGGGACGGATGCCGGAGCGGACGCCGGGGCCCCTAGTCCTCGCCGAAATCGTCCTCTTCGCCTACCGGGACGACCTCGTCCGCGTGGACGGTGCACAACGCCGGTCCGCCTGACTCCATCGCCGCCTCGATCTCCGCCGGCGTGAGCTTGGCGCCGCACTCCTCACACCGGTCACCGATGTGTTCGAGGGACTTCTCTTCGAGGTCCATACTCGGCGAGTCTAGCCCTGCACTTAGGTAACCGCATCCGGCTCTTGGCCGGCGCGCGCTTCGCTTCAGGGTTCCGGGAGACCGCTGCGCGCGCGCCGGCAGTCACCACGGACTGGCGTCCGGCCAGTCCCCTAGTACGGGGGTAAGTCTGCCCACCACTGGCCGACCACCCGGAAAGCCCCCCAGAACTCGCGCTTGGCGCCCTCCTCGTCGAGCGAGTCGTCGATGTTCGGCACGTACACGGCCTCGATCGACGGCGTCAGGCGCTGGGTCTCACCGAACACGGGATGGAGCTCGCGGGCGAGCGGGAGGTCGAACTCATTGACCACTCCAAGCGCTTCCGGCCCCATCACGACCACGAGCTTGGGCGAGACGATCTGGATCTCCTCGACGAGCCGGGCGACGCACGCGGGGTCGGCCAGGTCGGGGTCGGGCACCGGACACTTGACGCACAAGGTCCCGTAGACCGCGAGCGGATCGATTGAGAGCCGTTTCAAGGACTTCATCAGCGCGTTCCCGGACCGCCCGTAGAACGCGACGCCCTCCTCGACCTCCGAGGGCCTTGGCGAGTACTTGACCAGAAATATGTCGGCCTGCGGGTGGCCCGATCCGAGCACGGGCATCAGCGCGCCGCGGGGGCAGTGGGTGCACGACTGGACCTCGCGAGAAAAGGCGTTCAGCTCGCGGATCGCGCGCTCGAGGTACTTCTCGCGGATCTCGTCGTCGGTGGCTGGCATCGCTGTCCGATTGGACGGCTCCCGGCCTTGTCCTTGCGAGTGCATCAGGAGTTGCGACGGTTTGGACCGCTCGCCCGGCGGCGGTCTCGCCCCGTGGCGCGCCGGACTCGGCGCTCGCGCGAGGCCCGTCGTGCCGCTTCCGGCAGTGCCTTCGTCTGCAGGAATTTGAGCGCCTGCACGTACAGGAGGCTCGCGGGATTGCGGACGATGTCGGCGTCCCGGAGCGACTCGAGGAACTCGTCCGGGCCGTGGAATTCGCGCATCCGGATGCGGACCGAGCCGAGCCCTTGGGGCACGTGGGCGTCCGAGCCGGCGCCAGCGGGAATCCGGTACTTGGCCGCGAATCTGGCCGCCTCGTCGTTGAACTCGCTGATCGCCACGCGCGGGTTGAACACCTCGATCGCGTCGACGTCGTCGAGCACGTCGAGCAGGTGCTCGTAGTCGGGAACGGAGTGGAGCCGGTCGAACGGGTGCGGGACGTATACGAGGCCGCCCTGGCGCTTGATCTCCGCGATCGTCTCCTGGAGCGTCATGCCCCGAGGGATCTTGTCCTCGATGAACAGCCCGATGACCTCGCCCTGATCCGCGGTCTTGACCTCCTCGCCGACGATCACCGCGACCCCGTCGGCCTGCGCGCGAGCGGCGTGGGCCCCGGATACCTCGTTGTGGTCGGTGACCGCAATCGCCCCGAGACCGCGCGCCCGTGCCTCGGCCAGCAGCACCTCGACCGGGGTCGCGCAATCGTAGGAGTGGTCGGTGTGCATGTGCAGGTCGACGTCGATCAGCCGGCGGCCGGCCATTCGCCGGCGGACCTGGCCGTTGCCGCGCGTGTCGTGCCGGCGCGCCACGAGGCCGGCGTAGACCTGCTCGAACTCATCGGCAACGCGCCGCCAGCCGAAGTCCGTCCGAAGATCGCTGAGCTGCTCGGGGGTCCGCTCGCGCAGCGCGGGCTCGGCGATCAGCCGGCTCAAGTGGCTCGCGAGCGTTTGAACGTCGCCGGGCTCGAACACGAACCCGAGCTCGCCCTGCCCAAGCAGCTCCTCGTACGCGGGCAGCCGCGAGGCCACGGGCACGATGCCCGAGGCGAGCGCGCGGACGAGCATGTCGGGGACGGTCCTGATCCCCTCGGAGGCGAGCACCAGCACGTCGGCGCCGGCCAGCGCCTCGGCCTCGGACAGCCGCGTGGAGTCGACGAACTCGACCCGGTCGCGGAGCGCCCGGCCCAGGGTCGCGGGCGCCGTGTAGGGCCTCGGTGACCAGACGGTCGCGCGCCACGGCGCTTCGGCTCCGAGCGCGCGCAGCGCCCGCAGGAAGATGCGAAGCGCGCCGCGCTCCTCACCGGCGTTGAACAGCAGTTGCACGGGATCGTGCGGGACGGGCTCGACGTCCGCGTCGGCGCCGGGGTGGATGACGCGGTACTCGCCGGGGAAGTAGCGCTGGAGGAGATCGCGGGTCGCGGCGTAGCTGGCCGTGCGGGCGTCGAGCCGACCGAACAGCAGCCGCGTCAGCGGCGCCGCGAACTGGGTTGAGAGGATCCGTTCGGTCGGCGCATGGAAGCTCCCCACGTTCAGGCCGCGCGAATGGCGCAGGGCCACGCTCGAGGCGCTCGGGGCGAACGGCTCGTGGACGTTGACGATGTCGAGCGTGACGTTGACGAGTGCGTCCTCCACCGTCCTCGCGACGTCGACGGGTAGGGACGCGGCGCGCCGTTTTGTGGGGGCGAACGGCAGCACCTCCCCGACACCGAGCACGAGCGGCTCGCCGTCGGCGCCCTCGAGCAGCGTGTCGGCGTGGTTGCGGATTGCCCGTCGGCTGTCGCGCACGAGCGCCTCCGACTCCGAGGGCGCGATGATCAGCACGCGATGTCCGCGCCGGGACAGCTCGTGCGACACGCGCGCGACGTAGTCGTTGACCTCGTGCGACACCTCCCAGGCGAACGGCGTCACCTGGGCTATCGCGAGCCGCTCGGAGGGCACGGCGGCAGTCTAGTCCGCCGCCGTCTCTATGCGATCAGGCCGTGCGGGACTTCGGCTTGGCCGGCTTGGCTGCTGGAGTCTTGCGGGCGTACTTGGCGATGAACTTCTCGGTGAGCTCGCGTGCCTCGTCATCGGGGCGCTGGTTCATCGGCGACTTCATGAGGTACGAGCTCGGGCCGTCGAGCTGGCCGGAGAGACCGTTGTTGAGCGCCAGCTTGCAGCACCGTACGGCGTCGGTCACGATTCCCGCGGAGTTCGGGGAGTCCCACACTTCGAGCTTGAGCTCCATCTGCAGCGGGACGTCGCCGAACGCCTCGCCCTCGAGCCGAATGTGGGCCCATTTGCGATCTGTGAGCCACGGCACGTAATCGGACGGGCCGACGTGGACGTCATCGGCGGGCAGCGTGTGGCCCATGATCGAGGTCACGGCGTTCGTCTTGGAGATCTTCTTGGACTCCAGCCGCTCGCGCTCGAGCATGTTGTAGAAGTCCATGTTGCCCCCGACGTTGAGCTGCGAGGTACGCAGGAGCTTGACCCCGCGGTCGTGCATCAGCCTGGCGAGCGCGCGGTGCACGATCGTCGCCCCGACCTGGGACTTGATGTCGTCGCCGATGATCGGCAGTCCGGCCTTCTTGAAGCGCTTGTCCCAATACTCCTCGCGGGCGATGAACACCGGGATGCAGTTCACGAACCCGCAACCGGCATCGAGGATCTGCTCCACGTACCACTTGGTCGCGTCCTCGGAGCCGACCGGAAGGTAGGAGACGACAACGTCGGTGTGGGTGTCCTTGAGGATGTCGACGATGTCGGCGGTCGGTCCCGGCGCCTTGGTGATCTTCTCCTTGAGGTACTTGCCGAGGCCGTCGTGCGTCATCCCGCGGTGTACTTGCACCCCGAGGTTGGGGACCTTGCCGGCGAAATTCAGAGTGTTGTTCTGGCCGGCGAAGATCGCCTCGGACAGGTCCTTGCCGACCTTGTCGGCGTCGATGTCGAACGCCGCGCTGAACTCGATGTCGCGAACGTGGTAGCCGCCGAGATCGACGTGCATCAGTCCGGGGACGGACTCGCGCGGGTCGGCGTCGCGGTAGTACTGGACACCCTGCACGAACGAGCTCGCGCAGTTGCCCACGCCGATGATCGCGACGCGTACCTTGTCGTCTTGGTAGCGCGCAGCGCCGTTGGCCTTACCGTTGGTGGTGCTCACTTTCAGAAACTGCCTTTCTCGCGGGCGGTTCCCGCGGCCACTTCATTTATTCCGCGCGGCGGCGTTCGTTACACCGGTTGGTGCTCGATCGCCTTGAGCTGACTGCGCACGTGGAAGATGCGTTGAAGGGTAGTCAGCACGGTCAGGGCGGCCAGCACGTACACCGCGGGGGCGAGCAACTCGAAGTGCCCGAGCCCGGCCCCTTTCGCAAAGACAAGCCCGATCGAGAGGATCACCACGCGGACCGGGCGGGTGGCGAGACCGACCTTGCACTCGACCCCGAGTGCCTCCGCGCGGGCGCGCGTGTAGGAGACCATCAGCGACCCGAGCACGGCGGCGACAGTTGCGGCGGCAGCCGCCTGGTTGTTCTTCGACGCGAAGTAGGCTCCGACCGCGATCAGGACGATCCCCTCCTCGAGCCGATCGAGCGTCGAGTCGAGGAACGCGCCGAACGGAGTGCCCTTGCCCGACATGCGCGAGTAACGGCCGTCGAGCGTGTCCATGATCGACCCGATGATGAACGCGATGCCCGCGAGGAAGAACATCCGGCCGACGATCAGGCCGGCGGCGGCCAGGTTCAGCGCGAATCCAGTTAGCGAGATCGCGTTCGGCGTGAGCCGCGACTCGATCAGCCGGTTGCGCACCATCTCCTGCGGGGTCGGGCCGGTGCGCGGCTGGCGGGAGCGGCCCGGCGCGCCGTTGCGCCGCGGCCGCCGGCGCCGAGTCTCCTCAGGAGTGCTCACGCGGTTGTCGCCTGGCCGAACGCCCACACATCCGGCCTTGCGCGCGCCAGCAGCCTCTGCGCCAGAACCGCGGATGCGCCGGCGGTAACGGCCCCAAGGAACACGTCGGTGAGGAAGTGGTTGGCGGTCGCGACGACGACGAACGTGATCAGCAACGGGTACAGCGCCCACAGGATCTTGCCCGGGCGCCAGTGCGTGAGCCGGCACATGGAACCGCCGACCATCACGGCGAAGCAAACGTGCATCGAGGGGACTGCGGCGTAGAAGTTCATGAAAGCTTTCGTCGGTCCGAAGTCGATCGATCCGGTGCCGCCGGTCACGAACTGCGAGATCGCATCGGTGAAGCCCCACTCTGGCATCAGGCGCGGCGGCGCGGTCGGGTAGAGCCAGTACCCGATCAGAGCGAGCCCCATCGAGATCATGAACATGTTGCGCACGAAGTAGAACGAGTCGTTCCGGCGCGCGTAGATGAACGCAAGCACGAGCAAGGTGACGATGAAGTGGCCGTTCAGGTAGGTCCAGTCGAGGCCATCCATCAGCCAGTGCTTGTTTATCGCCCACTCCTGGACGCTCGGCTCGATGAACACGTGCAGCGTGCGCTCGACGTCGATGATCCGCATCGCATCGCTGAACGGCTTGTACGGGTTCCCGCTCGAGACGAGCCCCCGGACCATGTCGTAGAGGAGCATCGCGCCGACGAACAGACCGATCTGACGGAAGAGGTCTGTCCAACCACGCGGCAAGAGCCGCGCCTCGATGAATCGGAGGCCACGCCCCATGTCACCATGGATCCTAGCGAGGCGCGATGTTCGGCCCTGTCAGCTGCACCGAGTGGAGGTGGCGCGGATGCGGCTGAGCGAGAACCGCATCGCGACCCTGATAGGCCCAGGGCGGCGGACCGTGAGCTGGGTGAAGTCCCCGTACGGCCCGACGCATCCGTCGCCCTCGGTGATCGCCCAGTAGGGGCTGTAGTGGACACGCACGATCGCGGTTCCGGACCGCAGTCCGTCGACTTCGAGCCAGTCGGACCCGAGGTCGGTCAGGGTGGCGGCGCCCTGGACGATCGGGGTCGGGTCACGCACCGCATAGACGCGCCATTGGCGCGTATGGAACACCAGGTCGAGGTATGGCAGCCCGTGGTCGATCAGCGCGACCTCCTGCTTGGCCGAGTAGTCGAGGTCCTTGTCGGAGACCGCGACGTACCGCACCGCCACCTGGTGCAGCCAGGCTTCGTATTTGGCTGGGGTGAGATCCCTGTCGTAGAAGAGCGGGTTGTACCTGATGTCGAGCTGGCGCTCCCAGCCTCGGGCGAGCGGGAACTCGGGCGCCATCAGATACGCCTCCCAGTGGAACAACGTGAACGGGATCTCGATCCGGAACGGCTGGTCGCTCTGTCTGCTCAGGTACGCGATGAGCGGTCGGAAATAGGCGGCGGTGACCTCGGCGTTGTCGTCCGCGGTCCTGATATCCCTGACCGGCGCCTGCCATTGGAGGTAGAGCAGCGGCAGGACGACGGCGAGCAACGCCGCCGTGCGCCGCCCGGGCTGGGGCCACCACAGGAGCGCGGCGAGCGGTCCCGCGAGCAGGGGTGCGAGCCGGGTCACGTTGCTGCCGACCGGGCTCGCGATCGCAAACGCGGCGATGCACCCGATCACGTACAGCACGACGCCGGCCCTTAGCGCGACGTCGCCCCTCGGGATCACGAGCAGAGCCGCGATCGAGATCACCACGATCGGCCAGAACGCCGAGAACGCGAACGGCTCGACGCCGCCTTCGGGGAAGGCGATCGCGAGGGCCAGGACCGGGACTGCCGAGGCGATCACGACCGTGACGCCCGGGAGCGCGGGTTTGATCTTTCGCTCTTTCGTGTATGCCGCGACCGCCTGCGCGCCGCCGGCGAGCGCAGAGAACAGTGCACCCACGGGACTCGCCAGCGGCGTGAGGAACGCGAGCGCGACGGCCAGCCCGTAGCGCCGGCGCTGCAGCGCCAGTGCGCTGCCGACCGCCGGCATCAGGCCGAAGGCGAACGTCAGCCGGCCCGTGAACAGGCTCGTCGACGTCGCCACGCCGAACCACGACGCCCCGAGCCATGCGTCCTCGCCGAAGCGCCGATGGGCCAGCGCCTCGAACAGCGCCGCCGTGACGGTCGCCGCGATCGCGCCGGCGAGTTGAGGCGTGATCGCGGCCGCGATCGGCGGGAACAGAACGCTGTAGCCCGGGATGTTGTGGCCCGCGTACCACCAGTTGTTCCAGATGCCGAATCCCTGGGTCGCGAACAGCTTCGCGCGGAGCAGATGCGCGGCGAGGTCCTCGCTCTTGGGCGCGATCACCAGGTACGCGGCCGAGATCACCGCCGCGATCAGCGTCGGCAGGACGCGCTTGGCCAGTCGTGTCCGAGATCGGTCGTCTGCCCGCGATCGGTCGCGGCTTCGCATCACTGAACCAGGAAGTCCGCGACCCGGTCGACCATGTCGGGGCGGTCGAGCCACGGCCAGTGTCCAGCGTCCGGCAGCCGTTCGAGGCGCGCGCCGGGGAGACGGGTGGCGTACGCGTCGGCGAGCGCCGGTGGGTACCAGGGGTCGCGGTCGCCCCAGATGATCAGGGCCGGTGGACCGGAGGTCGTCGGTGCGAAGTCGGTGACTGGCGAGCGCACGAGTCGAAGGATCGCGCGCTGGGTTCCCTGGTCGAACTGGTCCCATACCGTGGCGACCCGCGTGTCGGGCCAGGCGTCGTCGCGAACACTTCCCTGCCGGAGCGCCCGCGCGAACATCCCGCGCGTAGTCGAGCCCATCAGCCCCTCGCCGACCAGCGGCGAGCGCCACCAACGAACGAGCCGCGGCCACGGAAACCCTCCGAACACCGGTGGCGCGTTCATCAGCACGAGTCGCTCAATTCGCTCGGGGTGGCGCGCGGCGAGCGTGAGGCCGACTGCCACGCCCCAATCGTGGGCGACCAGCTTCACCGCTTCGACCTGCATCTCGGCGAGGAACCGCTCGACGAATGCCGTGAGCCCGGCGAGCGAGTAGTCGAGATGGCCGCCCTTGCCCGACCGACCGAACCCGATCAGGTCGGGAGCGACGCCTCCGGTCTGCGCAAGGAACTCGACCCAGTCGTCGGAGCTCGTGGGAATCCCGTGGAGGTACAGGACCGGCATGCCCGACCCCTCTGCGGTGCGGTAGAAGACGGGTGACTCGTCGAACTTGATCGTGTGCTCATCGACGCGCACCCCCCGGCGAGGATAACGTCCGCGCGCGTGACCAGTACAAGCCCTGACCCGCCGCCTCCGCGGGCGCCGACGCTGTGCCTCGGTGACCCGATCGTCGAGTTCGTCTGCGAGCGACCGGTGTCAGATGTCTCAGAGGGGGACGCGTTCGTGCCTCGTTTCGGTGGCGCGGTCGCGAACGTCGCCGTCGCCGCCGCTCGGCGCGGTGCGCACATCGCCCTCGCCGGCGGCGCCGGCGACGATGCGTGGGGGCGCTGGCTCGAGGACAGGCTGCGTCGCGAGGGTGTCGGAACGGAGTGGTTCCAACTCGTGGCGGACGCGCAGACGCCGGTCGCGATCGCCACCGTGGACCGGGTCGGGGAACCGAGCCGGCAGGTCTACGGAGACCGGGTCGCGGCGACGCTCGGTGGCGATCGGCTCGAAGATGCGGTGCGGCGCTCGGCGGCGCTGTACATGAGCGTCGGCGGCCCCGAGGGGAACGAGATGACGATGCGCGCGCGAGAGCACGCGCTCTCGCTGGAGCGGCCGATCGTGTTCGACCCGCAGATTTCGGTGGAGCGCTGGCGCTCGCGGGCCGAGGCCGCCGCAGCCGCGAACGCGTGTGTTCCGAACGCGCTGCTGGTCTGCGCCACCGAGGGCGATGCGGCGCTGATGACGGGCGAGGACGATCCCGAGCGCGCCGCTCTGGCGCTGCTGAAGGCCGGAGCGGGGATGGTCGTGATCACCCTTGGTCCTGAAGGGGCGATCCTCAGGGGTCAGCTAAGGCTCGACGTCGACGGCGTGGCGGAGACGGTGGTCAGCGCCGCCGGCGCCGGCGAGGTCCTGACCGGGGTGTTACTGGCGCGGCTGGCGAAGTCGGCCTTCTATCCGTCGGCGGTGGCGGCGTCTTTGCCCGAGGCGGTGGCGGAGGCGGCGCGGGCGTCCGAGCGGCGGGGCGCGCTTGAGTAGCTCAACCGCCTGGAAGCGGCCCACTCGCCGGCGGGTGGCGTCGGTCCGGGACCGGCTTCGGCTCGTCTACGGCATCCCGCTCGCCAAGCCCCACGGGCATCCGATCGCCGAGTTGATCCTGACCGTGCTGTCGCAGTCGACGAACGACCGCAACCGGGATGTGGCGTACCTCGCGCTGCGCGAGCGCTTCCCCGGCGACACGTGGGTGCTGATCCGCGACGCCCCGGTCGACGAGATCGAGGAGGCGATCCGGCCCGGCGGCATCTCGAAGATCAAGTCCGCCCGGATCAAGGCGATCCTGCAGGCGATCACGGACACGGCGCCCGGCAACGAGCTGTCGCTGGACTGGCTGTGGGAGTTGGGCGTGCCGGAGGCGCAGGCGTATCTGACGTCGTTGCCGGGCGTAGGGCGCAAGACCGCGGCGTGCGTGCTCCTGTTCGCGCTCGGAATGCGCGACATACCGGTGGACACGCACGTTTCGCGGGTGGGGACGCGCTTAGAGCTGTTCCGCCCGAAGGCGCCGTTCGACGAGATGCACGACACGATGCTCGAGATCACGCCAACGGGCGAGGAGCTCGAGTTCCACCTGAACCTGCTGCGCCACGGCCGGCGGACGTGCCACGCCCGCCACCCGGACTGCGCCGGGTGCGCGCTGCAGCGAATGTGCCCAAGCGCGTTCAACGTGGGGTAGGGGGGCCAACCCAGCACTCGCCGCCCCTCATCCGGCGAGTGTGGACTTGACCACGCTATAGGTGGATGAACCCGCGTTCACCCCCGGCGCCCCGTGCGAGTGTGGGGTTGGCAACGTTGCGGGACCGGAGCCGTGTGCCCCTCACAAGGTTGCGCCCCGCCCTAGATCTGCTACCCTGACACTTAGATTTTCACGACCAAACAGGAGTAGAACTCGATGGGAAAGACGATCGGAATCGACCTCGGAACCACCAACTCGTGCATGGCAGTGCTCGAGGGTGGCGAGCCGACGGTCATCGAGAACGCGGAAGGCGGGCGCACTACCCCGTCTGTCGTCGCGTTCACGCAGTCCGGTGAACGTCTGGTCGGCACGGTCGCCAAGCGCCAGGCGGTTACCAATCCGCAGAACACCGTCTTCTCGATCAAGCGCTTCATGGGCCGCAAGGAGGCCGAGGTGCGCGAGGAGGAGTCGATTGTTCCGTACAAGGTGGTCTCTGGACCGAACGGCGATGCGCGCGTTGAGGCCGGGGGCAAGCAGTACTCCCCGCCG
>Ga0335073_10013425_pt1 | contig 11480 bp, 9 predicted proteins | sample Lox_Sample_22_FD_207093 | JGI IMG/M metagenome (GOLD analysis project Ga0335073, IMG submission 207093) | Soil microbial communities from Loxahatchee National Wildlife Refuge, Florida, United States - Lox_Sample_2.2 | ecosystem: Environmental > Terrestrial > Soil > Wetlands | place: USA: Florida... | reverse complement strand
GTCGACCACTGAGTCGGACATCCACCCGCCGCTGGCCCAACCACCGTTCTGGTGAAGCACGATGCTGCCCAGAATATGCATGCGCCGGAAAGGCACGGCCTGCGAAACGGCCCATCGCATGGTGCCACCGGCGGGCGTGACAGAAAATCCCTCGACGGCGCGCCAGAAGGTGCAGGTCGCATTGTTGTGGGGCAGGCTGGCGTCAGAGTGGACATTGCCGATGAGGTGAACGGCATCGGGCGTCGCGCCCAGTCCTACTACCTCTGTGTAAAACCCCACCGGCACGTCCACGTGATATTCGCCGGGAAGAAAAAGGAAGGCATAGCGGGCAGGGCCGAATTCCGCGTGTTGCTCAATGGCATATACTTTGTCGATTTGCTGCTGGATTTGCGCGGAGGGCATGCCCGGATCGAAGACAAAGACGTTTGGCCCGAGGTCCGGTGGCGCAGACTTTGCAGCCGGGCTTGCCGCGGTTGCCGAGGCAGCGAAGCTCATAAGAAGGAAGAGGAACAGGCTCAGGCGAAGACAAGGTGCGAGCCGCGTAGCGCGATTTTCGCGCCCACTGAAAGAATTGATTTGTGCACTGCGTTTACCAGACATACGTCCCCACTGATTCTGCCGGAAGAGTGGTTTTCACGCTCTTGCCGTGATAGGTGATTTGAAAGGATTTGGGGAAGTTGCCGGTATTCGACGCGACCGGCACGACTTTATTTTCAGAGGTGAGAAAAGCGAGAGTCGCAAGCTGTTCGAGTTCTGTTGATCCGACGCGCGAATGCATGTGATTTGAACCGCGAACGATGGGAACAGGGCGCGCCCTGAATTGTCAAGGAAGGCGGCCACAGTTCTGCTGCCTGCCGGCTACCCGGTTGCTTTACACTTCCGGAGGTGGGCAGCAAGAAGAGTGCTCGCAGTGAAAAACCCCACAGGAGAATGAACTCGATGGAAAATCCCTCGCGAAGAGATTTTTTGAAGGTGTCCGGCGCTATTGCCGCGACAGCGCTGGCGAGTTCGCGCGAACTCGGCGCTGCAGCTCTGCGCATGCCCATCGGCCTGCAGCTCTATTCGGTACGGAATCTGCTGCCGAAGGATTTTGACGGGACCCTGCGGCAATTGCACGAAGCAGGCTACCGGGTGGTTGAAGCCGCCGGTTACTTCAACAAGCCGGCGACGGATTTTCGCCATGCGATGGACCACGCCGGGCTTCGCTGCCTCAGCTCCCACCTTACGCTCGCGCTCCTGCGCTCGCAGCTTGATCAAAGCATCGAATACGCCCACGGGCTCGGCCTCGAATACATCATCTGCTCCTCGGCGGGAGGGGTGCACCGCGACCCATCTGCAAAGGGAGAGCTCACGCTCGATGACTGGCGCTATGTGGCCAGCGAGTTCAACCGCGTCGGCGAAAAGATCAAGGCTGCCGGAATGACCTTTGGCGTGCACAACCACACGCCGGAGTTCGCGATGGAGAATGGCACGCTGGTGTATGACGAGTTGCTGCGCCTGACCGACCCGAGATTTGTCGTCTTCGAAATGGACTGCGGGTGGGTCGTTGCTTCGGGCCACAATCCTGTCGATTATCTGAACAAAATGCCAGAACGGTTCCCACTGATGCACGTGAAGGACATGGTGCGCGACCCGGATAACGAGTACCATTCGGTGGTGCTCGGGCATGGCGTCATCGACTACGGCCCGATCATGCGCGCCGCCACGGGGTTGAAGTACTATTTCATCGAGCAGGAAGAGTTTGCGGGCGATCCTATGACAGAATTGCGCGAGGATGCCGCGTACATGCGCAAGTTAAGCGTGTGACCCATTACTCGAGGGCGAGATTTCCAGTAGGCTGGATGGATGAACGTATTCGACGCGAAGCGAGCTGAACTGGAACAGCATGAATTCATGATGGGCGTGGAGCGTGGGCGGCTGGCTGTTGCGCTGGATCTGCTGACTGATTCACTGATCATGGTGGGTCAGCACGGCGTTTACTGCGCATCGAGCCGCAACCCGTCGAAGCCCGCCCTTGATTTGCAGGCTGTTTTGAATGGGATGGAAGGCGCCAAGGCGTTGATTCAATCCGTCATGGAGGAGTTGCGGACGCAGCGCGAGTTGGCGCGTACTGGCGACTCCGCCATTCGATGACACGGCCTGCCAAATATGCCGTAAGCACGAAGTACGATATGCTGATAGAGCGCGCCCGTAGCTCAGCTGGATAGAGCGAATGCCTCCGGAGCATTAGGTCGGGAGTTCGAATCTCTCCGGGCGCACCATCCTTTCTTTCACTCCCGAAACGCATGCTTGGATTCGGTCCATTTGCCCGAGTTCGGCCGCCGGAGAAAATGACCTAAACTGAAGTCTGCGAAGATTTGCAAAGAGCGAAAGCGCTTCAAAGGAGTTCATGCACTTTCATTTTCCCTTTACAACAGTTCAGGTTCTTTGGACGCTGACATTTGCGGGGCACCTGGTTCTGCTGGTCGTTTTGCTTGGACGCGAGCGGATCCGCCGTTTTCCTTGGTTCACTACGAGCATCGTGCTGATGACGCTTCGCCTTTTGGCGAGCCGCCTGCTGTTTGGCCGCCTGCCGCGGCTCACCTTGAGCGAGATCTTTATCGGGATGGCTGACATTGCCGCCGTCGTGTCACTGCTGGTGCTGGTAGAGCTTGCCCGGCACACCTTCGGCAAGGTAACTCGGCGCGCCTGGATCGTGGCTGCGGTGGTTTTGCTGGCGATCGGTGGAGGCGTATTGGCCACCTGGGGCAATTGGCCTTCGTGGAAGACGGTGGCTTTCAACACCCTGCTGGCGCGACTGGAAATGCTGCAGCTCTTTTCGCTGAAAATGGGTCTTCTGGTGGATGTGCTGACGATTCTGCTGGGGCTGTTGGTGATCCTGTTCGGACGCCGATACGGAGCCGGATGGCGCAGCCATGGGCAACAGATCATGATTGGGCTCTCGACCGCGTCGCTTGGGCAACTGGGGGTCCAGGCGATCTGGGAGAGAATCGTCAAAACCACTGTTCCGCACTCGATGGCCGATTATGAACGCGTGATGGGCTTGCGCGATAAGCTGTTCAACGGGGATAGCGTCGTGTATCTGCTGGTGGTGGTTTGGTGGATTGTCTGCCTGTGGATCGACGAGCCCGGAAAAGCCGACCTGGCGGCTGTAGCGGTTCCAGTCGGAGATGGCGGACCTGAACGCGAGATGTCTGCCGCTGTGGAACCGCCTGGTCCGCCCTCGCAGTCATAACCCAGCGAGCAAGGTCAGAGAGCAAAGTCGATATAACCTCGTTCCGGATCGGTGGAGACCAGCTTCACCGTCAGGCGGTCACCCACGTCGACGTGCCTGGAGTGCGATTTTCCGAGGTTCACCAACATTCCATCTACATGCGGATTGAGAGTGCGCACAAAAGTGCCGTATTGGTTGACCCCGGTGACAATGGCCGGAAAGCTCTGTCCGATGCGGGGACGCAAGACCACGGCTGCGATGCGTTTTTGCATCTCACGCTCCACCTTGCGCGCACCATCTTCCATAACGGTGCATCGTTGCGCAATGGCATCAAGCTCGCTTTCGGAATAAGGTTGCTGAGCGTGGCTAAATAACGCCTTCATCAGACGCTGCGTAACCACATCAGAGAAGCGGCGGTTCGGAGCTGTCGAATGAGTATAATCCTGCACCGCCAGGCCAAAATGGCCTGGAGAAGTCGCACCCGGTTTCACCAGCACGTATTCGCCGGGCCCCATCAGCTTGACCACGGCGAGCGACAGATCGGGGAAATGATCCGGGTCCTTTCTTTTCTGGACCAGCAGAAAGTCGTTGAGCGCTTTTGAGTCAGGGTCCGCGGGAAGCGTGGTTCCCAGGCCGGTGGCGAGTTCGACAATGCGATCCCAGCGCTTGGGCGTGCGCACGATGCGGCGGATCGAGGCAACGCCTGCGTCTTCAAGAGTTCTGGCAATCACGCCGTTGGCGGCGATCATGAACTCCTCAATCAACGAGGTGGCACGATTCTTTTCAAGCTGGGCAATTTCGACTGCCTGGTCCGCCAGCATGACGGGGCGTGTTTCGATGGTTTCGAGATCGAGCGCGCCATGCTGGAACCTGCTGCCTTCCATGCGCTGCGCTGCCTCATCCTGAAGCTTGAGTTGCGCGGCCAACTCGGCGCTCGCAGAGACTTTCTCGGGCGCAGGTCCCTTGCCTTCCAGCCAGGCGCCCACGCTGTTGTACGCCAGCTGGGCCATGTTGCGGACGAGGGCGCGATACGCCTTGCCGTCCGAAGCTGTCCCAGAGGCATCGACTGAGAATTCAATTACAAGGGCAACGCGGTCTTCGTTTTCATTGAGTGAGGTGATGCCCTCTGACAATGCGGAAGGCAGCATGGGGAACACTCTGACTCCCGTGTAGACCGAGGTAGTCTCGGTGCTCGCGTGCTTGTCCAGAACAGTTCCCATTGTCACCCGCGAGTCGACGTCGGCCACTCCCACCAGGACGCGAATGCGGCCGTCAGAAAGGCGCTCGGCCCATTCAATCTGGTCGAGATCCTTTGAGGTGTCGTTGTCGATTGAGGACCACAACAGTCCTCGCAGGTCCTGTGCGTCGGGCGCCGCGGGGGTTTGCGGGTGCGCTTTGATGGCGGCCAGCTCGGTGTCGGTTCCCTGCGGAAAGTCGGGCTGAAAACCGTGCTCGATCATGGCGGCGTGTGCAGCCGCTACCAGATTGAAATGCATAGGATGGCCATTCTGCATGGTGAAGACATCTCCTTTTTGGCGAAGAGCCAGCCTAACACGGCGAACTTGCCGCTTTTGTGAGGAACCAAAAGGCGGCCACAAATCTGGCCGCCTTTCAGTCCACCCGCCCTGATTTCAGCTTATTGAATTCCCAGATCGGCAAGCACCTTGGGCTTCGATTCATCCACTGCCAGCAGGTTGTGGCACGTAGCGCAATCCTGTGGAATAGAGGTGCCATCCTTCGCTGTGTGGTCACCATCGTGGCAACGGAAACAGCCGGGATAGTTCATGTGGCCGATGTGATTCGGGTGTGTTCCCCAGGTAACTTTCATGAAGGGAAACACATTTTGGCAGTAAATGGTGACAAGGCCCTTCGCGGCTGAATTGACCATGTTAGGTTTTGTCGCCATGATGTCGGGGTACTTGCTGCTGTAGAAGGCTTTTAGTTCCTGCGGGATCTTGACGCGTGCCTCATCCTGCGAAAGATAGTTGGCTTTCAGCAGTGCGAGACCTTCCTTGTGGACCCAGGGAAGATCAGGACTGACCGGGCCGTCGGACATGGCCTGGTTGATTGCCTCCTCTGCGGTCACGAAAGGATGTGCCGCGCGGTTGTGGCAGTCGATGCAGTCCATGACTCGGCGTTCGCCCTGCGGAATCGCACCTTTCAACGACGATGCAGCAAACACGGTATCAGAGCCATCGGGATTCTGCTTCGCAACCCACGGAATGGTGGTGCGGGTCGGGTCGGTGGCGATGTATTCAATGTGCCCGAGGTGGACACCGTGAATTCCGGTGAGATGCGAGAGGCCGTCGAGACCGCCGAGATGCAGCACGAGCACGGTCTGCGTCTCCGTATTCTTCTCGTCGTCGGCGAAACTGGATTTTACGATGAGTTTTTCGCCGATGAAGCGCGCCGGCGTGTGGCAGCCTTCGCAAATCACGCGCGCCGGGCGCAGGTTCCGGACCGGCGAAGGAATCGGAGTGGGATAGTTGTGGAAAGTGACCTCGAAGACCTGTTTGGTGCCATCCACCTTGGCAGCAAGATAAGATTGCGCGCCGGGGCCGATGTGGCAATCCACACAGGCAACGTGGGAATGGGGCGCGATTTTATAGGCCGTGTATTCGGGCGTCATCACGTGGCAGGATTGGCCACAAAACTGGGGCGAATCCATGTAAGCGGCGCCCCGGTAGCTGGCAATGGAAACAACCAGCAGGTTCACAATCGTGGCCACAAGCACGATGTCGATGCCGTGGCGAAACATCCGATCGTTGAGGTCTATCTTGGGAAATTCACGGGGAATCTGTCCAGCCCTGAGCAGAACCTTGCGGCGCAGAAGCATGCCTATGGGGATCAGCACCAGCCCGATCACAAACAGGATAGGCAGAATAAGGTAGAAGATGATGTCGAGATATGGGTTGGCATTGCCACGGCCAAACAGCTCCATCACCCAATAGCCGACGACGATGACGCCGGAAGCGGTTGTGATGGCGCCACCGGCAAGACTGATGGGATTGTTGCCGAAAAACAACGCCGGCCTTACCCAGTTCTCACGAAATTTGAGGAAGAAAGGCACACTGCCCCCAAGGTTGGATTGAATGGCCCGCCGATTCAGGACGGGCCAATGACGAGCCCTACTTCAATGAGCGGAAATATGAAACAGCTTCTTTGATCTGCGGATCGGTGAGTTTGCCTTTGAATGCCGGCATCTTCCCTTTCCCGTCGGCGGTTGCAGTGACCATCTCGGCTTCGGTCATCTTCTTCATCTCAGGCGAAGAGACCGGCGGTACCTTCAACATTTTGGCCGTAGGTGTGTCGGCAGCGCCGTTGGCGCCGTGGCACATCTGGCATTTCGCCTTGTAGGTCGCTTCGCCCGAGGATTGGGCAAAGCTCATGGAGCCGGTCATGCAGACAGCCGCGGCCAGCACCGCCAGGGTTCGAATCGTCTTTGTCATCGGAAACTCCTTGTTCATTTTCATGGGCGGGCGAAACCCCTGACGACCAGGTGACCCGCCATGAGGATTGTCTTGCTTGCCCGAACCCCATCGACCGAGGGAAGTCATCGGGGATCGCTACAGAAACTGCAACCGCACCGGTTGTGTTACGGCGCAGTTCTCAGGTCTGAAAAACTGCGCCGGTCCTGCTTACTTAACGAACGTGCGGAAGTAGGTTACCGCGTCCTTGATCTGCTCGCCCGTCAACTTGTCCTTGTATGGCTGCATCTTACCCATACCATTTGTGACCGCGCCAATCATCTGCGCCTCGGTCAGTTTCTTCACATCCGGATCGGTGGCCGGTTTAACCTTCATGGCCTTGCCTGCACCGGAATCAGCCATTCCAGTTGCGCCGTGGCACATCTGGCACTTGGCTTTGTAAGTCGCCTCGCCCGACTGGGCGAAGCACACTGCGCCAGCCATCAGAATAACTGCGGCCAACGCCACCTGAAATCGAATTGTCTTGCTCATGGTAAAACTCCTGAATGACTTCCGTTTCCCTAGTCGCCTGAAGGCGCTTCGGACCTGTATGACTCGTTCAAGAAGAGCGCTTTACTCTGGTACTTCGGATTGAGATTTCATGTTTTCCGGCGATTCCGTCCCTTCCACACAGAAGGGACGGAATGTAATTTCTTCAGATTCGGCCCGTCCCGACATTCGTCAGCGAAACGGGGTTTTGGTTAGAACTCATAATGCACCCCAAGAGTCACGTTATTTGCGTGGAAGTTCCGGGGTGCTGTTTCACCGGCAGGCGATATGGTAAGGCCGGTCTGGAGACCCGTTAGAGAGGGATCACTGCAAGAAACAACGGGTACGGTCGGAGAGGCAAGGGTCGGATTCGATGCGCTGCAGTATGGTGAACCAGAAGGACCACCTTCGCCATAGCCATAGAAATTGTATGCAGCGTTCCAGGTCAATCCCCGATGGAGCGTCCATGCCAGATTCACAAACGGAGACTGGTAAGTAGAAACCAGCGATCCGGCAACATCGCGCGCGTCGTTATAAAATCGGCTTCCGTTCACCGCACTGATGTTATATCCAATGTTGGATTTGAGCGATTTGATTGGAGACAACATCAGAGCCACCGATCCAGACTGCGTTGGAGCATCCATAAAGTCCCTGGCGGGCCCAAACTCGTAGTAGTTGGTACCCCTCACCGTTGCGCCAGGGCATAGCGCTCCGCTGGCCGGCGCGGCACCGGGCTGAGTGGCGCTGGCTGCGGCGTCATAGCAGATGTTGGTCGCCGTATACACGTCGCTGTAGGCGTAGTTAAAGTCCAGCCCATAGTGCTCATTCGGGAAAAGGTTCGCACCGAGGCTTACCGCCCGGCTATGATCGACGTGATCGATGGGTCCGTCGAGGGGCGTCAGGCCAGTGTTGTTCGTGTTGTTATGCCGTTCCCGATCGTTGAATGCGCCGGAAACCGTCGCCCAGGATTTTGGCCGGTAAAGGGTGTGCACCCTGTAGTGCTTCGTTTGCCGCGGACCGACGGGAGTGAATGCGTTGTCGGCGTAGAATATCTCGACGGTACCGTTGAGATTCCAATTGGCTGTGGGCCGAAGGGCGGCGTTGAAAATTCCGCCGTTTTCGTTAATGGTCACGATTCCGCCCGTCGTTGTGCCAACGGCCAGCGGAACGTCGCCCGGATTGACGGTGCCCTCGGCGATTGTGTGCGTGCCGTAGCGATAGCCGAGCGAGAGAGTGGCGCGCGACGTCGCATCCCAACTCACCGTCATGGTATTGGTGAGAAACCTCTGGCCGAAGTAGCCCGGCAGCGGAGTGCCGATTGCACCGCTACCCTCAAGCGTGGATGCCCCGGCGGCGCCTGTAGTCGTGATCAACGTTGGGTTGTTGATCGTTTCGTTCCCCGTCGATGCGCCAGAATCCATGGGTGTCAAGAGAGATGTCGAACTCGTCATGGTGCTTGTTCCCGGCTGGTGAACGTTGGAGAAGTTCAGCTGATCCGCGAGACTGACTGTCTTTGAAGCTTGCCAAATAATGCCGTAATTGGCGGCAATGACGTCCCGGTCCGCAGTCGCAGTGGCCCTATAGGTTTGCGAGCGAAGCGCCCCTGCAGTTTTGCTCGCCACACCAAGACCCTGGAAGCTGTCGTAATAGTTGGGCAAGCTCATGTTCGCTTTGGTGTAACGAACATCCCCGTTCATGGAAACGTTCTTGATGCTTGAGCTTTGAAAGCGGAAGGTCTCTGTGGGATAAAGAATGCGGGTTGGCTGCGAGCGCAGATAGCCGGTTGCGACCGCACATGCCGCATTGATGACCGGCAGGCCGCCGGAATTGGCGGACCCCAAAAGCATGGGCGAGGTGCCCATGCTGCTCGCATTGCAGGAGTTGCTGGAGTAAGGCGTCAGGCTATCGTAATTCGCAAGAAGTGCGACGTTTGTCCCGTCTGCCTCCTGTACGGTGAAATCGCTGGGAGCCAGGGTGAAGTAAGAATCGGCCTTGTAATGATCGATCTCTTCTTCAAAGGTCAATTTGGTGCCCTGAATCGGCTTCCAATCGATACCGCCCGTGAAATCATCGGTGCTGTTGCGCTGATACTCTTGCAGCAGGACATCGTAGGAACCAGCGAATTGATAACCGCTCGGGGTGAGGCTCGGCCCCTGGAAGATGTTCTGCGAGTACCCGGCGTGATACGTCACCTTCGATAGCGGAAAGATACTGAGGTCAGTGTCAGTCATGCGCCGGACGGTGTTGAACATGAACGGCGATTGTTCAACCTGCGGCCAGGCGAGCGAGCCTGTTGGTGCGCCCGTGGGCCCGATTGGAATCGACTGCCCACTGGGGATGTTCGGATTGCCGAGCAGATCATAGTCGAAGTACTGCCGGTCGCGACGGAACATTCCCGAAAACTCGTAGACCTTGCCCTTGTAGAAGTCCATTTTGGCGAAGCTATACGGATCGCCGCCGAACCCGCTGCCGAAAACGCTGAGAGAATCGATCAGCGTATGTTTAGTGCCGGGGAGCGCATGCATCTGGAAGGTCTCACCGAGCACTCGGGGCCCGGACTGCATATTCACCATCGTGTCGTACATGGCTCCGCTGCCCGAGAGGCCAGACATACGCCCGCCCAGATCCACGCTGCCGTTGATCGTATATCCCTGTGGGACAGACATATGCGTATCCGGCGACTGAGTTGCGGCGTCCGGACCTTGGGCGGAAGCAATGCCGGTCATGGTCAGTAAAATGGCTACTCCAAGGCCCCCTGCGACGCGCTGAACCATTCCGGTAAAGGGGCGTCGGATTGGGAGCCGGAAAAACCAAACTATGTTGTCCATATAAAGCCTCATTTGAAAAAACTCCCTCGCATCGAAAACCTGAAACACGTGCGCAAATCTCGTGTCGGAAGCGGGCCGCGCGGTTTGATAGGTCTGGAGGGCGGCCACACGTCCATTACTCCTATCGGAGGAACGCCTGGTTAAGGTTGGAACCGTGGATGTAGGTGTGGCAGCTCGTACATGGCGCCAGCTCCGCCGATCCCTGGCCCATTCCAGTAACCGTGTGAGAGGCGACCGGGCTGTGGCACTGGTTGCACAATGTGTTAACGCTCGGCGCGTTCAGCATCCGGGCATTCTGAGAACCGTGAGGGCTGTGGCAAGCCAGGCATCCCTCCGCCTTAACCGGAGCGTGCTCGTACACGAAAGGCCCGCGCGTTTCGGCGTGGCACTTAGTGCAGACTGCGTTCTGGTCAGCCGTGGACTTTAGGTTGTTGTTTCCGAACGTGCCGTGAACATCATGGCAATCACCGCACTTGACCAGGCCTTCGTTCACCGGATGGTGGAAAGGCATGGAAAACTGAGGCTTTACGTCGTTGTGGCACTGGAAGCAGAGCTCAGGTTGAGCAGCCGTGAGCAGGTGTTCCGGAGTCTTTGCGGCGTGAATGCTGTGGCAGCTGATGCAGCTCACGCCTCCTTTGGCGTGTGGTGAGCGCATGAAGTTGGGGTGAGCACCGCCGTGACAGCTCAAACATTTTTCATCCACTTGCTTGGGTGAAGCCTTGGCTGGATCCAAGATCTTGGATACGTCTCCGCCACCCTCGACATGTGCTTTTCCCGGACCGTGGCATCCTTCGCAGGAAATGCCGGCTTTGCCGTGCATTTCAGCAATCTTGTTGTGGGGATTGCCAGCAAACCCCTTGGCCACATCCTGGTGGCAGGTCGCGCATGTATCGGAACCGACAAAATCACTCGCTGCCGGCTCTGCGGCCTGTTTATCTCCCTTGGCGGGAGCAGCAATTGCCGTCGCGCTGAAAATGGCCGCCCCCAGCAACAGCATGAAGATGACTTGCAATCCTGGCGTCCGGACCGGAATCGCGGCACCTAGTAATTGCGCAACTGGCTTGTTTCTATGCATCAAGTACCACCTCGCATACCTCAGCAGCTTGCATCGCGCTCCTCGAAATCCAATCAGTCCGATTCGCAGAAGTTCTGCGAGATAAGCGAACAGTCGGATGCAGCAGCTGGTTTGTGGTCTTTCAGTTTCTGAGGTGTCTGTGTGGAGAATCACCTCAACCAACAAAAGCTTACGAACTTTTGGTGTGTTTCACGGTGATGCCCATCACACCCAGTTTGACGGCCCAATCTCGTCCTAACACATTCAATCTGCGATGCTTAACTGGTTGCCTGGATTTGCCGCATATTCCATTAGTCACATGGAATTTAGCCAGAAATGAAGATTTCGTCACCAACCGGATTGGCCAAGGCAAGGACCGCGAAGCCGATCGCCGCAGAACTGGAAGCGTCTCAGGCGGTCGTGAGGAT
>Ga0335073_10013424_pt1 | contig 11480 bp, 12 predicted proteins | sample Lox_Sample_22_FD_207093 | JGI IMG/M metagenome (GOLD analysis project Ga0335073, IMG submission 207093) | Soil microbial communities from Loxahatchee National Wildlife Refuge, Florida, United States - Lox_Sample_2.2 | ecosystem: Environmental > Terrestrial > Soil > Wetlands | place: USA... | reverse complement strand
GCAGTCTGTTGCAGGCCCACAGTAGCTTGAAAGATGAGCAACGGGCGCTGGACAAGATCAATTTCGATGAACTTCCGCCAAGGCATTTTCGACCCACTCCAATGCTCGCCGAGATGTACAAGAATGCAATTTTTTCAAGTGCTTCTGAAGATGTGAGTCATCCTTTAAGTGGAGAAGGCGTTGGGGAGCCGATGCTGCATTTGGGCGATTTGTTTGTAAAGGATATCCAGTCAGTTGTATTCCTGATATTGAACGCTCAATGCGACCTCGCGTTTGCTCCGGCGGTTCCGACTAGACCCTTTCCTGGGGACAAATCGGTGTTGCTATTGCCGGGCAGGCTCTGCCCAATAGAGACTGCGATGAGCGCAGAGGAGGCTGTGAAGCCCCGTACCGAACTGTTTGTGATGGAGGAAAAGCCGTATCGGATCATATGGGACACTAAGCGATTTTGGACGATTACGTTGGCAGGAGTACCAACGTGGGCCGCCTCATCGGGTTATAGACGGGTTGCATGCTTACGAGCCCCTTATGCTCTTGAGATTCAGCAAGCCTTTTCCAGTGATTTGACACGTGTCGGGCTTCCGGTGCCGCCGCCAATCTCTAGAGGAATAAAGGTCAGCGTTTGCTGTTCAGACTCGGTCGGGAGACCAGTTGCCTTAGCGGAGAACGATAGCGATATTGCTGGTCTTTTCCTTGTGCGCGATCACGAAAGCATAGTAGAGAAGCTCGTTTTCAATGATCATTTTAGTGATCTAATTGTTGATAAACTTGACTTCGCCATAGGTGAGCTTGAGAAACGTCGTGGGCTGTTAAGAGAGAACGAGAATTTGCAGAAGGACCCGGCAAAGCTTCAAAAGAAACTAGAGAGATGTGAGACACATTTGAAGAGGTTGCAAGAGATTAAGGGCGATCCGATGCAGATCGTTGCATTGCACCTGGAGGCATTTTCTGTTCCGGTTTCCGGCATGGCCCAGTCCCTCCCGGACGTGCCGATTACGCTTATTCGGAGGGAGAAACTTGAAGGTAATTTTGATGCAGCGGATCCACTGGTGGTCTGCATTCCTCCTGAGAGCATGTAGGTAGACTACGTATGCTGATGCCGGGCGGGTGCCAGGACCCGCGTCAGACCAGACGAAGCTCGTAGAGAAGAATGTCCTCTAAGTGTGTTGCTTCCTTTTTCCTAGGTAAACGATCTGACATCTCCCTTCCTGCATGCTCTGCGAACACCGCAATGCGGCAACGGTCCGACGGCTGTATGTCGACTGTCGACTTGTCGACTGGCCATTGGCCACCTACTCGGCGAACAGGCTGGGAAGAATCAGACAGTCTGTAAGCGTTCGGCCAAGGACGCGGTGAGGCTGATAAGTGTCCACTAAGAAGTAAATGGACACTTTGAGCCAACTGGGAATTTCGCAACAATAATTCAGTGCTTGGTACCGAAATCATACGGTTTAAGAACGAGATTGTCGGCTCGCTCAACGCATACCATCTGCATGTGTCCCTCGCGTTCAGGCGTGAAGGGGCAGACTTCGAAATCTCCGAACACAAAGTGCTTATTACCACCGAGCGCGCGAAACAGCCTGTCAGGTGCGATTGGGTCTTCCGCGTCATCAGGGATGGCAGAGGCAGTGACGCCGAGTATTCTGTTCGTACCCACTTTCCAGATGCGCAGGTCAGGAGTGCCATCGGAGACGAACGCCCTACCGTGAATCCGAAAACATTGCCCGATTATTTTGGGATTACCCTCACAGTGGAGTTTGCTGCTCTGAGTAGCGGGGTGTTGTTGTGCAGTCGCGGCACAGCTCGTTGCCAGCAGGATAGCCACCAGTGCTACTGTGCGCTTCACGAAAAAGAGTTTACACCGACTCTCAAGTCGCTTCGTGTGGCCAAGTCTTGGTTGTCACAAATGATGGTTGAAGGAGCTGCGACAACGTTCCACGGCAGCAGTTCCTCGATGCGGTTGATGGGATAGTCGGCGATGCGCTCTAACACCTCACGCAGATACGCCTCCGGGTCGAGGCCGTTCAGTTTCGCGGTGCCGATCAGGCTGTAAATCGCAGCGGCTCGTTCGCCGCCGGAATCCGATCCTGCAAACAAATAGTTCTTCCGTCCCAAAGCCACGGCCCGCAGGGCACGTTCGGCGGCGTTGTTGTCGATGTCAATGTGTCCATCGTCGCAGTAGCGCAGCAGTGCACGCCAGCGCCCCAGCGCATATCGGATTGCAGCCGCGATCTCGGACTTCTTCGACACCATCGCCAAGGTCGCTTGTAGCCACTGATGCAGCGAGTCCAGCAGAGGACGAGCACGAGTGGTTCGCGCTTGCAGACGCTCTTCGGGAGGTCGGCCCCGGATGTCAGCTTCGATTGCGTACAACTCCGCGATACGCTTCAGAGCCTCGGCGGCCATCGGTGAAGCATGCGCCACCTGCAGTTCATAAAACTTGCGCCGCACATGGGCCCAGCAGGCCGCTTCCTGAATCTGCCCGCCTTGGTAGAGATGATGAAATCCTGCGTACGCGTCCGCCTGCAAGGTGCCACTGAAAGCGCGCAGATGCTGGCGCGGATGCTCGCCACGCCGATCCGGTGAGTAGGCAAACCATACCGCTGGCGGGGTGCTATCGCCTGCCGGCCGATCGTCGCGAACATAGGTCCACAGCCGACCCAGCTTGGTCTTGCCGTTGCCGGGAGCTAGCACCGGAACCGGCGTGTCATCGGCGTGCAGTTTGCCGGCACGCATGACGTGACGTTGCAAGGCTTCCACCAGCGGCTCCAGTAAACGACTGCAACCGCCGACCCAGTCGGCCAGCGTTGAACGTTCCAGCTCCACACCTTCGCGGGCATACATCTCGGCTTGGCGATAGAGCGGCTGATGATCACAGTACTTCGCCACCAGCACATGCGCCAGCAGACCAGGCCCGGCCAGGCCGCGCTCGATCGGGCGGCTCGGTGCGGGGGCCTGCACGATGCGTTCGCAGCTCGCACAGCTCAGCTTGGGTCGCACATAGCGCATGACCTTGAAGCTTCCCGGCACCCACTCCAGTACTTCCGAGACGTCTTGGCCCAGCGGACGCAACCGCCCGCCGCATTTGCAAACCTGTTCTGGAGGCGCGTAGGTCTTTACCTCGCGAGGCAAGTGCTCCGGCAGCGGCTGACGTGCTGGTTTGACCAGCCTGGGAGCTTGAGTTGAGAGCTTAGAGACGGACTCACTCGCCGCTGACACCTTGGCCGTCTCCAGCTCTTCCAGTTTGAGTTCCAGTTGTTCGATCTGCCGCTCTAGCTTCTCCGACTTGCGTCCAAACTGCATGCGTCGCAGCTTGGCGATGAGCAGCTTCAGATGCTCGATCTCATCGCGATGGCAGACCAACTGCTCGTGCTGAGAAAGAATCAGAGCCTTCAAAGCTGGGGCGTCGAGTAGATCCAGGTCAGGAAGAGTTGCGAGCGCAGCCACGGGCGCAGTATGCCATCACTGCGTCATCGTGCATAGAGTCGAGTGCATAAAAATCTGTGCAAATGAAGGAGGGGAACTTAGATCGCCAACTGTGGCTCCGTCGTGCGCACCGGACGCCGCCAATCGATGCCTTCCAGCAGCATCGATAGCTGCGCCCGGCTCAGCGCCACGCTACCTTCTGTCGCTTGCGGCCACACGAAGCGACCACGTTCCAGGCGCTTGGCGAATAGGCAAAGACCGTCTCCATCCCACCATAAAATCTTGATTAGATCGCCGCGTCGGCCCCGGAACACAAACACATGACCGGAGAATGGACTCTGCTCCAGCTTGGTCTGCACCAGCGCACTCAGCCCGTCGAAGCCACGGCGGAGGTCCGTGACTCCTGCTGCAATCCAGATGTGCGTCTTCGGCGGCAGCGTGATCATCGTGGCAGCGATTCCAGAACCAGGCGCAGCAGCGCGGCATCTGCGCCGCTCTCGATGCGGAGATGGATCTTGGGAAACTCGATGTAGATGCTGCCGGAGGAAGTAGGCGGCATCGCTGTCGCTGGCGAAGCCAGCCTGGTCACCGGCTCAACTATGGCGGTTGCTGCGGGCTCGCTCACGCTGACCGGCAGCAGATGTACGCTGTTGCCCTTGTTCTCTCCCAACCGGCCTTCGCGATAGAGCTTTCGCCAGTAATGCACCATGTTGGCATTAACTCCATGCTCTCGGGCCACCCGAGCGATCGAGGATCCCGGCTGCATCACCAACTCGACAATCCGGCGCTTCTCGGCAATGCTTCGCCGCTGCCGCTTGGGTTGTTGGATCTTTACTGCGGCTGAACCATCCATCACCACCTCCAGTATGACTACGCTTCGGGTGATGATCGCGCTGACCTAGCTGGGAGTACAGGCGGTAGAAACCGGACGCTTACAACTCTCACGCTTTCGTCTTCTTCGTTTCCGCAATCTATCAAAGACCTTCCTGACGGGAAATGGGTCACACTTGATCGGACAGAATGGAAGTCATGGGAGCATTTAATTTCTTCGGACGAGACAGCGAGGCGACCGGCGTATGGAGATTATGGAGTAAGACATCCATCGCTGCCGGGGTTCGGACAGCCAAAGCCAAATCTGCGGTACACAGTTGACGACGGCTATCTCTGCCGCAGAGATGAGGCCAAACACGCTGCCATGAAGGAGATTTGCAGGAGCCTGATGAAACGGGCCGAATATAAGGGGCCGACGTTCAGTGCAGGCGATTTAGCTATTTCAACGACAGCAGCCAATCAAGGTTCTCGCGGTACTGGAGGCGGAAAGGAGTGGACGCAGTGGTGTTCGAGCCACCATTTTGAGTTCGTAGCCACTCAAATCCAGAGCCTCCCCTCTGCTTGATTGCCGCCCGAACTTCAGCAGCTAAATCATCGGTTGAAATAAGGCGGGCAATTTCCGCCCACAGTTCATCTGCGGGCTGCGTAGCCGAAATATGCTTGAATCCGTAACGTCGGAGACACTTGACGGTCTCGCGCTTCCAAAGCATCTGAGCCAGGGACAATGGGTCAAGACATGGGTTTTTCTTGGGCTTACGCAACTCGCGAATATGTATCTCATCGCTGGTAAGAATAGCGAGGTTGAGTCCCCACCATGCCGGAATTTTCCGCCTTGCAGCGTCAAGCAATTTCTTCCCTGAGACCAGCGTTACGTAATCGAATATTTTGCTGTATTCGGCGACTTGTACACCAAGTCTTTCGAGGCTGTCACAGTCGCTCTTGATCTCGAACCCGTGAAAAGCGCCATTGACGACCGCTACATCAATTCGTGCAGCATTGCAGCCAAACTCCTGCAAGATGAGGTCGTTTTCTTTATCGGGGAAACGTTTCTCGATGTCGCGGAGCAACACCGATCTTATCTCCGGATCACGAAGTTGAGTGGGAACCAAAGTTGCCATTGACTTGGACACACCTTTCCGGCATGATCTGTGTGTCCTAACGCAGACCTACTGCAAGCTCCGACCGTGAATCGGAGCTTTCTTTCTTCTATTAGAACATAGGCGTCAAATTTTCTTCTTGACAAACAGCAACCGCTTCGTGTAAGCTGCACTCATGGATTGCAGAGAGTGCAGCATCGGATGCCAGAGATTCGGTAAGCACCGTAACGGCTTACAGCGGTTTCGCTGCCTGCAATGCCGCAAGACGTACACCGAAGATCATGCGCGGCTGTTCGGGCCGATGATCGTTACTGAGGACAAAGCGCTGTTGGCAATTCAGCTTTTGATCGAAGGAACGTCGATTCGCAGCGCGGAGCGGATTACCGGCTTGCACCGCGACACGATCATCCGTTTGCTGGTTCTGGCTGGTGAGCGTTGCATAGCGCTGATGGACACGCGGATGCGGAACCTGCAATGCAAGCGGATTCAGGCCGACGAAATTTGGAGCTTCATCGGCAAGAAAGATCGCAATTTGAAAGTTGACGACCCCGCCGAGCTTGGCAACGCCTGGGTGTTCGTCGCAATCGACGCGGAGACAAAACTCATTCCGTCGTACATGGTCGGCAAGCGCAACCACGAAACCACGTATGCGTTCCTCTCCGATCTGCGGGAGCGCATCGCAGAAGAGCACCGCTTTCAGATCACAACTGATGGGCTTGTGTTCTACCGTCGTGGCGTTGAGGATGTGTTCGCAGGGCAAGCTGACTTCGCGCAGATGATAAAAATATACGGCGACTACGGCCAGCACGACGCGGCTGGACGTTACTCGCCTTCGCCGATGATAGAGACGATAGTCAAGATACGCGACGGACGGCCCGACCCGCGCCACATCAGCACCAGCTATGTCGAGCGCCAGAACCTCACGATTCGCATGGCAATCCGGCGCTTCACGCGGCTGACGAATGCGTTTTCAAAGAAACTGGACAATCACAAGGCCGCCTGCGCCCTGCACTTCGCCTATTACAATTTCTGCCGGATACATCAGAGTCTCCGTGTGACGCCAGCGATGGAGGCCGGGATTGCCGATCATGCATGGAAACTGAGAGAATTGTTAGAGTAAAGGTAAACCGTGAGATTTGCTCTCCCATCCTGGCTAACCAGCCGTTCATTGTCTGCTAAGCTGCGGCAGTCGTGGGCGTCCGGCTCCTCGCGAGGGTGGCGATTTTCTCGGCCGCTCAGATCCTGGCGCACCTCTATATCCTCACTCCGTAAAGCCCAGAGCAAATCGTCAACGCAAGTTTAGGACACTACCGATGATGCAACTCATCGAATACTCCCGTGTGACCTCGCCCCCACAACCTTGCCTGTCTTATCACCCACAGATGTGAGCCGGTTCACTGCACGATAGCGAGTATTATGTTTAGTTAGCTGATGATGCAGTAGTTCGCGCGCCCCCATCGGCGTAAAAGGCCCTCGCCCGCGACTCCGCACCGCAACCGGAAACCCACTGCATACCCTGGCGCGTACGTGGCTGGAATCAATCTCTATCCCCGTCGCCGCGCCACTTGCAAGCCGTCACCAGTCCCACCCGACGCGCAGAGCGAAGGGGCCGGGATTGCCGCAAGCGAGCAGGAGGTGTCTATGCCCCGCAAACTGAAAACTGACCAGGTGGCCTGCCCACTATGCCTGGGTCGCGGGTATGACCACAAAGAACATCTTGTACTCCGCTGGCGGAGTCAGGAGTTCAAGCAGGTGCTGCAAGGCATCGTGGACGAAGAAGCGCGTTACACCGTCGTGGAGTGCCGCGAAGTGGTGGATGAGGACCCGTGGGACATCGCGGTACACATCTTTGACCACGATGGCCGCTGATTTGTCATGCCGAGCGAAGCGTCCGCCTGGGTTTGGGTGGATGCCGATCGTTAGTCCGTCCCCTCGCGTCGCGTACCAAAGTACTTACGTACCCCGATAGCATTGTACTGTCCCCAGGGACCGTTGGCTCCCAGCCAGGCCGGGCCCAGCGGCTGGTCGCGCGAGCCGAAGCGCACGATGGTCGGGTGGTTGGTGTAGCGGAACTGGAAGCGCTTCGGCAGATCGACGCCGACGCCCCAGTTCAACTCCATCCCGATCGCGTCCCACGACCAGGTGTAGAGCGTCTGCGGAACGTTGCGGCCGAAGAGAAAATTCGGGTCGTAGAAAAACATCAGGCGCCGCGCGATGGTGCGGCCGATGGGACGCAGCTCGATGGCGCCGGAAATCTGCCAGCGGGCGAAGGCATTGCATTTGGAGTTGACGCCGCCGTACTGGCCGGCGTTGGCGGCGCACAGATTGGGATCGATCTCGTTGTGCGGCGGCGCCAGGTCGAACTCGGCCCATCCCCAGTACCAATCTTTGGGGAAGAACAGACGTTCGTTTGGCTGCGAGGACGGAGCGGGCGGAGTCGACTGGGTTGATGGCTCCGATTGCGTGACTGCGGCGGTCGCGGTCGAGGTTTGCGACCACGCAGCGCAGGAGAAAAGAAAGAAGACAAGGAACGGCAGCAGGCGCTTCATTGAGCCTCCGCGAAAATGAATTGCTGGGAACGCTCTGACAGCATATTCGCTCGCCTCGTAATGCGAAAGTGTTTTTGCCGCGGGGCACTGTGCGCATGTTATCCTCCGCGCACCCATGTCCTACCGGACCAGCGCCACCGCCGCCCTGCTGCTGCTTACCGCGCTGAACTTTCTCAACTACATTGACCGCAACGTGCTGTACGCAGTACAGCCGCTGATCCAGCACGAATTCCGGATCAACGACGAGCAGGTCGGCTTTCTGACCTCGGCGTTTTTCGTCTGCTACATGATCGCCGCGCCGCTGCTCACGCCGCTGGCCGATCGTTTTTCGCGGCGCTGGATCATCGCGCTCGGCGCTTTCGTCTGGAGCGCTGCGACCCTGCTCAGCGCGGTCACCTACACCTATCACGAGCTGTTGCTGCGGCACGTAGTCGTCGGCATCGGCGAGGCCACCTTCGTCGCCATCTCGCCCGCGTTGCTCGCCGACCTCTATCCGGAGAACATCCGCGGCCGCGTGATGGGCTTCTTTTATCTCGCGACGCCGGTGGGCAGCGCGCTAGGTTACATCATCGGCGGCTATCTCGGACATCGCTACGGCTGGCGAGCGCCGTTTCTGGTCTCGGCGGTGCCGGGATTTCTGCTCGCCGCCGCGGTGCTCGGACTACGCGAGCCGAAACGCGGCGCCAGCGATCACCTGGCCGACAGCTTCGAGCGCGGCTCGCTGCGCGGACTGGTGCGCAACAAAGCGTACTGGACGATCACGCTCGGCGCGGCCATGATGACCTTCGCCATCGGCGGACTGCAGGTCTGGATGCCGACGTTTCTGGTGCGCATGCGGCATCTGCCGCTGGACCGCGCCAACACCATCTTCGGCGCGATGACAGTGGTCTCCGGAACCGTCGCGACACTGCTGGGCGGCTGGATCGGCGACCGGCTGCTGCGGCGCACGCCCGCGGCTTACCAACTGGTTTCGGGCGTGGGCATGGCGCTCTCGATTCCGGCAATCGTGATCGCGATTTTCAATCACGGCGCGGCGATGTTTCCCGCGATTTTTTTCGGCGAGTTTTTTCTGCTGCTGAATACCGCTCCGCTGAACGCAGCGCTGGTGAACTCGGTGAGCGCGCGCATTCGTGCGACCGCGCTGGCGGTGAACGTCTTCACCATTCACCTGCTCGGCGACGCCTTCTCGCCAACTCTGATCGGCTACGTCTCCGATCGCAGCAATCTCGAGACGGGTCTGACCTCGATGATCGTCGCGGTTGCGCTGTCGGCGGCGGTGCTGTTTTACGGAATGCGGTTCGCGCCGAAAATCAGTCGCGAGCAACTGGCAACTGGCAGCTAGCGGAAGCGAGCCGGACGAAAATTCGTGTGCTCGGATCCTCGGTTTTTCGGGGACGAAAAGTGGCTTGCAGGTGCTCCTGAATTGTTCCACGTGGAACATTTTTTTCGAGCAAAACTGGCCTGCCGACGGTCTCAAAAATTGTTCCACGTGGAACAATTTTTTGCCTTGTAAGCTACTGTAGCAGAATGGGTTACATGCGACACGTTTGTGGGGTAACTAGGGCCCCGGAGTTAAGGTAACCAGATCGAGGAAATTTTCCCAAAATGGGACGAAAATCGACCGCAGTCAGCCCGCAAGCCGTCGATCTGGCTGCGGCCGCGCAGACCGACTGCGCGACTAATTTTCACTTTGTCGGCTCCATCCGCAGCGCGTTGTTGAAGCGGTTGAAGTAATTGAAGAGTCCGATGGCGGCGAGCAGTTCGATAATTTCGCCTTCATCGTAATACTTGCGCAATTCGTTCCAGAAGGCGTCGTCTACGCCGTTGGAATCGCGCGTGACCCGTTCGGCAAGCTCCAGCGCCGCCTTCTCGGCATCGGTGAAATCAGCGCGATTGCGAAAGTTCGCGAGATCGGCGAGCTGCTCTTCGCTCCAGCCATACCGCCTTGCCAAGGCGGTGTGCGAGGCCATTCAATACGCGCAATGATTGAGCTGCGAGGTGCGCACGATCGCCAGCTCTTTCAGCTTGGCGGGCACGGTCCCGGTATTCATGATGGCGCGGAAGTGCGCGATCATCGTGCGAAAGATTTCCGGCCGATGCGCCACGGTGCGAAACATGTTGGGAACGTTGCCGCGCTCCTGCAGGTAGGTGTCGTAAATCTTCCCGGTTTCGGGATCGACCTGGTCTTTATCGAGGCGGGAGATTCTGGGCATACAAGAATTGTATCGCCGAGAGCATGACGCGCCCCACCGGCGATGAAACAGCTAACAGCGAACAGGGTGTCCAGTATCAGGAGGAAGCCGTTGCTGCTTCCGCCTTCAGGTCTCCAACCAGCCGCTGAAACGCCTTCTGATACGAGTCGTGGTCCTTCCAATTGCTGAAGTCGGGGATGAAGTACTCGCGAATCTCGCGCGCCGAGTCCTTACCGCGCTCGGCGTCAAACAGTTTCCAATTCTTCACCTGCTCAAAGGGAGCGAGGCTGATGGGAAACAGCATCTGCTTCTTCTCCCGCTGCTCGCGCTCGCGCGCATTGGCAATCTCGGTCTTCACCCACGCGCTGTTCATGCTGTGCTCGGAGAGGATGAGCAGCAGCTTGTCAGCCGGATGGCCTCGTCGAGCTGCTCGTGCACCTTGCGACCGCCCTGGATATCATGCGGCGCAAACCAGCAGCGCACGCCTTTGTTTTGCAGATCGGCATAGAGCCTGCCGGCAAACTCCTGGTTCTTGATCGAATAGGCTGCGAAGGCGACGCAGAGCTGGGCCGCCCGTCCTACGATCGATGGGAGGGGTCGAACAACCCCCACCTGACCTCAAAAATCTCTCCAGAACCATCTTGATTACGAGCGAATACCTGATCACGAACGCCCTCTCAAATTGCAAGTCATACGCAATTTGATTACCCTTACGGAGAATGGCTAAGTCCTCGAACTCGCCTTTGCAGCCGCCCCCTCCCAACGGTGTGTACCACCGAGCAAGACTCGCGGATCTCGCCTTCGACACACAGAATCCCCGTCTTGCTGAATTTGGAATTGACAGCGCGTCTACTCAATTCGACCTACTGAAGAAGCTTTGGGATGAAATGGCGGTCGAAGAAGTGGCTTCATCAATCGCACACAACGGCTATTTTGAGCATGAGCCGCTATTCGTTGAGAAACGAGCTGACGGCAAATACGTGGTTATCGAAGGGAATAGGCGTCTGGCAGCAGTTAAGCTCTTGCTTGATTCTTCCTTGAGAGAAAGAGTAAAGGCAACCGACCTGCCGAAGATATCTGCGTCGGCGGCAAAGGCGCTGGAGTCCCTGCCCGTGATAATAACCACACGCAAAGAGGCCTGGCGCTATCTGGGATTCAAGCATGTCAACGGACCAGCAACTTGGGGTTCATATGCGAAAGCTCAGTATATAGCGTTCGTTCACAATACATACGGGGTGCCGCTGGAGGACATCGCTGCACAGATCGGCGACTACAACTATACGGTACACAGAATGTACCGTGGGCTGATGATAGTGGAACAGGCCGAGAAAGAAGGTCTATTTGATCGCAGAGATGTATCTAAATCTAGATTTCACTTCAATTAT